>Ga0209890_10000015_pt1 | contig 79945 bp, 73 predicted proteins | sample OrgsoiDNA2013049_FD_185799 | JGI IMG/M metagenome (GOLD analysis project Ga0209890, IMG submission 185799) | Permafrost soil microbial communities from the Arctic, to analyse light accelerated degradation of dissolved organic matter (DOM) -... | ecosystem: Environmental > Terrestrial > Soil >... | reverse complement strand
TGATCGCCGCCGTCAACGTCGTCTTCCCGTGGTCGATGTGACCGATCGTCCCTACGTTGCAGTGCGGCTTTGTCCGTTCAAATTTTTCTTTCGCCATTTCCGTTTTTCCTTTGTAGCGCCGGCGTCCCGCCGGCTGTTTCGCGAATCAATCGTCGTCCTGAGATCCACTCAGTAGTATTGATACAGCTTGTGAAACTTTGCTCGCAGCGTCGAATCGACCTCTTCGATCTTCGAGAGATAAAACTCTCGCACCTGCGCCTGATCCGAAACCGGCAGCGCTTGATACAAAGCCCTCGCCGTTCCAGTCTTGTCGCCTGTCGCCCGGTCGATCACATCCGCCGCGAACGCCCCATCCAGGTCGCGGACTCGAATGTTGCGACTGTCGAGCGCCTTCAAATACTTCGTGACCCGGTCCGCCGCGAACGCTTTTTCCATCGCAGCTTTCAGGTCGCCGAACTCGCGCTCTTTTTCGACCTTGATGGTGCCTGGCTCGAAGATCACTGTTTTCACCCGAAATACCAAATTCCAAACGCAACGCTCAAACTCTGGAGCGGGAGACGGGGATCGAACCCGCGACCAACAGCTTGGAAGGCTGTGACTCTACCACTGAGTTACTCCCGCCCTCGACCAGCTGTCAGCTCTCAGCCGTCAGCTGTCAGCAATCTTCTGGAGCCGATGATCAGGATTGAACTGATGACCTCTCCCTTACCAAGGGAGTGCTCTACCAACTGAGCTACATCGGCCCACCTAAATCTACTTTGTCATCCTGAGCGAAGCGAAGGACCTGCTCTTTCCCCGCACCGCCCCAGACTTCTAACTCTTCAATCCGCGGGTTTCGTGCTCTCCCGCTCTTCCTCAATCCGGGTGCGCCAAAAATACAGCGCCCCTCGAAACGCGAACAGCCCCAGGATCAGCAGCGTCCCGGTTCGCAGTCTCACATTCCCGTTAAAGACTCGAATCGGCTCATCCGACAGCGTAATCCAGGCTAAAACGCCCAGCACCGCGTACGCGATCAGAGACAGCACGAACTTCTTCTTGATCGTCACTGCTCGACCGTCAACTTCTTGTTACCGCCTCAGGCTCGTCAACCGCTGAAGCATTGCCATCTGGTGCACAGGGGAGGATTCGAACCTCCGTACCTCCTGAGAGGGACAGATTTACAGTCTGTTGGCTTTAACCACTCACCCACCTGTGCAAATCCGAAAACACCGCGCCGCGCGAAAACAATACCGTCACTGCTCAGCATCTCTCAGTTCGGAAAACGGAATTGCGAGAACGCCCGCCTGACAACTAACACTCGCCGGAAAATACCGTGAAGGAGTGCTTTTAGAGCCGTGCCGCTGGCGCGCGTCGCCGCGCAAACCTCTTCATGTTTCCGGAATCTTGTTTTTCTGGAGCTGGCGAAGGGAATCGAACCCCCGACCCTCTGATTACAAATCAGATGCTCTACCGACTGAGCTACGCCAGCAGGTGGAAGCAAGTCCAACCGGGCACAATACTTCCCTGATCCCTTCCTGAAGTCCGGGACAATTATTTAAGTTATCACAAGGGCATTTCACGTGCAACCGCAACCCCCACTCAGAATCCTCACCAAGCTCCGCTGCGCCGCCAGTCGATCGCTCCAACCCAAACCACCACCAGAACCGCGCGGTCAGAACCCTACATCGCCGGATCTAGGGTCTGTGAAAGAAATCCCACCGCCCGCCGGGTGCTATCATTAGCAGGCTCACCCTCGATTCACCGCGGATGAGCCGAGCACCCCTCGAAATCGATGCGCATTCGACGCCGCCTCCCCATACCCTTGGCCGTGTTGCTGATTGTGGCCGCGGTCGCGTTCATCGTCACTCTCCGCAAGCACGCTCCGCCCGAAGCGGTCCGTCTGCTACCCGGCGCCGATGGTTTCTTCTACATCAATCTGAAGTGGATTCGGACTTTCAACGCCACCAGTCAACTGCCGCCAGTCTCCCGCGAGCCCGAATACCAGAAGTTTGTCGAGGAAACGGGCTTTCAGTGGGAGCGCGATCTGGACCAAGCCGCCTTCGCCATCCACTATCCGCAAAGTGGGGGGGACGGAACCGCCGGATCGGCTGCGGAGCCCCGCTTCTCGGAAGTATTCGTCGGCAAGATCGATTCCACCCGCCTGACTGCCTACCTCAAGAAGATCTCATCTTCCATTGATGACTACCGCGGTTTTGAGGTCTACAACATCCCCCTCGAAGGCCGCATCGTTCGCGTCGTCATTCTTTCCTATGACAGCGTCGCGGCTTCGAACCATCCAAACCCTGACGTCATTCGCGGCGTGGTCGACCGCTCCCGCAAACTGGCCTCGCCCTTTGGCGGACCATGGCTGCTGCGAAAGTTCTACAGGAAGGTTCCGCTGGCGAGTCTGTGTTTTGCGATTCTGCGCGTGAGGCCCGAGATGAGTTCCTTCGGCGGACTCGAAACCTGGAGCCTCCTGTTTCCGAAGCCTGCGGTCGCCGTGATTTCCGCGCGATATCTCCGCGCTCTCCACCTGCGAGCGGAAGCGTTCACCGACAGCAACGCGGACGCGCAGGCCGTCACCGAGAAGACTGCCGCCTTTCTCAACCTCTTCCACGCCGCTGAAGGCAGCGTCGGCGCGCAGGGTACAGATGCAGATGTAAAGATTTTCTTCAACAGCCTTAAAGTCGAACAGTCTGGAGATCGCGCGATCCTCACCGCCACCGTGCCGCAAGGATTCATCCAGAAGGTTTTGACGGAAGCTCCGCCCAGCACCGTAGCGCCAGTGGCTCCGCCCAAGGAACCGCCCGCCACCAGGCATCCGCAAACGCCCGCACCGCGATAAAGTTGCCAGTGGAGCGCCGGGCGTCCCGCGCCCGGCTCGCAGAAACGCTGTAACAATCCGTCAGTTCGACGCATCTTGTAGAGAGAACATAAACTTTCCCCGGGTCGCTACAATAGAGAGATATGACGAGTTTGCCATTGCCGCTCGCCGCCTTCGTCGCAGGACTGATCTCGTTCCTGTCGCCCTGCGTGCTTCCGCTCGTGCCCGGATACGTTTCCCTCATCTCCGGCGTAGGCGTCGAGCAACTGAAGCTGAAAGAAGGTCAGCTCTTCCGCAAGGTGATGCTCAATTCCGCCGCGTTCATCCTCGGCTTCAGCATCGTCTTCATCACCCTGGGCGCGATCTCGACGGAAGTCGGCCAGGTCCTCGCGCAGTACAAATCGCTGCTCGCTCGCATCGCCGGAGTGGTCATCATTCTCTTTGGTCTTCACCTGACCGGCATCTTTCAGATCAAGGCTCTGCTGGCCGACACGCGGTTGCATAGCCTCAAGGGCAGTTCTTCCGCCTGGGGCGCGTTTGTCATTGGATTTGCTTTCGCCTTTGGCTGGACGCCGTGCGTCGGTCCAATCCTCGCGGTCGTGCTCGGATTCGCCGCCGATCAAGACAAGGTTTGGAAGGGAATATTTCTTCTCGCCATCTACTCCGCCGGTTTGGCCGTGCCTTTCCTGCTGACGTCGCTTGGCATCGAACGCTTTCTGAAGTTCTACAACCGCTTTAAATTCCACATGCACGCACTGGAAGTAGCGAGCGGAGTCTTACTGATCGCATTGGGAATCCTGCTGGTGATGGGCCGCTTCGCGCTCATCTCCGGCTATTTCTCGTTCTTGAATCGCTTTGCGCTGTAGGGGCGCCTGTTTTGAAGGGGCGGTCTTGCATTTGATTTTGGGTGGCGCAGCGCTTCAGCGCTGCGGTAACTGCATTGTTTTGACTGCGGCTTTAGCCGCTGAGGTTACCCGTGAAAAGAAATCCACTGATTCTCTTCTTCATCGCCGCCATCGTCGCGGCCATGTTATTCGCCGGCGTTCGCATGGCCCGCAACAACCGCGCCAACGGCCCCGCCAAGGCGCAACTCATGGGCAATTTGGCCCCCGACTTCGAACTGCCCGCGCTCGATGGCAAGAACCTCAAACTCTCCGATCTGCGCGGCAAGGCCGTCCTGCTCAATTTCTGGGCAACCTATTGCGGCCCCTGCAAGATCGAGATGCCGTGGTTTGTCGAGCTCCAAAAAGAATACGGCCCCCAGGGTTTCCAGATCGTGGGCGTTGCCATGGACGACGCCAGCACCGAAGACATCGCCAAATTCGCGAAAGAAATGGGCGTCAACTACCCCATCCTCATCGGAAAAGAATCCGTAGGACAGAGCTACGGTGGAGTTAGCGTCCTCCCCACAACTTTCTTCCTGGACCGCGACGGCAAACTCATCGCCCGCGAATTCGGTTTGCGCAGTCGCAGCGATTTCGTGGACGATATCAAAAAGGCCCTCAGCCAGGGCCATCCGGTACAGGCTCAGAAGTAACTACGAACCGCATCCGCGTCTGGCGTACTCTAGAGTCCTCAGGGAAACTCTGACTAAGTTAGGTCCAAGCAGCTTTAAAGGGGCAGGAAGTTTGAACGGATGGCTGCTTTGACGGGGCATGGCTTTAGCCATGCCGTTAAAGTCCGCCACAAAAGCGGCTTTAGCCGCTGAGGGGTAGCCAATGAAAATCTTTCTCGCGAGCGCGCTTCTTCTCTTCTCCGCCTGTGCTTCGGCGCAGGACGATCTAGGCCCGCAAGGTCCCACCGTGAAGATGGCGCCCGCTCCGGTCGTCACCGTCGTGCAAGGCAAACCAGCCACCGTCCCGCTCTCGTTCCGCGTAGCCGCCGGCTACCACATCAACTCCAACAAGCCGAAGTCGGAGTTCCTGATCCCAACCGTACTTAAGGTAGAAGCCACCACCGACATAGTCATCGGCAGAACCACCTACCCCGAAGGCCATGATATGAGTTTCGCCTTCGCTCCCGACGAAAAACTCAATGTCTACACCGGAGATTTCAAAATTGATGTGCTGGTGCGTCCGCTGCACTCTGTCCAAGCCGGCAAATATATCGTTCGCGCAACTTTAAAATACCAGGCCTGCGATAACGCGGCCTGTTATCCACCAAAACAGTTGCCCGTCAGCTTCGACGTGAAGATCGCCAAAGCTCCGCCCGCTCCACGAAAGAACCCCGCCCAAAGTCCGCACGCCCACCACTGACCGCTTTTCCAGATAGCCCCTTGCAGCCCACTTTCGTCAATTACTCGCCAACGGCAGTTTGAGTGTTTCTACCATTCCAAGAATCTCCACGCTGGTTGTCCCCGAAATAAGTAGCAATACGCCAGTCAAAACAGCACCCCAATCCCACTTGTTACTCTCCAGGTTCCCCCTAAACAAAAAAGGTGCCAAAGGGGCACCCTACTATTCACTACAACTGACCACGGCCTAAAACCTCTGAAACCTGCCTCTATTTCCCCTTTAACATGTTCACCACCCGATCAAAATCCTCCAGCGTCCCATACTCAATCAGGATCTTCCCCTTCCCTCGCCGGTCCCGAATCCGCACCCTCATCCCCAGTGCCGCTTCCAGCGACCGCTGCGCTGCACGCACATTTGGATCCACCCACCGCGCTCCGCTCTGCTGCCGCTCTTTCAGCAAGTCCGTGGGGACGTTCTTGTCCATCACCATCTCTGCGAGCAGCGCCACCGACATCTTCTTTGCAATCACCACCCGCGCCACTTTCGAGATCTGGCTGTCATCGCTCAGCGAAAGCAGCAGACGCGCATGGCTATATGTCAGGTCTTTCCTCCGTAGCGCGGCAAGCACTTCGGGCGGCAGTTTCAGCAAGCGCAGATAATTCGATACCTGCTCGCGCGACACGCCCACCCGGTTTCCGATTTGTTCCTGCGTCAGGTTAAATTCCCTGCTCAGGTTGGCAAAGGCCGCAGCCTGCTCCAGGCAGTCCAGATCCTGCCGCTGCAGGTTCTCCACCACCGTCATCTCCGCCGCCTGCTGCTCGGAGACTCGTTTCACGATCGCCGGGATCGTCGTCTTACCCGCCATCTTCGACGCGCGAAAACGCCGCTCGCCCAGGATCAGGATGAATCGCTCCTTGCCTTCCGGATACGCCACTCCCGCCCGCACTCCCCCTGGCCGAACCACGATCGGTTGCAATATCCCCTGCTTCTGGATCGAACCGGCCAGGTCCGAGAGCGCCTTCTGGTCGAACTCCTGCCGCGTCTGGTGCGGATTCTGGTCGATCCGGTCAAGGTCCAGCTCAAATGCGTGCTCACCGTCCGCCGTTTGCCCCGCAACCGTCGCTAACTCGTCCAAAGTCCCAGGCACCGCCCGTCCACCCCCAACCTCAAGAGAAAAGGAAGAAAGAGATGAAGAAGAGGGAGCCAGAGGGGAAGCGGGTTCCTGAGAACTGACAACTGGGAACTGAGAACCAGCACCATCGGGTGCCCCATCCTTCCGCGCACTTTGCGGAAAGGTGGGAACTGCTGGCATCGGCACGACTCGAGGCCCCGGCAACAGAGACTCCAGTCCCCGTCCCAAAGCCCGCCGCTTCTCCGCCAGCTTCTCGCTAAGCTTGCCCCCCCCAGTCTTCTCCGCCGTCTTATCAACCGCCGCCACATTCGATGTAGTCATCAAGTAGTCTCCCCTGGTCTGCTTGTACTTCTAAGATTTGTCATCCTGACCCTGAGCTTGCTGAGGGGGAAGGACCTGCTTTTTGCCCACGCCGCCACCGCGTGTTTTTCACTGAGAACCGGGAACTGAAACCTCTTAACATACATCGATGAACATAAATATTTATGTCAATCAATCTAAGCCGCTTCTCCCGGCCCGCGAATCATGCCCGCCTGCCGGTCCAGAATCTCCTTCGCCAGCCGTATGTAGCTCTCCGCTCCCCGCGACCGCACGTCATACACCAGCGCCGGCAGCCCATGGCTGGGAGCCTCCGCCAGCCGTATGTTCCGCGGGATCGTAGTCGTGCACAGTTTGTCTCCAAAGTATTTCTTCAGCTCCTCCGCCACCTGCTGCGCCAGGTTCGTCCGCTCATCGAACATCGTGAGCACCACGCCCTCAATCGCCAGCGTAGGATTCAGCTCCACGCGTATCCGCTCGATGGTGTCCAGCAGCTCTGACACGCCTTCAAGGGCAAAGTACTCCGCCTGCATCGGGATCAACACGCCGTCCGCGGCCACCAGCGCGTTCAAAGTAAGCAGATCGAGCGCCGGCGGACAGTCCAGCACGATAAACTGAAAGCGATCAAGCACACTGGCAAGCGCATCCCGCAGACGATATTCGCGCCGCTCCACCCCCACCAGCTCAAGGTTCGCGCCGATCAAATTCTTATGCGATGGAATCAGCCAGAGCTGTTCGAGCTCCGTGAGCTGCAGCGCCTCCTCGGCAGAGGCCACGCCCATCATCACGTCGTAGATGCTGATGCGCTCCGGAGTTTTCACGAAGCCCAGGCCGCTGGTTGAGTTCGACTGCGGATCGCAGTCCACCAGCAGCGTGTTGACCTCGGCAGCGGCGAGTGAAGCGGCAAGGTTAATGGCGGTAGTGGTCTTGCCCACGCCACCCTTCTGATTGGCAACTGCGATGACACGTCCCATGGCTTTATCTTCTTTGTGTGTTGCGCGTCAGAATATGCGAAGGCGTTTGCGAAATCAATGCCAGATTTTTGTGCAATCGCGAGAAGTGTTTCACGTGAAACATTCGCCGAGTTTCGAGCCCTTGTGCGCCGCCATCTCGCGATGTGTTTCACGTGAAACACATCGGGACTTTGGCTTCCGGAAGGACGGAGTTTCGAGGGTGCAGTATGGAGAAGTGTTTCACGTGAAACACTCTTGTTCGGTACGTCTCATTATGAGATATTGCTATTGTTAACCACTTATGGCCTAATAATCGATTGACAACTGCATCATCCGGCCACTTAAAGGTACTAAATTGAAGACGTTACTCCACTCTAACAACGTATACCAATTGACAACACTCTTGAATGTGACTGCGGGATGTTGATTGGTGGGTGCCATTTCAGGGTGCTGAGGATTGCGAGGCGGGGGACCTGGGCGGCTCCTATTAGTAGGGCTAAGGTTGCTTTGGGGGCGAGGAGAGTCAGGGCGTGGGGGAGGATGGTTTCGAAGCTCTCTACAGCACGGAGGGTCACGAAGTCGGCTTGGGGGGAGTCGGGGCGTGCAGCTACGGTTTCGGCTCGGTCGTTGATTACATTGACGTTCGTCAATGTAAGTGCGCGGGCTACTTCGCGGAGGAAGGCGGCTTTTTTGTGATTCGATTCGATGAGTGTCAGATGGAGGTGCGGGGCCCAGATTTTTAGGGGAATAGCGGGGAATCCGGCGCCAGAGCCAATGTCGAGGACGCGAACATCTTCGCCCAAGCGGAGCTTGGATGGGGCACCCTCGGGAGCCAGGATGGACGCGAAGTCCGGGGCAGCCGCCGGGAAGAGGTGGCGAGCCATGAAGAAGGACTCGCCGAAGTGGCGGGTTACGATTTCTTCTGGATGGCGGATGGCGGTCAGGTTGATGCGGGCGTTCCAACGGAGTAATAGATTTATGTACGTCGATATTTGATCGAGCTGGGATGAGAGAAGCGATGGCTCGAGGAAATGATCGAGAAGGGCGGCGATGCGGGCGGTGTCCACGGAGAACCTAGAGAGATTCTAGCGGGAGTAATTGCGGAAGTGTGTTTTCCTGGTTATGTTTTCGGGTGGGACAACTTGGCCTGCCTTCCCCCAGGAAGCACTGGCGAGGGTTTCTCCACGTTTGCGCTCTTTTCAAAAATCGGAGCACCCCAACAAAAAGAGGGCGCGATTGCTCGCGCCCTTGAGTCCTTGATCTGATTTTTTCTGCGTCGCCGCGTGGGTGTCAGTCCCGAACCCCGTCCATAAACGCGCGCAGCTTTCGCGAGCGCGATGGATGCCGAAGTTTTCTGAGCGCCTTGGCCTCGATCTGCCGGATGCGTTCGCGAGTCACCGCAAACGACTGGCCAACTTCTTCCAGCGTGTGCTCCGAACCGTCTTCCAGGCCGAAACGCATCTTGATGACCTTCTCTTCGCGCGGTGTCAGCGTGCGCAGCACCTGCGAAGTCTGGTCTTTGAGGTTGACGTTGATCACCGCCTCGGCCGGCGAAACTACTGCGCGGTCTTCGATGAAGTCGCCCAGGTGCGAATCTTCCTCTTCGCCAATTGGCGTTTCGAGGGAGATTGGCTCCTGCGCAATCTTCAGGACTTTCCGGACTTTTGCCACCGGAATGTCCATCCGCTTGGCGATTTCTTCCGACGTAGGCTCGCGTCCCAGTTCCTGCACCAGCTGCCGCGATGTGCGGATCAGCTTATTGATGGTTTCGATCATGTGCACCGGGATACGAATCGTACGCGCCTGATCGGCGATGGCTCGGGTAATTGCCTGCCTGATCCACCACGTGGCATACGTCGAGAACTTATAGCCGCGGCGGTATTCGAACTTGTCTACCGCCTTCATCAGGCCGATGTTGCCTTCCTGAATCAGGTCGAGGAACTGCAGGCCGCGATTGGTGTACTTCTTCGCAATCGAGACCACCAGGCGCAAATTGGCTTCGATCAGCTCGCGCTTGGCGTGCTCGGCATCCATGTCGCCCTGGATGATCTCGCGCTGCGTGCGCTTGAGCTCCTGGAACAACAGGCCCGCTTCCGTTTCGAGCTTTTCGAGTTCTCCGCGGACCGCGCGCGACTGCTTCTTGTATTCCTTTTTTTGCTCTTCGCTGCGCGTCGCATCGGCCCGCTTTTCCAGATTCTGGATTTGACGGTCGAGCGAGCGCATCCCATCAACCGTGCGGTTCACACGGTCAATCAGGCGTTTGCGTTCGTTGTTGGTGAAGCCCAGTTTCCGTACCGCGATCGAAGTGCGCACAATCGCATGCGCCAGATGAAAGCGGTACCGGCGATGATCGCGCGGCCGCTTCTTCTGGTTTACCGCCGCCAGCTTCTCGACGAACGGCAAGATCTTCTTGTAAAGCTTGTCGAGCGCGTGGATCTTGGCGAGAAAATCTTTCAGACGCTTGTCTACGATCTCTTCGGTGATTTCCTCTTCGTCGAAAGTCACCAACTCTTTGATGGAGCGGACGCCCTTCTCGAGGTCCTCGCCTAAGGCGAGGAGTTCACGAATGACAATCGGCGAGCGCGACAACGCCTTAAGCACGCGGTTTTGCCCCCGCTCAATCCTCTTAGCGATTTCAACTTCGCCTTCGCGCGTGAGCAGCGGAACAGTTCCCATTTCCCGCAGATACATGCGGACGGGGTCGTTGGTTTTTTCCAGGGCTCCTGGGGTTAGGTCGAGTTCGACGTCCTCGGAAGCCTCATCCACTTCTTCGAATTTTTTTTCCAGATCGGTCGTCGGCCCTTTTGAGCTTTCGAGTACATCGATTCCTTGCGTTCCGATCGTGGTTAGCAGATCTTCCAGGTCTTCAGGAGAGTGCACATCGTGCGGGATAAGGTCGTTGACCTGATCATAGGTCAGATATCCCTTCTCTTTGCCTGCGTCGATCAGCTTTTTTATGTCGTCGTACTTGTCATCAAGTGCCAAGCCAGATTATCCTCAAGGCGTTCGCTGGTTCGCGGACGCCAAACTATTCAGCGGTGGGAGTTGTAACGGAGCTGTGCGCGAGGCGCACAGACTTCAGAAGTATAGCACGCCGAATGCTGTTGCAGCCGGCACGAGCTGAAGTCTTAGCCCGTTGCTGAATGCCCTAAACCGCAGTATCTCTTTTGCCGCTAGTCCCTTAGATGGCGCCTGGGCCTGTTTCGTTCCAATAATTAGGACGCCTTGCTGCCCGACTCTCCGAGTCCTGGATCCATCAGAGCCCGCTTCAAGCGCACCATTTCTTGCAAAAGTGCGTGTTTTTCCTCTTTTGAGAGCCCCGGGCGCTCCACCGCGCGCTGCGTTTCCTCTTGCCGGTGGCGCAGATAAATCCTCCGCAGCGCCCGCACCGCGCCTTCCACCGTCTCGGGGGTCAGCTCTTCTTCCTCGCTCATCAGGATCAAGGCCAACAGCCGCCGATCTTCTTCCGTCTTCGGCAGCGCCATAACGTCCGCCGTTTCGGAGCCGGCCGCGAGCAGAGCTTCGATCAGCGATTGCGAGGCCAGCGCCTCGTACAGATGTTCTGACTGGAGCGCGAATTGCGCCTGACGGGCGGGATCGAATTCCTCGTCCGTGCCTTCGCGATCCGAACGCCTGCCGTCGCCCGATTGCATCTGTGTCGCCGAGGCCAACGCCCGGATCAGGACGCGTTCCGCACCGGTGATCTGTGCCTCAGCCGTGGCCTTGACCTGGGTTGCGGATCGGGTGGTGGCGGCATGCTTCAATTCCTGGCGCAACACCGCGGAATCGATTCCCAGCTTCTGCGAAATCTCCATGGCCAGTTCATCGCGCACGATGCGGCTCGGCACCCGCTGAATGTGCGGCAAGAGATGGTTGACGGCCTTCACCTTGCTGTCCGCATTTCGCGCCGGAAACATTGCGCGCGCGCGATCGATCAGATAGTCAAAATATTTTTGTGAGTCCTTGAGCGCCGCGCTATAGGCGTCCTTGCCCTTGCGCCGGATGAACAGATCGGGATCGAATCCAGTTTCAAGAGTGAGAACACGGATGTTAAATTCTTCTTCTACCAGCAAGCCGAGGGTGCGTTCGGTGGCGCGCGCTCCCGCGGTGTCGGGATCGAAATTGACGACCACATTCTTTGAGAAGCGCCCCAATAATTTCGCCTGGATTTCGGTGAACGCCGTGCCCGAGCTCGCAATCACATTGTGAAAGCCCGCCGCGTCCACCGAAATACAATCCATCTGCCCCTCGACCAGAATCGAGTATTCGAGCTTGCGAATCGCTTCTTTTGCGTTGTCCAGATTGAAGAGCACGCGCGACTTGGAATAGATCGGGGTCTCGGGAGAATTCAGATATTTCGGGCCTGCCTTGTCGTCGGTAGAAAGCGTGCGTGCGGTGAAGGCGATGACTTTGCCCTGGTCGTTGCAGATGGGGAACATTACGCGATTGCGGAATTTGGAGTAGATGGCGGGAGAGGCAGCTTCTGGCTTCTGGCCACTGGCTTCTGGCGAGCGGCCGCCGCCGTTCGCTGGAGGCGGTTCGTCGTTCGCACCGGAAATTTCCTTCGCCTTGTCATCCTGACCGGAGCGAAGGACCTGCTTTCCCTGCGAGCTGAGAGCTGACGGCTGACGGCTGTCTTCCTTCCACGAAAACAGCCCGCTCTCCCGCAGCAGTTCCTCGTCGAACTCGCGCCGCAGGGCATCGCGCAGCAGGAAGCCGGAGTCGGGAGCATAGCCGATGCGAAAGCGCGCAATCGTCTCCGCATCGAGGCCGCGACTCTTTAGGTATTCGCGGGCATTGGCGCCCTCGGGCTTTCGCAGACATTCCTGAAAAAACGCGGTCGCGCGCACATGCACATCGACGAGCGCCATGCGGACATGAGCGTCGCGCGCCTCCGCTGGACTGGAAAACGTGACCTTGGGCATCGGCACGCCCAGCTTCTGAGCCAGCAGCCGGACGGCTTCCGGAAAAGAAATGTTCTCGACCTTCTGTACAAAGGTGAAGACATCCCCGGATTCTCCGCAGCCAAAGCAGTGATAAAACTGGCGCGTGGCATGCACCGAAAACGAAGGCGTCTTCTCAGCATGAAACGGACAAAGCCCCGAGAAGTTCTGCGCCCCAGCCTTCTTCAGCTTGACGTAGTCGCCGACGATGCGGACGATGTCCGCCTGCTGCTTGAGGGTCTCTTTGAAGTTGTCGGAAGAAGTTGAAGTCATTGATGGCGCACGCGGGGCCCGTAGTGATTATGAGGGTAGAAGGTGCTGAGGGGAATAGAGCAGGAGCGGGATTGCTGTGGGAAAGGTGTGGAAGAAGACAATGTCCTGTTGAGAGCGGAGGAAACCTCCGGTCGTTCTTTGTACCAAGGGGAGAGCAAAAACAAATGCGGCTCGGGCCAGCCACCCAAGCCGCATTGTTATCGCGGACGTTCTGACTGCCGTCTTTCGCCGAGGCGAAAGATCATCGCGCAACTGCACTCCGAAGAATGCCATGCTTTCGATGCCCACCTGAAAGCTTGCGCTTCAGGGTTACGATTCAGCGCTTTCATCCCTCTCGGAAGAAGGATTTCTAGGAGGCCGCAAAGCCCGGGCACCGGCACACTGGACATGCGCCGAATTTCCCCCGGTGACTCACTCTCGAAAATCACCGGCAACGCTGAACCCTTGTTCGGAACAGATTCAGAACATCTCACGCTTTTGACTTTAAGCACTTTGCTGGAGCGGAACAATTAACGCAACCGCAAAGTGGGGCTGCGTTGTGTAAAAACTGTGGAGCGGAGAAACTTCCTGTGGAAAGGGAAGGAAAAAGCTAATTTAATTCGGGTGGATTGAGAGACGAGCGGGCGGCGCCCGCAGGACAGCCAAGGGCGGCCGTCGCTACGCGAGTTGTCCCTACGCTGCCGTACAATAACTGCGAATGATTGCGCATCTTCGCGGAACTGTGCTGGCGAAACGTCCTAACCAGGCGATCGTGGAAACTCATGGTGTCGGGTACGACGTAGTGATTAGCGTGCCTACGTATACGGAGATGCCGGCGGCAGGCGCTGAAGTCGCGCTCCATATCCACACGCATGTTCGCGAGGATGCGCTGAGCCTGTATGGATTTTTACAACTTGCCGAGAAACAACTTTTTGAGAAGCTGCTGACGGTCAGCGGAATTGGGCCGAAGCTGGCGATCACGATCCTTAGCGGCATGCCGGCCGACGAGATGGTGGGAGCGATTCGTGGAGGCGACCTGGCGCGGCTCACTCGCATTCCAGGAATCGGTAAGAAGACAGCGGAGCGCATGGTGCTGGAGTTGCGCGACAAACTGCCGGCGCCGACTGGATCCTCCGAAATGAGCGCCTCGCCGGCGAGCCCGGTGGAGGAAGATGTTATTTCCGCGCTGGTAAATCTGGGCTATCAGCGCGCTGCGGCGGATAAGGCGCTGCTGGCAGCGCGGGGCGGCAAGAGTTCGCAGAGTTTTGATGTGCTGTTTCGTGAGGCGCTGGGCGCGCTGTCGAAGTGATTTCATGCCAGGTTCGGGCCCGAGGCCCAGCCCCTGAAGGGGCGTCCGATTTCAAACAACTCCGGCATCGTTAAAGCGATGCCCTGATATAAAGCGTTAGTTTGTCCGCGGCCTATCAACTCTCGGAGGTTTTGTGCGCAAACGGTCGGTTCAAGTCACTCTGGTGGCCATATGCATCGTGGTGACGTTCTTCTTGACGATCCCGCGGCTGGTGGACGAGCAGCAGAACAAACTGGTGAAGAAGCCGCCCTACGCGGCATCCGAGCGGGCGATGAATCTGCATAAAGAGATCACCATCGCCGATCTTCATGCTGATTCGCTTTTGTGGGGCCGGGATTTGCTGGAACGCGGCACCCACGGGCAGGTGGACATTCCGCGCCTTTCGGACGGCAACGTTGCCCTGCAAGTGTTTTCGCTGCCTACCAAGAGCCCGCACGGTTTGAACATTGAGAGCAATGAAGACAAGAACGATGACATTTTCTGGCTGGCGGTGGTGGGTCGCTGGCCACCCGCAACCTGGAACAGCCTGACGGAACGGGCACTGTATCAGGCGCGGCGCCTGCATCAGTTCGCGCTTGGTTCGCGCGGCGGCTTCGTGGTGATTGAGAGTGCTGCCGACCTCTCCTATTACATGGAACGGCGGCGGCTCAATCGCAAGCTGACGGCCGGACTGCTTTCGATCGAAGGGGCGCACGCGCTTGACGGCAAGCTGGAGAATCTCGACATTCTGTACCGCGCAGGGTACCGGATAATGTCGCCCAGCCATTTTTTCGATAACGATATTGGAGGGTCGGCAGCGGGAGTTCATAGAACTGGGCTCACGGAAAAAGGCCGCGAGTGGGTGCGGCAAATGGAAGCGCGGCACATGATCGTGGACCTGGCGCATGCGTCGGCACAGACCATCGCCGATGTCCTGGCGATTGCCAATCGTCCGCTGGTCGTTTCCCATACGGGCGTGAAAGGAACGTGCGACAACAACCGGAACCTTAGCGACGATCAGATTCGGGCGGTGGCAGCAAAGGGCGGCTTGATCGGCATCGGCTATTGGGATACGGCGACCTGCGGCACGGACGCGCGGGCGATTGTGAAGGCGATGCGCTATGTTTCCGACCGGGTGGGCGTGGAACATGTTGCGCTCGGGTCGGATTTTGACGGAGCGGTCACGACTCCCTTTGACACGACTGGATTAGTTGAAATCACGGATGCAATGCTGGAGGCCGGGTATTCCGACCCGGAGATTCGGATGATCATGGGAGAAAACGCAATGAATTTTCTGAAGGCGAACCTGCCGGAGAAATAATAGAGGTGGGTGCCGCTAACGGGACGCGGAATGCGCGTGCACTTAGTTGCCGACGAAGCGCAGATACAAGTCGCGATCGTGGCGGCAGGTCTCCGCCATGTGCTTCACCTTTTGCCAGGCCTCTAATTGAGTTTCATCGCGCACGCGATCTTTGGCGCGATCCCATTCCTTGAGGAAGGCTTCCATCTGCAGGTGATTGAACACGGTTTTGCCGAAGGGATCAATGCCGCTGAGCAGCAGGAAATCCGCATGGCTGGCGGCGGGAACCACACCGTGCAGCATAACCCACTCGCTGCGTTCGCCGAGATCGTCTTCGAGTTTCACGACCAGGGACATGGCTTAGCCTCACCTGACTGGCGCATTGGCACTGGCGGCAATGTAACAGGACCGAAGGGTGTTGTCCAAGGTGAGGCGAGTATCGAAAGTAACCCGCGGATTGATGACCGCGGCTAATTAAGGACCCGCGGACAGGAGTGTCCGCGCTACCCTTTACGCTTCGCCGACGCGAGCGCCGTGCTGGAAGTGGTATTGGAGGATCTTTGCGGCTAAGGCGGAGGTCACACCCTGCCCTGGGGCTTTGACGGAGCGGACCACTTCTCCGCGACAGATGACTTCGGTGGCCGCGAGGCCGGCAATTTCCGCCGGCAGTACGAGGCTGATCTCCAGTTGTGCATTCATCTGGAGCAATTCCTGCGCCTGAAAGAGCAAACCGGAGCGGCTGATGTTCTCGGTGGTGCCGGGGCGCCAGCTTTTTTCACCGAGCGGACGATAGCGCAGCGGCAAATGGAGATTGAAACGGCGAGCTCGAAACGGTGGAAGCTTCTTTTCAAGAACGCTTGCGCTGGTGTGGGTTGACATGACGACCTCCAGGGGAATGGGCTCGGAATCCAGCACCTCCCGGACCCGGTCTTTCAGGACGGGAAGGCTGAATGGTTTTTGGAGCAGGTTAACGCCGGCATCGAGCGTCCCGTCATGACCGACGGCATTCTCGGTGTAACCCGACATGTAGAGCACGCGGACGTCGGGCAGCAGCTTGGTGATGCGGGTGGCTAGTTCACGGCCATTCATGCCGGGCATAATGACATCGGTGAGCAGGAGGTCGATGGCGCCCTGGTGGCCGTCCACGATTTGCAGAGCCGCGGCACCGTCTTCGGCTTCTAGAATTTTGTAACCCTGGTTTTCCAGGTACTGGCGGGCGAGACAGCGAAGATTGATTTCATCTTCGACGAGGAGGATGGTCTCCTGGCCATGATCGGTGCGGGGAAGGCCGGGAGAGTCCTGGGCGGCGACGGCGTCTTCGCGGCCATCGACTCGCGGGAAATAGGCACGGAAGGCGGTGCCGCGCTGCGGTTGACTGTCGACAAAAATAAAGCCGCCGCTCTGTTTCACGATGCCGTACACGGTGGAGAGACCGAGGCCGGTGCCCTTGGCACCCTTGGTTGTGAAGAAAGGTTCGAAGATGCGCGACTGGGTGTCGTTGTCCATGCCGACGCCGGTGTCGCTGATGGCGAGCATGATGTAGTTGCCCGCGGTGAGCGGGGTATGAGTACGCGCGAAGTTTTCGTCGAGTGTGACGTTGGCGGTCTCGATAGTGAGCTTGCCGCCTTGCGGCATGGCATCGCGCGCGTTGACGGCAAGGTTCATGATGACCTGGTCGATCTGGCCGGGATCGGCACGGACGGCACCGAGCGCCGGGCTTGGAACCATGACAAGATCGATGTCCTCCCCGATCATGCGGGTGAGCATTTTCAGGTTTTCGGCAACCACTTCGTTCAAGTCGAGCACCTTGGGCGCAAGCATCTGTTTTCGACTGAAGGCCAGCAATTGGCGAGTCAGCGACGTGGCGCGCTGCGTGGCGTTGGAAATTTCCTGCGCCGGTCCCCGCAGCCGGGGATCGGGTCCGAGACGTTCGAGCAGGAACTCGGAGTAGCCGGAGATCACCATCAGCAGGTTGTTGAAGTCGTGCGCGATACCGCCGGCGAGGCGGCCGATCGCTTCCATTTTTTGCGCCTGACGAAGTTGCAGCTCCAGGGTGCGAGTTTCGGTGACGTCTTCCATGAAAATCTCGAAGGTGCCTCCGGATTTGCCGTTCGGAATCGAGCGCCCGGAAATGCGCGCCACGATGGCCGCGCCATCCTTGCGGACGCACTCGGTGGTCAGGTTGTTGAATTCCTTCCGGGCATGAAAATAATCAGCGGTTTGAAACCATTGCTGAGCATCGGAGTAGAGGCTCCCCAGATGCCGGCCCGTAAGGTCGGCGGGGCTGGCATAACCAAACATGGCCACCAGAGCGGGGTTTGCGTCCTGAAGCATTCCGAAGGCATCGCAGCGGCAGATGCCGTAAGGCGCGTTCATCACCAGCGAGCGAAAATTGCTTTCGGATCGGCGCAGGCTCTCCTGCGTAGCGCGGAGAGCGGCGTTGAACCAGCAGATGAGCAAGGCCACGGCGAAGAACAAAGCGAGGTGCGCGATCGCTTTGTGATACTCGCGCGGAGTCTGATCTCCGGTGAGCGAATAGTAGGCGCTTACGGTGAGCGCAAAAGAGGTGGCGGCCAGTCCGGGCTTCCATCCCCCGTACCAGGCACTGACCATCACGGCGACGGCAAACACGACAAGGCGGCTCTCCGCGACATCGGAGAAAAACAAAGTTGGAATCAGCGCGAGGAGGGTGCTGAGGAGAGCGACTCCGTAGCGCAGGATGGGAGCGCGCGATGGAGGTACGACCAAGCTGCGGATGAGGGGGAGTTTCACTCGCATGGCCTCATGCTATGCGCAGACCGCGCGCAGAGCGAGTTACGCTAGTCCACCGCGATTTCCTGGCGGCACAGTGGCCAGAGGTACACCTACCAGGCATAACCCATTCCGCACAACCTGGGGGCAACTTCTAGAGAGAAAGAACATCTTGTCCATAGCCTAGTCTCCGATGCGGCTTCGTGCAAAACTTACTGGTACAAGTCGACGATAAGGGAACATAGTTCTGCAACAGGACTTGCCACATTGCCTGGCAAACGATGAAACTAACGGGGGCATTGCAGTGCACATCGGGCAGGGAACATCGGAATGAATATCGGTCTTTTCGGCGGCAGCTTCGACCCCATACATCGCGGACACATGGCCCTGGCCGAGGCGGCCGCCAGCCGCTACTCGCTGCGGCAGGTGCTGTTTGTGGCGGCGAACCTTCCTCCGCACAAACAGAAACAGCCACTCACAGCATTCATTCATCGTTATGCCATGGTGGCGCTGGCGACGCAGGACGAACGGGGTTTCGTGGCGTCGCTGCTGGAGGCACCGGAGGTTTTGGCGCATGGTGGGATGAACTATTCGATCGACACGGTTCGGCGATTGAAACAAACCCTCAAGAAATCGGACCGCCTTTTTTTTCTGATCGGAATTGACGCTTTCCGCGATGTCGCGAAATGGCGGGAAGCGCGCGCGCTGCTGGCGGAATGCGATTTCGTCGTGGCCAGTCGTCCCGGGCATTCGTTGCGCGACGTGGCCGAGTCACTGCCGGAAGAATTGCGGCCTCCGGCGGCGGTGACTCGTCCCTTTCATAAGCAGCCAGCAAAAGGCGATCTCGTCCTTCCCGGGGTCATGCTGCACTTGCTGGAAGGGGTTCATCAGAGCGTCTCCGCGACGGCGATTCGGGCCGCGGCGGCGCAAGGCAAGTTACTCGGACGATGGCTGGATCCACGAGTGGCGGATTATGTGCGGAAACACGGACTGTATCGGCGGCAGCGACTGGACAAGTAGAAAGCCTGGGCGCCCGGTTCGGAGGTTGCTGATGCGAGTGGCGCTGCCGAGCATCGCTCGGCTGGACCGACGAGCGCGTCCGTAGCTGGGTGGGTTGTGGTGGTCGCGGCAAGCGCGTCCCTACTGCGGGGCGGGTTACAATCAATATCTGTATGAAGAAAAAGAACGACCTCAAATTCCAGGTGAATGAAGCCATCCTCGCCTGTCAAGATAAACAAGCTGATGATGTTACAGTCCTCGAACTGGAAAAAGATTCGGGAGCGTTCACTGACTATTTTGTGATGTGCAGCGGGACCAATCCGCGGCAGATCCAGGCGATTGCCGACGCCGTGGACGAGCGACTGGAGGCGTTGGGCCTCCGCGTGACGCACGCCGAGGGCTACAAACAGGCGGAGTGGGTGCTGCTCGACTACGTGGACTTCGTGGTCCATGTTTTCTCTGAGAAGGCGCGCCAGTTCTATGACCTGGAACGCCTGTGGAAGTCGGCCAAGCGGCTGGAGCCCACGGAATTGCTGGCGAAACCGAAGCCGCGGCGGGCGACAGCCCCCAAAGCCAAGAACGATTCCTCGGCGCCCAAGAAGACGCGCAAGAAGAAGGCTTGAAGTGTCATCTTCAAGTTCAGTCCCGTGGAGTTCCTCCTTCCGCCTGGTGGCTGCGGAAAAATGGAAGACAAAATCGACGGTGCTGGGCAGCGCGGTCACAGAAGCTTTTGTGGAATACTCGGGCCCGTTGCCTGACATGCGCGTTCTCGATTTGGCCAGCGGCACCGGCGAACCGGGGATCAGTCTGGCGCAGCGCGTTGGTCGCCTGGGTTCGGTGAGCGCTGTGGACCAAAGCTCAGAGCTGCTCGAAATTGCCGCCGAGCGAGCGCGCAACAAGAAGCTCTTAAACTTCACGACCCAGCAGGCCGACGCACACCATTTGCCGTTTGCCGACCACAGCTTTGATCTCGCCACCTGCCGCTTTGGGGTGATGTTTTTCAGCGATGCCCAACGAGCACTGGCCGAATTGCACCGCGTGTTAAAGCCGGGAGCTCGTGCCTGCTTTGCCGCCTGGGGTCCGATGGAACAACCTTATTGGCAAACCACGATGAAGATTGTGCACGGACATGTGGGCGGGGCAATGCTTCCACCAGGAGGAGCCAATCCTTTTCGATTCTCGGCCGCAGGCTCTCTTTCAGAGGCCCTGAGCGCTTCTGGATTTCACGAGGTGGAAGAGTCGACTCAAAATCTGCCCTGGACCTGGCCGGGAGACGCGGAAGAAGTTTTCGAATACGCCTGCGCCGTGGCGGCTCCGTTCCGTCCGATGCTGGAACGTGTTCCGGCGGAAGAGTGGCCGGCGATCCGCGCCGAGGCGAAGGCGGCGATCGAGCGTTATCGCGTGGGGGACGAGATCCGGTTCGGCGCCGACGTGGTTCTGGCGTCGGGAAAAGCCTGATTCGCAGAAGCGGAAACTTGTGAAGATCAAAGTCGCATGGATCGGGAAGACGAAAGAGCCAGCGATCCAGGCTCTGACCGACGAGTATTTGAAACGCATCTCGCGCTATGCCGAGGTTGCGGGCCTGCCATTGAAAGACGAAGCCGCAATTTTATCGCTGGCAAGCGGCGAGCGGCAGCAGAATAAGGATCGGCACAAGCTGGTTCTCGTCGATTCGCGCGGGAAACAGCTTTCATCCGAAGAGCTGGCCGAATTTCTGGAGCGCGAGCAGGTGCACGCGATCCCACTCGTGTTCGCGATTGGCGGCAGCGACGGCTTTAGTGAAGAAGCCCGGCGCCGCGCCAAGTTTACGCTGTCGCTGGGAAAGATGACTCTGCCGCACGAACTGGCGCGCGTGGTTCTGGTGGAGCAGCTTTACCGTGCTTTCACCATTCTGAAGAATCATCCCTACCATTTGGGACATTAACCTTATGGTAACGGGGCAGCGGCCAGTCAGCCCCATTCTCGCGAGCTCGATTCCCAGCCCCGATGGACCTCTGGCAGCTTCACAGGGGGGCGAAACTGCTTTACTGTATTTCTAGACAGGCGAAACTAGTCTGAATTTGTAGGCGAGGCCCTCCCCCATGAAAAACCCGTACGACGTACTAAGAATGAAGGAGCAGGAGATGTTGCGAGTTCGCAAAGAGATGGACGCTCTGCGGGTCGCAGCGCGATTGCTGGGCGCCGAAGATCCAGGTGCAGCCAATGGCGAAGGCCATCCTAAACTGCAACGAGTCGTCGAAATGCCCTAGCGGATCAACCCCCACGTTTGACTCGAGGCGGACGGAAGCCAAAACCGTCCGCCTCGTTGTTTGTGGGAGAACGATTCGAGGGCGCGTGTGGCACGGTCATTCCCGTCCGCGTACAATCAGGGATTCGCCCTTGTTATGTCGGATCTTCGCCGTGGTCTCATCATCGTGAATACTGGGCCGGGCAAAGGGAAGACCACCGCGGCCATGGGTACAGCGCTGAGGGCGGTCGGCCAGGGAATGCGCGTCCTGATGCTGCAATTTCTGAAGGGCTCGTGGCATTACGGAGAACTCGATGCGGTCAAAGCTTTCGGTGACAAGTTCATCCTGAAGCAAATGGGACGAGGTTTCGTAAAGGTCGGCGCCGAGAAACCAGACCCTGAAGACGTGCGGATGGTGGAGGAGGCCTGGGCCGAAGCCGAGAAAGCGATCCAGTCCGGCGAATGGGACCTGGTGGTGCTCGACGAAATCAATTACGCCATCAGCTACGGTATGCTGGACCCGGCGAAAGTGGCGGAGTCTCTGGCCCGGAAGCCGGAGATGGTGCATGTCATCTTGACCGGAAGGAACGCGCATCCGACAATAGTCGAGCTTGCCGATACCGTGACGGAAATGCGCCAGGTAAAGCACGCTTATGAGAAGGGCGTGATGGCGCAGAGAGGAATCGAGTACTGAATTGGTAATTTGTGACTTGTAATTGGTAATTTGAACCCGGTTTTGGTTTTTTAAATTACAAATTACAAATTATCAATTACAAATTCCCCATGACTTGGTTCAAGCGACAATCCGGAGAGCTCGACACTTCGGGCGTGAAGAAAGTACGCACCGAGGGGCTGTGGGTGAAGTGTGACGGATGCCGGCAGATCATCTGGAAGAAGGATCTCGAAGACAATCTCAACGTCTGCCCGAAGTGCGATAAACACTTCCGCATCGACGCCCGCGCGCGCCTGGCACAGCTTCTCGACGACAATCAATACGAAGTGTTCGACAGCAATCTTGTTTCCACCGACCCGCTGAAATTTGTGGATCTGAAAGCCTACTCCTCGCGCCTGAAGCGAGCGAAAGCCGACACCGGCCTGAAAGATGCCATCATCAACGCCCGGGGCAAATTGAACGGCCGCCCGGTGATTGTGAGCTCGATGGAATATTCGTTTATCGGCGGGAGCATGGGAGCGGTGGTGGGCGAAGTCATTACGCGGGCGATTGAGAAGGCGATTGAAACGCGGACGCCGATTATCATCGTCTCAGCATCGGGGGGCGCGCGCATGATGGAAGGCGTGATCAGCCTCATGCAGTTGGCCAAGATCTCCGCCGCACTCGCGCGTTTAGACGCGGCGCGCGTCCCGTATATTTCGGTTTTAACCGACCCCACCACGGGCGGCGTGACCGCATCGTTTGCCATGTTGGGCGATCTCAACATCGCCGAACCCGGAGCACTGATTGGCTTTGCCGGACCGCGAGTGATTGAGCAGACCATCCGACAGAAGCTGCCGCCAGGTTTCCAACGCTCCGAGTTTCTCCTGGAACACGGAATGCTCGATGCCGTGGTCGCGCGCAAAGAGTTGAAAGCGTACATCGCGCGGGCGCTCGAATTCATGGTGCAGGCAGCATAGAGAGCAGCAGTCAGCCATCAGCCGTCAGCCCTCAGAAAAAGCAAATTCCCGGTGGATATGTCACCCGCTGAGGGCCGATCGGCTAGTCGGTTTCCCCACTCAATGCGAATCTTTGGCGATTGGTTGGGCGTCACTGGAGTATGGACGCCCGATGCCTGAAACTGATGGCTGAGAGCTGACAGCTGGTTTATGTCCTACGAAACCGCAGTTGCGCAGATGTACGCGTTGGGCCACGAGCTGGCGCAGACGCCGTTGCACAAATTCGATTTGGCGCACATGCGCGTGCTGCTCGCGGCGATGGGGCATCCGGAAAATAGCTTCCCAACGGTGCTGGTTGCTGGCACCAACGGCAAGGGTTCGACGGCCGCTACTCTGGCGTCGATCCTGCAGGCATCGGGGCTGAAGACGGGGCTTTACACTTCGCCGCATCTGATTCGCATCAACGAGCGCATTCGCCTCAATGGCAAACCCCTCGCCGACGACGATTTCGCGATGCTCCATGACGTGATCGACCGGACTGCCGAGCGACTGGTGGGGGAAGGCGATCTGCCCTGGCATCCCAGCTTCTTTGAGATGCTGACTGCGATGGCGTTTGAGTATTTCGCCCGCAGCGGGCCTGACTTGGTTGTGCTTGAGGTCGGCATGGGCGGGCGTCTGGATGCGACCAACGTAGTTGAGCCGCGCCTCAGCATCATCACCGACATAGCGCTCGATCATCAGAAATATCTCGGCGAGACTGTTGCCGAGATTGCGCGCGAAAAAGCGGGAATCATACGGCCGGGCGGAGTTGTGGTTACGCTGCCGCAATTGGCCGAGGCCAACAACGTGATCGGAAGCACAATTTTGGATGTGGGCGCGCGGGCGGTGAATGCCGTGCCGTATGTGCCGCCGGTGTCGCCGGGGAGTGCGAGCAGCTTGAGTAGCGATGACGCGGACGCGGGCATCCGGAATCGCTATCCGCTGGAAGTCATGGGCAAGGGAATCATGGTCGAGTCTCCGCTGGTGGGGCGTCATCAGCTGCGCAACCTGGCGCTGGCGATCGCGGCGGCAGAGGAACTGCACAACCAGGGAATGGTTCAGATCACGCCGGAGACGATTGCACAGGGCATCCGCGAGACGCATTGGCCCGGGCGCTTCCAGGTGGTGCCCGCCGCGGGAGACAATCCTGAGTATGTGCTTGACGTGGCGCATAATCCGGCGGGAGCCTGGGCGGTGCGATCGACGCTTTCATCCGCTTACCAGGATGGCCGCGGGATCACGATGGTGTTTGGCGTGATGCGGGACAAAGCAATGCAGGAAATTACCGAGATTCTGTTTCCGGTCGCCGGGCACGTAATCGTAACCCACGCTAACAACCCACGTTCGGCGAGCCCGGAGGAGATTCGGAAGGCCGCGGCCCGTGTGACCGCGGGCACAGATATTGAAGAGGCCGAGGATGTAGCGTCGGCATTGACCCGGGCGCGGACCATTGCCGGACAGGGCGGCCTGATCGTAGTCACTGGGTCGATTTACGTTGTGGGAGAGGCGATGCGAACGCTCGGCGTCCGCATCTAAGAATCTGTAGCGCGGGCCTCTTGCCCGTAAAAATTGCACACACAAGAACGTGAATAAGATCGCCACAACCGCGGAGCCGGAAAAAGAGCCGGCAGAGCTGCGCTCGGCTGGACAGCCGGGGGCGGCTGTCCCTACGTGGTCTGAGCAGGAGCCGGCAGCTCACCCCGTCAACCGCCATGGCTGGCTCAGTCGCCTGCGCTCTTATTTCATTCTTTCCCCGCTGATCTGGGCCTACACGCTGATTCTCGGCACGGCTTCGCTGATTTGCTCGCTCTTCGACCATGACGGGCGCATCCAGCACAATTTTGCCCGCCTCTGGTCATGGCTCATCATGAAGACGATCCTGTCGCCGGTGAAAGTCACGGGCCTGAATCAAGATAAGATCGACAACTCCAAACCCCGCGTCTATGCGGTAACGCACGCGTCGGCACTTGACATTCCAATCCTCTACGTCAATTTGCCGTTTCAATTCCGTATTATTTTTAAGAGTGAATTGCTCGCGTATCCATTCATCGGCTGGCATCTGAAGCGCTCCGGCCAAGTCTGCATTAACCAGCAGAATCCGGCAGCTTCGATCGGCTCCATTAAGTCCGCGCTGCGGAGCCTGCGCAGCGGCGTGCCGCTGGTAATTTTTCCCGAAGGCGGCCGAACGCGAGATGGCGAGATTCAACCTTTTCTGCCGGGTGCATTCTTTCTGGCAATCAAAGCGCAGGCCGATATCGTCCCGATCGCGCTCTTCGACACCTTCGATCTGCTGCCGATGAACACCTACCACATCAAGTGCCAGCCGCTGGAGATGCGAGTTGGTCAATCGATTTCTACGGCCGGGTTGAGTGTGCAAGATACGGACGATGTGTCGGCCAAGGTAAAGTCCGCGATCGAAGCTCTGCACTCCGCGCCCAGAACCACGTAGGGACAGCACCATGACAATTTCCTCCATCATCCGTCATAATCTTTAGTTTGCTTGGAGGTGTCATGAAGTCGCTTGTTCTCGTATTCTTATTTCTCGCCATGAACGTATCCGCCCAAAACACCACCCCCACCGCCGCCGAAGCCCAGGAGTTCATGAATAGGGCGGAGGCCCAACTCTCCGACCTGGCAGTGAAGGTTAACCGCGCCTCCTGGGTGCAGGAGAATTTCATCACCGACGACACGCAGGCGATGGCAGCCGACGCGATCGATGAGGTCACCGCCGTCACGACGCAGTTAGTGGAACAGGCCAAGCGTTTTAACGACCTCAAGCTGCCCGCCGATCTCGCGCGCAAATTCATGTTGCTTAAGCTCTCGCTCACGGCGCCCGCGCCGAAAGATGCCGCCCTGCGGCGCGCGATGACCGAAATCGGCGTATCGCTTGATGGCGACTACGGCAAGGGCAAGTACTGCCGCAAGAACGGCGAGTGTCTGGACATTACGGCGATCGAGAAGCTCATGTCCACCAGCCGCGATCCAGAAGCGCTCAAAGAAGTTTGGACGGGATGGCACGCGATTGCGCCGCCCATGCGGCAGCGCTACTCGCGATTCGTCGCTCTCTCCAATCAGGGCGCTCGAGAAATTGGATTCAAGGACGTCGGCGCCCTGTGGCGCGCCGGCTATGACATGACGCCGGAAGAATTCTCCGCCGACCTCGAGCGTTTGTGGAATCAGGTAAGACCGCTTTATCTTTCGCTGCACACGTATGTGCGCTGGAAGCTGGCGGAAAAATACGGCCCGAACATCGTTCCGCCCGACGGTCCAATCCCCGCGCATCTGCTCGGCAATCCCTGGGCACAGGAGTGGGGCAATGTCTATGACCTGCTCGGAGTGACGGAGGACAAGGCCGGCGTCGGCGTCAATGTTACCGAACTGCTCAAGAAGAAAAACCTCGACCCCAAGAGCATGGTGAAATACGGCGAAGGCTTCTTCACTTCGATGGGCTTCGCGCCGTTGCCGCCGACTTTCTGGGAGCGGTCGCTGTTCACCAAGCCCGCCGATCGCGATGTCGTTTGCCACGCCAGCGCCTGGGATCTCGACAACATGGACGATCTCCGTGTGAAGATGTGCATCCAGGTGCGCGGCACCGACTTCGTCACCATTCACCACGAACTCGGACACAACTTTTACCAGCGCGCCTATAAGGATCAGCCGTTTATGTTCAAGAACGGCGCCAATGACGGCTTCCACGAAGCGATCGGCGATGCCATCGCGCTGGCGATCACGCCCGAATACCTGCACAAAGTAGGCCTCCTGGAGAACGTGCCCCCGGCCAGCAACGATATTCCCGAATTGCTCAAGCAAGCGCTGGACCGCGTAGCTTTCCTTCCGTTCGGCCTAATGATTGACCAGTGGCGCTGGAAAGTATTCTCCGGCGAGATCGCTCCCGCCGACTACAACAAGTCCTGGTGGGCGTTGCGTTTGAAATATCAGGGCGTGGCGCCGCCGATGGCCCGCAGTGAAGCCGATTTCGATCCGGGAGCGAAATACCACGTTGCGGCAAACGTTCCCTACACGCGCTATTTCCTAGCGCACATTCTGGAGTTCCAGTTCTACCGCGCCCTCTGCCGCGAGTCCGGCTACAAGGGCCCGCTAAACCGCTGCACTTTCTACGGATCGAAGGAAGCGGGCGCGAAGTTCAACAAGATGCTCGCCATGGGCCAGAGCAAACCCTGGCCGGACGCGCTGGAAGTGCTGACCGGTGAACGGCAGACGGACGGCGGCGCGTTGCTGGAATACTTCGCCCCGCTGAAGCAGTGGCTGGACGAGCAGAACAAGGGGAAGAAGGTGGGCTGGTAGAAGCAAGTTGAGGCAAATCGGGCCGGAGTTTCGTCGGCACTGTCAATGCCCCGCAGGGGCGGGCCCGGAGCGAAACCGAAGGAGGGCGTCCGCCCTGCGCCGATGATAAACTTAGAAGATTCAGCAGAATACAAGGCCTATCCATGTCTGACAGCATTCATGTAAAGCTCCCCGACGGCAGCACCAAAGAAGTCGCAAAAGGCACGACTGCGCTCGACGTTGCCAAGTCCATCAGCCCGCGTCTCGCCGACGCCGCTCTCGCCGCCAAAACGAATGGCGATCTGATCGATATCACCCGGCCGCTCGACCACGACACCGACCTGCGCATTCTCACCGACCGCGACCCCGAGGCGCTGGAAGTCTATCGGCATTCGTCCGCGCACCTGCTCGCCGCAGCTGTGCTCGAACTATTTCCTGAGACCAAGCTTGGCCACGGTCCGGCAACGGAGAACGGATTCTTCTACGACTTTCATCGCGCGACTGCGTTCACTCCCGAGGACCTCGTGAAGATCGAGAAGAAGATGCAGGAGCTCGTCCAGCAGAACCTGCCCTACGCGCGCGAGTTTCTGCCGCGCAAAGAAGGTCTCGAGAAGTTCAAGGGTGAAGGCGACTTCATGAAGTGCCACTTCATCGAGCAATTCACCAAGCCCGATGAAAAGATTTCGCTCTACAAGACCGGCAAGTTTCAGGATTTCTGCCGTGGCCCGCATGTGCCGTCGACCGGGAAGATCAAAGCCTTCAAGCTGCTTAACATCGCCGGCGCCTACTGGCTGGGAGACGAAAAGAATCCGCAACTGCAACGCATCTATGGCACTTCGTTTTTTTCCAAGAAGGATCTCGACGCCTACCTGACCGGCATCGAAGAAGCGAAGAAGCGCGACCATCGTGTGCTCGGTAAACAGCTTGATCTGTTTTCGATTCAGGAACTCGCCGGACCGGGCCTGATTTTCTGGCATCCGAAGGGCGGCATCATCCGCAAAGAGATGGAAGACTGGATGCGCGAAGAGTACCTTCGCCGCGGCTACTCGCTCGTCGTCACGCCGCATGTGGCGCGCCGCCAATTGTTCCACACCTCGGGCCACGAAGGCTACTACTCGCAGAACATGTTCGACGCCATGGAGCTCGATGACGCCGAATATCGCCTCAAGCCCATGAACTGCCCCGGCCATATCCTGATCTACAAAGATTCGCTGAAGTCGTATCGCGATCTGCCCGTGCGGTTGGGTGAACTCGGCACCGTCTATCGCTACGAGCGTTCGGGTGTGATGCACGGACTGCTGCGTGTCCGCGGCTTTACGCAGGACGATGCGCACATCTTCTGCACTCCCGACCAGATTGAAAACGAAATCGTCGGCTGCCTGGAATTCGCGCTCGCCGTGCTCAAGGCGTTCGGCTTCGACCAGTTCCAGACCGAGCTATCCACCTGGGATCCGAAGGACAAGAAAAGCTTCTTGGGCACGGAAGACCAGTGGAACCTAGCCAACCACTCGCTCGAAAGCGCGCTGAAGAAACTGAACATCGAATACAAGACCATCCCCGGAGAAGCCGCGTTTTACGGGCCGAAAATTGACGTGAAACTAGTCGACGCCATTGGACGCCTGTGGCAGCTCTCGACCGTGCAGTTCGACTTTAACCTGCCGCAGCGCTTCGATCTCGAATACGTCGCCGAAGACGGCACTCGCAAGCAGCCGCTCATGGTCCACCGCGCGCTCTATGGATCGGTCGAGCGCTTCTTCGGCGTGCTGATCGAACACTATGCCGGGGCATTCCCGGTGTGGCTCTCCCCGGTGCAGGTGGCGATGATCCCAATCGCCGAGCGCCATACGGAGTACGCGGAAAAAGTCGCCACGCAGCTGCGGGCGGTCGGCGTGCGCGTGGAAGTCGATTCCCGCAACGAAAAGATGAACGCGAAAATCCGCGAACACGCCATGCAGAAAATCCCATTCCTGCTGGTGGTCGGCGACAAAGAATCCGAAGCCAACAAAGTCAACGTCCGCACCCGCGGCAAAGAGAAGACCGAAGACATGGGTACGGTGGAGTTCGTGGAGAAGATCAAGAGGCTGATCGCGGAGAAGAGCGCGACGTTGGGCTAGAACGAATTCAAAGCCCTTTTGGAGGATGCCCGTAACGTGCGCCTCCCAAGCACCGCAAAAAGCTATGACCATGAAAATCCCGCAGCGATAGCGGGATTTTTATGGTGCGATTTAGCCGCATCCCTCCTTTGAGGGCCCCCACCCCCTGTGTTAGCATCAGAAGTTTCGCAGGCGTTGTTGGGCTGGCCTGTACCCTGTACTCATCCTATTCCGGGCCGTTGCACCCTTCCCGTAAGCCTGCGGAAGGAGACAACCCGTGAAAGTGTACGACGCAGCCAACCTCCGCAACCTTGCCCTTATCGGACACGGGCATGCCGGAAAAACCACCCTGGTGTCCGCCATGCTCTACACCGCCGGAGCCGCGCCGCGTCTCGGGCGCGTTGACGACGGCTCCGCCATTACCGACTACGACGAGGAAGAAATCGTCCGTAAGATGTCCATTGCGACCGGCCTCGCCTTTGTCGAGTGGGGCAAGCCGGAGGCTAAGGTCAAAATCAATCTGCTCGACACTCCTGGCTTCAACATGTTCGTCCACGAGGCGAAGGTGGCGCTGCCCGTGGTGGACGCCGCGCTCGTGGTGGTGGACGGTGTCGCCGGCGTCGAGGTCGTGACCCAGCGCGTCTGGCAATACTGCAACGACATCGAGCTGCCGCGCATGATCGTCGTCAACCGCATGGACCGCGACCGCGCCGATGCCAACCGCGTCCTCGAATCGCTTACTAACGCCTTTGGCCGCGCCGTCACCCCGCTGCAGCTCCCGATTGGCAGCGAGAAGAGTCTTAGCGGCATTGTTGATCTCGTCCGCATGAAGGCCTACACCTACGAGATGGGCGGAAACGGCAAGGGCAAGGAAGGCCCGATCCCCGCCAACATGACCGACGTCGCAAAGGAAGCTCACGAAAGATTGGTGGAGCTCGTCGCCGAGGGCAAGGACGAGTTGATGGAAGAGTTCTTCGAGACCGGCACCATCCCCGAGGAACATCTTGTCCCGGCGCTGCACGAAGCGATTCGCGAAGACAAACTTTTTCCCGTGCTCTTCACATCCGGCCTCGGCAATATTGGCGTCGACGAACTCATGGATTTCATCGTGGACTACACGCCTGCCGCGAGCGAACATCACGCCATCACCGGCTGGACGGCCGAGGGCAGCGAGCCGACTGTGCGCAACGGCACCGACAACGAACCCGCTTCCGTCTACGTCTTCAAGACCATGTCCGACGCGTTTGCCGGCCGCATTTCCTATTTCAAAGTCTTTTCTGGCGTGCTGAAGAACGACGCATCGCTGCAGAACTACAATCGCAATATTCAAGAAAAGTTCGCGCACATCTCCCTGATCCAGGGCAAGCAAGCAGTCCCAATCCAGGAGCTGCATGCCGGCGATATCGGAGCAGTCCCGAAACTGAGAGAAACTCTAACCGGCGACACCCTGGGCGATAAGGCGTCGCCGATCCGGTATCCGGCCGTGCAGCTGCCCGAGCCGGCAATCACCTTCGCCATTGAGCCGAAGAGCCGCGCCGACGAAGACAAGCTCGGCGTAGGCCTGCACAAGCTGATGGAAGAAGACGCCATGCTGCGCTTCTTCCGCGACCCGCAGACCAAGGAATTCCTCATCGCGGGGACCGGACAGCAGCACATCGAAGTCGTGGTCTCAAAGATGAAAAAGCGCTACCACGCCGAAGTGGTCTTGAAGGCGCCCAAGGTGCCGTATCGCGAAACCATTCGCGGTAAGGCCGACGTCCAGGGACGCCACAAGAAGCAGACCGGCGGCCACGGCCAATACGGCGATTGCAAAATCAAGATGGAGCCGCTGCCCCGCGGCGCCGAATTCGAGTTCGTCAACGACATCTTCGGCGGATCCATCCCGCGCAACTTCATTCCCGCTGTAGAAAAGGGAATCAAGGACGCCGCCGCGCGTGGCTACCTGGCGGGCTTTCCCGTGGTGAATTTCCGTGCCATCCTCTACGACGGTTCCTACCACGACGTGGACTCAAATGATCTCTCGTTCCAGATGGCGGGTCGCATCGCCTTCCGCAAGGCCATGGAAGTTGCCAAGCCAACGCTGCTCGAACCGGTCATGCACGTCGAGATCACCATACCCGACGAGTTCGCCGGCACCATCATGGGCGACCTAAACAGCCGCCGGGGACGCATCCAGGGCATGGATAACAGAGCCGGCAACACTATCGTGAAGGCCGAGGCGCCCATGGCCGAGATGCTCACCTACGGCGCCGATCTCACTTCGATGACGCAGGGCCGCGGCAGCTTCTCCATGGAAATGCATCACTACGACACGGTGCCACAACAACTGCAAGACAAGATAATCGAGAAGGCAAAAGCGGAGCGTGGCGAGGTAAAAGAAGAAGAGGAATAGGAGAAGAGTTCGGTGGAGAGACGGGCGTCCTCGCTTGTCCACCCCAGACCCAGTTCAGCGGCCAAGGACAGAAGCCAAAAACAGATTCACCGCAAGCGGTTTCTGGCGTACCATTCGTCTTTCGTCCTTCTAAGGAGGCACGGATGCCCAAGCGGACTTCCCTGATCTGCCGCCGCTTGTCCCTCGCGACGCTGGTTCTCTTTCTAGTCTCCCGACTTGCAATGACCCAGGAAAACAAAAGCACAACGCTGGAGCTCGACCACGTATCAATCTGCGGATCGAGTCTTGACGCGCTTCGCCAGGCCTTCACAGATGTGGGCTTGACTCCAGACCTCGGCGGTCCCCACGGCAACGGCATTACCCAGATGGCGATCATTGGCTTCGATGACGCGTCTTACGTTGAACTGATTGCGCCGATAAAGCCGGGCGTGACTGCGGGCTCCGGCTGGGCGAAGTTTATGGCCGAGGATGCGGTCACCTGCGCGTGGGCGGTGGGTACGAACGTCTTGTTGCAGGAAGTCGATCGCCTCAAGAAGGCCGGAATCCCCGTCAAGGCTCCCGAGCGTGGCAGCCGCAAGCGTCCCGACGGCATGTCGATCGAATGGATGACCTCTGACGTAGGCTCCGCGACTCCGGGCTCAACCCTGCCATTCATCATTGAAGATCAGACTCCGCGGGCTTGGCGAGTCCAGACGTCGGCCAGCGCGCAAGGAGCGCCGGTTGGTGGCATCGAAAACGTCGTCCTCGCCGTCAACAACCTGGATACGTCGATTGCCTTGTTCCGCAAGGCTTACGGCTGGGCCTCGCCGCTCATCGAGACGCAGAAAGACTTCGGCAAGCTCGCGTACTTCCCCGGCGAGCCGGTGATTCTGGCAGCGCCTGCTGGCGGAGGCTGGCTTTCGGACCGGCTCGCCAAGTTTGGCGAGACCCCGGTCGCCTACCTGCTCGCCACGCGCGACTTCGCAGCGGCAACCAAGAAGTACAAACTCTCCGGCACCAAAACCTGGTTCGGGCAGAAGGTCGCATGGTTGGACGCTGGCAAGCTGAAGGGCGTGCGGCTGGGAGTGATTGGGCAGTAGCTTGTGTGGAGTGAACACTCTTGTCCGCTGCCGTTGCAGTTGCATTTACCCTTGTCCCTTGGATCGGTTCTGAGCCACGCTTTCGCGGACAGGAGTGTCCGCGCTACACAAGCTAGAACCGTGAACTCATAACTGCTACCATCCCCAACAGTGTCCGCCGCCAAAGACAATCCCGCGCTGCACCTGAAAGACCGCCTCGTCTCCGCCGCCCCGGTGGAGGATGATTCTTCTTTCGAGCTCAAGCTCCGCCCGCAACGTCTGCAGGAATTCATCGGCCAAAATAAAGTCAAAGAGAATCTAGATGTAGCCATCCAAGCAGCCAAGTCCCGCGGCGAAGCACTTGATCACGTCCTCCTCTACGGCCCCCCCGGCCTGGGCAAGACGACGCTCGCCAACATCATCGCCAACGAACTCGGCACCGCGTTCCAGCAGACCTCCGGCCCCACGCTGCAGATCAAAGGCGACCTGACCGCGATCCTGACCAATCTCCGCGACCGCCAGGTGCTATTCATCGATGAAGTCCATCGTCTGCAGCCGGCGCTCGAAGAGATCCTGTACTCCGCGCTCGAAGACTACAAGCTCGACATCATGATCGGCCAGGGCCCGTCCGCGCGCACGCACACGATGGACGTAAAGCCCTTCACCTTCATCGGCGCGACCACGCGCGCGGGACTCCTCTCCGCGCCCCTGCGCTCGCGTTTCGGCCTGCTGCTGCGGCTCGAGTTCTACAATCACGACGACCTCCGCGTGATTGTCGAGCGGTCCGCGGAGATTCTTGGCGTGAGCATCGATCGTCCCGGCGCGATCGAAATCGCAAGCCGCTCTCGCGGAACGCCGCGTATCGCCAACCGCCTGTTGCGCCGAGTGCGCGACTACGCCCAGGTGCGCGCCAACGGCTCCATCGATCTCTCCACCGCCCAGTCCGCGCTCAGCATGTTGGAAGTTGACCGCCACGGCTTCGACGAGGTCGACCGCAAACTCCTTCTCACCATCATCGAAAAATACCAGGGCGGGCCGGTAGGCTTAAACACGCTGGGCGCGGCGCTAGCCGAAGAACCCGACGCCATCGAGGAAATCTACGAGCCTTTCCTGATCCAGATCGGCTTCCTCAACCGCACGCCGCGAGGAAGAGTAGCCACCCAGCTAGCCTACGACCATTTCGGCATCACTCCCAACAGGCGCCAGAGCTCATTGTTCTAAACCGTCGGGGATAAAGAATTGATTGGGGTTGAGCGCGATTCTTCCACCTCACCGAGCGTGTTGACTTAGGCGCGGCACCGCGCCCGGATCCCCCATTTGACTTCCAGACCACCAATCTGCGTTAATCAGCCTTCGCAAATCAGTTGCACCCAAAATGTAGAGCGTTGGGCATTGCACGTCGTTGGAGGCATAATGCGCGAAGTAATTTCAACCCAAGACGCCCCCCAAGCCATCGGCCCGTACTCGCAAGCCATCCGAACTCAGGGCCTGATCTTCACGTCCGGACAAGTCGCCATCGATCCCGCCACCCAGCAAGTCATCGCGGGCGACGTAAGCGCCCAGACCGACCGCGTGCTGAAGAATCTCGCCGCCATCTTGCAGGCCTCGGGCAGCACCATGGACAAGGTCCTCCGCTGCACCGTCTTCCTGAAAAACATGGGAGACTTTGCCGCCATGAACGAAGTCTACGGCCGCTACTTCAAGCAGTCGCCCCCGGCCCGATCCACGGTCGAAGTAGCGCGGCTGCCAAAAGATGTCCTGGTAGAAATTGATGTGATCGCTTTGGCATGAAGATCGTGTGGTGACGGGGCTTCGCCCCGTCCAAGCCGAGCGAAGTTCGGCCCTGGCATCCGGATTCTCTGTAAAGCTAACGGAAGCAAGAAAAGAGGAATTATGAAAACGTTAATCGTCGTACTCGCCATCGCACTGCTGGCACTGTCAGTCTTATTGGTAGCTCAGACCGCAGCTAAGAAAGCAGCGGCCAAGCCCGCCACCAGCACCCCCTCCAAGGTCACTGGAGCCCCCACCAAGACCGCCAGCGGCCTCGAGTACTGGGACATCAAGGCCGGCACCGGCGCCACAGCCCAGAGCGGACAGCACGTCAAAGTCGATTACACCGGATGGCTCACCAACGGCAAGAAGTTCGACAGCTCGGTTGGTACCGGCAAGCCGTTTGATTTCAAGCTGGGCGCCAGCCAGGTCATCAAAGGATGGGACGAAGGTGTAGCTGGAATGAAGGTAGGTGGCAAGCGCCAACTTCGCATTCCGCCAGACTTGGCCTACGGAGCCGCAGGCTATCCGCCGGTAATCCCGGCCAACTCAACCCTGATCTTCGACGTGCAATTAGTAGACGTGAAGTAGCCAGGGACAGCAGTTGGATTGTGCAGGGCGGACACTTCTGTCCGCGAAAGCTCGGAGACAAACAAAAGCCCGCAGAATTCCGGAGGAATCCGCGGGCTTCTAAAAAGCTACGCCTTAACCACTTTGCCGCTGCGCAGACAGGAAGTACAGACGCGCATGTGCTTGTTGGCAGGTCCCACCTTGGCGTGAACCGGCCGCAGGTTGACGTTCCAGCGCCGCTTACTAACATTGTGGGCGTGGCTGATAGTATTTCCGAACTGCGGCCCCTTGCCGCAGATATCACAAACTCGTGCCATAACTCTGAAGTCCTTCCAGGCCTGTTGCCAAAACACTAATTTTACAGGAATCCGCCGGATTTCGCCAAGGCGGAAAAGTCAGCCGCTTATCGCGGCCGTATCTCAACGAACTCCGCTGGTCAGAGACCAAAGTCCTATCAGGAAGTATAGCGAGACAAAAAACAACAGTACGCCGATTGCTTTGGCGTCCACCAGGGTCCCAGCGCGGGCCTATGCTGCCTTGCCGATCACCGGCTGCGCGCAGAAGCTGCACCGCCGAGCGTCGATTGGAATCTCGCTCAGGCATTCCGGGCACTTCTTGGTGGTCGGATCAGCCGGCGCCGGGTCCTTCCGCGTCCGTGCAATCAGCGCATTGATCGGAGTCACCACAAAGAAGTAAACCGCCCCAGCGACCAGGATAAACGAAATTAGGGCGTTCACAAAATCGCCGTACGCGAAGGTGCTGCCGTTGAGGGTCCACTTAAGCCCAGAGAACTCCGGCGCTTTCACGATGGCGGCGATCAGAGGCGTAAGAAGGTCTTTAGTAAGGGCCGTGACCACTCCCCCAAACGCGGCGCCAATCACCACGCCCACTGCCAAATCCACCACATTACCGCGCAAGATAAACTGCTTAAAACCAGATAACATTACGCTTCCCTCGCTCATAGATTGGCTCAAAAATGTAAATGCTGAGTGCCTCTTGATCAAGATGCAAACGGCAGGAGCAGATTTCCGGGAAACAGTGAAGAGACTTACGTCAGCGTAAGCCCAATCCAAATTCAAGCGACCGTGTCAGGCTTGCTTCGAGGCCCCAAGCCCGCACTCTCAGATCCTCATCGGCATGACAATATACCGATACTTATAATCCTCGCCTTCCGCGGGACGAAGCTGGCCGGCGGACTGGGCATCCTTCAGCTCCAGTTTCACGTCGCACGACCCGGTCGCTTTGATAAAGTCCATCAGGTATTGCGCGTTGAATCCGATTGCCATCGGTTCACCGTCATAGGCAACTTCGATGGAATCCTCCGACTCGCCCGTCTCGGTTGAAGAGGCGGAAAGCTTTAACTCGCCCTTCTCCAGACGCAGTCGCACGGCGCGCGATCGCTCGTCCGCAAACTGCGCCACACGCGCAATCGCCGCTCCCAGTTCACCGCCTTGCAACGCGATCGACTTGGTAATGTCTTTCGGCAGCACCGCCTCGTAGTTGGGGAACTGCCCCGTAAGCTGGCGCGATGTGAGCAAACGCGGACCCACGCGAAAGAACAAGGTGGACTCGTCCTTGGCGAAGTCGATGGTCTCGACATCCGAATCGAGCAGCGATTTCAACTCGTCCATCGCCTTTTTCGGAATCAGGGTTTTCATCTCGCCCGAAACGCCTTCAAATTTTTCTCCCGCGCGCTCCACGTGCGCCAGTCGATGCCCATCGGTGGCAACCATCGTGATCGACTCCGGCTTCAGCACCATCAGCGCCCCATTCAGCGTATAGCGCGATTCCTCGCTGGCAATGGCAAAACCCGTCTTCGCGATCATCGACCGCAGTACCGCCGCTGGAATTTTGATCGTTCCAGCTGCGGGAAACACCGGCAGGCCCGGGAAATTTGACTTGGCCATGCCAACCATTTTCGTGTTGGACCGTCCGCAGCGAATGCTGACCCAATGATTCTCGAGCAACTTGATGGTGATATCGGCGTCCGGTAGCAGCTTCACGTAGTCATAAAGCTTGCGCGCCGGAATTGTGCATGCGCCTTCTTTTTTCACCTTGGCGTTGCAGGATGTGCGCAGGCTGAGATCGAGGTCCGTCGCCGTTAGCGACAACTTGTCCCCCGCAGACTCAAATAAATAGTTGGAGAGAATGGGAATCGTGGTCTTTCGCTCGACCACGCCCTGAGTGGCTGTCAGTTCGCGAAGTAGCTCAAATTTACTGACCGTAATTTCCATGGTCGTTGTGGCAACGGCAGGGGCGACTTCCACCGGCATATTGGGTCTCCCGACTCTACTTCTGTTCTCTTCTTATATCAAATACAAAAGCAATAAAACTAGTAGTAACCGTAGGCGGTTCGGAGAAGTGGAAAATTGGTCCAGGTTCCTACCCCTCAATCACTTGTGCAGCCACCCTTTGTGTGAACAATAGCTCCCCTCCTCAATGGAGGTTATCGGATCAATCGAACCATTCTCAGGTTTCTGTCCCGTCTCCCACAGGTTCCACAAACACTCCACAGCCAGAAGGAAGGAAGAACGGCCTGAAGAGTGGAAAAATCGATAAAAACCGACACTTACGCGCCCAATTGCTCAGTCAGTTTATTGAGCAACCTGTTTAAATCCTTGTCGTCCTTGCGAACTTTTTCAATCTTGTCCACCGAATGCAAGACCGTGGTGTGGTGCTTGCCGCCGAACTGCCGCCCAATTTCAGGCAGCGAAGCTTCCGTGAGGTGTTTGGCCAAATACATCGCAATCTGCCGCGGATACACGATCGATCGCGAATTATTTTTCGCCTTAATTTCCACCAGGCGCAGCCCGAATTGTTCTGCCACCGCCTTCTGAATGGATTCGATCGTGACCTTGCGCGCCTGCGAATCTATGAAATTCTTCAATACCTGCTGTGTGTAGGGCAGCGTAATCTCGGCCCCGATCAGCGAGGAGTGTGCCACCAGGCGGATCAGCGCCCCTTCCAGTTCGCGCACGTTCGACCGGATATTGGAGGCGATAAACAACGCCACATCCGTCGGCAGCGTGACCCGTTCCTGCTCCGCCTTTTTTTGCAGGATGGCGACTTTCGTCTCCAGGTCCGGCGGCTGAATATCCGCAATCAGTCCCCACTCGAACCGACTGCGCAAGCGATCCTCAAACTCCGCCAACTCTTTCGGCGGACGGTCACTCGCAATGACGATCTGCTTCATCGATTCGTGCAGCGCGTTAAATGTGTGGAAAAACTCTTCCTGTGTGCGCTCCTTCTGCGCCAGGAACTGGATGTCGTCAATCAGCAGCACGTCCATCGTCCGGAACTTATCCCGGAAGCTGATCATCTTGTCGTAGCGCAGCGAGTTGATCATCTCGTTGGTAAACTTCTCGCTCGACACGTAGCAGATTGCCGCCTGCGGTGTCCGCCGCTTGATCTCATGCCCGATCGCCTGCATGAGGTGCGTCTTGCCCATCCCGACGCCGCCATACAGGAACAGCGGGTTGTAAGCCTTCGACGGCCGCTCCGCCACCGCCTGGCAAGCCGCGTGCGCAAACTGATTCCCGCTGCCGATCACGAACGCGTCAAAGGTATAACGCGGATTCAACTGCGCAGCGCTATCCCAATCGAACCGCCCCTGCGCTGGATGCAACCCCTGCGCCGCCTGCGGATCCGCAGCGCCACTCGGACTATGAGCCGACAGGCCGCCGTTATGCCGGATTGGCGTGTTCGAAGGATCGTCGTCGGCGGTAACAAATTTCACTTCCTCGTACCCGAGTCCGAGATTGTCGACCGCTTCCTGAATCAGATCCGCATATTTGTCGCTTACGTGACGAAACTCCGCCGTTGGAATGCGTACGAACAAAACTCCATTGCTGGCGTGGCTGTACCGCGTTGGTTTCAACCAGGTGTCGTAAGAATGCCGATTGACTTTCTTTTCCAGAGCGTCAAGGATGCGCGCCCAGGGATTCGGAATGATGGCAGAACTGGAGAGAGACATTTTTTGTCGGAATATCCAAAGCGCCGGCGCAAAAAGCGTCCGGGAGAAACCAATCTTGAAATTGTGAGTTCTTCTTTTACCGCAGAGCAAGTTCTGTTTTGCAGTACGGGTTGTCTGTGAAATTTATTACGAGACGAACGGCATACTAGCACAAAAAAAACGCCGCGTCGGTACGTTGCAAGAAAAAAATTCCGCGCGAGGGCTCAATCAAATCCCGATTCTATTGGGCTGTCAAGTGTCGAGAATCTAACTGCCGCAAGAACTGTGCAGTGGAAGATGCCACGCAGGTACAGCCGCGAAATCGGCATCTACGAGATCGTCCGCCGTTCCCTCTTCACTGGCACCGTAGTCTTGTAACTCGCCGGGTACACCACCACTGACCGTCGTCCGCCCTCGCCGTCACTCTCCGTGCGCAAGTCTTTCTCTTCACGCAGCGCCAGATGCACAATCCGCCGCTCGCGCGAAGACATAGGCCCGAACCGATAAGGTTCGCTAGTCCGCCGCACCTGCTCCGCCGCCACGCGTGCCGCCAGTTGCAACTCGTCAATCCGCATGGCGCGGAAATTCTTGCAGTCGAACCAGATCTTCTCGTGCTCATTACCCTGCAAGTGCAGAATCTCCGAAGCCAGCAGCTCAAACGACCGCAGCAGCTCGCCGGCGCGCTCCAGCAACAACGCCGAATCCGGCCCCGCAAACTCCACCAGAATTTCCGGATGCTCCCATTCGCGATTCTGCGCGATCGGCGGATCGACCGTGATCCGATACTTCAGCTTGAAGCCGCCATTCGAAATGACAGCCTGCAGAAATTCCCCAATCTGTTTAGCAGCCACAACCTTGTCAGTAATCGGCATAGATAGCTCTTGGCTCTTAGCTGTTGGCTTTTAGTTAACGCTAAAGGCCAACAGCCAAAAGCTATTTCTCTTTCTTCCGCGCCCGCTTCTCCATCATCTCGCGCATCTCGCGCCCCAGCGATGTGCGATTCATCACCGACTGCTGCACGATCCCAATCAACTGCCCCGCGGACCAGTACAAGCCCAACCCGGCCGGCAGGTTCCAGCTCATGAGGCCCAGCATACCCGGCATCATGATGTTCATCATCTTCTGCTGCGCCGGATCCATGCCCGCCTGCGGCGTCATGCGCTGCATGATCAGCATGGTCACGATAATCGCAACCGGCAAAATGTGCCATGGATCGGGCGCCGAAAGATCGTGAATCCACATCCACGGCGCATGCCGCAGATCCATCGCCACGTTGAGCATCCGATAATACGCAAACAGAAACGGCATCTGGATCAGCAGCGGCAGACATCCACCCGCCGGATTCACGCCTTCCTTCTTATATAGCGCTGAAATCTCCTGGTTCATCTCAGCTTTGCGCGGGTCGCGCAAACTGTACTTCTTGTATTTTTCCTGGATCGACTTGATTTGCGGCGACACGCGCTGCATCTTCAGCATCGACTTCATCTGCGTCAGCCGCAGCGGCAGCAGCGCCAGGTTGATGACCAGCGTCTGCAGCAGGATCGCCCAGCCCCAGTTCGCGACAATGTGGGCGTACATCCATTTCAACCAAAGAAACAGGGGCCGCGCGATAATCCCCAGCCAACCAAAGTCGATGATCGCACGCAAATCCGGGTCCGCGCCCGTGATCCCCGGCACCGCGACCGACTGCAAATCCGCCAGCGCCTTCGGGCCGACATACAGCCGCACATCGCTAGCTACCTTCAGACTACCAACCGCAGCGCCGAACACGTCGACCTTGTCCTGCTGCTTGTTGTTCGGATCGGAAGCATTGTGCGGAATCTCGAGGGCGCTGCGCAGCGTCACCAGCGCCGCGTTCTGCGGATCCCGCGGCAGGAAGACGGCCGCGAAGTATTGGTCCGAGACAGACGCCCACTGGAAAGGACCAGGGACGGTGGCGCCGCCCAGGATCTTGATCGACGGAAACAGTGTCCAGCCCGTCACCAGCCGTTCGACTTTGCTGTCGTACTGGTAGGCAATCTGACTGGCTGCGTACGAGGGGCCGCTCGTTTGGTCGCCAAATCCAGCCGGCCACATCGGAAACGCCGTGACCAGCGCTCCTTTTTCGTAAACCGCGGTCCGCACTCCAACCACATAGCTGCTGCGATCGAACGTGAAGCTCTTCTCTACCGAGATCCCGCCGGTGTCATAAACAAACTTAATCTCCGCCGGAGCCGTCGCCCCACTGCTGGTCACCACATACAGCGCCGAGTTCAGTTGGTTCCGCAGATCCTCACGGTATGACCACAACGTCAGCGGATACCCAAACTTCTCGGCCGCAGCGGCATTCACTAGTTCCAGCGGACCGCCCTTGTCGTCGGTGAATTTCTTGAGCACCCAAGACTTAACCCGCCCGCCGCGATTAGTGAACACGATCCGGTAGACATCATTTTCAATCACCGTCTCCGCTTCGCTAGCCGCCTGTACCGGAGCCGATGTCGCTGGCGTCTTTACACCTGCGGTACGATTCGCCTTCGAAATTTGTGTTTGCGGAGGAGGCTGTGTCGGGGTCTGCGAAGGAAGCTGTGTCTGATTCTGCACCGCCGCCGGCGCGCTCTCCGGCTTAGCCGGAGGCTGCGGCCCATACTTCTTCAACAGCGGCTGGAACAGCATGATGACCAGGAACGTCAGCGCAAACACCACCAACAGCCTGCGTTCCATCCCGGGTTCTTGTTGCGGATTATTAAATTCTGCCAATTCAGTATCTCGCTATTTCTTCGTCGCTATAAGTAGGAAAGGCGGGTGCGGGTACCCCATCCTTCCGCGTACGTTGCGGAAGGGGGGGCCTCCGCGAAGCATCTTTCACCACCGCATCCAGCCCGCCCTTAGCCAAGGGATGGCACCGCAACAAGCGCCAAACCGCCATCGCTCCGCCGCGCACCACGCCGAACCGCTCCACCGCTTCCATCGCGTATTCCGAACACGTAGGCACGTAGCGGCACGACACCGGAAACGACGGCGAAATCCACCGCTTATAGCCGCGCAGCATCCAAAGCGCGAGAGCCTTCATTTTTCCACCAGCTTTTTCGCGATCGCATCCAGCGCCCGCCCCACTTCTTCGAGCACGAGAGAAAACTCCAAAGTCAGCACCGACTTCTTAGGATTAATCACAACGTCAACCGGGCATGCGCCCGTCAGCACCGAACGCCGCTGCCGTACTGCTTCGCGCAGGCGCCGCTTGATCCGATTCCGCTCCACCGCGCCGCCGAGCACTTTACCCACCGTGAAGCCCACGCGCGCACTTCCGATTGGTGAAGCGCCCTCTGTCTGTCGCAGATAGAACACGGTCATGTGCGAGGAAAAGTGCCGCCGTCCCTGTTTATAGACGCGATCAAAGTCGGAGTGTTTAAGCAACCGCGCCGCGCGCGGAAAGCTCGCTCCCGCCTTCACTAGCTCAAAATCCTGCACAAATGACGGCCTTTGCTGTCCGTGGTGGGAAAACTAATCGCGGAAACCCGGCGCCACTGATACACGCTTGCGCCCTTTGGCCCGGCGGCGCGACAGCACTGCGGCTCCGCTCTTGGTCTTCATGCGAGTCCGGAACCCGTGCTTCTTCGAGCGCTTGCGCTTGTTGGGTTGAAACGTACGTTTCGGCATCGAAAATCCTTGCTCCTGATTGAATCACTGGCCTAAAGGCAAACCGTAAGTATAAATGACGCGCGCCAGATGCGGCAAACGCGCCGCCCGCGGCCTCCCGGTGCAACCCTGTTATCCCGCCGCTAGGAGCTTCTGGCTATACTCGACTCATGAAGATGACCGGGTTCCCTCTATCCACCACGGATTGGGCTAAGGTGGCTGCTTCCGAGCATGCCGGGGAGACTGGCGTGGCCCTCTGGCGAACCCAGAACTTCGGCGAGATCCGCGTTCGCATGGTGGAATACTCGCCCGGCTACTCTGCAAATCACTGGTGTTCCAAAGGACACGTCCTTCTCTGCCTCGAAGGCGAATTAAAAACCACGCTCGCTGACGGCAAGAGCTTCACCCTGACTCCCGGCAAAAGTTACCAGGTTGCCGACGGTGAATCCTCCCATCGTTCGTCAACCAAAACGGGGGCCAAACTTTTCATAGTCGACTAACATTGTCGACTAAAGCGAAGGACTGATCGCGATCCACAAACCGCTGCTTCAGATGAACCTTGATGACACCATAGTCGCCACAGCCACCCCGCCCGGTCGCGGCGGCATCGGAGTAGTCCGCCTGGCCGGCCCCGAAGCCCGAGCCATAGCCGAGACCATGCTCCGCCGAACTCGCGACTTGGAACCAAATCGATCCCAGCGCTGCGATCTAATAGAACCGTGTGGCGCGGGCACTCCTGTCCGCGAGCCCGCCAACCCCGCCACAACTCACGTCGGGACGGATGCCCTCGTCCGTCCAGCGGAGCGGAGTCCCGCCCCGGCCGATACCACCCCAACTCAAGACCGCATAGACGAAGTCCTGGTCACCTACTTCGCCAAGCCCCACTCCTATACCACCGACGACATCATCGAAATCTCCGCCCATGGCTCCCCCGTAGTTCTCCGCCACATCATAGAACTCTGCCTAGCCCAAGGCGCCCGCTTAGCCGAGCCCGGAGAATTCACCATGCGCGCCTTTCTCAACGGACGCCTTGACCTGACCCAGGCCGAAGCCGTCCGCGACCTGATCGACTCGCAAACTCTATTTCAAGCCAAAGTCGCCGCCCAACAACTGGAAGGCGCGCTCTCCAATCGCTTGAAGCCCATCAAACAAAAACTAATCGATCTCATCGCTCTGCTGGAGGCCGGCATCGACTTCGCCGAAGACGATATCTCCGTAGCCCCAGACGCCACCATCCTCGATCGTATCGCGCAAGTCAGAACGCTCCTAGCGCAACTAGCCGCCACTTTCACCTACGGCAAAATCGTTCACCAGGGCCTCACCTTGGCGATAGTAGGCCGTCCTAATGTAGGGAAATCAAGCCTCTTCAATCGGCTAGTAGAACGCGAGCGCGCCATAGTTACCGCCCAGCCCGGCACGACCCGCGACCTCGTCAGCGAGACCGTAGCCATCGGTGGAATTCCTGTGGAACTAGTGGACACCGCCGGAATCCGCCAAGCCTTAGACGAAGCCGAAAGCCTGGGCATAAGAAAATCAATGGAGGCCTTGGCCGACGCCGACTTAGTCCTAGTGGTAATGGACAGGACCCAGCCTGTGAACGAAGAAGACCACGAATTACTGCGTCATGTAGAAGGCCGCCCAGCGATAGTAGTAGAAAACAAATCCGACCTGCTCGGAACCAGAAATCTTCCCGCAGGGGCGGACGGCCTCGTCGGCCCAAGCCGGGCAGAACCCGGCAGGCTTTCGCCGCGACTCACCACCGAGCCGTGTGGCGCAGACACTCTTGCTCGCGAAGCCCCGCAAGGGCAGGCGGCGATCACCCGCATCGCCACCTCCGCGCGGACCGGCGAAGGTATCCCCGCCCTCCGCGCCGCCATCCTGAATCACGTAGCCGGGGACTTCACGACAACGCAGGAGACCGGCTTTCTGACCAGCGTTCGCCACCAGAAACTAGTCAACGACGCCCTGACTGCACTCGATGCCGCCACCAACGCCGTAGCCGCCCGAGTACCCCACGAAATGCTCCTGCTCGATCTCTACGCAGCCCTGCGCCCCCTCGACGAAATCACAGGCGCCACCACCACCGACGACATCCTCAACCTGATTTTCAGCACCTTCTGCATCGGAAAGTAAAGGAGTGGGATTGTAGGAAATAACCGCTTTTTCAGGATTCTCAATTCTCGGGAAGTTCTGCGGCCACGCCGGCTCTCTCTGCTTCGCGTTCGACGATTGCCTGAAACTTCCGCAGTACGTCTTCCGGAAGAGATGGCTTCCGATACGTGCTCACCAGTTCGTCGACGCGGGTACGGGCTCGCGTGAAGACGTCACTCGGTGGCTCCGAACCGCGCGCGCTGCGATCAATCACAGCCGAAGGAAGATACTGCTCCTGCCGAAAAAGCGCGCGCGTTTCTTTCAACTTCAAAAATTCTCCCGAGAGTCCCGTTTGCGCGAACATGCCGATCGCCAAGCTCTCATTACCACGCACTTCAATCCCACGCGCCAGTCGCTGTGCCGACGCAATCGACTCAGCATCAATCACCAGTTTCTCAACGCTGTGACATGCAAGAGATTCGATCATGCCCGCTCCCGAGACCATGTTAATGCCCGTCAGCGCTCCAAGCATCGCCGAGCGCGCACTCTCCGCGCCGGCCTGCGCATCCACAAACTTCGAATCGGTAGCGACCAGGTAGCCGTGTGTAGGCAGGCCCAGGTGTTTGCCGACTTCGGCGCAAGCCATGTTCAGCATGGCCGTTTCCACCGCGCCCATCGGAGCGCCTCCCGTGCGCATGTCGAAGATCGCAGGAGCGCCGCCCCACACCACAGGCGAGCCCGCTCCAGCCAGTTGATGCAGCGTGATGCCAGCCAGCACTTCGGCGGCATGCTGCGTCACCGAACCCGCCAGCGTCACCGGAGCAGTACCACCCGCGAGCGGCATGGCGACGATTTCCGCGGGCACACCGGCGCGCGCCAGATCGAGCAGGTTATGCGATCCGAACTCCGACCAGTTCAACGGTGGCGAGGGACACACATCAAAAACCGCGCGCGGTTCCTGGCGCAATTTCTCCGCACTGCCGCTGTCGGCTGCAAGAAGGTCGATCATTCCTTGCAGCCCAGCCGCAGAGAACGATCCAGTCACCACGGGCTTGTCGGAATGCTGCAGCACCACCAGCAGCCGGTAGAGATCACCGATTGCGCTGGGCGCATCGTTGCACACCACCGCGGTAGATTGAGCCGTGAACTGCGGCAAACTTTCCGCGACTTGCACAATGCGCACCAGGTCGCGAGTCTCCGACGGCCGGGCTTCCAGCGTCTCGGGATCAAGCATCTGCACGCAACACGACCCGGGATCGAAATGCACATCGTCGCCGCCATAATGAACCGCCTTCTCTCCCTGGCGGTTGTACAAATAGAAGTTGTGTGGCGCCGATGCCAGGCACTTCCGCACCAGCGCTTCAGGCAGACGCGCCACTCCCTCCTCGATCTCAACTCCCGCCAAGCGCAACAGCTCGACCACCGGAGCCGAGCCCACGCGAACTCCCGGGTTCCTCAGCAGTTCAAACGCTTCGCCCAGAATGCGGCCGATGAGCTCTGCACTGAGCAGTTGAATTCTGGGCCTCATGCCTGGGCCGTTCCTTTGCTCATCAGATTCTTTGCCAGTTCCAGAGCATCGATGGCATTGCGGGAGAAGCCGTCGGCGCCGATTTCAGCAGCCCACTTCGAAGTGACCGCAGCGCCGCCAATAATCGCTTTCACCCGGGGCCGCAAGCCATTCCGATCGAGCGCTTCAATCACCGCTTTTTGTCCGGCCATGGTGGTAGTCAGCAAAGCGGAGACGCCAACAATATCGGCATCCACTTCTTTGGCCTTGGCAACGAACGCCTCGGGAGTAACGCTCGTCCCCAGATCAAATATCTGGAATCCGCTAGCGGAAAGAATGGTAGCGACCAGGTTCTTGCCAATATCGTGAATATCGCCGCGGGCGGTGCCCAGGACGATCTTGCCCAAAGCCTCGCGCTGCGACCCGCGCTTCAGCATCTCGGGTTCAAGCACTTTGATAGCAGCCTTCATCGCCTCCGCCGACGCCAGCAGATCGGGCAGAAACATTTCCCCGCAGCCAAATTGATCGCCGGCAAACTTGATCCCCGCGGCAAATCCCTGGTTCACCGCTTCGAGCGGATCGACGCCGCTAGCCAGCCACTGCTGCGCCAATTCTCGGGCCTTATCAGGCGCGCCGTCGATGATGCTTTGGCGCATTGCTAGGAACAGTTGCTCCGACACAGAACCTCCCGACTCGACCAGCCCTTGTTATCATCCCGATTAAGGTCATCCGGCCGATCAAGTCCGCGATTGTACTCCGGCGCCGAGACGCAAAACTGTGATCCCCAGCACATCCCCGAATTTCCCTGCACGTCCTCCCCCGACCGTCGAAACGTGCGATCATTATTGCGACCTTCAGAGTCCGAGTTTTAACAGGAGCCTTCCCGATGGCTAACGAAACCCCTCAGAATCTTTCCAATCACACGCGCTGGGATCCGCCTTTCCACTTTTTCATCCTGCCCGTATTCGCCATCTCGCTGATCGTGACCATCGTCCATCTGGTTCGAAGGCCCGGCTTGCATTCGGCGTGGCTGGTCGTCTTCATGATCGCGGCGTTGTTCGCCATCTTCAAGATCCGCCTTTATGCCCTCAAGGTGCAGGACCGAGTCATCCGCCTGGAGGAAAGATTGCGCCTGGCGACTTTACTCGACGCCGCTCTTCGTCCCCGCATTTCAGAGTTTACAGAACCGCAATTGGTAGCGCTGCGCTTTGCCTCCGATGCAGAACTCCCCGCACTAGCCGCCCGCACCCTCAACGAAAAACTCTCCGCTCCCGAGATCAAGAAAGCAGTCCAGCACTGGCGCCCGGACTATTGGAGAGTATGAACTAACGTTTGAACGAACATGGGGGCGTCACGACCCGAGTTTTCGGCAACCTGCTAGACCTTTAATTCCACCACCGTGGCGCCGCCGCCGCCTTCGTTCATGGGAGGTTCTGTGACGGACTCAACGAGCGGGTGCGTTTGCAGATACTGGCGGAGGGCTTTGCGGAGGATGCCCATGCCGCTGCCGTGGACGATGCGGACTCGGGGCATGCCGGCCAGGAAGGCTCGGTCCACGAATTTTTCGACTTCGCCGGTGGCTTCGTCTACGGTGCGGCCGATCACGTTGATTTCGGTAGGCGTGGTCAGGTAGCTGGTTTCGTTTTGAAGCTTGACGGTGATTCCGCGAGAGCGTGCGGCTTCTACGGGCGACGCTTGCGGCTGCGATTTTCCTTGCGCGGTCGCCAGCACTTCAGCGATATCTTCGCGGTTGATCCGCATTTTCATCGAGCCGATTTCCACATCGAAGTGATTCTCGCCAATTTTCTTTTTGACGACGACGGCGCGGCCCATGGATTTGAGCTTGACGGTGTCACCTTCCGAAACGTGTTTGACCAGGCTGGGCTGAGCGTTTGGATCCCCGCGATCGGCGCCAGTGGCGTGCGCTACTACGGTGGAATCGAACTGCTCACGGAATTCGCGGCGCATTTTGGCGATGCGGCGCTCGGCGTCTTTCGATAATTTCTGCGCGGCGGCGCGATCCTGCACGGCGTTTACGGTTTCTCGGGCGTGGTATTCGAAGTCGCGGAAGAGGGCTTCGAGCTTGTTTTCCATCTCGCGAATTTTGGCTTGCTGTTCTTTGCGGCCCTCGTTGGCTAGCTGCGATTTCTCGCGCTCCAGTTCCTGCTCGCGGGCGTGCAGGCGGTTGCGCTCGGTTTCCAGGTCGCGAAGGTCGGCGTGCAGGCGGTCCAGGAAGCGCGCTACATCTTGAGTTTGCGAGCCCAGGCGTGAGCGCGCGAAAGCGATGATTGCGGGATTCAGTCCCAGGCGTTGCGCGATGTTGATTCCGGCGGATGCTCCGGGGACGCCGATCTTCAGTTCATAAGTCGGCTGCAGGGTGGCCTCGTTGAAGCCGACTGAAGCGTTGATGACTCCAGGCGTATTTGCGCCGTAGACTTTTAGTGACGTGTGGTGGGTGGAGATCACGATCATGCATCCGACTTGGCGGAAGTGCTCGGCTATGGCAACGGCCAACGCGGCGCCTTCTTCGGGATCGGTGGCGGAACCGAGTTCGTCCAGCAGCACCAGGGAATTCGGGGTCGCGGTGCGGGAGATGAAATCAATGTTGGTTACGTGCGCGGAAAAGGTCGAGAGATTCTGCTCGATGGATTGATAGTCGCCGATGTCGGCCAAGATGGCGTCGAAGACTGGCATATCGGCGCGGTCCGCGGGAACGGGGATGCCGGACTGCGCCATCAGGGCTAGGAGGCCCAGCGTTTTCAGGGAGACGGTTTTACCGCCGGTGTTTGGGCCCGTGATTACCAGTTGCCGATGATCGCCTTCCAGTTCGATGGTGACCGGGACTATTTTCGCGTTCGTTAGTTTTAGGTTGCGTTCCAGGAGCGGGTGGCGGGCGCGGTGGAGAAGGAGGCGAGCTTCGCTCGCCATGGACGCACGAGGGCGTCCGTCCCCACGTGAGTCTCCGCCGTTCGAACTTTCGTGCTCGACGCTTGCTCCTTCAGACAAGCTCACGGCTACGCAGTTGTAGTCTTCGGCGAAGCGGGCTTTGGCGAACTGGAGTTCTAGTTCGGCCAGGATGTCGGCGGCGGTCAGGATCGCGCCGGCGTTTTCACCGATTTGGCGCGTCATCTCCAGGAGGACGCGATGGATCTCGGCTTGTTCTTCATCGAGCAGGCGGACTAGTTCGTTGTTCTGCTCGATGGTTTCTAGCGGCTCGACAAAGACGGTTTGTCCACTGGAACTGGCGCCGTGCACAACGCCCTGCACGCGGCGCTTCTGCTCGACTTTCACCGGGATCACGAAACGCTCGCCGCGGATGGTGATGAGTTCGTCCTGCACGGTTCCGCCTTCGGCCAGTTTGCGGAGGTAGCCGCGCAGAGATTCCTGGATCTGGCGCTTCTGTTTTTCGATCTCACGGCGAATGCGGTTCAGTTCGGGGGAAGCGCGATCGTCCAGAGTGCCGTCGGGCAGGATCTTGTTGCGGAACTGGCGCAGGAACACCGTGAAATCCTGGATGCCGGCGGAAAGCGCTTCCACGGCGGTCCAGTCGGAACGCATCGCGGCTGGAGGTTGACGGACGATTTCACGCCACTCGGCTCCGCGGTCGGCTACGAGGACTACATCGCGGATCTCGGTAGTTTCAAGAGCGGCTCCAGCGATGCGGGATTTTTCGATCAGCTTCTTGACTTCGGGGAGGCCAGCGAATTCGAAACGTCCACCGACTCGGCGATATTCGCGGATTTCGGTGGTGAGCTGCTGCTGGGTTTCAATCCAGGTGTGGTCGAGCGAAGGGAGCAGTTCGGCGATGCGGCGCTGGCCCAAAGGCGAAGAAGCGTAGCCGGCGAGCAATAACCGTAGCGTCTCGAACTCGAGCAAGCGCGAACAGGTGTGGGTCACGGGATTGGGCACGGAGGGCATGCGTTTTGATGGTGCGTTTTCATGGTACAACGCAGCGCAAATTTCCGTTGTTGGTGACGGGCACTGTCCTGATGAACCACGAAGGACACGAAGTTAATCACGAAGAGGCACGAAGGAAGGTACAGGGGTATACATTTTCAGTGTGACTTCGTAAGGTTTGTGGTTGATGAACTTGAGACAATACACCTGATGATTCGAGGCTGCCTGCGGTGTAGAATCGAGAGCGCCGGTTCATGCGATGTGACTTCCGGCGAACGGCCCCGTAGCTCAACTGGATAGAGCATCAGCCTTCGGAGCTGAGGGTTGGGGGTTCGACTCCCTCCGGGGTCACCATTCAAAAAGCCGGGTTGGCATCCCTGGAAACAGCGGTTCCAGATCGTCTTCTCATCACCAGGCGCCTCTGCGAGATCTAGGCCTAGGGCGCATTGATGCAGTGCACCTGCGGCATTCCGGAAGCCAAGCCCTAATACAAAGCTGCCTCGCACCACGGGCCGCCCACACCTGCACTCTGGTTACTTGCTCGCGGTTTGGTTTCGCGGTGCAATGGCAGTTACGGAGTGAATTATGGGACGAGTTTTGGGGTTTCTGGGCACGGTCGTCACGATGGCGATCGGTATGTATATGTACTCTCTGCAGGTCAAGACCCTGACCCCTGGGGCTGGAAGCGGCAATCCTGAAGAAGTTGCCACCATCATAGGCGTGAAAAATGATTTGGTCGGCATCGCTGGTGCCGAGCGGGGGTACTTGGCGTCGCAAGGGAAATATGCTTCGCTGGATGAGCTGATTTCAGGCAACTACATCAGCATCAAGGGCGAACGCCCACCCTATATTTACGATGTCGAAATCAATTCCGGCAGCTTTCGGGCGACGGCCACTCGCACCTCGAAAGGCGCTCCGGCACAGCTCTGGATTACGGAAATGATGCAAGTGCAAGCGTCGGACTGAGATGGAGAACTGGGTCGCCGCTCCGGGGCTGGATTCCCGATACGAAACGGTGGGTCAGGTTTTTTTCCATTCGGTCAACGACATTAGTTCGTCCATGATTTCCTGCAATCTTTGCAATCGACGTTCCTGATCGGAGGCTCCGATCATTTTTTTGCCACCTTGCAGGTACAGACGGTTTGCTTCACTGATCTCTGCGATTTCTTCTCGCAACTTTCCCACGCGCTCTTTGACGGACTGTGGCATAGGGATAGGCTAGCAGAGCATTTCATACCTTGGCAAAGTTGCATTCCAACGGTGTTGACAGTGTAGGTAGGAGCGGCTAGTCTCGGGAACTGAGGCGGGAGCTGACTACCCCCGGGCGGCAGATTACCCGACACATCAGGTTGTTTTGTGCGGGCCACACGTCCGCACCTATACTGGATCCTCATCAAATACTCTCCGAGGTTGATCAGCAATGAACGTTCCCAAGCACTCGTTTTTCTGTGGTCGTGGGCTGTGCCTGGTGATTTTGGTTGCCGGCGTGGTGTTCACGGCTGTTGCCCAGGGCCAGGTGAGCCTTACCCAGCTGAGTGAGGACACCTTTACCGATAATCCAAGCCAGCACGCCACCGAGGTCGAGCCCGGTACGTTCTCGTACGGCTCGACGATTGTGAGCGCCTTTCAGGTAGCTCGGATTTACGGTGGAGGCGGGGCCGATATTGGGTTCGCGACTTCCACCAATGGCGGCGTGACCTGGAGCAATGGGTATCTGCCGGGGATTACGATTTACCAGGGCGGAACGAGCTCAGCGGCGAGCGATGCGGCGGTGGCGTATGACGCTTTGCATAACGTTTGGCTGATCTCGACGTTGCCCATCGGCAACAACACTTCGGTGGCGGTGAGCCGGTCGAGCGACGGAATCAACTGGGGCAATCCGATCACGGTCACCGGGTCGAGTTCCGCCGACAAGAACTGGATTGTCTGCGATAACACGGTCACCAGCAAATATTACGGCCACTGCTATTCGGAGTGGGACGACACGTCGCAGGGCGACCTGATCCGGATGAGCACATCGACCGATGGCGGGCAAACCTGGGGCGCGGCGCTCATTACGGCGGGGCGGGACTTTGGCATCGGCGGCGTGCCGGTAGTGAAGCCGGGTGGAAAAGTGATCGTGCCCATCCTCGGATTCAATGGATACGTGATCGCATTCGACTCGACCAACGGAGGAAAGAGCTGGACGAAGGCGGTAAACGTTGCCACCTATATCGGTCACGGGGAGGCGGGGGGCCTGCGGAGCGCGGGTTTGGTCTCGTCGGCAGTGGATGCGGGGGGCAAGGTGTACGTGATGTGGCCGGATTGCCGCTTCCGCACGAGCTGTTCGTCGAACGACATCGTGTACAGTACGTCGACAGGCGGGACGACATGGTCGGCGGTCAACCGCGTGCCGATCGACGCGGTTACGAGCACGGTGGATCACTTCATCACCGGCGCGGCGATTGCGCCGGGTACGAAGGGAGCCAAGGCTCACATCGCGCTCGCGTACTATTTTTATACGGTGTCGAACTGCGGGAACAGCTGCTCGCTGAATGTCGGATTCATTCAGTCTTCCACGGCAGGCTCAACGTGGACAGCGGCAGAAACGCTGGCCGGTCCAATGCAGCTGTCATGGTTGCCGAATACTTTCTCCGGGACGATGGTGGCAGATTACATCTCCGTGGGATTTGCAGGCGGCAAGGCTTTTCCGGTGTTTGCGGCGGCGCAAGCGAAAACGGGGTCTCTTTTCAATGAGGCGATCTACACGACTGCGGCGGGTCAGGTTCTCTCCACGCCAGAACTGGAACTGATGAGTGCGGCGGGGGATGTTCCGGTGCCGAATGCACACTCCGATCACGGGCCGATGGAATACCTGGACCAGGAGCACCTGATTCCGATTTCAGGGAAGCGTCCGCCGGAACGGGATTAGGCAGGAATGTCAATTTGCGGGGCCGCTGGCGTCGAGCTGGCGGCCTTTTTTATTGCAGGAAATTAAGATCAAAAGCTTAAGCCGCAGAGGCGCAGGGAACGCGGAGATAAAGATGGTCAAAAATCTCTGTGAGCTTTGCGCTCTCTATGGTTGAATTCTGGGACGAATCCACGAGAACCGTGCCCTAACCGTTTGCTCTCACCCCCGCACGGCGATATAGTTACCAGTTATATATTTACCAGGCACATCTGTTTTGAGTTCTTATGTTCACTGACTTCACCGCCACCGACCGCTGGACCAAGAAACAAGTGCACTGCCTCTACCAGGCCTTGATTGTGGCCATCGCCACCCGCCACGCTGATGCGGTGGATATCAAGTTTCTGGTGGACGGGCGCCCGGTTTGGGTCGCTCTGCCGCACCCGGCCTGGGTCGAATACAAGAACCGCACCGGGAAGCTGATCACCGATTCCCTGGCGAAGGAAATCGCGGGCCATTTCCTGAAAACGGCGCTGGAATCAGGCGAAGGTTTGGGGCGCGAGATGTATTCGCTAACCATCGATGAGACCCTTAAGCACCTGGAAGGCGTTGTGGCGGGAGCCGAGTCTCCGGTCGCTGCTACCCGCTAGCTGGAAGCCATCTGAATAGTGCACCGAAAGGGGCAAAGTGTGGGGACCCTCAGGGCTAAAAGCTCGCGGTTTCCAACGGCATGGCATGAAGCCATACCCTTCAAAAACGTCCGAAACCAGTTTTCTTGAGGGCGGTGCGATAACCTGTTGGTGATGCCGAAAAAACTATCCCACCTTTCCCACTATGACGCGCAGGGCCAGGCCCGCATGGTGGACGTGTCGCGGAAGGGGCGAACGGCGCGAGAGGCGGAGGCTAGCGCGTTCGTCGTGATGACGCCGGAGGTGCTGCGGGCGCTGCCGAAGAATCCCAAAGGCGATCCGCTGGAGGTAGCGAGGACGGCGGGGATCATGGCGGCGAAGCGGACCGCAGAGTTGATTCCGATGTGCCATCCCGTGGCGCTGTCGCACATTGCTGTGACCCTACGCGTATGCGAGAATGGCGTTTCGATAGCCACAAAAGTAAAGACTACCGCGGAGACGGGCGTGGAGATGGAAGCGCTGGTCGCGGCCAGCGTAGCGGCGCTGACGGTGTACGACATGTGCAAGGCGCTCGACAAGGGCATCGAAATCCGGGAAGTGGTGCTGGAGCGGAAGTCGGGGGGCAAGAGCGGAGACTACCAGAGAAGCGCGAAGCGGAAATAGTCTTCTCTATTTGTCTATTCATCTATGGCAAGTAACGTCAAAATCCTGCTGGTGGACGACAACCCGATGGTGCTGGGACTGCTTCAGCAGGCGCTCTCGGCGATGGGAGAAGTCACGGTCGCAAGCGACGCAGCCGACGCGTTGTTGAAAGCGGTCGATGACCTGCCCGATGTGATGATCTGTGACTACCGCATGCCGGGCATGGACGGGCGGCAGTTGTTGGAGAAACTGAAAAGCAGGCCGGCAACGGCGGGGATCGCGGTGATCCTGATGGCCAGCAAGGCGGACATCAGCGAGCGGTTGTCGCTGCAGGACCCGATCGAAGACTATCTGGAAAAACCTTTTTTCCTGAAAGATGCCACCCACAAAATCAAGCGCGTGGTGGACCGGATCGCGCTGGAGAAACTGAGCAAGGCAGAGTCAACGGATGGCATATTGCGCGGCAGCCTGTCGCAGATGAACGTGATCGACCTGGTGCAATCGCTGGAGATGGGACGCAAGAGTTGCCTGCTGACGATGACCAATGGCGACGACAAGTGCGAGATCTATTTCAACCAGGGGCAGGCGAAACACGCGGCGTATGGACCGATAACCGGGGACGAAGCAGTTTTCAAAGTGCTGCGCTGGACAGACGGCAACTTCCAGATTGATTTCAACGGCAAGTCGGCGCAGGAAACTACGACGCTGAATACGCAGGGGCTTCTGATGGAAGGATTGCGGCTGCTGGACGAGGCGCAGCGGGACGCGGCGGCTGAGGGTGAAGATGTCCTCCTCGACACCTGATACCTCGGCGCTTCATGCCACGCGGGCGGCGGTGTTGACGGTTAGTGATTCGTGTTCGTGCGGCGAGAAGGTGGATCTCTCCGGTCCGGCCGTGGCGGAGGCGCTGGGACGGCGCAATTTTCAAGTGGTAGTGCGCAGCGTGGTGGCCGACGAGCGCGCCGCAATTCAGGAAAAACTGATTGAGTTGTGCCGGTCGGCTCGACTGGTGGTGACCACTGGCGGGACGGGGATTGCTCCGCGGGACGTGACGCCGGAAGCTACCGGCGTGGTGTGCGATCGGCTGGTGGAAGGGATCGCGGAGCAGATGCGATTGCAGGGAATACGCAAGACCCGCTTCGCGGCGCTTAGCCGAGCGGTGTGCGGGATACGAGGGACGAGCCTGATATTGAATTTGCCGGGCAGTCCGGCGGGGGCGGTCGAGTCGCTGGAAGCGGTGATTGATTTGCTGCCGCACGCGCTGGAATTGATTGCGGGACGGACGGAGCATGAGTAGGGGCGTCGTTAGTCGCTGGGCGTTAGTCGTTGGCTACAACCCTCAGTCGTTGGTCGCTGGTCGTTCGCCGGTCGCCCCAGTTCGCGCCCACAGTTCGCAGAAGATGCTTTTGCCAACGACTAACGACAGACGACCAACGACTGCTTCCCCTTCTCGCGTAGACTGATCTCACTCACTTGAACAAAATCAAACATTTTGTCCACGCTTACGCCGAGTGGATCAAGCACGTGCTTGCTCCCCTGGGGCCGTGGGGAATGTTCGCTCTCGCGGCGGTGGATGGGTCGTTCATGGGCCTGCCGCTGGATGCGATTTTCGTGGGTTACGTTTATAACGATCGCGCCCGGTTTTTGCTGTATGTGCTGCTGGCTTCGGCTGGATCGGCGCTGGGAAGCATTGTCCTCTACGTCATCGGGTATACGGGTGGCGAGATGCTGCTGCGGAAGCGGCTTTCGGCGGCGCGGTTCGAGAAGATTCACGCGTCGTTCGAGCAACATGAATTTTGGGCCTTAATGTTCCCGGCGATGTTGCCGCCGCCTGCGCCGTTCAAGATTGTGGTGCTGGCCGCGGCGGCGTTTGAGATGAACTTCGCACATTTTCTGATAGCGATTTTTGCGGGACGGTTCGTGCGGTTTCTGATTGAGGCGCTGCTGACGCTGCGGTTTGGTCCGGAGCTTGTGACGCTGACGGGAAATCTTTTTGCGCACCACTTCGTGTGGATTCTGGTGGGAGTGGGAGTGCTGCTAGCGGCGTGGGTTCTCTGGCGGCGGGCGAAGCGAAGCCGAGCTGCGCTCAGCTTGGACGGGGCGAAGCCCCGTCACCACACGAGCTAGGCGGCTGCGGCTCCTTGCGGTTTGTGCATGGAGCGCGCTACCACGGCGGCGATAGCGGGCAATCCGAACATGGCTGCGGTGAAGAGCATGTCGCCTGCGAAGCCGCGGCGGAAGAACGGCAGGCCGGCGGAGTAGCAGGTCATGAGTCCGGACATTGTCTTGGGATACATATTCCAGCATGCCCAGACGGCGAAATTGCTGATCACGAAGAAAGAGATGGAACTGGCGAGTGCAGCTCCGGCGACGCGCAGCCAGTTGGTGTTCTCGCGCCGTTGGCTGCCGAGCCACTGGCTGCTAAACAAAAGAATCGCGGCATACCACGCCCAGGTCACGAAATGGTCCCAGGAGAATTGGTAGGAATAGACGAGTTTAGTGAGGACGACGTCGGAGATGGCCAGCAGTGCAAATGGCACCCATAGCTGACGTCTGGAACCGCGCGCGCCAAAGTAGAGCAGGGCCGCCGCTACTGGAGTGAATCCCCAGGGATGGGGCATGAAGGGCATCCGCATCAGGATCGCGAAAATGACAAATAGATAAGCCAGCATGAATCACCTCGCCGTTAAGAGTCAGTTAGGATTGTTGCGCGAGTGGATGCTGGCGGTCAAGGGAAGGGTGAATTTAATCGGTCACGCTTGATCCAAAAGCTGGCTCAGCCGTAGCTTAACATCCGGCCACTCCGCCGCCACGATTGAATAGCGCACCGAGTCTCGGGCGATGTAGTCAGCGGCCATCCGATGGGCTCGGAGAATCCCTTCGAACTTCCCGCCGATGCGTTCGAGCGCAGCGCGAGAGCGCTGGTTGCGCGCGTCGGTGTGAAAGCAGACACGGAGTACCTGCCACGTTTCGAAGGCATGCGTCAGCGTAAGCAGCTTGGCCTCGGTGTTGGCAGCGGTCCGGATGGCCGCGCGAGTAAACCACGTATAGCCGATCTCACAGGCGTCGGGGACAAGGCGGCCGTGCCGCGGGTGGCCGGGCGGCCATGACCATCGCTCCAGGTTCCAGAAGCGGGTAGACCCGATGATGACGCCGTCATCCACGCGGACGGTCGCGAACGGCACGGCGGTTCCAGCGTTTCGCCAGTCCACAGCGGTGTCGACGTAGGTGATGGCCTCGATCTTACCCTGCGGAACCGGGCTCCATTGGTAAAGGGACGGGTCAGCAACCGCAGCGGCCACCAAGCCGTCAACGTGGCGGCGCTCAAGCGGTTCGAGACGAACGTACCTGCCCGTCAGCAAAATAACTTCTGTTCCCACGGCTCCCAGTATGCAATGGGTCGCACACGGCCGCAACTGGAACACGTGACCGCACGACTCGTCGACGAAGCCGGTCTTTCAGTATGTTTCTGGGTTGAAAAGTCTAACGTTGTAAGCGATTTTTCGTACTCGCGCCCCCCATTCCGAAGCGTTCTTCCACGACTTGCAGATCGCGAGACAGGAACACAACAGCGCCGAGGGTAGGGGGCGCGTTGCGTCCGGGATAGTCGTAGCGGAGATCGCGGAAGCGGACCAGGTAGGCGGCGTGGGGATTCTCGATGGGATCGTTCGCGAGTTGTTCGGTTTCGGTTACGGGATACTGGGCCCAACTGAGGTACACGCGTCCGAGGTAGGTTGTCTTGGCGGCTAGAGTGACGGGGGTTTCTTCGGGCTTGTAGCGAACCTGCATTTGGGCTTCGGGATCGACATCGGGAGCGAGCGAATCGACGTTCATGGCGGCGAAGAAGGTCGGCGTTTCTACGACTCCGTACCAGCGAAACGGATTGACCGAATACGGGTATGCGGAAGCGCGGATCGCGTCGGCTCCGTGATAATTGCGCGATTGAAGCGCGGCCACGGCGCGACGATGTTCGTAGTCGCGAAGCCCCCAGTAGGCAAAGACGGCTAGCAGCGCGAGAGTCGCGGCTAGTCTTCCTTTTGGGTTGGCTCGCCGGTCCTGGTTGCGGGCGCCGATCTCTTCGTTGATGAGCGAAAACAAGCTGGGGAGAATCAGGCCCAGCGTGAGGACTACCAGCAGGACGGGCTCGACGATGAAGACGATGTCCCATGAAATCCAACGTTCGGAGAACGGCCAGAAGGGACGCACTCCGTAGTTGTTGGTGAAGTCGAGAAGAATGTGGCTGAGGCCGGCGAGGCAGGCGTAGGCGAAGAGCAATCCCCAGCGCGGGGGAAGGTCGGGGTTGCGGGTTTTGCGGCCGCGGAGACGCCAGATGAGATAGATCAATCCAACGACCACGGCGGCCACCAACGGCACGCCGAGGAAGGAATGAGTGAAGCCGCGGTGATGGTTTAATCCGAACGCGGAGCCGCCGAAGCGGCTGAGGACGTCGAGGTCGGCAGCTTCAGCGGCGAGGGTCAAGGTGGCGGTGGCGAGCGCGGTCTTGCGGTTGAGTCCGGCGCGGCCCATGGCGGCTCCGAATAGGAAGTGGGTTACGGGTTCCAAACGTTCTCCTGGTTGGGATTCTAACGGTTGGCTATGCCGCCGGGCACGATTCCAGCCATCACTATGAACATAGTAACGATTAAGAAATAGAAAATGTGTCCAGTTTGCGAAACCGGTCACAACAAAGGCACGTTGATCCACACATCGTGAGTTTTTCCGCAGGCGGCTAGACTCCGCTCGTGGTCGGTTGATAGTGCAGCGCTGGTTGCGGCTCGGGCATGATTTTCCAGGGCGTTGCTCTGGGACGGGCGGGGACGCCCGTCGCTCCACTAGAATCGCTGCTCCATATAGATCACTTGCAACATCGGGCGGGGGCGAGCTTTAGGTCGAAGAAAATCAGAGCCAAAGGCAGCGGACAGACGTGTCGGCTCTACACGGGGACTACGAGGGACAGGGCATCGGGAACCATCGTCATGCGAGCGGGCAATCGGCCCAGCAGTTCACCGTCGGCCTCGACGTAGACGCGGTCTTCGCTGCGAAAATCGGAATGATCGCCGGTCGCACTTTTCTCCGGCAACTTACAGACTACCTCCGAGCAGGTGACCAGATCGATTCCGTCGATATTCCATTGGCGGCCGATCAGCCTCCCTGCGACGTATTGCAGATAGGCATTACGGCTGGCGGTGCGGCACATTACGGCGCGCAGTTCGCTGCAGTCGAGCGACGCTCCGGGGACCAGTTCACGCAGGATGTTTCCGAAGAAGCGGATTCTTACTGCGAGAAGTTCAGTCAAAGAGGCGCGCTGGCGGTGGCCGGTACCGTTGGCATATTCGACCTCGAAGCGGCGCATGTTATAGGTTGCCCACAACTGCCAGGCTTTGATGTAGTAAGCGGTCATTCCCGAGCTATTTTTGAGTTGGGAACTCAGTTTGTAGAAGAGGTGGGCGTCGACGCCGATTCCGGCCGCGACGGTGAAGTAGCGGGCGGAGGACTTGCCGGTGAAATCCTCGTATTCGATTCGGCCGAGAGGAATGCGGCGGACTCTGCCTTCGACGGCAACCTGGGCGGCGGCGCTGGGGCGGAGCGGGATTCTGAGGTCGTGGGCGAGAGCATTGGCGGTACCGAACGGAAGAATGGCGAGCGCGACGGGCGTACCCGCTAATCCTTGAATCACATCGTGAATTGTGCCATCGCCGCCACAGGCAAAGACGGTGTCACTGCCGTCCGCCACCGCGCAGCGGGCATTGTTGGTTGCTTCCTGGCTGGAGCGGCAAACGGTCAGCTCGGTGCGGACGCCGGCCGATTGGATGACGCCTATGGCGTGGTTCAGTTCCTTGTCACGCCGTGGGCGGCCGGAGTTGGGATTGAACAGAATTGTGGCTTTGTGCATGCGTCGGCTGGCTCTGCTTTGAGTTTAGCGCACGCCCCACTCCCACATGCCGAACATCGCCTTCTGTGGGATCGAGTCTCCGGCTTGGCGGGCAGGCTATCCAGAAGATATCGGTTGATGCGGTCGTTGGTGTCAAAGGCAGAGAGCAGAGCTTCGGAAAGAACAAAAGGCGCGGCGTCTTTTTTGGGAATGGCGGTTTTCAGGCGTGCGAGCCTCCTCGGACTCGAAGAAATTAGCAGGTGGTTGCTTTCGCGGCCAAGTGTGCACTATGCTTGCGCGCAAAGTTCTTGGGGCATTCGTCTTGTTCGCGATTGAAGTCCGTTTTGGTTCACTTCAGGAGGAGGTCTGTATGAAACCGCTGACGGCTGGTTCCACAGACGCGGCAAGCCGCGTCGCTACTCTCGCCTTGCTCCATCTCACGATTCTTCTTAGTTTCACCATTTGTGCCGCCGCTCAGGACCACGCCATGGGGCCGGCGAAGCCGGTCGCGAAGATGACGGGACTGGGCGATTTGCACCATCCGGTTTCGACGAAGAACGCGGAAGCGCAGGTGTTTTTCGATCAAGGGCTGCGCCTGATTTATGCCTTCAACCATGACGAGGCGACGCGCTCATTTCAAAAGGCGGCGGCACTCGATCCGAAGCTGGCGATGGCTTACTGGGGGATGGCGGAGGCGGTGGGTCCAAACTACAACGATCCGGCGAGCGAAGAGCGCTTCAAGCAGGCGCACGAGGCGATTCAGAAAGCGGTGGACTTAAGCGGCCATGCTTCCGACGCCGAACGCGGCTACATTTCGGCGATGGCGAAACGTTTTCCGGCGGATCCGAAGTCGGATCTGCGGAAGGCCGCGGAAGATTATCGCGATGCGATGCGGGAAGAGGTGAAGAACAATCCCGACGATCTGGATGCGGCGACGTTGTTCGCGGAGGCGGGAATGAACCTCCATCCGTGGGGACTTTGGCATCAGGACGGGACGCCGGAGGCAGGCACGGAGGAGATCGTGGCGACGCTCGAATCGGTGATTAAACGCGATCCCAATCACCTGGGCGCGCTCCATTACTACATTCACACCGTAGAAGCGTCGAATTCTCCGGAGCGCGCTTTGGCTGGAGCAACTCGGTTGGCTGCGCTAGCGCCGGCTGCGGGACACATCGTGCACATGCCCGCGCATGTTTACATCCGCACTGGAGATTACGCGGCGGCGGTGAAAGCTAACGAGCAAGCGGCGGCGGTCGATCGGGAGTACATCCAGAGGAGCGGGGTGCAGGGCATTTATCCAATGATGTACTACAGCCACAATCTGCACTTCATCGCGATGTGCTCGGCCATGACGGGAGACTATTTGGAATCGCGGAAGGCGGCGGAGATGCTCGCGGCCCATGTGGGACCGTCCGTAAAGGACATGCCACCGCTCGAGGGATTCATGACGATCCCGATGGCGGTGAATGTGCGCTTCCACAAGTGGGACGCGATTCTGGCAATGAAAGAACCCAATGCGGAGATGAAGACCACGGTTGGTTTCTGGCACTTTGCGCGCGGGATGGCGTTTGCGGGAAAAGGCAAAATCAGCGAAGCGGAAGCGGAATACAAGATCGTGGCCGAGGCCGAGAAAGCGACGCCGCCGGATGCCATTTTCCAAATGCCCATCAACAACAAGACCAAAGACATTCTGAAGATTGCGGAAAACGTTCTGGGGGCGCAGGTAGCTTTGGCCAAGAAAGACAATGCTGCCGCCGCGGGTATGCTTCGCGACGCTGTTGCCGTACAGGACACGCTGAAGTACGACGAGCCTCAGGATTGGTTTTTCCCCGTGCGGGAGTCGCTGGGCGGAGTATTGCTGATGAGTGGCGATGCCAAAGGCGCGGAGCAAGTGTTCCGGGAGGACTTGGCAAAGAATCTTCGGAATCCGCGGTCGTTGTTTGGCCTGCATCGGGCACTTAAGGCGCAGGATCGCAATTCCGATGCGTGGTTCGTGGAGCAAGAATTTCGCCAGGCGTGGAAGGGCGGGGCGGCGGAGTTGAAGGTGGAGGATCTGGTGTAGTTGGCGTCTGCCCTGGCCGCGCCCCGGAGTCGCGCTGCGGGAGATTGTGTGGTGGCGGGGCTCTGCCCCATAAGCGCTAACTTAAGGCAAGATTCGTTTGCGGTAGGCGGTCAACTCATCCCGGCGAAAATCAGACTCGGTGACCACAACCGCCAGCGGTGCTTCAGATGCCAGACACAGATAGGGAACAGGCAAAGTCATTTCTGCACGTTCCAGGCGGTGGGGATTTCGTTTGAAATCCAGCTGCCGTAAGTGAGAGACCGCCAGAGCCATTCGCATGGCCCCCATTTGTGAAGGGAAAGCCACCAGCGGCTGAAGAACACTTGGACGATGAAAACACTTAGAGCCGTTCCGATATTGAAAGAATAGGAAGTCTTATGCAGCAAACCCAAACCAAAGCCCGAAAATAACAGCATCGCAACCAGGTTTTGACTCAAGTAATTGGTCAGCGTCATTCGTCCGACGTATTGCAGCGACACAAAGAAGAAATTCGCTTTGGATCTAAGAAATATCCAGCACAGTCCCGACGCAAAAAAGACCATGAGTGACAATTCGAACCACGTATACGCGTCATACAAACGATCGACGTTCCACCTCAACGCGTCCGAGCCCCAGTGAATTAACGGCAGTGCGATCACTGCCAGCGCTGAGCACCAAAAGCTGCGCTTTAACAGGCGGGTGTCTTCTTTCAGTCGCTCAAAGAAAGCCGATTTCTGGAGATAGGCACCCACGAACCCACACGTCAACATGACGAGATTCCAGTCAAAATATTTGGGAAACGACAGCAGAACGTGAAGCCCTGATTCCAGCCCGAATCGCAGAACATCAACGGGGTTGTGACTCGTGTAAAGCGACAAAGAAGGATTGATGGCCGGCATTCGAACGTGGAGAGATCGGCTTATCGGGATGAGGGCGGGAAAAGCCAGCAAACAAATGATCGCCATCGTCAGAAATGTCTTCTTCGACGCCCGATCGAACAGGGAGATGAGCAACCCCATGAGGACATAGTCCTTTAACACATCCCCGTAATAGATGCCGCTGTTCATTATGGCAATCACGAAAAGCCAGAACATTCTCTTCCAAAACAACCAACGCGGCTGGGGGTCTCCTCCACGTCGCTTCTCCATTAGCGCAGAAAAGCCATATCCAAACAGCAAAGACAGCAAGGTCCAGCCCTTAGAAACAAATACGACTGAGATCACGATTTTCAACGCCCGACTTATTACATCGTAGGCCGGTACCCGGATAACCGCGTCATAGGAATAGAAAATGGCATAGTTGACCAGCACGACGCTCAATAGCGCCCACCCACGCAACATGTCCACAATCGCCGTTCTTTGGCTGGGGTCTTTGGGCGCGAGGGCCGGTAAACTCGCGGACGATGGCATTCGCTGATAAGTCGTTTGCACGGGCATTGTCATTTACGCGACAGGCCTTTCAGTGTTCTAAACAGCGTGAATCGCAGCGCGATGTAGCCCAGCAAAGCCAAAGTGTTCAGGCAGAGATACATCCACATTCCCAGCACCTCAGGAAAATGCGGCGGGGGATTCGAGTAGCCAAATTGAATGTGATCGTTTCCTAAGCGTAGAGGGATCGTCTGGCGTTCGCTGTGTACATACCGATGCTGCGCTGACAGTGGCCGGTCCACCCACAGACCTACCAGTTCAGGTTTAGCGATCTTGATCGCCATACAGACCAAGCTGCTGGTAATCAACAAAGCAAATATTGAAGCGGCAATGAGTCCCAGACAAGCAATCAGGCTGCGCCTCGCGAAGCCCGCAACAGTCGTGAACATCCTGAGTGTTCGCTTGCTGTCCCGCGCCCCGGCGAGGGCATGATCGTCAACAAACCCCTGAGCGTATTCCGAAGCGTCGCCAAACGCTCCCAAAACCTCTTCTATGGATTGCCCCTGCGCCACACGCTCGTAAATATGGTCTTGAATCTCTCGCAGTATTTCGCTGGTGTCGGCAGCAGGCAAGGGACTCAACTCGGTCTCGAATTTCTTCAGCCAGACACTCAATTGTGTTAGCGATGGAACGGTACTCATTGGTCACCTCGGTTCAAAAAGGCTTGGAGTTTTTCGCTGATGGCTAGCCAGTCGTTCAACTGGGTCTCCAGCTCGGCGCGGCCAGGTTCGGTGAGGGAGTAGTATTTTCGCGGGTGCGAAGCGTTGTCGAGAATGCGCCATTCCGCCGCAATGAATCCGCCTTTTTCAAGTCGGTACAGCAGGGGATAGAGCGTGCCCTCGGCTATCTTTAACCCCGCCGCCTCGCGGAGCCCATCAAGAATTCTTAAACCGTATTCAGGCCCATCCTTCAAGAGGCGCAACAGGGCGAGTTCGGCCATTCCTTTGAATATCTGGGTCCGGTGTTTGTCTCTCGATAGCTTGTCTTGAGCGCTTGGTTTGATCGGCATTTGTTTTCTTAATATCTTGCAATACAAGATATTACACAATTGAAAATATGTCAAGCAGCTAATGAGTTCGGTTTTGCTCGAGAGTTTGTTGGTTTCTCGGCGATCAAATCAAGTACCGACACGCGCGGTTGTGAGAAGTTGCCAGGCCACTCCACGCCACAGGCTTAAGTTAGCGCTTATGGGGCTCTGCCCCACTTGGACGGGAGCCCCGTCACCACACGAGCATGTCTTCGGATGGTTTACGGCGCCGATTGTGCTCTCTTGATGGAATAGACGCAGTGCGGGAGACCTCGCCAGCTCACTTCTTTCCAGACGGTCATCCCGTTGCGCTCGGCGACGCGGCGTGAGGGCAGATTTTCAGGGCGGATCAGGGAAACTAAGCGCTCGGTTTTCAGGTGCGCGAAGGCCCAGTCGCGGCAGGCGATGGCGGCTTCGGTCGCGAGACCCTGACCCCACCGGTCGCGGCGCAAGTGGTATCCGATTTCGTAGAGGCTGTCGCCTTCGACCTGCTGCAGGATGATGCCGCAATCGCCAATCATTTCCTGGGCGTTGCCTTGCGTCTTCTTCAACTCCATTGCCCAGAGGCCGACGCCGTCCTGCTGATAGCGCTGGCGGTTGCGTTCAATCCATTGCTCGACACCGGCGGGATCATAGGGTGCGGGGTAGTAGCGCATGGTTTCGGGATCGGAGAGGACTAGGGCGAGAGCGTCGGCGTCTTGCGGGGCGAGCTCGCGCAGCACGAGGCGGGGCGTTTGCAGGATCTTCATCTCTCAATATCCCTGCTGATCCTGCCCTTATTGTCCGCTAAGCCAAAGACGCACGCCTACAAAAAAAATGGGTGCGGGGTAAAAGAGTCGGGCAACTCCAGTTCAATCCTCATCACGTCCTTGGGCTGATAGGCATGCTCTTCGCCGCATTCGTCACAGCGGACGTGGATACGATTGTCCAAAGCTGGGGGTGGCTGAAACGCGTCCGCTTCGCCAAGTGGGATTTTGTGGCCGAAGAAAAGATTTTGCCGGCGGTGAAATTTGTGATTCTTGCAGATAACCACCCAGACATACTGGCTATCGAAACTCATCTAGTGTCCTCCAAGGTCGCACGAGCCCGGGAGAGGCTGTCCACTATATTGCCGTAGCAGCGCGAGTTGGGTTGTCAACAATTTGTAAAAAATTGGCGTTCGCCGCGAGCATCTTGGGATCTACCCGACTATCCTGAATAGCCTGGTAATCTGCGGGGTTACACTCGAAGCATGGCGGAGATGGGACGAATGCTGGTGATATTGGGGGTGGCCCTGGTGGTGATCGGGGGCATCGTCATGCTTCTGGGGCGCGCAGGCTTGCCGCTGGGACGACTGCCGGGGGACGTCCTGTATCAGGGCAAGAACACCACCTTCTATCTTCCGCTGGCGAGTTCCATTCTGCTTAGTGTCGTGCTGTCCGTTGTTCTCTTCCTGATTGGGCGGCTGACGCGCTAACGGGCTGAGCGAAAGACGCTGCCGAGCTTCGCTCGGCGGAATGTGCGAGGGCGTCCGAGACTACGCCCTGGCAGAGCCAGAGCAAAAGCTGGCGGGGTATGATTCTTGCATGTCCTCTTCTGTAGTGCCTACGGCTCGGGTGGTGAGCTTTGAATGGGCTCGCCACTTGGTGGAACAGCATGCGCTGGGCGTCTGTCCGGGAGAAGTGGAGACGGTGGATCTGCTGGCGGGATTGGGGCGGGTGCTGGCGGAGGGAATTCTGGCGGACCGCGACTTCCCTCCTTTCGATCGGGCTACTCGCGATGGATATGCTGTGCAAGCGGCGGACTTGGCCGAGGTTCCGGCGCGGCTGGAAGTTGTGGGCGAGGTGAAGGCGGGCGACTGGCCGCAGCCGGGAGAGTGCTCGGTCGGGCACGGGCAGGCGGTTGGGATCATGACGGGGGCGCCGCTGCCGGCGGGCGCGGACGCGGTGGTGATGGTGGAGCATACGTCACTTTCGGACCGTTCGGTGGAGGTGCGGCGCGCCGTTAGCGTGGGCGAGAACTTTGTGCCGCGTGGGGTGGAAGCGCGCGCGGGACAACTGCTGCTAGATCGAGGGCGGCGGCTGGACCACGCGGGAATTGCGGTTGCGGCATCGGCCGGGAAGAGCCGCGTACAGGTCTTCCCGAAGCCGCGCGTGGCGGTGCTTTCAACCGGCGACGAAGTGGTGGAGATTGACGCGACGCCGGGGGCGGCGCAGATACGGAATTCGAATTCGTACTCGCTGGCGGCGCAGGTTCAGAATGCGGGTGGCGAGGCGGTTCGGCTGGCGATTGCACCGGATGAGCGGGGGCGGCTGCGGGCTTTGATCGAAGAGGGATTGGGTTGCAATCTTCTGTTGCTGACGGGCGGCGTCTCCATGGGAAAGTACGATCTGGTGGAGCAGGTTCTCGGGGAGCTGAAGGCGGAATTTTATTTTACGGGAGCGGAGATTCAGCCGGGGCGGCCGGTGGTGTTTGGCTCGCTGCGCAAGCGATATTTTTTTGGATTGCCGGGGAATCCGGTATCGACCATGGTGACTTTCGAGCTGTTCGCTCGGCCGATGATCGAAGCGCTGGCGGGGATGACGCCGGAGCGGTTGATCTTTCTGCGCGCGCGGCTCAAATCGGAGATTCGGACCAAGACCGGCTTGAAGCGATTTCTTCCGGCGGTGCTTGCGGGAGAGTTTGAGAATGCGGAGGTGGAGTTGGCGCGATGGCAGGGGTCGGGCGACATCGCTACATTGGGTCGGGCAAACTGCTATGTTGTGATCCCTCCGGACCGCGAACGGATCGACGCGGGGGAATGGGTGTCGTTAATGTTGCGATGAAGAAGGCGACTCTCTGGGGGTAAGAGCCGGCGTTTTTGTGGCTCTGTCCAGCCGGGGACATACTTTACAGTTTACGAACGGCTTCAGTTGGCGTCCCAGTTCCGCGGAACATTCACATAAGAACGATCAAGCTCGGCAACGGACGCACAACCGAGCAACCTCAAAGTGCGGTCGAGATCGGTGCGGAGAATTTCGATGGCGCGATTGACGCCGGCCTCTCCGGCCGCGGCGAGGCCATACGCATAGGCGCGTCCGCAGAGCACGGCGCGGGCGCCGAGGCAGAGGGCTTTGACGATATCGGTGCCGCGGCGAATGCCTCCGTCCATGAGGATTTCGGTTTGCCCACTGACGGCCTTCACGACCTCAGGCAAGACTCGCAAGGAAGAGGGAACGCAGTCGAGCTGGCGTCCGCCATGATTGGAGACTGAAATTGCCGCGGCGCCCTCATCGACGGCGCGGCGTGCATCGTCTCCCGTGAGGACGCCTTTGACGACGATCGGGCCGCGCCACAGTTCGCGAATCCAGCCGAGGTCGCTCCACGTCACAGTAGACTCGGCGAGGGCGGCGGCGACATCGATGAGCGGCATTGGACCTTTGCCTGGAATCACAACGTTGGGGAGCGCTGGCAGCCCGCCATCGAGCAGAAAACTTGCGAGCCAACCCGGGCGCGAGAGGACTTGTGCAAGAAACGGGAGTTTTTCAGAGGCGCTGCCGCTGACAAGTTCCTTCATTCCGTTGCGGTAATCGCGCTCGCGGATTCCGGACAGGGCCGTGTCGATGGTAACGACAAGCGCAGAAAATCCGGCGCGGCGGGCGCGTTCAATCACGGCCTCAGCGGCGCCGCGGCCGCCCATCAGATAGAGCTGATAGAACACGGGTCCGGCCGAGGCGGCTTTTACAATCTCCAGCGCATGTCCTGAGATGGTGGAGAGCATGTAGGCAGTGCCCGCATGGCCGGCGGCGCGCGCAGCGCCCACTTCGCCCGTGGGGTGCATGAGGCGGCTGTAGCCGACCGGAGCGAGCAGGAATGGGAGAGCGAGATCGAAGCCGAGAAGGCGGGTGCGCAGGTTGCAATCGGCGAACGCAACCGCATGGCGTGGGCGGAAAGTGACGTCCTCGTAGACGCGGCAATTTTCGCGGAGGGTGACCTCGCCTTCAGCACCGCCATCGAGGTAGTCGAAGACGGCCCGGGGCACGCGGCGCCGGGCGATGGCGCGCAAATCTGCGATGCTGACCACGCGGGGAGAGGCGACGGAGCGGGAGGATCGAGTCATCGCGTGCAGCCAGTGTCGAAAGTTCGGTAATGCAGGTTGATGGTATCACCGATGAAAACCGGAGCTGGAGTCTCCCACTTGCGGCTAGCGATTCCGCTTCGTCATGCGTTTTGCCAGGTTGGCGAATAGCGGCGCGCCCCATCCCCCGATGGCAAGCAGCGAACCGAACAGGACGACGGCGTCGATGCTTGAGCGTCCTTCGCGCACAAAGTAAACGTCCTTGAGATTGAGCCAGAGCGCAAACTCATCGAGCGTCAGCGCCGAGCCCACTCCGTAAAGGAGCGACATCAAGCGACTGGCGAAAAGCGAGGACGAGTCGCTGCCCGTGCCGAATTCACACAGCCAGCCATAGCCGACGGCCAGCAGAATCAGAATTCCGGGCACCAGGTGGTGGATGTGGCGACCGTTCATGATGATGTAGTGAAAAGGCGGAATCTGGTGGCGGATGCAAAATACCATCCCCCGCACAATGGCAAACGTCAGAAAGAAGCTGACAGATGCGAGAAACAACCGGCGGCGCGGCCGGTCGGCGATATGTTGATGCAGAAGGGAACCTAGAGCAGTGCGATGAAGGAGCAAGAGCAACAGCGATATCATCGCCAGCAGAATCAGAAAAAGAATCAGGGCGTCGTTCCAGTGCATGGGACATTAAACCCCGACAACCATGCACACAGCAAACTTGGGCCGTCGGATCGAGGACGGAATGGATGGATGATCGAAGACTCGGGCATAATATCTCAACCACCTGGGACCTAACCGAGGGCTTGCCACTTTGCGTAAACTGAGATCGCTTTTGGGTCGTGGTATTTTCACGTTGGCTTTTCTGGCGCTCACCGTCGGAGCGGTTGCCCAGCCTGTTCCTCCGGAACTTGTGAATGGGCTCAAATGGCGCTTAATCGGCCCTTTCCGCGGCGGACGCACGGTAGCCGTGGCCGGCGTGCCGGGCGACTCGGCGACTTTTTATTTCGGCTCGGTCAATGGCGGCATCTGGAAAACGACCGATGCCGGAGTTGTGTGGGCACCGATTTTCGACGGCCAGCCGGCGGGCTCGATCGGCGCGCTGGCAGTGGCTCCCTCCGATCTCAAGACCATTTACGCCGGAACCGGCGAGTCTGACATTCGTGAAGACCTTTCATCCGGCAACGGCGTCTACAAGTCCAATGACGGCGGCGCAACGTGGAATCACATCGGCCTGGAGGACACGCGCCAGATCAGCCGGATTGTGATCGATCCGCAGAATCCGAATGTCGTTTATGTCGGAGCACTGGGGCACGCTTACGGCCCCAACGAACAGCGTGGCGTCTACAAATCAGTCGATGGGGGAGCGCACTGGAAACGGGTTCTCGAGGTGGGGCCCGAAATCGGCGTTTCTGATCTGGCGATGTCTTCGGCGGTGCCGCAGCTCTTGTTTGCCGGGGCGTGGCATGTGCGGCGTCCGCCGTGGAGCTCGTATGCTCCGACCGATGGGCCCGGTAGCGGCCTTTACCGTTCGCAAGATGCCGGCAAAACGTGGTCGCGTCTCGACGGAAACGGGCTACCTGAAGGCGATTGGGGACGCGTCGGCGTCGACGTTGCGGCGGACGGCAAGCGCGTGTACGCGCTCATCGAAGTAAAAAAATCAGAGGCGAACAAATCCGGACTCTATCGCTCTGACGATGGCGGCAACACCTGGTCGCTCGCGAACGCCGATCCTCGTCTCACCAGCCGGGCATGGTACTTCAATCGCATCACCGTCGATCCGAATAATCCCGACGTGATCTACATGCCAAATGTCGCGCTCTACCGATCCGAGGATGGCGGGAAGACAATTTCGGTCTTGCGTGGAGCGCCGGGCGGAGATGACTATCACCAGCTTTGGATCGATCCGAAAAATTCCGCCAGCATGGTTCTTGGAACAGACCAGGGAACGACGATCAGCCTCAACCGCGGCCAGACCTGGAGCAGTTGGTACAACCAGCCCACGGCGCAGTTCTATCACGTGACCACCGACAACCAGTTTCCTTACGTCGTGTATGGCACGCAGCAGGATAGCGGCAGTGCTGCGGTTGCAAGTCGTACCGACCACGCCCAGATCACGCCGCGAGACTGGTTTTCCGCCGGCCCCAGTGAGAGCGGATACATGGTTGTCGATCCGAATGATCCCAACATTATTTATCTGAGTGGAACCTACGGTCCGATTGCGCGCTTCGACAAACGGACAGGCCTCAGTCAGGACATCAGTCCATGGCCCGCCTTTGCATGGGATGCGGAGATCAACCAGCGCAAGTATCGTGACCCGTGGACTCCGGTGTTGGTTCTTTCCCCGGTTGATCCGGCAACGCTTTATCTTGGGACGCAGTATGTGATGAGGACCGTCGATGGCGGTCTGCACTGGGAGACCATCAGTCCCGACCTCACCGGATCGATCCGCCATGAGCATGATGTGAGAGACAAGAAACCGCAAGGTCCACCAACTATCGAGAACGCCAAAGGTGACGGTTACGGTGTCGTGTTCACGATTGCGCCATCGCCTCTCGACCGCGGCCTGATCTGGGCGGGAAGCGATACGGGATTGATCCACGTGACCCGCGATGGGGGAAAGAACTGGAGAGATGTCACCCCGCAAGGACTGAGCGACTGGAGCAAGATCTCGCTGATTGAAGCTTCGCATTTCGATCCCGCCGTCGCCTACGCAGCGGTCGATCGCGGACGCCTCGATGATCAGACCCCGTACATCTATAGGACCCGCGACTACGGGGCTAGCTGGCAACTGGTCACGAACGGCATGATTGCTCCGTCATTTTTGCGCGCGGTTCGAGAAGACCCTCAGAGCAAGGGACTCCTCTTCGCTGGAACTGAATTCGGAGTTTACGTATCTTTTGATGACGGAGATCACTGGCAGTCTCTACAACTAAACCTGCCCGTCACTTCAATTCGCGATCTCACGATCCACGGCGATGACCTGGTGATTGCCACGTTCGGGCGTTCCTTCTGGATTCTCGATAACATCACGCCGCTTCGCCAGGCGCTTGACGCGCGAAGAGCGAGTGGCCCGTGGCTTTATCATCCGTCCGTAACGGTTCGCATCGATAACGACTTTTTTTCAGGCACACCGCTTCCGCCCGAGGAACCCACGGCAGAAAATCCTCCCAACGGCGCGATGATTGATTATTTCCTCCAGTCTCCGGCGAGCGCCGTGCGGCTGGAAGTGTTCGATGCGCAACAGAATCTCGTTAGAAAATTCTCTACAGAAGAGCATTCTTCAGAAGGTTTGCAAGGTCAGGGCACATGGAAGCACCAGTCGCTGCCCGTCGCCGAGCGCTGGTTCCCTAAGCCTGAAGTTCTTGAGAAAACCGGGGGAATGCACCGCTTCGTCTGGAACCTTACATGGGGTAGTTCCGGCGGCCCGAGCGCGGACGAAGACTCCGAAACCCGCAACCCGAACGGGCCAAAGGCGGTGCCGGGGAGCTACGAAGTTTGCCTGACGGTCGATGGAAAAACGCAAACACAGTCACTGAAAGTCATCATGGACCCGCGCTCGCCAGCGACTCCCGAGCTACTCGCGCAGCAGTTGCAGTTGGGCCGGAAGATTTTTGGCGAAACCATCGAAGCGCGCCGCGCGCTGGCCGAGATTGGCTCGGTCCAGAAACAACTTGCGGATATTCAACAAAAGCTGGGGCAACAGAAACCGGGAGAACCTAGCGCGCAGCTCAAGTCGGTGTTGGCGGAGGCTCAATCCGCGATCGGCAAGATTCTGACGAGCAAGGAACGCGCAGCCGACGAGGGCCCCGGCCTGCAGGATGCATACGCGGGTCTGGCATCCGCTCTGCGAGTTATCGAAAACGGAGATCGCGCCGTACCTTCGCAGGCCATCGCGGTTTACACGGAGTCAAGCCATCAGGTGAAGGCACGCATCGCAGAGTGGGCGCGATACAAGCAAACGAGATTGGCGCAGCTGAACCAGCAACTGCGTGAGGCCAACATTGCTTCTATCGCAATCGCTGAGATTGAGCGGCAGGTCGAGTTCCTGATGTCGCGCTAGCCGCGTTGTGCACGATCACAATCATTTCTGCACCCAGTGCCTAACTAAGCGCGATTGAGACCCCAAGATATGGTGGAGAGGTAAGACTTTCGGGTAGTAATCCGGCGCCTATAACGGCGGTTCATCCACGATTTTTGGCGCAATTGGGCCCCCTGCCAAGACTCGGTTTCATAACCTTCGGTCAACGGCCCTTCAACTTCAGTTATTTTGAAGCTGCTTCGAAACGCATATACTCATCAATCTACGAGGCTCAATGCGCGTTCAATTCATGGCGGCAGTCATTCTTGGACTCACCTTAAGCCCTGCGCCTGTTTTTGCTTGTACGTGCGCTGCACCACCAAAGGAGGTCAAGACTGCGTCAGAATTGGCGGTTTGGACTAGAGCTGACGCAATATTCGAAGGTAAAGTCGAGAGTGTTGAGTTGAGATGGAAATTGAAGGAGGCGCAAATTGGAGATGTCATACCTACTGTAGCTACCGACCTCGACCAAAATGGTCCCGTAATCATGGTCTCGCTGGAGATATTGCACTCCGTTCGCGGTGATCAGCGGAAGCCCATGCGGCTTAGTACGGGCCTCGGTGGTGGTGACTGTGGATTCGATTTTGAAGTTGGGAAGCAGTACCTCGTCTATGCCTTCAAAGACGAGGCCGGCGAACTGTCTACAAACATCTGTACTAGCACAACGCGGTTGGAAAAGAGCCGCGGGTATTCAGCTTATCTTCGCGGGAAGCGCGTGGCACCAGCAGCGAACAAAGAAGCGTCGGCTACAACCAGCAAGCTATGTGGCCGAGTCGTTCCGACGGACGCAACTGGTTCTATTGATAGTCTGGTTCTGCTTGTCCGTGTAGGCAGTAAATCCCCGGTTCCAGATAGCGAAGCCGGACCTGATAGTGATGGGTCCTTTTGCGTCACAGACATCAATCCGGGCAAGTATCATCTACTCTTCGTGAATAGGATCGAGGAAGCCCTGACCTCATTTGTCTACTTCCCCGGTGTCACCGATCCGTCTGAGGCAACTGCAATAGTCATCCCAGGTCACACACCGTCCGATCTCGTATTCAACATTCCGGCTCAAGCGACATTTTCAGTCAGCGGAACGGTGTCCAACTCCGACAACCCCCAGCTACCAGCCAAGGTCAAGGTGATGTTGATGAGCGCGAGCCAACCCTTGCTCGCGTACACGGCCGATACAGCGACGAGTGGCTCTTTTGTGTTTAATCAGGTACTGCCTGGGGAGTACTGGGCCATTGTGACTGTCGATGCCAGCGTCGAATCGAAATGGTCGACAAGAAAGGCACTCGTAGAGGTCGGCGGCGACATCACTCAGCTATCTTTGGAGCTAATTGCGAATTAGCTGCTCGGCGCTAGTGCGATCTGGAGCGCCAAATAGATCACTACCCGTCGTCCTCGATGGGCGCTACACAGACTTTGGCTGTATACATAGCTATGACCTTCCTGCACCGCGTCGTAATGCTCTCTCGCAGTTGCAAGTTTGACCGGTATCCAGAGGCCAGACGGGCGAATTGCGCCTTTGGGACGATTCAAGCATCCATCGCTTTGCTAGTGCTGTTGTCGCTGGGGCATCCATCGGGGGTGTTCGCGGCGAATCCTGACCTGGAGACTGTGCTGACTGGCTCGCGCCAGCGTATTCAGAAATTCGACTACCGCGTGGCAGGGCGACTCACACGGGTGGAAGGCGATGGCAAGCGCACGAGCTACAAGTTTGTCGCCAAGGCTCACTGGTTTCCCGATGGTCTGCGTCTGCTATGCCAGATCTCGGGTCCTGGCTCAGAGAAGACGAGCCTTCTTCTGCAAATGAGCGTGAATGGGCGCGTGACCATCGAGGCGCTACTTCCTGGCGAGAAGGCCGCCAGCGTGTTGCCATACGAACGTTGGAACGACCCACTTGTAGGAACAGACTTTTCCTATGAAGACATGGTAGAGAGCCAGTTCTTCTGGAAGAATCAGAAACTCCTGCCACCAGAGAAATACGGCGCACGCGATTGTTTTGTCCTTAAGAGCATGTCCGGCCCCCAGGACCGAAGTTACTATGATTCGGTAACATCGTGGATCGACACCGGCATTCTGTACCCGGTGCATGTGGTAAAGACGCTTCACGGGACGGGACAGCAAAAGGAATTCATTTACTATGGGCTGCGGCAGATCAGCGGCGTTTGGTCTGCGACGCAGGTGGAGGCAAAGCTGCAGGGCAAGCCCGGCTCCTCGATTCTTGTAATCGAAACAGGCTCAGCAAAGGCAAAACTTGGTCGCAAGGACTTTGTTATCAGCCAGTCCAGCGCTCAAGAAGAGAAAGTGAAATAAATCCGAATCGCTTAATGAAGCTGTTGCGAGGACCGGTACTGTCACTCGAGCATCCGCCGCGCTCGCCGTCATGGCACAAGCTCCTTTTCAGGCGTTGCCGTGGCCCCACATAAGCCAAAAGGCCACCAGTTCCAGTCGCCGGCAAGTTGCAAGAGTGCCGGCCCGACCACCATCCGCACCGCTGTCGCATCGATGAACACCGCCGCGGCGAGCGTAAAGCCCAGCATCTGGACGACCAGAAAGCTTCCCATGGTGAATGCGGTGAAGACGGCAATCATGATTGCCGCGGCACTCGTGATGAGCCCGGCCGTCCGCGCCAGACCCTCGATTACCGCTGATCTCTCGGATAGACCGCGCCGCCGTTCTTCGAGGACCCGGGCGACCAGGAAAACCTCATAGTCCATGCTTAATCCGAAGACGATGGCAAACGAGAGAATCGGCACAATCGGGTATACGTTGCCGGTCGGTCCGTCGAGCCCAAAGAGTTTGCTACCGTGGCCTTCCTGAAAAACGACAACTAACGCACCGAATGAAGCGCCAACCGAGAGTAGATTGAGCAGAATTGCTTTGACAGCCGCAAATAAAGAACGTAGCCCGATCATGAGCGCCAGTAAGCTCCCCAATACGACGCCAAGAATCACCCTCGGCAACTGCTCTTTTACTACCGAGTCGTAATCTGCGTCTTGTGCAGGAACGCCGCCCACGCGCAGCACAGCGCCCGGCACGCCCGTCATCGTCGCGACATCGGAAGAACGCACCGCTCGTACCCATCGTATCTGTTCGTTGGGCGTAAGAGCGGCGGTAGGCAGCAACTCGATCAAGGTAGCTAGGCCATCACTGCGAAGAAGACTCTTGCGGATCGCCTCGGGCACATCGTTGACAGCATCCGCAGAGTCAGACATTCCCGTGAGGGTCGGAAGAGACAAGACCTCTTCCGTTCTAGGATCGCTCTCGAAGCCCTTCGTCAAGCGACTGACGGCAAGCCAGCCAGCCGGCGAGAGCGGCGGAGACTGCGGCGGCAACTCCAGGACCACGCGGAGGGACTCCACAATACCCGACCGACCCATGCGTTGAAGCGTGTGCAGTGCTTGCACCGACTCGGCTGCGCCCGGTAGCGAGTCACGGTCGGGAATCCCGGGAGAGATTTTTCGCGCCTGGAATGCAAGGATCAGTAGCGGAATCCCGGCGACAAGCAGAGCTGTCCAGGGCCAGCGGGTTACGATGCTGCCCCAGCGCACCCACCGCTCACTCGCCGCGAGGCTGTCCCGCGTTTTGAATCGCCTGGTTGGAAGACGCAATCTGGCGGCATTGATACGATGCCCTAGCAGACCAAGCACCCAAGGCAGAATGAACGTACACAGCATGACACTCGAAACGGTTACCAGCAGGCCAGCGATCCCGATGGAGCGCAGTTCACTGATGGGCACAGTCAGCAGCGCTGAAAATCCAATTGCAACTGTCGTGGCCGAGATGATCAGCGTCCGCCCCGCTTGCCCGGCGGCAATATCGGCAGCATGGCCGGGATCATATCCCTCGGCCAATGCTTCGCGAAACCGGCTCACCATCAGCAATGCATAGTCGATGCCCAAGCCAAGACCGAGCATCGTTGCCAGATTCTGTACCAGAATCGACAGCTGCAGATAATGCGCGAGTAGCGCAGCCGCACCCAGCGTCATCGAGATTGAGAGGACTCCGACTCCGAGCGGCAGTAGCGCGGCCACAACACTGCCGAAAGCCAGCACCAGCAGCACGAGCGTTACCGGCATCGCTCGCTTCTCGGCATGGGTGACGTCATCTGCACTGACCTTGCGAAGATCGAAGGTCAGTGGCGTTTCACCCGTAATCTCAAGTTTGATATTGGGATATTGCGATCTAAGCCGACCCCCCATCCAGTCTGCTCTCGCCCTCAGTTTGGGAACCAACGCCTCGACATTTTCATCGTGCGGGTCCAACCCGACGATGATCAAGGCCCCGCCATTGTCCCCAGTGAACAGAGGATCTGGCCAATCCAGACTCGAGACGGCACCCGCTACTCCTGGCACACTACGCAATGAACTGGTTAAGAAGCCCAATGCATCTGCGCCTTTTGCTGAATCCGGATCCGGGATACCGCTGATCACCAAAACCAGGCGGTGGGCGTACGGAGACTGGAAACGCTGCGCCAGTTCCAGATCAACTTTTTCGGATTCTCCGCCCTTGATGTGAACAGCCGTCTCCAGACGACGTTCGACTTTGTAGGAAAAGGGCAGCAGCGCAAGCGCCATGACAAACCCCAACATCGCCAACCAGAATCGGCGGCGAGGGTCAGCATGGCCAGTCTTCAAGCTTGGCATTACCATGGGAGATCCCTGTCGTTTCTAGTACTTCTGAGAGCAATGAAACGACTTCGGTGATCGGCACATCCATGATATACGGTCAAACTGGATATTCATTGGGGTTCGGCCTTGAGCTAGTTAACGATAGATGTGGGGACTGCCCGTTAAGCCCTTGTCAATCGAGGGGCGTGGCTGACGAAGACTTCGCTGTATGATTACCCGCCAATCACTCATCAAGGAACAAATGAGGAAGCTCAAAGAGGATTAGTAATGACAAACGCGCTTGTGTCCACGAATGGGGTAGTTCCCGGTCGGCCAACCGGAAGCTATCCGGAAACGGGTTTGGAGGAAGTCGATTCATGATCGCCTCGAAACCTTCTTATCGTTACTAAATCGTGGTTGATCACGATAATGAAATTGCTGTCATCGAGGGTAGCGCCAGGCTAAGGCTTGGCCGATGCGCCAAAGAACTTCGGCTGCTCCGGGATTGCAGCACCGTCGGCGCGTGGATCGGACGCACCGAGGTTCAAGCCGGTTTTGCTGTCGTGAAGGATTGCCTGGCCGCGCCCCATCAGTGATGTGTAGTCCCTATGCACTTGCAGCACATGGCCCATCTTGCTCAGTGCTTCAAGGGTGGCGGGCGTAACGCGCGATTCGATCACGATTTTGCAGCCGAGTTGCTGGCGATCGGTAAAACGCGGTTCTTCCATCGCAGCCTGAATGTTCATGTTGTAGTCGACGACGTTGGAAACGAACTGGGCGTGAGCCAACGGCTGATTCAGTCCGCCCATGATGCCGAAGCCGATGTGCTCGTCACCTCGCTGCATGAAGCCGGGAATGATGGTATGGAATGGCCGCTTGCGGCCGGCAAGCGCATTGGGAGACGTTGGGTCAAGCGAGAAAAGGCCTCCGCGATCCTGTAAGGCGAATCCCATGCTCAAAACAGTTACGTTCGATCCAAAGTTGTTGTAGTTGCTTTGGATCACGGAAAGAATATTGCCTTCGCGATCGACGACGGTGAAGTAGGTGGTATCGCTGGTGCCCAACGCCCCCGGGGCGACCGTGCAATTCGCTTTAGTTGGGTTGATGAGTGAGGCGCGTTTTGCGGCGTAATCTTTTGACAGAAGCTGATCGACCGGAATTCTGCTGAAACTCGGATCGCCGTCGTACGCCTTCACGTCGGCATACGCAACCTTCATGGCTTCGATTCGGGTGTGCAATTCATCCGGACCGTGCGGACCGGCGGGATCAGGCTTGAATTGCGCCATAATATTGAGCATCTCAAGCGCTGCGATGCCGTCCCCGTTGGGCGGGAGTTCGTATACAGTCCAATCGCGGTACTTCGTAGAAATCGGCTCGACCCACTCAGCGGAGTAAGACGCGAGATCGTCGGCAGTCATGATTCCCCCCAGCTCGTCGGAGGTTTTAAGAATGGCCTTGGCGATTTCTCCCGTGTAGAAGGCTGTCTCGCCTTGGTTAGCGACTAGCGTGAGTGCGCGGGCCACATCGGGATTGCGAAACATCTCGCCGGTCCCGGGGATCTTGCCACCGGGGAAAAATACACGGCGGCTTTCTGTATTCGTCAGCAAGCCATCGTGGTCACCATCCCACCATGCGTGAATGATCTCAGCCACCGGGAATCCATGGTCGGCATAAAAGATCGCGGGTTGGAAGAGGTCGCGCCAGGGCAGTTTTCCCCAGCGATCATGCAACTTGGCCCATCCGTCGACTACACCCGGAACGGTCACGGAATCAATACCTAATTGGGGCATCTCCGTGATGCCTTTTTTGCGGAGATGCTCAATGGTGAGAGCCTTCGGTGCCCAGCCGCTGGCGTTGAGGCCGTAGATCTTGCCTGTCTTCGCTTCCCAATAAATGGCAAAGAGATCGCCGCCCATACCATTGGAAGTGGGTTCGGTGACATTGAGTACAGCGTTGGCAGTGATTGCGGCATCGATGGCAGAGCCGCCCCGTTCGAGGATGAGCGCCCCGGCTTGTGAGGCCGAAACCTGACTGGTGGCAACCATGCCGTACTGCGTAGCGACGACGGAGCGCCCGTAGGAACGATCCTGTGCGCACAGAGTGAATGAGGTAGATAGGAAAACAAGCAAAGCGAGCAAACGTCTGCGTGCGATCATGCGTCGAGGCTCCATGGGTCAACGATGAGGCTATGAGCGTACCAGTTGAAAAGCAAGGGCTGCAGCATACTGGTGAATGGAGTCCTACTCGGATTAGCAAGAACGCGCTTTTGGTGATTGAACGGCTGACTCCCGGATTGTTGGCAAACCGAAAACTATCCAGAAACGGGCTTCCGGGAAGTTGCCCGAATCGGTACCGGGACGTTGGCATAGCTGAAGCGATCTCCGGATTGCTCACCACAGCCGAATGACAGGTAATGCGAAGTGGTGCCAGAAGGCCCAGTCCGACTACACCGCGGTGGTGTGGCCTCCAACAGTCTATCTATACTGCTTGCATGGCAGTAATGATCGAAATCCATAACACGGGCGCCATGCCTGCGGTGCGGTCGGAGATTGAGGCGATTATCGAGCACGCGCTGGCGGACCGGCCCGGGGACTGGCGGGTTTTAATCATCGGTTCACAGGCG
>Ga0209890_10000014_pt1 | contig 80082 bp, 61 predicted proteins | sample OrgsoiDNA2013049_FD_185799 | JGI IMG/M metagenome (GOLD analysis project Ga0209890, IMG submission 185799) | Permafrost soil microbial communities from the Arctic, to analyse light accelerated degradation of dissolved organic matter (DOM) -... | ecosystem: Environmental > Terrestrial > Soil >... | reverse complement strand
CGGCGCATTCCGCGATAGAAATAGAGCGTGCAAGCGCCCGGAAGGTGACGATGGACTTAGGCGCTGTCGCGTTTCGGGGGACGACGCGTTTCCGGCTCGTTCGCTTCCTGGGGCGAGGCGGAATGGGCGTCGTCTACGAGGCGTTCGACGAGACCAACGCCGTCCCGGTCGCGCTGAAGTTGTTGCCGGTCGTCAGCCCCGACATGCTGCTGCGCTTCAAGCGCGAGTTCCGGGCCGTCGCCGACGTCCGCCACCCCAACCTGGTGCGCCTCGGCGAGCTGGTCTCCGAGGGATCGCAGTGGTTCTTCAGCATGGAGCTGGTGCAGGGGACCGATCTGATGAGCTACGTGCGAGGGGTCGACCCCCCGGTCCGTTCCTCGCTGGCCCCGGTGCTCCCCTCCGACGCCCCGACACCGATCGTGATGCCGGGCGAGGCCGTCCGCCGTTACGATCCTTCGTCCGGCCTCCCGCTCGGCGCCCCGCCGGGTGGAAACTACCGCGAGGATCGGCTGCGGCCGGCGCTGGCACAGCTGGCGCGCGCGCTGGCCGCGCTGCACGCCGCCGGGGCCGTCCACCGCGACGTCAAACCGTCGAACGTGCTGGTGACGGCCGAGGGGCGCGCGGTGCTCCTCGACTTCGGGCTGGTCAGCGCCGTTTCAATCGAGACGACGCAATCTGGCGCAGGGACGCCCGAGTACATGGCGCCCGAGCAGGTGGCGATGCAGCCGGTCAGCGGGGCCGCCGACTGGTACGCCTTCGGCGTCATCCTGTTCGAGCTGCTCTCGGGGCGGCTGCCCTTCGAGGGGCTGCCGCACGAGATCCTCTACCGCAAGCAGCACGGGCGGGCGCCCCGCGTCACCGCGCTGGCCCCCGGTGTCCCGGCCGATCTGGCGGCGCTGTGCGACCGCCTGCTGGAGGCAGATCCCGAGCTGCGCGCCTCGGGGGCCGAGGTGCTGGCGGCGCTGGCGCCGGCACCGGTCGGCCGCGCCATCGATCCGCCCCCCGCCCCGCGCGACGACGCCGTCCGCTTCGTCGGCCGCGAGAGCGAGCTCGACATCATGGAGGCGGCGCTCGATGGCGTCCGCAAGAAGGGTGGCGCGCGTGTGCTCATCGTGCGCGGCGAATCAGGCGTGGGGAAGTCGGCGCTGGTGCGGGCCTTCCTCGAGACCCGGCTGGAGACGGGTGAGAATGCGCCGCCGATCCTGTTGACCGCCCGCTGCTACGAGCGAGAGCTGGTGCCGTTCAAGGCGCTCGACGGCCTGGTCGACGTCCTGACGGGCCTCCTGCGGCAGCTCGACCCCGACACGATCGCGCGCATCGTCCCCGATCGGGCGGCGGTCCTGCTGCAGGCCTTTCCGGTCCTGGGGCGGGTCCCGCTCATCGCCCACGCGCCGCACCAGCACGTGGGCCCCGACCCGCGCGAGGTCAGAGCCTCGATGTTCGTCGTCTTTCGTCAGCTCTTGCGCGCGCTCGGGGAGCGGGCGCCGATCGTCGCCTACGTCGACGATCTGCAGTGGGCCGATGCCGACTCGGTGGCCCTGCTGTCGGAGGTGCTGCGCCCGCCGGACGCGCCGCGGCTCCTGCTGCTCGGGACATTGCGGACGCAGGCCGCGGGAGATTCCGCCGGGCGGTTCTTGGCGGCCGACGTCCCCGAACAGGAGCTGGCCCTTTCCAACCTGGGGGGTGACGCCGCCCGGATGCTGGCACGGGAGCTTCTGCTCTCGGGCGGCGCCAGCGATCCCGATCGCGGCGCCGACGTGCTGGCGCGCGAATCGGCCGGGCACCCGCTCTTTCTCCTCGAGCTGGCGCGCACCGCGCACCTGCGGCGCGGCAACGGCGCCCAGCTGACCCTCGACAGCGTTCTGCGCGCGCAGATCGAGTCGTTTCCAGAAGCGACGGTGCGGGTGCTGCGCACCCTGGCGATCTCGGGCGCGCCGACGCCGGTGCGGATGTTGCGGCGCCTCTGCGATCTCGACGGCCCGACCGCGGTGCGCCTCTTCGACGAGCTGCGGTCGGCACGGCTCGTCTACTCGGTGACCGAGCGGGGGGACGAGCTGCTCGATTTTTCGCACGATCGCATCCGACAGGTGGCGCGCCAGTCGACCTCCAGTGCGGTCGCCCGCGATCTCCACGAGAAGCTGGCCGAGGCGTTCGAGGACGCCAGCAATTCGCTGCGCGCCGGCGGACACTGGCGCGAGGCCGGACACCCCGATCGCGCGGCCGTTCACTTTTCCTCGGCGGCGAGGCGAGCGGCCGAGGCGCTGGCGTTCGATCGCGCCATCGACAGCTACACCGACGCGCTGGCGCTCGGCAACTGGTCGGAGGAGCAACGGCGCGAGATGCTGGTCGGTCTCGGCGACGCGCTCTCCAACGTCGGGCGGGGCGCCGACGCCGCCGCGAACTACCTGGCCGCCGCGCGCAGCGCCGGACCAGCGCAGGCGATGGATCTGCGGCGGCGCGGCGCCGAAGAGCTCATGCGCAGCGGGCATTTGGACGAAGGGCGCGCCGTCGCCGACGACGCGTTGGCCGACGCGGGGATGAGCTTTTCCAAGTCGCCCGTGCGGGCGCTCATCGCCGAGCGGGCGGCGCTCTTCCTGCGCGGGCGCCGCTTCAAACGCCGCAGCGCCGAGGAGATCGCCCCCCGCGAGCTGGCGCGCGCCGATCTCTGCTGGTCGATCTCGTCGGGTCTGGGACTGATGGATCCCGTCCAAGGGGCGCACTTCCAGGCGCGCAGCTTGCGGCTGGCGCTGTCGGCCGGCGAGCCCTACCGCGTGTCGCGCGGCATCGCCGGCGAAGCCGCCTACGCCGCCGCCCAGGGGAACGGGCCGCGGGCGCAAAAGCTCCTCGCCGAAGCGTCCGCCATCGCCGCCGAGCTCGATCACCCGCACGCCGTCGGAATCGTTTCACTGATGAGCGGCCTGGCGGCGCACCTCGGCGGTCGGTTTGCTTCTGCGCTCGATCACCTCGCCACGGCGGAGCGGATCTTTCGCGACCGCTGCGTCGGCGCCGCCTGGGAGCTGAACGCCGTCCGGCACTTCACGCTGGAGTGCTTCTATTACCTGGGCGCGCTCGAGCGGTTCCGGAGCGAGGCGGCCGAGGGATTGAAGGAGGCGCACGATCGCGGCTCGGTCTACGCCGCTACCACGTTGCGGATCGGCCTCGCCAACGCCGTGTGGTTGCTGGGCGACGATCCGGCACGCGCGCAGCAAGAGACGCGCGAGGCGATGGCCGCCTGGTCCGCGCAGGGCTATCACGTCCAGCACTGGTACCAGCTGATCGCGGAGACGCAGATCGACCTCTATCAAGGCGATGGCGAGAGGGCTTACCAGCGCTTCGTGGCCGGTTGGCCGGCGCTCCGCCGTTCGCTGCTGCTCCAGATGCAGCACACGCGGATCGTCGCTGTTCACCTGCGCGGCCGCGCCGCGCTGGCCGGCGGTCTCGTCGCCACCGGGAGCGAGCGCATTGCGCGGCTTCGCCTCGCCCGGGAGTGCGCCGATCGCCTGCGGCGGGGGACCGGCTGGGGTCGCGCGATGGCGGCGCTGCTCTATGCCGGCATCGAGCGGGCCGAAGGAGACGATGCCAAGGGAGCGGCCTGGATCCGGCGCGCGATCGACGAGACAGGCGCGCACGAGCTGGCCCTCTTCAGGGCCGCGGCGCAAATGGCTGCGGGCGTGCTGGGGGGCGACGCGGCGACGGCCGCGGCCGGTGAGAGCTGGATGCGCGACAGCGGCGCCAAGGCGCCGCGTGCGCTCGCCCGCATGCTGGCTCCGGGCATCGCCCGCGGATAGGCGCGCCTCCGCTATCTAGTAGACCTGGAACTGGCCGCTCAGAATCAACAGCGCGACCAGCTGCAGGATCCCGGAGAAGTACCGGCCGTCACCCGTCGGAACGTCCATGTTCCAGACCGCGCTCACGTAGCTCGAGCGGTCGCTGTTCGTCGACGCCACGGCCGCGATGCCGTTCGCGATGACCAGCGACGGATCGTGGAGCGAGTCGAGGACCGTCCCGTCGAGGGTGAATATTCTGCCGTAGTTGTTGATCCCCTGGTTGCTGAAGAAGGCCAGGAGCTGATTGCTCTCCGTGACGTTCCAGTCAGTGCCGCCTGACCAAATCTGATCAATCACCGCGCTGATCTGGACGCGATAGCATTCGGATTGGAAGGTGGCCCAACCGGCCAGAGGCGTCCCGTCGAAGCCGGCGCGGACCGGCATGAACCCGGTGGTCACGTTGGCGGCGGTCTGCCAGAAAGATCGACCGCGCTCGGCCGCCGCGGTCCAGAGCGGATCGGCGTCGGCCTCGGCCCAGAGCGCGTAATAGCCCGGCATGACCAGCGACGGGCGCGTGACGCCCGCCGCCGCGATATCGGGGACGTCGAGCGGGAGGTTGGTGGCCGCGTCGAACATGTTGGTGACACCGGCGACGACGCCGCCGTTGTCGTCCTCCTTGTGGTGCAGCGTGTGGAACAGCGCCAGCGCGTCGGTCGCATAGTCGATCGCCCCCGTGCTGCCCCAGCGATCGTTGGCGAAGATGAGCGCGGTGACGAACTGCTCGAAGCCGTAGGGATCGAGGCAGCTGGTGGTGGTGGTCCCGCTGGCGTCGTCGCAGAAGGAGGGGAAATATCCGGCGTCGGGGCCGGTGTGGTTCTGGACCACCTCCCTGGCGTACTTCCAGAGCTTGTCGAACTCGTCCTGCTTGTTGAGCTCCACGCAGATCATCATTCCGAGTCCGATCCCCTCGGTGCGGATCTGGTTGTTGTGATAGCTGTCTTCGATGTACGCCTCGTCGGTACCGACCGAAACGTAGATCGCGAAGGCGGGCGACCCGTGAAAGAGCGTATTGAACGCGTTGTTGATCTTCGAGCTGATGGCCGCGTCGGTCTGGCCCAGCAGATCGCGAAACGGGTTCGGGTACGAAGTCGGCGGCGTGAGAGGCAAGAGCATCTTGCTGTCGGTGCTGTTGTAGCCGAGCGAGTCGGTGGTCGCGCTGCAGGCCCCCAGCGCCAACGCCGCCACGCCAGCGAGCCCCCGGACCCAGCGTGAGGCCGACCGAGGGGACCCTGAGAGGATCCCCTCCCCCCCCCGCGAATGGACTACGCCGGGCGTAGCCCGGCTGCGTCCACGCGCCAACATATGCCGCCTAGTCGCCGAGCCGCGTGCGGACGCGCGGCGCGAGCACGCTGTGCGGGTGATGCTGCAGGAACGCCCCGGCGCGCGCGCGCGCGGCATCGCTGCGTCCACTCTCGTCGAGGGCGTCGATGCGCAACACCTCCGCCTCGAGCTCGAGCCGGCCGTTGGGGTAGGCGCGTCCGTAGGCGTCGAGCCGCGCCAGCGCGCCGCTGGCGTCGCCCCGGGCGAGCAACGCGCGCGCGGCGTCGAGCGACGACAGCTCGTGCGCCAGCGTCATTGCCGGCCGAGCCGAGTGGGCCGCGCCTGCCGGGCCGTTCTCCGTCGCCTGGTCCTCGAGCGCGCGGGGCATCAGCACCGGGGGAACCTCGATCGGCTTCGCCGCGATGACGGCCGGCGCCGCCCCACCATGCATCGCCGGGTGATGATGGCGCTGCCAGGCGAGATAGCCGACCGGCACCGCGGTCGCCGCACCGACGATCGAGACCGCTGCCAGCAGCTTGCCCCAGGTCATTTTCCAGGTCATTTTCGCCAGCGTCGCCAGCGGCACCGCCTGCGCAGTCCCGGCCAGCAGCGTCGCCGAGCCGGCCATACCGAGCGCGGCCAGCGTCTTCGCCCGGGCCGTCCCGGTGCTTCGATAAGACCTCCCTGCGTCCAATAGCGCGCGTTCAAGAGCGCTGACGCTCTCATCCCGCAAAAGCACCGGCTCACTCGGCCCACTCATCTCGCGCATCCCCTAGCCTTGACCTTCCCGATTGACGTACGCCGCAAAGCCCCCGATGGCCGCGACCCGCTCTCGAAATTCCGCGCGGGCGCGGCGCAGCCGCGAGGCGACGGTGCCGCGAGGGATCCCCAGCGCATCCGCGATCTCCGCCGTGCTCATCTCTTCGAACTCGTGAAGGACGAACGCGGCGCGCAGCGGCCTCTCCATCTTCTCCAGCACGCTGTCGAGCAGCTCCCGCATCCGTTTTTGGTCCGTCAGTGCCTCGGGAGTGGCGAATCTTTCGACCTGTTCAGGCGCCTGATCGGCGGAGACCTCGCGCCGGCGCGCCGCCGTCCGGCGGGCGTGGGCGGCCAGGTTGAAGGCGATCCTGAAGAGAAAGCTCTTCTCGGCCCCCGGACGGATGTCGTCCAGCCGGCGTGCGGCCACGATGAACGTCCGTTGCACCTCGTCGTCGATCTCGGCGTGCGGCGTCCCGGAATTCCGAAGCACGCGGGCGACGAAGTCGATGTGCAGATCGACGAGGCCGCGCAGCCGGGCGTCACGTAGAGCGCGGGTCCCCGGCTGGCCCTTCGATCGCTCCAGCAACTCCGGCGGGACGTCCAGCGGAACGTCGAGCGAAGCTGGGCGCTCGCGACCAGGCACCGGGACGTGAACGACCGGTATCGCGCGATCGAGATCGCGCGTGTCGAAGACCGCTGCGGTGGTCATGATCGTCCGGGGTCTCAATTCCCGCTCCGGCAAAACCTGATCATACAGCGGCCAGCGCCGTTTTTATAGGCTGTGGGAGAGACCGACCGACAGCGTCGGGGAAACCGAGGTCGTCGCGCCAACTTGTTGATTTGTCACGGTGGTGGTGATGAAGCGGCGCGTGACGAACGGAAAGTCGACCCCGGCGTCAAGGTCGAGCATCAGGCCCCCGCCGACGGACGCCGTCAGGCGAACCAGCGCGCCGGCGCTCCCCCACCAGCGGGCTACAGAGCGCGGGCTGTTGACCGAGTGGTCGGTGGCCGACAGGACGCCGACGGTGAGCCGGGCGCAGGGCTCGACCCGGACCCGACCGCTGAACGCCCAGCCGGGGCAAGCGGTGGCGGCCAGCGCCATCCAGCCGATCCCGAGGTCGTCCCCGGATCCGAAGAAGTCACCAGGCAGATAGAGAGCGGCCAAGGTGGCAGACGGCGTCAAGCCGTCGCGCGTCGTCGTCGCGAGGCCGCCCCAGAGCGAAGCGCCGAGGCCCAGCGACGACGTGAGCACGCGGGCTGCGACCAGCGAGGCACCAAAACGTGGGCCGCTCGCACGTGCCGGCTCGTGGAGCGGCTCAGCCACGACCGTCCCGGACGGCACCGGCGCGACCGTGGGCGGCTGCGAGGAAGCCGGGCCAGCGGCGGGTGGTCTCTCTGGAGGCGCTGACGCCGGAGGCGCCACCGCCTGAGCGGCGGACGCGGCCGGCGCCGAAGATGACAGCGCTACCGGCGGCGCGGAGAACGGCGCCGGCACCGGCGAAGCCGCCACTGCAGGAGGGGCCCGACCCGGCGACGGCGCGGTCGAGGTCGGGCCGCGGAGCGGAGATGGTGCCGCGGTTGATTTCACGGGCGCAGCCGGCGCCAGAAGGTCGGCGGTAGGATCGATCGCCAGCGCGGCCGTCAGCGACAGAACCTGGACCACCTCGGCGCAGGTCGCGCCGTCGACCCGCCGGGTCTCCCCTTCGCCGCCGGCCTCGTTGACGCGCAGCTCGCCGCGAACCCTCCCGCCGGTACGGGTGACGTGAACCGTCAGACGCACGGCGGTCTCGCCGGGGTGCGCGCGGTGAACATGGCGAGCGCGCGCGACCACGCCGGCAAAGAAGGCTTCGGCGTCGGAACAGCCAGTCGGCGCGTCGAACTCGACGCGAACGGGCACCGAGACTGCGGGGCTGGTCCGCGCGAGCGCGACCATCGCCCAAAGCCCGATGCCGGCGGGGGTCACGGCTTCCACGGTGACACGAACTGTTCCTCGCGCGCCAGAGGGTCGCTGTCTTGAGCGTCCGTTGAGCCATCTTGTCGGGTTGGACCAGCTCACGCTCAGTGAGCCCGAACGCGTTCCTCGCCTCGCGCCTCGGCGCCCGAGGAGTACCTGGAGCGACGCTGAGACGATCGAGGGCCGCGCCGCGCCCGAAAACTTGACGGTCTGGCGGGCCAGCCCGCCGGCCGGCATCAAAATGAGCTAGTTTTCACCGACCCGGGCACTGCGGGGGTGCCTGGACAGAGTGAAACGCGCGATGCCAAACCGTCGTTCGAACGCGCCCCTCTCGCTGGTCGTGGGGGGACGCTCCCGCAACGCCAGCGACCGCGACCTCGCGGCCGGCCTGGTCGCGGGAGAGGACTGGGCTGTCGCCGAGACGTGGCGCCGATTCGCGCCGATGGTCCTGGTGACGGCCGAGCGCGCGCTCGGCTCGAGGTCCGAGGCCGAGGACATTGCGCAAGAGGTTTTCTACCGGGTCTTTCAGAAGGCGAAGACGCTCCGTCAGTTCGAGAGCTTCCGGAGCTTCGTTTACTCCTTCGCGGTCCGCCTGTTGAGGGCGGAGCTTCGCGGGCGCAAACGCCGCCGCTGGCTCTCCTTCTTCGGCAGCGCCCCGCCGGATGCGCTGGACCACCGCTCGGCCGACCCGGAGTCCCGCGACCTGCTGTGGCGGTTCAACGCGCTCCTCGATCGACTGTCGCCGCGAGACAGGCTGGTGTTCGTGCTGAGGTGCATGGACGAGATGACGATCGAGGAGATCGCCACCACGATGGACCTGTCGATCTCGACGGTGAAGCGCGCGATGGCCCACGCGTCTGCTCGACTGTCCATCTGGGTGGACGCCGATCCGGGGCTGGCCGGCGTCGCGGAGGGGAAGCGATGGGGAAGCTAACGGGCCCCGGCGACCCGCCCGGTCGTCCCGGGCCGGCGGGCCCGGCGGCGCTGGCGGCGCTGGCGGCGCTCGGCCGCGACGCCGTGAAGCCCCACACGGAGGCGCAGCTGGAATTGGGATTGAGCGCGCTTCGGGCGCGTCTGGGCGCGGCCCGCACCCGCCGGCCCCCCTGGCTGCGCGCATCTCTGGCGGGGGTGACGGTGGCGCTGGTCGGAATCGCCGGCGTATGGGCGGTCCCCGCACTGCGCAGGAGCCGGCCCGCCACGCCGCCACCGGTCACCGTGGCGCGGATCGAAGGGGGGTCGCTGCTGGACGGCGGCTATCTGTCCGAGTCCGGTCACGCGGGCATCCGGCTGCTCTTCAACGAGGGGAGCACCTTCGTGCTGGCGCCGGGAACCCGCGGCCGGCTGCGCGAGCTCGCCCGGGAAGGGGCCCGCTTCGCCATCGAGGACGGCGCCGCCTCGTTCGAGGTCACGCCCAGCGCCGCGCGGCGCTGGTCGGTCGAGGCGGGACCGTTCCTGGTGACGGTCAAGGGGACCGTCTTCAACGTCTCGTGGGATCCCGCCAGCGAACGCTTCGAGCTGGTGCTGCGACGAGGGCACGTGGTGGTCAGCGGGCCCGTCGCGGGCGGCGGCATCCCGCTGCGTGCCGGCCAGCGGCTGGTCATCCTCTTGCCGAAGGCCGAGACATTCATCACCGAGGAGCCGGACGAGAGAGAGGCCTCGCGCGAGGCCGCGCCGGCCGAGCGACCCACGCCGCCCCCGACTTCGGGTACGTCGACGGCGAGGCACGCTGCCGCTCGGCCGGCCCTGACGGTGGCGAACGCGCCCGCGGCCTCGGGCCTGGCCACCGACCGCCCTCGCTGGACCAAGTTGCTTGCCGCCGGACGGTGGGATCGGATCCTGGCAGAGGCCGATCGAGAGGGGACCGACAGCGCCATCGCGGGGGCCTCCAGCGAGGATCTCCTGGCCCTCGCCCATGCCGCTCGCTACCGGCTGCGCGTCGATCTGGCCGGCGCGGCCCTGCGGGCCCAGCGTCGACGGTTCCCCGGCTCGCCACGCGCGCTCGACGCCCTGTTCTTCCTCGGACGGGTCGAGGAGCTGAGCGCGAACGGGGCGTCTCGCGCGATCGCGTTCTACGACGACTATCTGGCCCGTGCTCCCCGGGGGGCGTATGCCGCCGAGGCGCTGGGACGCAAGATGATCCTGACGAATGACCTGGCCGGCCCGAACAGGGCGCGGCCGATCGCCGACGAGTATCTCCTCCGATTTCCCGCCGGGAGCTACGCGGGGTCGGCGCGCGTGCTCAGCCGCGGGCCGTAGGCTGATCGTGGTCCGCCTCGCGCCCGCCGCTCTCCTGGCGTCGCTCGCCTGTCTCTGGGCGGCCCCGCTCGAGGCGGCGACGGTTCTGATCTTACGCCCCGCCTCCCCTTCGGCCGCGCTGACCGAGACCGTCTCCCGCTTGCACGGCGAGCTGCTGTCGGTGGGCCTGGACGTCACGATCGCCGAACGGGCGGCGTCGCGGGGGCCCGACGGCGCGAGCTCGCCTGCCTGGCTGGAGGATCTCGCAATCGAGCAAGGGCTGGACGCGGTGATCGACGTGATCGGCGACGCGAGCCCGGAGGCGGTCGACATCTGGGTGTTCGAGCGCGCGCTCCGGCGTTCCAGGGTGACCCGCGTACTGGCCGAGCGAGACGTCGAGGACGCGCCCGCGCGCCTGGCGATTCGCTCGATCGATCTCCTCCGCTCACTGCTCATCGAGGGCCATCTCGACGTCGGTCCCCGCGCCCCGTCGCCCCCCACCCCGACCGCACTGACAGCCCGGCCGAACGACGCCGGTCCGCGTCGTCCGGGGCGGATCGGGATCGAGCTCGGCGCCGCCATCCTGGCCAGCCTGGACGGCGTCGGCCCGGCCATCCTGCCGTTCGCGCGCGTCGACGGCGCGATCGGTCCCTGGCTGGGTCTGCAGGGCGAGCTGGCGGGCTTTGGAACGCGTCCCACCGTCGCGGCGGCGGGGGCCAGCGCCCGGGTCGCCCAGCAGTACGCCCTCGTCGGCGGGTTCGTCTGCGCGCCGTCGACGGGGCGGGTGTGCCCGGTCCTCGCGCTCTCGGCAGGAGCGCTCCGCACTGCGGCCGACGGAATAGCCGACGCGCCCCTGCAGGGGCACTCCGTCGCCAGGTGGTCGTTCCTGCTCGAGGCGAGCCTCGGGGCGCGGGTTCGGCTGGCCGGGCGCGTCCACCTGACGCTGGCCGTGCACCTGCAAGTGGCCGAGCCCTACGTCGGCGTTCAGATCGTGAACGCGGGCGTCGGCACGACCGGGCGCCCCAACCTGGCGGCGAGCCTCACCCTGGGGGAATGGCTTTGACTGCCGGCGCGGGGCGGGTGGCGCTGGCGGCGCTGGGCCTGGCTGTCGTACAGGCGAGCTGTTCGCGCGCCACGCTCCAGGCGGTCACGGGAGGCGACGCGGACGCGGGAGCCGACGCGCGTCTCTCCGCGGGGTGCGCCTCGGCGTCAGCGCCCTCCGGAGACACGACGCGGACGGTGCAGGTCGGGGCCGTGTCGCGCACCTACGTGCTGCACCTGCCGTCGGCGTACGACGGCAAGAATGCGGCGCCGCTGGTGCTCGACTTCCACGGAATAGGCGGCACCGGCGCGACCGAGCGGGCCAATTCCCCTTATCCGCCCGAGCTCGACCCCACGGGCGTGGTCATGGCGTTCCCCGACGGGCTGAAGGGTCCCGCCGGCACGGCCTGGAACGTCGGCCCGTGCTGCGTCGCGGGCGTCGACGACGTCGCGTTCGCGCGCGCTGTCGTCGCCGACGTCGGAGCGACTGCTTGCATCGACGCGCGGCGGGTCTACGCCGTGGGGGTGCTGACCGGCGGCGGGATGGCGCACTACCTGGCCTGCCAGGCCTCCGATCTCTTCGCAGCGACCGCACCGGCCGCGTTCGATCTGCTGGCCGAGAACGTGGGCGATTGCGTCCCGGCGCGGGCGATCACCGTCATCTCGTTCCGCGGAACCGCCGATCCTCGGGTCCCCTACGACGGCGGCGCATCCTCGCTGGTGCCCGGCATGCCGATCACCTTCCTCGGCGCCGTGGGAACATTTCAAGCATGGGCTCAGATCGATCACTGCGCTGGGGCGGCCTCTTCCGTCGACGCGAACGGGTGCGCTCACTACTCCGGCTGTCAGGACGGCGTGGAGGTCATCCTCTGCACGAAGCAAGGTGGCACGGATGATCCCGGGGACCCGACGATCGCCTGGCCCGTTCTGACGCGGCACACACTCTGAAACGAGCGCCCGGGCCCCGCGACACTTTTTTGAACCACTCGGCGCCGCCGATGGCCACTGCCGGCCAAACGGACAGTCTCCGTTCAAACCGAGGAGCGAAACCATGAAGACAGCCCGTCTGTCGATCCTGATGCTTGCCGCAGGCATCGCGAGCATCTCTAGCTGTGGCGGCTCGGATGCCGGTGGAGGCGGAACCGGCGGTTCGGGATCGGGAGGCTCGGGTACCGGCGGCACGACCGGTACCGGCGGCACGACCGGTACCGGCGGCACGACCGGAACCGGCGGCTCCGGCACGGGCGGCTCCCAAAGCGGCGGCGCTGCCGGCTCGCGGACGATCGGCTCTGGCGGAGTGACCGGCACGGGCGGCCTCATCGGCACCGGCGGCGCGACGGGCACTGGCGGCGTCGCAACCGGCGGCTCCGGGGGCGCGGGCGGGGGACGGGCCAGCGGCGGAAACGGAGGGAGCGCCAACGGCGGGCGCAGCGGCACCGGCGGAGGCGCCGGCCGCGGCGCAACCGGCGGTGCGATCGGCACCGGCGGAAGCGCGGGCGGCACCGGCAGCGGAACCTGTACGGCGTCGAAGGCCGCCGGCTCGAACGCGTCGGGCACCGGGCCGCACAAGGTGACCGTCGAGACCAACGCCGACCCTGGGATCAACCAGGGGACCATCTTCCGGCCAACCGATCTGGGCGGCACCGAGAAGTACCCGATCTTCGTGTGGGGCGAAGGAGGCTGCTCGGAGAACGGGCTTTCAAACTCGGCCGCCATGGGCGAGATCGCGTCGCACGGATATTTCGTCATCGCCGACGGAGTTCCGAACGGCACCGCCTCGCGCACGATGACCTCGGGCGATCCCTCGACGATGGGGGCCCCCCTGCTGGCGTACGTCACCTGGGCCATCGCCGAGAACGGCAAGCCCTGCAGCGCCTACTACCAGAGCCTCGACACGACCAAGATCTCGTCCAACGGATTCTCGTGCGGAGGGTTGATGGCCGAGGGGACCGCCGGCGATCCGCGGATCACGACCTGGGGGCTCAACAGCAGCGGCCTCTTCAGCGCCGATCAGGCGTTCTACAAGACCGTCCACACGCCGGTGCTGGTCGTGCTCGGCGGCTCGGGGGACATCGCCTACACGAACGGCGAGCGCGACTACACGAACCTGGCCGCCCTCGGGACTCCCATCATGCTGTTCAGCAAGGCCCTCGGCCACGGCGGCGATCTCTTCAGCTCGCACGGCGGCGACTTCACCAAGATCGATGTCGCCTGGCTCAACTGGCAGCTCAAGGGCGACGTTACTGCGACGGGCAAGGGCGTGCTCATCGGCTCGGGCTGCACGTATTGCAGCGACAGCGCCTGGGAAGTGAAGTCCCAGAACATCCAGTAGCCCGGCCGATCCGCGTAGTCCCTGACGCTCACGGGCGCCGAGCTCTTTTTGCACCGAAAGCGTTAGAGTCGGCTACTGCCCTGGGGATCGGTGGTCCGGTCTCACCTGCCTGTCTCACCTGAGGAGGTCAAATGAGGACGACACGCGCGCAAGCTGTGTTCCTGGGAATCGCCGCGACCGGGCTCGTCGCCTGTGGGGGAAGCCCCGCCAACAGCGGAGGGACCGGTGGCGCTGCGGCCTCGACGGGAGGCGCCGGCCCCGCGGGCGGGTCGGTCGGCTCCGGCGGCAGCACCGGCGGCGCGCGCGGCGGGACCAGCGGTGGCAGCGGCGGGACCGGCGGTGGCAGCGGCGGATCCACCGCCGACGCCGGCGCGTCTTGCACGATGGGCGCCTGGCCGGCGGCCGACCCCACCGTCGCCGGTCCGTTCGCCACGATGACCGAGAACAACGTCGGACCGGCCGCAGGCGTGGGACCAGACGGCGGCGCGCCTGTCGCCTTCACCATGTTCCGCCCGAAAGATCTCAGCCAGGGTGGCCTCTGCCACCCGGTCGTGACCTGGGGCAACGGGACGAACTCGAACCCCAGCCTCTACAAGGTGCTGCTGAACCAGCTCGCCTCGCACGGGTTCGTCGTCATCGCGTCGAACAGCCCGAACGTCTCGCAGGGGAGCCCACCTCCGATGGTGGCCGGCGTGACCTGGGTGCTACAGCAGAATGACGATCCGACCAGCGAGCTCTATCAGAAGATCGACACCACCCACGTCGGGGCGACCGGCCACTCGCAGGGCGCGTTCGCGACGACGACCGCCGGCGCGGACAGCCACATCACCACCATCGCCCCTCTCTGCGGCGCCTCCGCCCAACGAAACCTGCACGGCCCCGCCTGGCTCTTCTGTGGGGGCATGGACACCACCGTGCCGTGCAGCACGGTGCAGAGCTCCTTCAACGCCATCACCAACGTCCCCATCATGCTGGCCGACTACCTGTCCGTCGACCACGGCAGCTGGATCACCTTCCGAGGCACCACGCCCGGACCCGTCGAAGCCGCGGTGACCGCCTGGATGCGCGTCCAATTGATGGGCGACACCGCCCTTCGCTCCTGGTTCTACGGCCCATCGTGCAAGCTGTGCACCGACGCGGGCTGGCAGGTGATGCAGAAGATGATGGACCAGTAGGAATCGCAGCAGCGCTCTATCGGCTGATCGGCCTATTGGCGGCGCCTGGGCAACGCGCCAAGGTGGCTCCCATGCGCACTGACCGTCGGAATCTGTTTGCGATCGGACTCCTGCCGGGCCTGCTCGCGGTGGTCATGTCGGGCTGCGGCTCCTCCAGCGGTGGCGGCTCGGGCGGGTCGGCTGGCTCTCACGCTGTGGGAGAAGGCGGCGGGGGCGGCACCACGACCGGGACCGGGGGTGCTTCGTCGTCGGGCGGGACCACCGGCAGCGGGGGAACCGGCGCCGGGGGCAGCGTCGGCGGTCGGGGCGGCGGCGCAGGGGCGGCTGGCGGGCGCTCCGGATCGGGAGGCACCGGGCCCACCGGCGGGGCGTCGGGAACAGGCGGTGCCTCCGGGCAAGGCGGCGGTTCCGGCGGGGCTGGCAGCGGAGGCCGCGGCGGAACAGGCGGCGGAACAGGCGGCGTCGGCGGTCGTGGCGGCGGCGCGGCGGGATCGTCGGGGACCGGCGGAGGCGGAGCGGGGACGGCGGGGAGCGCGGGGGCCGGCGGCGCGAGCAGCTCGAGCGCCACCATCGTCCCCGACGCGTCCTGGGCCTGCGGGATGGCGTCGGGCATCGCGCCGCCCACACAAGGCGATCTCGTGTTTCGCGCCACCCTCCAGCTCGGCGCAACCCAGGAGGTGGGCGCCACCCAGTACGGGCACCGTCGTGTCCTCGACGTCACCGGCGGCAGCGTGACCGGCTCGCGCCTGCAGGCCACCGTCTTGAAGGGCGGCTTCGACTTCGAGCTCACGCTCTCGAACGGCGTCCTCGAGCTCGAAGAGATCGACGTGCTCAAGGCCAGCGACGGGACGCTCATTTACCTGCGGAGCTGCGGGGTCGCCCCCTCCGGCTCGTCGGAGGTCCGGATCGTGCCCGACTTCGAGGTCGCGAATTCGAGCTCGCTGTCCTGGCTCAACACGGGCAAGTTCGCCGGCACGCGGACCGTCGACACGACGGCCGGCACGATGGAGCTCGACGTCTACGACATCTCGAAGCTCACTCCCGGAGACCCGAAGATCCAGATCGTCGTCCCCAGCGATCACCCCGCCCAGCCCTGGGACTGCTCCACCGTCACGGGGGCCAAAGGCGCGAGCGTGTTCACCGAGAACGTCACGCTCGGATCGTCGCTGTCCATCGGGGCCAGCAAGCGAGGCACCCGCAACATCATCCCGATCACCGGCGGCACCACCACGGGCCGATTGGCGGGGTCGATCGTCTCGGGCGGCGGCGACTACCAGCTGATCGGAACGACCACCAAGCTGGACGCGCGATACGTGCTGGCACCGGGCGCCGAGTTCGTGGTCGTGAGGAACTGCGGACCGCTCGGCGCGCTGGTCCCGCTGTTCGAAACGCGCGCCGACGGTCCGTACGCATTCCTCAACCAGAACACCTACGTGAGCTCGGACCCAGGTTCCGGATCGGGCGGCGTGAGCATCACGTTCTACGAGCGGAATTGAACGCCGGCCAACGGACCGTCGTCTCCTGGGAGGAGCTCTCAGTGGCTGTCGTTGACGAAGTTGCAGCAGTAGAGCGTCGCTGGGTAGCCCTCCATGCTGGTGCCGCGGGTGCCTGGGTTCGGGCAGACGATCGGCGGGTAGTCGGCCTCCGGCGTCTCAGGACCGGTGCAGGCGAAGCCGAACTGGGTGAGCGGGTTGCAGTTGGAGACGTAGACGTCCTCGATGCATGAGCCTCCGGGCGGTACCGAAGCCGGCGGGTAACAGCAGAAGGTGTCCACCTTGCCCGACGGCGCCACCTGCGGAATCGAACAGAGCAGGTAGTACTGGTCGGCGCGGCTCTTGTTGGACATCAGGTCCTGCCCCTTGGGGAGGGTGTGCTGCGTCCCGGTGATCGGGCATTGCCAGCCGACCAGGCCGGGCACGCAGCCGGCGAGGCCGTCTTGCTCGCCGCAACCGGCCGGCAATCCGGTGCCTGAGCAGCAGTAGTCGACGTAATTGGTCGCGCGCACGCCCTGTCCGCAGCGGATGGTCGGGTTGTAGCTTTCGGGCCGATTGATATCCAGGCACTGGTACGCATAGGTCCCCGGATCGCAGGCGGCGACCGGATCGTAGGCGCAGGGGGTGGTGGCGTTGGTGCAGCAGTAGTTCTGCGGGCTGGCGGGCGCGCCGCCGTCGGTCGGCGGAATCTGGTTGGCGCAGATGATCCCCTGCGGCACACCCTCGATGTAGACCGCTCCCTGGTCGGGGCGCGCGGTTCCCGTGCAACTGTAGCCGGTGAGCCCGAGGTTCTGTGGGGCGCCGCCGTCTGCAGTCCCGTTGCAGTCGGTGGTGATCGTCGGATCGGCGGTGCAGATACCGTCCTGCTTCTCGGTGGTCGTCGTGCAGGCCGCGAGCAGCAAGCACGGGACGAGCAGCGCGGTCCGTCGGGCGTTCGTCGAAGCCGTCATCAAAGCCTTCGAAGCCGTCATCGCAACCATCCTGCTGGCGGCTGTGGGGCCGGCAAGGTGGGGAAGACGCAGTTGATGGGCGCGACGCTGTTGTCGACGGGCAGCTGGGTCACGGTGACGTCCTGGCCAGCGATGTAGCCGCTGAAGCCCACCGGGCCGGGGCCGGTCACGACGCTGGAGAACTGGGCCTCCACGCCCAGGGGCCCGAGGTTGTCGACGATGACATTGTCGAGCGTGATCGGCCCAGCCGGGTAGAGCACCGAAAAGCCGTTCAGGGTCACCACCCCAACCTGCTTGGCCATGCAGGTAACGCCGTGGATGTCCTTGAAGCTCAGCGACTTGAAGTTGGGGATCAGCGTCCCGGAGAAGAGCGGGTTGTACGCGGTGGAGATCAGGATCGCGTTGTTGACGTCGCGCATGCAGACGTTGCGGAAGACGACGTTGTCGACCAGGCCGCCACGGCTGGAGTCCGACTTCACGCGGATGCCGTTGAAGTCGCCGGGGCTGGCGCCCTGGCCGACCGGCCGCGAGTCGGCGTCGATGGTGAGATCGCAGACCGTCAGTCCGTTCACGCCGCCGTAGGTCTCGCTGCCGATCGACATCCCGTGACCGGTGCCGAAGTGGTTGTGCGCGACATAGATGTTCGACACGCCGTGGCCGCCCTTGATGGCGATGTGGTCGTCACCGGTGCTGATGGTGTTGTGGGCGAGCACGCCGCAGGCGGCGAAGCTGGTCTCGCCCGGATCGATGCCGTCGGTGTTGCGCGACAGGTGCGGCGACATCAGCAGCCCCTGGCTGTTGAGCCAGCGCGACGGGGTCAGAATGGTCACGCCCCAGACGATGAAGCCGGCGCCAGGCGTGCAGGCGGCCGTCACCCCACCCGCCGGCGTCGAGGTGATCTTGACGTGGAACTTGGGGGAGTTGTGCAGCGTGATCCGGTACATCAGGAATCCGGTCACGCCCGATGAGAGATTGATGAGGGTCGGGTTGCCGATGCTGCCGTCGATCATCGCCAGGGCCGACGAGAGCTGCCACCAGGAATAGTCGTGCCCGATGAGCGGCTCGCCCCCCTGTCCGTCGATGATCCCGTCGCCGACGATGGCCGGGCTGGCGCCGCCGTTCACCGAGATGAAGTTCTTGCAGGCTGCCGAGTCGTTGACGCCGGGCTGACCGCAGTCGCTGGGCGTGCCGGCCGGTTCGTTCGAGTACTGGTTGGGATCGCGCGAGGCGTACAGCGTGACGCCGGCGTCGATCCAGAGCGTCACGCCGGCCATCGAGATCGGGCCCGAGACGAAGGCGTTGTTCGTTCCGTTGGCCACCAGCTTGACCACGGGGCACCTGCCGAGCGCCATATTGATTGCGCTCGTATCGAGGTTTGTCTCGTCCGGCAGCCAGTTGCTGTCGGTGGTCTGATGCGTCGCCTGAAGGACACAGGTCGGATCGGTCGGGGTTTGCGGCAGCGTCGGCTCCGGGGGAAGATACTTGGCGTCGAGGTCGGCGCAACCGTTCGTCGGATCGCCCGCCACCGCGACAGATGGGTCGCTGGTGCCGCAACTAAGGGTGAGTGGCGCGATGTCGCCGCCGGTGTTGCAACCGACGACGAGACAGGCAACGACGCAGGCGACGAGCCACGTGAGCAGTGAGGCTGCCCGAATCGCTCCAGGCCGCTTCGCGGTGAGTGACTGTGGAGGCGAGCTGGGGGAGGTCAACGTGGTTTTTTGGTGTTGCCGCGCGCGCGCCGGGAGATCCCAGCGGCGCGCGGCGAGCTCTTGATCGGCCGTCTGTGAATCAGCAGCCGCTGCCGGTCGGGCAGGGCCACGCGGTCGAGCTGGCGCAGGACCAGGTCGGCGACGAGGCGGCCGCTTGGCAGACGCAGTAGCCGGTCTTCGCGGCGCCGGTCGAATCGAGGTAGCCGGTCGTCCCGCCGCAGACGACGCAGTCCGCGATCGAGCAGGCCGAGCCAGCCGTGATTGCCGTGGTTGGGCAGGTGGCGTCCGGGGCAGTCGGGATCTTGTAGCAGGTGAAGTCCCTGGTCGGATCGAAGCTGCACCCGCTCATCTCGGCGTAGGTTCCGCCGCCGGCCGGGCAGGTCTCGGACTTGACGCCGGTCTTCTCCGGGCCACAGGTCTTGTAGCAGAGGGCCGTGTCGGTCGCGGTGCAGGTCACGCCCTTGGCGATCGCCGTACCGGCGGTGGTGTTGGCACAGGCCGGCTGACCGAAGCCGCTCGCGCCAGCCGTGCCCGGGGTGCCGCCGGTGGAGGAGGTGGTGCCGCCCGTGCCGGGGCTGCCGCCAGTACCCGGGGTTCCGCCCGTGCCGGGGGTGCCGCCGGTGCCAGTGGCCGGTGCGCCGCCGGTGCCCGTCGTCCCGCTGTTACTCCCGCCGCAACCCTGGAAAACGAAGACCTGCGCCAGGAGCGCGATTGTCCCGCAGAACGGCGCCATCCGTTTCGTCATCGTCGTCATCGATCCCCTCGCTGTTTGGTGCATTTGAAACCCGGAGCTTCGGAGAGCTGGGTGTCCGCACCTTCGATAGATGGCTCACGAGCCGTTTGACCGACATCAGGCAACCCATGACGGCGTCTCCCTGTGCGTCGAGAAACCTTGCCATCCTCGCTCCCCGTGCTCGCTGCCGCCGGCGGCGTGGCCGGGGTCGGCCGTTACCGCTGGCTGGTCTGCGCGCTGCTCTTCTTCGCGACGACGGTCAACTACATGGACCGTCAGATCCTCTCATTGTTGAAGCCGATCCTCGACAACGAGCTCAAGTGGACCAACGCCCAGTTCGGGATGGTCAACGCCGCCTTTCAGGCGGCCTACGCGGTCGGCCTCCTCTCCTTCGGCGCGCTCATCGATCGCGTCGGGACCAAGATCGGCTACGCGGTCTCCATCTCAGCCTGGAGCCTGGCCGCCATGGCGCACGCCCTCGTGGGGAGCGTGAACGGCTTCTTCGCGGCGCGCATCGCGCTCGGGCTCGGCGAAGGGGGGAATTTCCCCTCGGCCATCAAGGCGGTCGCCATCTGGTTCCCGCCCCGGGAGCGGGCCTACGCTACCGCGCTCTTCAACAGCGGCAGCAACGTGGGCGCCATCATCGCGCCGGCGGTCGTCCCCTGGATGGCGCTCTCGTTCGGGTGGCGCTCGGCGTTCGTGGCCGCCGGGATCGCCGGGCTCCTCTGGCTGGCGTTCTGGATCCCCTGGTACGATGTCCCGGAGCGAATCGGCCGGCTGACTGCCGCCGAGCTGACGCACATCCGGAGCCAGGACGGGACCACGTCCGCTGCCGGCGCCGAGGCGCGCATCTCCTGGGCGGAGATCCTGCGCCACCGGCAGGCCTGGGCGTTCATCGTCGCCAAGTTCCTCACCGATCCGGTCTGGTGGTTTTTTCTCATATGGCTGCCGGACTACTTCAAGAAGACCCGCGGGCTCGCCATCAAGGACAGCTGGGTCCACCTGGTGACGATCTATTCGATAGTCACGGTGCTCAGCATCTTCGGCGGCTGGCTCTCGGGCTTCCTCACCGGCCGTGGCATGAGCGTGACCCGCGCGCGCAAGACCGCGCTCTTCACGTTCGCCTGCACGGTGCTGCCGATCCTGGCCGTCACCCACGTCGGGAACTGGGCGGCGGTGATCCTGATCGGGATCGCCGGCGCCTCTCACCAGGCCTGGTCGGCGAACCTGTTCACCAGCGCCTCCGATATGTTCCCCAAGCGCGCCGTGGCCTCCGTGGTCGGTATCGGCAGCATGGCCGGCTCGCTGGGCGGGATCCTGTTCCCGATCTTCTCGGGGAAGCTGCTCGACCGCTTCGCCGCCGCCGGCAACGTCACCTCGGGCTACGCCATCCTGTTCGGGATCTGCGGCTCGGCCTATCTCGTCGCCTTCGCCCTCCACAACCTGCTCGCGCCCACCTTCGCGCCCATCCAGACACCCGCATGAGGTCCTCACCAATGATCGCAAGAACCACCCCGGACGACAATCGACAGACGCGGAAAGCGCGGAACCTGGAAATGACGACGGTCGCGCTCGTGCGCGCCGCCCTCGTCTTCACCTTCACCTTCGCTTTCGCATTCTTGGCGACCATTCGCCCCGCACACGCCGACGAGCCGGCCGCGCCGCCCGCTGCGCCCGCGGCAGCGCCCGCCGAGGTTCCGGCCACGCAACAGCAACAGCCGCCGCCACCCGCGCCACCGCCGCCCGCCGACGCGCAGCCGCCCGTCCTTCCCAACGTCCCGTCTGAAACCGCCCCCACGCCCGGCGCCAACACGCCGACCGGCTCCTGGTTCGATCGCCCTCCCCTGACGCTCACCATCCCGCAGGGGAGCCAGAAGTGGTCGGTGACGTTCTACGGATTCGTCGAGGCCGATTTCATCAGTGACAGCACCCGCAGCTACAACGACGCCATCGGCAGCGCCCTGGTCGCGCCCTCGTACACCTACGCCGGGACGGTCGGCCGCAGCCAGTTCTCGATGCGAAACACTCGCATTGGCCTCGCCTTTCAATCGCCGCAGATCGGGAACCTCCGCCCGTCGGCGTTGATCGAAGGCGACTTCTTCGGCAGCCAGCCGAGCCCGCCGAACGGAGTCTCGGAGTCGACCTTCTACGACAGCCCGACCTTCCGAATCCGCCACGCCTATCTCAAGCTCGACGGCGGCGTCGTCGACTTCCTGGCCGGCCAGACCTACGACCTGTTCGGCTGGCAGAACTACTTCTTCCCCGCCTCGGCCGAGTTCCTGGGGCTGCCGAATCAGGTCTTCTCGCGCAACACGCAGATTCGGCTGTCGCGCACCTTCGGCGCCGACGGCCCGATCAGCGTCGACATCGCGGTGTCGGCGGGACGCCCGGCTCAGCGCGATTCGCAGATCCCCGACTTCGAGGCGGGCCTGCGCCTCAGCGTCAACGGCTGGAAGGGGATCACCACGCCTGGCAACGTTCGGACCGTCGCCGCGCCGCTGTCGATCGGCGTCTCGGGCATCACCCGCCAGTTCAAGGTGAACGCCTTTCTGCCGCCCCCGACCCAGAGCTCGAACAGCGTCTCGGGCTGGGGCGTGTCGATCGACGCGCTCATCCCCGTCATCCCGGCGGCCGACGCCAACGATCGAAAGAACCGGTTGACGCTCACCGGCTCCTTCGTCACCGGCGCCGGCATCGCCGATCTTTTGACCACCGGCGGTGGCGCAACCTTCCCAGCGCTCCAAAACCCTGCGCAGCAGTCGCCGCCTCCCCAGTATGCGCCCGACGTCGACAACGGCCTGGTGACCTTCGACGTGCAGACCGGGATTCTGCACGCGATCAACTGGTACGCCTACAAGGCGGGCCTGCAGTACTACCTGCCGGTCCTCGATGGCCGGCTTCTCTTCGCCGCCAACTACACCTATGCGCACTCGAACAATTTGAATAAATTGTTCTTGGGGGGCGGCGCCGACATCGAGCTGCTGGGGACGATCGCAGACACCTCGCGCTACGCCGACGCCAACCTCTTCTTTGACGCCACGCCGGCCATCCGGTTCGGGATCTCCGGGCAGTACACGGAGGTCGAATACCTCCCGCAGTCCCAGCTCGCTCCGCCCCAGAATCTGGTCAGCGACAAGCCGCACAACATCCGCGGCATGGGCCAGGCCGTCTACGTCTTTTAGCCTGTCGGGCCACCACCCAAGGTCTTGTGCCGCAACGGGGCCTGAAGCAAGCTCGCCCGATCATCCATGAGCGAGCTGGTGATCAGACCGGCGGCGGGATGCCGCTTCGATGAGGTGAGCCTGGGCGAGGTGATGCTGCGCCTCGATCCTGGCGAGGGGCGCGTGCACACCACACGCACGTTCCAGGCCTGGGAAGGGGGCGGCGAATACAACGTGGCCCGCGGCCTGCGGCGCTGCTTCGGTTTGCGGACGGCGATCGTCACCGCGCTGGCCGACAACCCCGTTGGGCGCCTGATCGAGGACTTGATGCTGCAGGGGGGGGTCGACCTGTCGTTCCTGCGGTGGGTCCCCTACGACGGCGTGGGGCGTGCCGTCCGCAACGGTCTCAACTTCACCGAGCGCGGGTTCGGGCCACGCGGCGGCGTCGGCTGCTCCGACCGCGGCCAGACGGCCGTCTCGCAGATGCGCCCCGGCGACGTCGACTGGCGCGCCCTGTTCGGCGTCGAGGGGGTCCGCTGGTTCCACACCGGCGGCGTCTTCTGCGGCCTGTCCGAAGGGACGCCCGCCGTCGCGCGCGCCGCGATGGAGGAGGCGCGCCGCCACGGGACCCGCGTCTCGTACGATCTCAACTACCGCGATTCGCTCTGGCGCGCGGTCGGCGGGCAGGCGCGCGCGCGCGAAGTGAACCGCGCGCTGATGCCGTTCGTCGACGTGCTGTTCGGCAACGAAGAAGACTTCGTGGCGGCGTTGGGGATCGAGATCCCCGGCGTCGACACGCAGTACGCGGCGCTGCCGACGGCGGGCTTTCGCACCGCCATCGACGCCGTGATGAAGGCCTACCCCAACCTGACCGCCGTGGCGGTGACGCTGCGGACGGCGCACTCGGCGAGCACCAACGGTTGGGGCGCGCTCTGCCGTTACCGCGACACCTATTTCGAGGTGCCCCAGCGCGATGTCGCGATCTTCGATCGCGTTGGCGGCGGCGATTCCTTCGCCTCGGGGTTCGTCTACGGCCTCCTGTCAGGCAAAGAGCCGCAGTGGGCGCTCGACTGCGGGGTGGCGCACGGCGCGCTCGCCATGTCGACACCCGGCGACACGACCATGGCGTCTCTCCCCGAGGTGCTGCGCGCCATGGCGGGCCCGAACGCACGGATCGATCGATGAGCCTGGCTGAACACGCCTCGCGCCTCGAAATCGTCCGCCGGATCGCGGAAGAGGGGATCGTCCCGGTAATCCGCGCCGCGACGCCCGACCTGGCGCTCAGGGCGGCGCGGGCGGTGATGGCCGGCGGCATCTCAGTCTTCGAGATCACGATGACCGTCCCCGACGCGCCCGACGTGATCCGCGCGCTGGTGCGCGAGCTCGGCGATCGGGCGCTGGTCGGCGCCGGCACGGTGTTGAACGCGGGGGCGGCGCACCAGTGCATCGATGCCGGCGCGGCATTCGTGGTCAGCCCCGGCCTCGATCCCGACACCATCATCGAGGCCCACGGGCGCGGCGTCCCCGCCATGCCGGGCGCGCTCACACCGACCGAGGTGATCGCCGCCTGGAACCTCGGCGCCGACCTGGTGAAGATCTTTCCGATCTCGGCGGTGGGTGGCGCCAAGTATTTGCGGGCGCTGAAGGGACCGCTGCCCGAGGTGAAGATGCTGCCGACGGGTGGGATCACCGCGGCCAACGCCGCCGAGTACCTAGCAGCCGGCGCCGTGGCGCTCGGCATCGGAGGGGAGCTGGTCGATACCGTCGCCCTCGCCGAGGGGCGCGACGCCGCGATCACCGAACGCGCGAGAGAGCTCCGTGCCGTGGTTCAGGCGGCCCGCGCCGCCGGGCGAGTTTAGGGCCGGCTAGGGGACCGAGACGCTGACGTCGTCGAACTCGGCCTCGGTATTGTCGACGATGAGGGCGATCCCCCCGCTCGTCAGCGATGAATCGGTGATGGCGGGATCGCCGCTCTTGGGGAGCACCGGGGTTCCGTCGATCGAGGCTGTGATGGTGCTGCCGACGATCTCCAGCTGCACCGTGTACCAGGTCCCCGTCGCCACGCCGTAGCTGTTCGAGCTGCCGATCGAGTTGCTGCTGCCACCGATGTCGCCGCGGACCGCCACCTTGGCGTCACTGCGCAGGGTCACGCAGTAGTAGTTGTTGGCGTCCTGCACGCGCGCGCAGAGCCCCGCGTAGTACGAGGAGCTCGAGCCGTTGAACGACACGACCTTGATCCGCGCCTGGACGATGACGTTGGTCCAGCTGACGTCGCCGGCGGCGGCCAGGAACACCTTGCTCATCAGGCACGATAGGTCGTAGACGCTGCTCCCGTCGGTGGCAATCGTGGCGGTGCCGGGGCCACTGCTGAGCCACTTGCTCGTTCCACTCTCGAAGTTGTCGGAGAAGATCGTGCCCGACGCCCCACCGGTTCCTGTGGTGCCCCCCGTGGTGACGGCACCGCCTATGCCGGTTACGCCACCGGTGGCGACTGCGCCGCCAGTCCCCGTCGTGCCACCAGTGCCGATCGCGCCCCCCTTGCCTGTCGCACCACCTGTACCGGTGACAGGACTTCCCCCCGTTCCGATGGCGCCGCCGATGGCGCCGCCGCTACCGGTCGCGCCACCGCTCCCCGTGGCGCCGCCTGTCCCGGCGCCAGTCCCCCCCTGACCGCTTCCGCCGCCATCGAGGGGGCGGTAGTAGCCGTCCGGGGTGATGCAGCCCGCGGCCGCCAGCAAAGTGCCCGCGCAGAGGGCGATCCGAATCGTCGTCGCCATGGACATCCCCAGACAGCGGTGTCCGCGACCGCGGGGGACGGCTCATTTCTCTCGGCATCCGCTGCGCCAGCGCTCCCTGAGCTGCGCCGGAGGGATGCGGACACTCAAGCACCAGAGGATTTCGCCGCTCGGATGATCCGTCTCTGAGGGCCCAATTTTGGCTCTGCAACGAGCCTCACGAATCTGCGGGGCCGCGCTGGTTGCCTGGGGGTGCCGGCGCGGCCCCGTAGGAGGTCTTGATGAAGAAACTTAGCGCTCTGATCCCGTTGCTCGCCGCCCTCCCCGCTTTGGGCGGCTGCGCTGGAACCAAACCGGTTCAGAGCGTCGCGGGCGAAGGGGGAAGTGGTGCGATCGGCAGTGGCACGGGCGGCGGCGTCGGCACCGGCGGCACGGTTGGCTCTGGCGGCAGCGCCACCACCGGAACCGGCGGCAGCATCAGCACGACCGGCAGCGGCGGTGACGTCAGCATCAACGACGCCGGCACCGCGAACTGCGGCCTGTTGCAATTCAAGCCGACCCCCAAGGCAGCGGACATCTTGATGGTGCTCGATCGATCGGGCTCGATGATCGACATCCCGGACGGCGCGCCGGCGGGCAGCACGACGACCAAGTGGCAGATCGTCGTGCCGTCGCTGGAGGCGGTCGTCACCGCCACGCAGAGCTCGATCTCCTGGGGAATGAAGTCGTTCCCCGAGGCGTACACCGATTCGCTGGATGACTGCGCCGGCGGCGTTACCGGCATCGTCGACGTCAAGGTGGCAGCGATGGACGGAACGCAGATGAACGGCGCGATCACCGCGCTGACCCCGGCAGGGAAAGGGACCCCCACCGGCGACGCCATCAACTCAGCGGTCACCTACATGGGGACGCTCACCGACACGAACCCGAAGTATCTGCTGCTGGCCACCGACGGCGAACCGACCTGCGTCGGCACCAGCAAGGACTCGACCAACGCCGGGCCGGCGGCGGTGACCGCCATTGCCAATGCGCTCAAGGCAGGGTTCCCCACCTTCGTGGTCGGCATCGCGACCACCAAGACCACCGCCAACACCGAGCTGACGGCGATGTCGAAGGCCGGAGGCGAGCCAATTCCCGTCACCAACCCGCTCGCCCACAACTATTACCTGGCCAACGACGCCACCACGCTGGTCTCGGCGATGCAGGCGATCACCGGGCAGATCTCGACCTGTCTCTTCCCACTCTCGCCGCCGCCGCCGGTGCTCAACGATGCAACCAAGGTGGGCGTCTACCTGGGCAGCACGACGAACAAGATTCCTTACGACGCGTCGAAGAGCAGCGGCTGGGCGTACACCGACGCCACTGACAGCGCCATCGAGGTCTACGGGTCGTACTGCGACATGATTCAGACGGCCGGCGCCGGCCAGGTGCAGATCATCTACGGCTGCCCGAACATCAACGTCCCCTAGCGCGGACCCGCCACACAATCAGAGCTCGAACCGGAAGTAGTCGCGAGCGTTCCGGAAGCAGACGTCCTCGACCAGCGCCCCCAAGAGCGAGCGATCGTTCGGCAGCAGGCCGCGCTCGACGTCCTGCCCGAGCATGCTGCAGAGGAGGCGCCGGAAGTATTCGTGGCGCGAGAACGACAGGAAGCTGCGCGAGTCGGTGAGCATCCCGACGAAACGGGAGAGCAGGCCGAGGCTGGAGAGCGCGTCGATCTGCTTTCGCATGCCGTCGAGCTGGTCGAGGAACCACCAGGCGCTCCCGAGCTGCATCTTCCCGGGTTGTGACCCGTCCTGAAAGCTGCCGATGACGGTGGCGAACGCCTCGTTGTCGGCCGGGTTGAGGTTGTAGACGATCGTCTTGGCCAGCGTGCCGGCCGCGTCGAGCCGGTCCAGGAAACGTGCCAGCGCGACCGCCTGCGGGAAGTCGGCGATGGCGTCGTAGCCGCTGTTGGGGCCGAGCGCCGCCATCCCGCGCCTGCTGGTGTCGCGCAGCGCGCCGAGGTGAAACTGCTGCGCCCAGCCGCGCCGGTGATCGAGCACCGCCAGATCGAAGAGCAGTGCCGTTCGCAGCTTTTCGACCTCGTCGGGCGTCGGCGCCTGCCCGCCGCGCGCCCTGGCGAAGATGGCGGCGACCTCCCGCTCGGTGTAGTCGGCGACGTAGAGGCGTTCGAGCCCATGATCCGACGCCCGGCAGCCGGCCGCGTGAAAGGCGTCGTGCCGTTGGGCGAGCGCGTTACGCAGGTCGTCGAGCGTCCCGATGGCACCGTTCACCGCGGCGCCCAACGCATCGAGCCAGCCGTTCCAGCCGCCGAGGTCGTGGAGCGCCAGCGCGCGATCTGGGCGCCAGGTCGGATAGAGCTTGGTGAACGCCCCGGCGCGCCGCGCGTGGCGGTGGTGTGGCTCGAGATCGTCGATCGGATCGTCGGTGCTACAGATGACGCGAACGTTGAACTGCCGCAGCAGGCCCTGCGTGGTGAAGTCGTCGCCGGCCAGCTTGGCGTTGCAGTGGTCGAAGATCTCGCGTGCCGTCTGTGGCCCCAAGAGCTTGCCGGAGAGGCCGAACGGAAATCGGAGCTCGAGGTGCGTCCAGTGGTAGAGCGGATTGCGCAGCGTGTGGGGAACAGTCTTGGCCCAGGCCTCGAACTTCTCCCAGTCGGTTGCCTCCCCGGTGATCGCCCGTTCGGGGACGCCGTCGGCGCGCATCGCCCGCCACTTGTAGTGGTCGCCGTCGAGCCAGATCTCCGTCAGCGACCGGAACCGGTGATCGTCGGCCACCTGCTGGGGCGACAGGTGACAGTGGTAGTCGAGGATCGGCTGCTTGGCGGCGACCCCGTGATAGAGGTCGACAGCCGTCGGCGAGTCGAGCAGGAAGTCTTCGTCGAGGAACGGTTTCATGGCGGCCAAGGGTGAAGACGATCGTTATTCGGTGACATAGACGTTGTCGAACTCGGCCGTGCCGTTGTTCACGATGAGACCGATGCCGCCCGCGGAGAGCGTCGTGTCCATCACCATGCTGACGCGGGCGACGCCGTTGACCGACACGCTGATGATCCCACCGTGCATGTCGAGCTTGAAGGTGTAGACGGTGTTGAGCTGGGCGTTGCCGGTGGTCGACTTGCTCTTGCTCCCGAGCGTGGTGGTGCTGCCGTTCAGCCGCACGCGAAGCTGCACGGCGCCGCTGTCGTCCATGTAGGCCTCGTAGTAGTTCCCCTTGTCAGCGCCGAGGACGAACCGGCCGAACACGCCGAGCTCGAAGCTCGATCCGGACACCATCTTGATGTCGACCTGGAAGGTGTAGTCGGTCCAGCTGGCGTCGCCGCCGATGTCCATGATGAAGTCGCTGCCGCTGGCCGCCCCCTGCAGCGCCTGGTTCCCGTTGTCGCTGACCACGCTCCAGGTGCCCTTGGTGGGATCGGAGTCGATGGTGTCGGCGATCCATCCCTTCGCCATCGCGCCGACCATATCGCCCGAGAAGTCGTCGCTGTAAAGCACGGTCCCGGGCGGCGGAGGCGGCGCACCGCCGGTGCCGCTCGACGACGTCCCGCCGGTGCCTGTCGACACGACGGTACCGCCGGTCCCACTTCCAGTCCCGCCGCCGCGCCCCGTCGCACCGCCACCGCCCGAGGCGCCGCCGGTCGCTGCCGGAGTGCCGCCGGTGCCGGGCGATCCCGACGATCCACCTTGGCCACCTTGAGCCGGAGCGCCGCCGGTCGCGGTCGCGCCGTCGCCCAGGGCGCGGTCGTAGCCTCCAGGCGTGAGACAGCCGGCGGTGAGCGTCGCCAGGGAACACCACAACACGGATCGCAACGGCTTCATGTCAGAAGTTGAAGGCGACGCCGGCGTTGAGGTCGACGTTGAACGTGAACTTGGGCTCGGCGATCTGGACGTTGCTGGAAGCCTCGAGGGCGAACGTCGAGGTCAGCTTGTAGAGAAAGCCGCCGCCCACCTCGGCCAGCGCGGGCCCCGCCACGACGGAGTCGACGCAGGTCTGGCTGCGGGTCGCGCCGCAGTCGTGATAGGCGCCGAAGGTGACGACGTGGCGGATCTGCCCGCCGCCGAGCCCGGCCGAGATGAACGGGCGAAAGCTCTCCGAGCCGAAGAAGAGCGACGCCTTGAGAAAGAGCGCCAGCGCCACGTCGGCCGGCGGGTAGACGCGGCCGGTGCCGTCGACCAGCTCCGTCGGTCCGGTTACCAGTTGGATCCGCCCCTGCGCCGAGAGCAGCAGGTCGGGCGCGACCCAGTAGCCAACCTCGGGCGAGATGTGACCGAGCGAGGTGCTGGCGAAGGATCCCGAGACCGGCAGGTTGGCGTTGGTCTCCCCGGTTCCCGTTGCGTAGCCGACGCCGCTCCCGAGGAGAACGCTGACGAACCAGCGCGCGCCGCTCTCTTCGTCGTTCTCAGCCGCCTCGCGGACGGTGGTGCTGTCGTCGTTTTCGCTCCGCTTCGTCGTCTCGGACGTGTGCGCGCGCTCGCTCGGGCGCGCCTCGCCGGTCAGCGAAATCACCAGCGGCCGCGACTCCGTGCCGCGGTTGGCGACCGGCTGCCCGTCTTCGTCCTGGGCCTCGATGTAGTAGGCCACCGACGATCCGGTGGTCGCGTGCTCGGGGATCTCGGCGCTGTACGCGCCCGGACCTACCGGATCCATCTCGCGCCCCAGGAACTCGGAAGTACCCTGCGAACGATAAGCGAGAACGACCCTGCGGAACTTGAGGGTCTCGTCGACGTTGACGGTCACAAGAATGGCGTTCCCCTGTTTGACCTCGCTGACCATGTGATAGGTAAATCCGCCGGACGACGACGACGACGAACGCGCCGGCGAATCGTGGGCAGCGGGCGCCGGCGGAACGGCGTCGTCTCCACCTGACGAGGCTGTCGACGTCGCGGTGACGCTCTTGCCCTGCCCCTTCGCCTCGTCGAACGCCTCGCTGATCTCGGACGTCACCAGCGCAGGGGTCATCGCGATCGATGGCTCGATGGCCAGCGCCTGGGCAAACTGCTTCTCGCCGAGCTCCCGGTTCTTGAATCCTTCGATGATCACCACGCCCATGTGAATGTGGGTGCGCGCCGCGACCGGGTGACGATCGAGCCCCGACGTCCCACAGAGCGTGAGCGCCCTCTTGAGGATCTCGCGCGCCTTCTCGAACTCTCGCTTGTCGATCGCGGCCAGGGCCTCGCGGTTCAGCTGCGTCACCCGCGCGGCCGGCTCCTGCGCCTCGGCGATTCGCCGCGGCGACGCCGCCGCCATCCCGTGGCAAACCAGAACCAGCGCGCCCATTCGAAGCAAGAACCGAACAGCCGACATTGCGTCGAATCAGTGTTCCCGTCGGTGTGGGGCGGCTCAGGCCCCGACGGCGTCAGGACTCCGGCTCGCTAGAACCGCAGCTCGGCGCCGCCCAGCCCGGCGGCGAAGCCCGCACCCCAGGTGGCCAGCTGCGTAGTGACCGACATACCCCGCCAGACGCCGGTGTTGATGGCCGGAGGGTTGATGACCGTTCCCGCCATCAGTTCGAGGCGAAGCGACAATCGGGCCGCCAGACGCAGCCGCGCTGCGCCCCGCCCGTACAAGGCCGCGCGGAGCCGCCAGGAGGTCGCTCCGATCGACGTCGTGCTGTCGGCGGGGCTGCCGTCAGAGCGGATCAACGTCGCCAGGGCCCCCGCCGCGACCTCGACCGACGCGCGATCGTCCGGTCGCGGCGCGATCACCAGCCCGCCGCCGGCGAGCCACGCCGACGTGCGCGCCTCTCCGTCCGCGTTCGTCAGCGGCACCTCGGTGAGCGGCGCATAGAAGCAGAGCTCGGCGCCTAAGATCTTCCAAAGCTGCCCGCGCAGACTGACGCCGGCGATCGCGATCGCCCCACCCCCGCCGGCGCTGGCAAGCACACCCGACGACGCGTCGATCGTCATCCAGCGTTTCGGCGCCGGCTCGAGGGGAACCGTGCTGGCAACGGTTGCTCGGACGGCCGCCAGCTGCACCAGGTTGGGCTCGCTCACGAGGCCCAGGCTGATCCGCAGGAATTCGACGGTGCGCAACGCCAGCACCGCCTGCAGCCCGGAGGTCTCGGCGACCTCCAGCTCCTGCCGGAGCCCGATCCGATCCGATCCGACCTGCGCGATCCAGACGTCGGTGCGTTGACCGTCGGCGACCACCACGGCGCGCGCGCCAGCGCCGAACGCCGCGCGGACCTGCTCTTCGATCGCCATCGCCGGCGCGATCGCCGCCCGCGAGACGTCGACGCCGACGGAGCGAAGCTCGGCATCGATTCGCCCGGCCAAGGGATCGTTGGGCACGGCGGAGAGCAGCGCCACCCGCGGCGTGCCGTCGGGAACCTCGGGCAGATCAGGACTGGCGCGGGCCGCAGCAGCGGCAGCGAGTAGAACAAAGGCGACGGCGACCTGAATGCCGCCGCGGCCTCGGATCACGGACCGACCGTGCGTCTAGCCAGGGCGGCGTGCGGTCCACTGGGGAAGTCGTGCAGGTAGGCGGTCGCCGCCCGCCGCGCTTCCATATCATCGCCGGCCTTCAGCCGAGATTCGATCAAGCGGCCCGCCGCCTCGCGCGCCAACGGCCCGCGCGGGAATGAGCGCAGATAGCCGCCGAACAGATCGCCCGCCAGCTTGTAGTTGTGGCGCCCCTCGAAGGCGATCAGGCCGAGCGCGTAGATCGGCCGGTCGGCGTCGGGAAAACGCCGGCGCGCCGACCGATACGCCTCCTCCGCGCGGTCGAGATCGCCCGCCAGTCGGGCCACGTCGCCGAGCAAGACCAAATCATCCGCGCCGAGCCGCGCGCATTCGGCCCGCCATCCTTCCAGCACGGCAGCCGCCAGAGCTTCGTGATACTCAGCCCGCGCCGCCTGAACACGCCAGTCGCCGTTGATCGGTGTCGCGCTACGGGCCGCCAGCGCCTCGACGCGCCGGGCACGTGGCGCCGACGCGCGTTCCGTCGGAGGCACGACCTCCGTGGGTGGCGGCGCCAGCGCAGGTTCGGGCCCCCGCGAAGGCACCAGGGACGGCATTGGAGCCGCCGGGGGCGCTTCAACCTCGGCGCTCGGCGCCGGTGCGTTCTCGAGACCCAGATCGGCGCCGCTGGCGCTGGCGCGCAGGCGCTGGCCCGTCACCACGCGAACAGGCTCCTTGAGCCCAGGGCCGCTCACCAACACCGAGCCCTCGTGCATCGTCACGGTGAGCGACCGGCTCTGCCGATCCCAGCCGGCAGCGAAGCGGGTGCCCGTCACGGCAATGCGGTAGCCGCCCGCCTGCACCTGCCAGCGCGTGTGCGCGCGATGGATGACCGAGACCTCCAGCGTCCCCTCTTCGATCGCCACCGTCGCGCCGTTGCGATCGAGCGCGTCCACGTGGGCCGCCGCGCGCGGCGGCAGCGTGACCGCCGAACCGTCGGAGAACTGCAGCTCGAGCGGCGCCGCCGCCGGCGCCACGAGCGCCGCGCCAACCTCCCCCGCGCCGACGCCAGCGACGGCGTACGAGATCGCGCGCGGGTGCAGATAGATGAAGGCAGCCGCGGCGCCGGCAGCCAGAGTCCCGAACGCGAGCGCCACGCTCCAGCGACCATCAACAGGACGGGCGGGACGGGTCCGGTGGAGCTGCCGCGCGGCGAGTCGCGCCTGGATCTGCGGCAGCATATTTTGGCGCTGGGCCTCTCCCTCGACGACGCGACCCACGTCGCGCATCAACGATTCGAGCTCGCCGCTCATCTTGTCCTGCTCCCTGTTCATGATGCCCCCCACCTCCCCCCGCGTTCCATACGTTCCGTCAACGCCGGGTTCGAACGGGCCGCCTCCACGAACCGCTTCTCGGCACGGGCGAGCCGCCGCTTGACCGTCGCCAGCGACACCCGGCAGGCCGCGGCCACCTCGGTGAGCTGCATCTCCGACACGAAGCGGAGCGTGAAGGCGAGTCGTTCGTCGGCCGGGAAGTCGGAGAGGATCGCGTAGGTCGCGCGCACCGCCTCGTGCGTCTCCCCCTGCGGTGCGGCCACCGCCACCTCGGGGACCTCCTCGGGCGCCACGAACCGGATCCAGCGCCAGCGACGGCGGCGACGGATGCGTCCGCGGGCGGTGAACACCGTCAGGGTCGCGATCCAGCTCCGCAGTGCGGAGGCGTCCTTCAGATTGTGAACCCCTTCCAAGACGGCCACGAAAACGTCCTGCACCACATCCGCGATCTCGGCGTCGATCCCGAGCGCCCCGGCGACCAACCGTTCGACCATCGGTTCGTACCGCTCGACCAGGATGCTTTGAGCGCGCGCTTCACCCCGCCGGAGCGCCGCCACCAGCTCGGCGTCGTCCGCATGGAGCGGCGCCGCGACGGGAAGCGCAGGCTTCGGCGTCTGGGTCGCGACCGGAGCAGGCGGGCGCTCTCGGCCATCGGCGCGCAGGCCGGTGGGGGACGGCACGTTCAACAGTCTACCTGGGGCGCCAATTCTTGTCCCCGCCGGATCGACGGGACGCCGGAAGGCGCGCTGCGTCGGGCGCACGGCCGCGGGATCGCGTGAAACCCGTTCCGACCGACCGCTTCCAGCTTGCAGCGACATTTGTTCCTACCTCTCCTGTGAGTGTCGCGGGCCGCCCGGCGCGGTTCACGCCCCCGAAGTCGCGGGGCTATGTACTATGGGGAGGTGGCGCGAGCCCCCCTCGCTGACCGAACGGTCATTTTCCTGGCGCTGCTCAGTGCAGCCTGCAGCGGCGACCTCAACCCCATCCGCGCGCGGCCGCCGACGGGCAGCGACGCAGCAGCTGGATTCGATTCGTCGGTCCCGCCGGACTGCCCCTATCAGCTGGTCGGCTTCGCCACGATGAGCGATCTCGGCGGCGAGCCCGACGGCGGGAGCGACGCGGCGCCGACGTTGCTCCTCGACGGCGGCGTCATCGGCGGCGGCGCGAGCACGCCCGTGGTCGTCGACGCCGCGGAGACCGACGCGCTCGGGCAGTTCAGAATGTACGCCAGCGACAAGATGCCGGGGCCGCTCACGATCGTGGTCAGAGGGATGATCACCGTCCCGCCCACGCCCGATGGCGGCGACACCGGCGGCGAACAGATCCGGGTGTCGTCCAACAAAACCGTCGTCGGCGCCAACGCCAGCTCTGGGTTCTTCGGTGGCGGACTGGCGATGACCCGGGTCTCGAACGTGATCGTTCGGAATCTGGTGATCGCCCGGCCGAACACCAACGGGGCCATCGACGCCATTCACGTCGAGGCGTCGCACCAGATCTGGATCGACCACTGCGATCTCTCGAGCAACAACGGAACTGGGACCTACGACGGGCTCATCGACATCTCGGACCAGAGCGATTTCGTCACCGTCTCCTGGACGCACTACCACGACCACCAGGACAGCGGCCTCATCGGCCGCTCCGACAGCAGCGCCGCGGCCGCCGAAGATGCCGGCAAGGAGCACGTCACGTATGACCACGATCTGTTCAAGAATCTGAAGACGGGACCGCGGGTGCGCTTCGGGACGGTCCACGTCCTCAACAGTTACTTCGACGCGGTGGCCAACTACGGCGTCGCCGCCACCGACGGCGCGAACGTGCGGATCGAGGCGAGCTCGTTCCGCGACGTCACCCCGGCCGGGCAGACCGACGCCAACTTCGGCCCCGTGACGACGATCCTCGCTTCTCCTGCGACGGCCGGCTACGTCGACCTCGTCAACAACGTGATCAAGGCCGCCGACGGCAACGGCCAGAACGTCGTTCCGACGTCGCAAATCGTACCCTGGGCGCCCCCCTACCCGTACATGCCCGATTCGGCGTCCAGCGTTCCGGCTTTGGTGACGAACTGCGCGGGCACGGGCGACAGCGTGCCGATCCCCAACTGAACCAACTGAACGGTGGTCCGGCCCCGAGTCCTTACAGCGAATTTGCCGTTTGGAAAGCTCCCGGAAACAGTCGAGGGCTTATCCTAGAAGTCGAGGCGAGAGATGGCATCCGCGAAGAACTCTGGATACCAGGTTCACGACAGCGGCGACCACACGACGCTGGACGGCATCTTCCGTCTGATCTCGCTCGGCGAGCGTGAAGAAGCGCTCGAGGATGTCCTGACCGCGATGTGCGGCGACATCGCGACGATCGCCAGCGCCGACGTGGCCAGCGTCTACGTGCGTGAAGAGGGTCCGGACGGCGAGCGCTTCACCATGCGCGGCAACGTCGGCTTCCCGCCCGAGGCGCTCGGGCGGGTGCACCTCGGGCGTGGCGAGGGGATCACCGGCTTCGCGGCCGATCGGCTGCGGCCCGTCTCGGTGGCGGACGCCGATCGCGACGCGCGGTTCAAGTACATCCCGGGCCTCGGCGAGGAGCGGTTCCCGGCGCTGCTGGCGGTTCCGGTGCTCCGGGGCGGCGCCGCGGCGGGCGTGCTGGTGCTGCAGCGGCGGGCCTCGACCGCGTTCACGGCCGAGGAGGTCGTGCTGGCGACCGCGCTGGCCGCCGTGCTCAACCACGCGCTCGAGCGCGGCGAGGGGCGCGAGCGTCAGCGCGCCGCCGACGCCGATCGGCGGACGGTGCGCCTGACGGGCGTGACGATCGTCGGCGGGGCGGCGATGGGGCGCGCCGAGGCGCTGCCGACCCTGGCGGCGCTGGCGAGGAGCGGCACCCCGGCCAAGCCCGCCGAACCGCTGACGCCGAACCTGGAGTCGATCTGGAACCGCCTCCGCGGTGGCCTCGCCGGTGTGGTGACCGGGGTCGCCGGGCGAGAGATCGCCTCGCTGGCGGTGATCCTCGAGGATGAGCGATTCCGCGGCCGTCTGGCGGAGGCCTGCGCCACCGCCACGCCGCTCAAGGCGCTCTCCGAGCTGGCGCGCGCCTATGCCCGCGCCCCGTTCAATGCGCAGTCGGGCGACAACGCGACCGCGGAATGGCTGGGGGCGCGTGCCGCCGAAATCGAAGATCTCTGTGTGTTGGTCCACGCGGGCGCCACCAACGGTGCGAATGGGCGTCCCCTCGTGCGCGCGGGCACCATCCTGGCCAGCGAGCGGCTCGGGCTCTTCTCGACCGCCTACGCGATCGCCGCCGGCGCTTCGGCCTTCGTGGTCGACGGCGATGTCCCCGCCGACGGCGGTCCCGCTGCCCTGGTGCGGGCGGCTGGCCTGCCGCTGCTGGCGTCGGTGCGCGGCCTCTACGCCTGGCTGCGCCCCGAAGATCTCCTGGTGGTCGACGCCGACGCGGGCGTCGTGCGGATCAATCCACCCGCCACGACCGTGGCCCGCTTCCGGAATGAGGCGCGAACTCCAGCGGCGCCCTGACTACTTCTGGCCGACGTAGCTGACGCGCCAGATCGAGTTGGACCCGTCGTCTGTCACCATCAGCGCGCCGTCCTTGGCGACTGCCACGCCGACCGGCCGGCCCCAGACCTGGCCTGACGGGGTCACGAAGCCGGTCAGGAAGTCCTCGTATTCGCCGCTGGCGCGGGGGCGCCCCTGCATCGGCACGCGCACCACCTCGTACCCGCAGCGCGCCTTGCGGTTCCAAGACCCGTGCTCGGCGGCGAAGATGTCGCCGCGGTATTCGGCGGGAAATTGCGCGCCGTCATAGAACGTCATCTCCAGCGAGGCATCGTGCGGCTGTAACAACACGTCGGGAACGATGACCTTGGCCGCCAGCTCGGGGTGCTTGCCGGCGTGCCTCGGGTCCTGGTGGCCACCTATGTAGAACCAGGGCCAGCCATAGAAGCCGCCCGCCTCGACGTGGGTGATGTAGTCGGGGACCAGGTTGTCACCCAGCAGATCGCGCTCGTTGACCGAAGCCCAGAGCTCGCCACTTTGCGGATGGACCGCGATCCCGACCGCGTTCCGGATCCCCCAGGCGTAGACCCGCACGTTCTTCCCGTCGGGAGCGAAAGCCAGCACGTCGGCGCGGTGAAACTCGGCGGCGTTGCCGTCGCTGTCGTCGACGTTCGAATGGGACCCGACCGATACGTAGAGCGTCTTTCCGTCATGCGAGAAGGCCAGATCCCGTGTCCAGTGGCCGCCACCGCGCAGGAGGCCGCCCCCCGGCAGGTCCGCGACCACGGTCTCCGGCGCGCCGCGCGCTCTCACATCCCCGTTCCGATAGGGGAAGCGGACGACGGCGTCGGTGTTGCCGACGTAGAGCCACTGGGGGTCGTTGCCAGGCGGGTAGAACGCCAGGCCGAACGGCTTCTGCAACCCGCGGGCGAAGCGCTGACTCTCGACGACGCGCCCATCGGGACCGACCCCGCGCAGGACGCGGATCTCACCGACCGAGCTCTCGGCGACGAAGAGATCGCCGTTCGGCGCGCTGCGGATGAGCCGCGGGTTCGACAGCCCACCGGCATAGAAATCGACCTTGAACCCCGCGGGCGCCGCCGGCCAGGCGTTCACCGGTCGTGCAACAAGGGTCGGCCCGTTGTCGACCGACTCAGCCGCGCGAGGCGGCGGCAGATCCGCGACGGTGATCTTGTGCGAGGCGCCCGGCCGCTCGAGACGGTAGTCGAAAAATGGTCGCGGTGACGCGGGGTTTTGGGCGGCTGCCGCGCCGATCCCGACCGCGACGACGGTGGCGCTGAGGCAGATCGCGTGGACGGCGCGCGCCGATAGGGAGTAACCTCTGGGCGTTCGCTTTCGATGTCCCGACACAGCGACGTCAATATGCTCCGTTTTCGTGCTTTCGCGCTGGGTCTCCTGGCGGCGTGCGCCCTCACCGGCGCCGCCCGAGGCGCCGCGCCGGCGCCGGAGCCGCCCATCACGGCGACCGGGGCCGAAGGGGACTACCTGCGGGCGGTTCACCGCGCGATCCATTTTCGCTGGGCGAGCCTGTTCATCGAGGACGTGGCGGCCAAGCTCCCCCCGACCGATCCGCTCAACAAGATGTCGTTGGAGACCGAGATCCTGTTCACCGTTCGCTGGGACGGCAGCCCGGCCGAGGTGACCGTGACCAGAGGCTCGGGGGTCGCGGCGTTCGATCAGGCTGCGGTGCACGCGGTGAAGGGCGAGCGCCCGTTCCCCGTCCCACCGATCGACGTCTACGCCGATGACGGCGTGGCCCACTTCCGCTGGATCTTCGCCCGCGACGCGCGCCTCTGCTCGGGCGCCGAGGTTCGCCGGGTCGAGGCGCCGCTGGCTGACGCACTGCCACGCCTCTTCTACCAAGGGCGGATCAAAGAGGCGCTCCTGCGCGTGGCCCGCTACACCCGCAACGGCGACGCCGGCGCGATGTCGACCTTCGCGCGCTCGTGGCTGGTGCGACCGCAACAGGACCTCGCGCTCGACGCGCGGGCCGCCTCGGCGCTGGCCCACGTCGGTGACACGCGCCAGGCCGGCCGCCTGCGCCCGGCCCTCAATCGCCCCGACACCGTGGCGATCGCCGTATCGGGGCTGACGGCGCTCAAGGTCGATCTCTGCGCCCAAGTGCGCCCCCGTCTCAAGCCGACCGATTCCGACGGGATCATGTTCGCCACCCACGTGCTGCAGCTGGCGGGGACCGAGCTGCCCGCGGGATCGCCCTGCGTCGCGACGCTCAGTGACCTGTTGAAGATGGATGCCCTGCCGACCCCCGTGCGCGCCGAGGTCCTGAAGACGCTGGTGATTGTCAGCCCGGCGAGCGCGCGCCGGCCCGCCCTCAATGGGCTCGGCGACAGCGACGCGCATATGCGCGCGACCGCGACGACCGTCTTCGCGCGGCCGGGCGGCGGGCGGCCGACGCTCTACCGGCTGCAGCCACTGGTGAAGGATCCCTCGCCCGAGGTGCGGACGGCGGTGGCGGCCGGCCTCATCCGCGCCTGCGGCGATCTGGCCATCGACTACGTCATGCCGCTGGTGAAGGCGCGCGAGCCGGAGCCGCTGGTGGCGATGGCCCCCGAGCTCGGCAAGCAGACGTCGGCCGGAACGCTCGACCTGCTGATGAAGATGCAGAAGCGCAACGATCCCGCGTTGCGCACGCCTGTGCTGGCGGCGCTGGCCGAGCGCACCGACGCCGCAGGGCGCGCGGTTTATCAACCGCTCGTCGCCGCGGTGAAGAAGGATCCCTACGCTTCGGCCGACGCGCGGCGGATCGTCTACGCCAACGCCGACGCCAAGGAGCTGGTCCCCTTGATGAAGGACCCGACACTCGGACTTCTGGGGTTCAAGGCGCTCCTGCGCGCGCAGCGCCACGCCGAGGCGATGGATTGGCTGGTCGGCTCGTTCGATCGCCTCCCGCCGGAAGTATTGATAGACGCGTTCGGCGCCTGGCTGGCAGTTCCGCCCGCGCACGCCGCCAGCAAGTAGTGCCAAAGTCGACGTGGACGGCGGCGGCCACGGCGACGCTGGGCGGCGATCGCCCCACGACGGCGACGACGGGCGCGCAGGCCTCCAAGTTCCCGCTTCTCTATCAGGTCAACACACGGGTGCTCGTCAGCGAGACGGCGGGTGCACGCGCGCGCCCGGCCACGCTCGACGATCTGCCGGATGATCTGTTCGACCGCGCCGCCGCGCGCGGGTTCAGCTGGATCTGGATGCTGGGTGTCTGGCAGACGGGCCTGGCCGGACAGCAGGGTGCGCGCGCGCCCGCGAGCCGCGCCGACCTGCAAAACGACCTTCCCGACCTTCGTGACGCCGATATCGTCGGATCGCCGTACGCGATCGTCGGCTACGACGTCCATCGCGACTTCGGGGGCGATTTGGCGCTGGCCCGGCTGCGTGAACGCATGCACCGCCGCGAGCTCCGGCTGCTGGTCGACTTCATCCCCAACCATGTCGCGCTCGATCACCCCTGGGTCGACGCGCATCCAGAGTTCTTCATCGAAGGGAACGAGGACGATCTCCGCCGCGAGCCGAAGAACTACGTCGCGCTGCAGACGACGCGTGGTCGAAGGATCCTCGCGCACGGCCGCGATCCGAATTTCTGGGGCTGGAACGACACGCTCCAGCTCAATTTTCGGCACGCCGGCCTCCGCGCGGCGATGCTCGCCGAGCTGGGGCGGATCGCCGAGCGCGCGGACGGCGTCCGCTGCGACATGGCGATGTTGCTCGAGCCGGAGGTCATCGCCCGCACCTGGGGCGAGCGCGCACAGCCGCGCGATGGCACGCCGCCCGTCGACCGCACGTTCTGGCCCGAGGCCATTGCGCGCACTCGGCAGAGGCACCCGCGGTTCCTGTTCGTCGCCGAGGCCTACGGGGGCCTCGAATGGAGGCTGCAAGAAGAGGGATTCGACTTCACGTACGACAAGCGGCTCTACGACCGTCTGCGCGCGGCGGAGGCGCGCCCCGTGCGCCAGCACCTCGAGGCGACGCCGGCGTTCCGCGAGCGAACGCTGCACTTTCTGGAGAACCACGACGAGCCGCGGGCGGCCACCGCCTTCCCGCCCGATATTCACCGCGCCGCTGCCGTGGCGTCATTTCTGGTCCCCGGCCTGCGGCTCTTCCACGAGGGGGAATTCGAAGGGCGGCAAGCGCACACGGCGATCCACCTCGCGCGCCGGATGGCGGAGAGACCGGACGAGGCGATGGGGGCCTTCTACGAACGGCTGCTGGCCTGTCTGCGCCGGCCCGAAACCCACGACGGCGTCTGGCGTCTTTGCGCCTGCCGCGCGGCCTGGAGCGGCAATGCGACCTGGGACAACTTCATCGCCTTCACCTGGGAGGGCCAAGGAAGCGACCGGAACGACGGGAACGACGGAAGGTTGCTGGCCGCGATCAACTATGGCCCGACGCGCGGACAGTGCTACGCGCAATTTGGCTTCGACGGCTTCCACGGCCTCGACGAGGGCGTGTTGGTCCTCACAGATCTCCTCGGCGACGCGCGCTATGAGCGCGCCGGCCGCACCCTCGCGCGCGAGGGACTCTATCTGGATCTCCCATCCTGGGGATACAACGTCTTCGACGTCAGCCGCCGCCGGGAGTGACCTGCGTTTGCATTGCTTTTATCTCGGGGCGGCCTTATTCCTTGTTGAATCGCGAGGGATGAGGGTTTGACCGACATCGAAAGTCTTTTGCAGAAGACGAGCCGGACGTTTGCGCTCACGATCCCGTGCTTGCCGCAGCCGACTCGCGACGAAGTCGGAATCGCCTATCTGCTTTTCCGCATCATCGACACCTTCGAAGACGCGGTCCTCTGGCCCCCAGCGCTGCGGCAGAAGGCGCTGCAGGAATTCGTCGGCCTGCTCGACCGCCCGGCCGCGGAGTCGCGGACGCTGGTGGCGAGCTGGACGCGCCTGCCGCCGCTCGAGCACGCGGGCTATCAAGAGCTGCTCGCCCGCACGCCGTACGTGCTGGAGCAGTACCAGTTGCTGCGACCCGAAGCGCAGGCCATCCTGCGCACGCACGTCGCGCGCAGCGCCGAGGGGATGGCGGCCTTCGTCGCCCGGATCGAGCCAGGCGGCAAGCTGCAGCTCGACACCATCCAGGAGCTCCGATCCTATTGTTATGCCGTGGCCGGCATCGTCGGCGAAATGCTGACCGAGCTGTTTCTGATCGGACGGCCGTCGCTCGCCCGCGTGGCGGCCGATCTGCGGGGCCGCGCGGCCGAGTTCGGCGAGGGGCTGCAGCTGGTGAACATCTTGAAGGACGCGCGCCCTGACGCTATCGAGGGGCGGACGTTTCTTCCGCGCCAGGCACCGCTGGCGGAGGTGTTCGCGCTGGCGCGCAAGGATCTCGCCTCGGCGGTCAGGTATGTCGATCTTCTGCGCGATGGGGGCGCCGAGTCGGGGCTGGTCGCCTTCAACGCGTTCATCTGCAAGCTGGCGTCGGCCAACCTGCAAATCCTCCGCGACCAGGGGCTGGGCGCCAAGCTGACCCGCACGACGGTCGTGAAGATCGCCGCCGAGATCGCCAGCGGGCTGGCGAATGCCCGTCCGATCCCCGTGGAGGCGTGAAGGCGCTAGGCGGGCGTCGCCGAGCCTGCCTTGGCGCGGTACTGCGACAGCGCCATCAGCGGGAAGTAGTGCCGGTAGTAATGATAGTTGAGATAAAAAACCTTCGGGAAACCGGTCCCGGTCCATTGGAGCTGCTCCCAGGTGCCATCCGCTGTCTGCCGCTCGAGGAGGTGCAGGACGCCGCGCTTCACCTCCGCGCTGGCGGCCTCGCCCGCGGCGATGAGGCCCATGAGCGCCCATGCCGTCTGGCTGGGCGTCGAGGGGCCGATCCCCTTTTGCGCCGGGTGGTCGTAGCTGGCGATGCTCTCGCCCCAGCCACCGTCGTCGTTCTGCCGGGCCAGCAGCCAGCGCGCCGCGCGCCGGACATAAGGCGCTTCCAGGTCTTCTCCGATCGCGGCGAGGCCGCGCAGCACCTGCCAGGTGCCGTAGAGGTAGTTGACCCCCCAGCGGCCGTACCAGCACCCCTCGGTGGTCTGGTCGCGCCGGAGGAACCCGAGTGCGCGCGCGATCGCCGGGTGCGCGACGCCGAAGTCGGGGAGGTGACTCAGGCACTCGAGCACGCGCGCCGTGATGTCGGCGGTGCTGGGATCAATCATGGCGTTGTGGTCGGCGAATGGGACGGCGGTCAGCCAACGTTTGTCGTTGCCGCGGTCGAAGCTGGCCCATCCGCCGTCGTCGTTCTGCATCCCCATCATCCAGGCCAGCCCGCGGCGCGTCGCCTCGGCGCGCGCTTCGGGCGTCCCGCCGGCGCGCGCCTGCGCGAGCACCATGAGCGCCATGCAGGTATCGTCGACGTCGGGGTAGAACTCGTTCTTCCCTTCGAAGTACCAGCCGCCGGGCGGCACCGGGTTGCGTACGGTCCAGTCGCCGGGTCGTTGGGTTTGCTTGCCGAGCAGCCAGGCCACCGCGCGGGCGACGGTGGGATCGTCGGGCGCGACCGATCCTTGCAAGAGGGCGTGCGTCGCCAGCACCGTGTCCCAGACTGGAGAGAGACAGGGCTGCATCCGCAGGCCGTCCTCGTCGCGCAAGAGCAGGCCGTCGAGATGGCCCAGTGCGCCGGCGAGCAGCGGGTGCTTCTCGCTGTAGCCGAGCAGGCTGAGCGCCAGCGCGCTGTTGGCCATCGCCGGCAGGATGGCGGAGAGGCCGTCGGACTCGGCGAGCCGCTCGATCATCCAGGCGCCGGCGCGCTTGACCGCCCGCCGGCGCAAGAGCCCGGCGCCCGGAACTCGCTCGCCAACCTTGAGCAGCTTGTCGATGCCGTGGAAGACCGTCTTCCAATCGGCGGCCGGCGGAGGATCGACCGGGCCGAGCTCCCGAGCATCATCGAGGAGCTCAGCGACGCCACAGGCGGCGGGGAGCGCGACGACCGGCTTTTCGGCCCAGATGATCGACAGCGGGACGAAGATGGTGCGCGACCAGGCCGACAGGTCGTAGACCGAAAATGGCGCCTGCCGCGGGAAGAAGAGCATCTCGGGTGGGATGGCCGGGACGCTCTCCCACGGCACCTGCCCGAACATCGCCAGGTGATGGCGGGTGTAGGTGTTGGCGCGGGCGACGCCACCCAGCGCGCGAATGGTGGCGCGCGCGGCCCGCATGTGCGGCGCCTCGGCCGGCTCGCCCGCCACTTTGAGGGCGAAGTAGCTGAGACAGGAGACCGACAGCTCGGGCGGCCCGCCAAGATACTGGCCAAAGCCGCCGCCGGGAAGCGCCTCGGCGCGGATGACGCGGGCCAGATCGCGCACTTTGTCAGTCTCGCGTCGATTGAAGAACGCTTCAATCAAGATGAGGTAGCTTTCGAGCGTGGTGTCCCCCTCGAGCTCCCCCTGCCAGAACCCCTCGCCCGTCTGCCGCGCCACCAGCCAGTCGCGCGCGGCGGCGACGGCGGCGTCCAGGCGGGCGCGTGCCGGCGCCGGCATCAGCAGACTTTGTCTGGGTCTGGGTCCGGTTGCGGCGGCGGCGTCAGTCATCTAAGGAGAGAAACATGCGGTTTCCGATTCATATAACGACAGACCAGGTTAGCTACCAGATCCGAAAGGCGGTGGCGGGTGAGACCCGCTACCCGCTGGTCCTGATGCTGGAGCCGCTTTATACCTGCAACCTGGCCTGCGTGGGCTGCTCTACCGAGCGGCACACGGGCAAGCTGTCGGATCGCCTGCCTCTCGAGACCTGCCTGCGCGCGCTCGACGAGTGCGGTGCCCCGACGGTGTCGATCTGCGGCGGCGAGCCGACGCTCTACCCGGAGCTGCCGGCGCTGATCTCCGAGATCATAGAGCGCAAGAAGCACATCTATCTGTGCACCAACGGGCTGGTGCTAGACACCAAGGTCTTCGGCAAGATCGCGCCGCACAAGCGGCTCACGGTCAACGTCCACCTCGACGGGATGCGGGAGACGCACGACAAGGTCTGTGCGCGTGACGGAGTGTTCGACAAAGCCATCGAGATGATCAAGGAGGCCAAGCAGCGGGGCTACCACGTCACCACCAACACGACGGTCTTCAAGGAGACGTCGGTCGAGGAGATCGAGGAGCTCTGCAAGCTGGTCAAGAGCCTGGGCGTCGACGGGCTGCTCGTCTCGCCGGGCTACCACTACGAATCGGTGAAGGCCGACATCTTCCTCACCAAGCAGGAGATCCAGCGCAAGTTCCGGCGCGTGCTGGAGCTCTCCAAGGACTATCGGATGCAGTCGACGCCGATGTACCTGGAGTTCGCGGCCGGGATGCGCGAGTACGACTGCTCCCCCTGGAGCACGGTGACCTTCACGCCCAAGGGGTGGAAGAAGCCCTGCTATCTGATCGGCGACGAGTACGTGCAGGACTGGACCGAGTTCTGGACCAAGACCGATTGGGCCTACTGGGAGTCGCGCGTCGACGAAAAGTGCCAGAACTGCGCGATGCACTCGGGGTTCGAAGCGTCGGCCGTGCGCGGCCTCAGCAAGAGCCCGAAAGACATGCTGCGCATGGCGGCCTGGAACTTTTTGGGATGAGGCGGAGATCGAGACGGCGACGATGACGATCGCCATCGTCGCCGCGATGCCCGAAGAGCTCGCGCCGCTGCGCGCACGCCTCTCGGGGCCGGTGCGCACGCAACCGACGTCGCTCCGGTCGCTGGTCGTCGAGCGCGGCCGGCTCGGCGGGCACGAGGTCGCGCTGGCGGCCACCGGGGACGGCGCCCGCAACGCCCGCGACGGGATCGACGCGCTGCTGGCCGCTTCGGTCCCCCGGGCGCTGGTGGTCATCGGCGTCTCGGGCGCCCTTAGCCCCGAGCTGGCGACCGCGGATCTGGTCGTCGCCACCCGAGTGGTCGACGAGGAGGGGGGCGCGCGCGAGGCCGACGCCACATCGGTGGCGGCGACGACGCGGGCCACCGGGGGGCGAGCTGCGGTGATCATGAGCGCGCGGCGGATCGCCGACAGCGTCGACGAGAAACGCCGGCTGGCGCAGCAGGCGGGCGGCGGTCTGGCGGTGGTCGATCTGGAATCGGCCAGCTACGTCGCCGCGGCCGACGGGGCGGGGATCCCCTGGATTGTCCTGCGCGCGGTGAGCGACCGCGCCGGGGAGGCGCTGCCGGCGCTGCTCAATCGAAGCCTCGACGCCGGCGGCGCGGTCAGCCGCGGGCGCGTTCTGCGCGGCCTGCTGGGCGATCCCGGCGCGCTCCCTCAGTTGCTCGTGCTGCGCAAACGCGTCGCCGAATGCGCTCTCGTGCTGGCGCGCGCGGCCGAGGCGGCGCTCCCCGCCTGCGCCGCGGCGCGAGGCGCCGCGTGAGCGACCGCCAGACGACCGGCATCCTCGATGCGCTCGACGCGCGCGCCGGGGAAAAATTCACCCTGCACGAGAAATACCTGAACCCAAAGATGGTGCAGGTGCTGAAGACGATCGGGTTCGATCGCCACTACGCCCGCGCCGAGGGGGCCTACCTCTACGACAAAGAAGGGCAGCGCTATCTGGATCTGCTCTCCGGTTTCGGCGTGTTCGCGATCGGGCGCAATCACCCGACGGTGAAGCGCGCACTCGCCGAGGTGCTGGCCGGCGATCTCGCCGACCTGGTGCAGATGGACGTCTCGCCGTTGGCCGGAATGCTGGCCGAGAAGCTCATCGCCCGCATGCCCGGACAGGAGCGGGTCTTCTTCTGCAACTCGGGGACCGAGGCGGTCGAGGCGGCGATCAAGCTGTCGCGCCAGGCGACCCGCCGCGCCAAGCTGGTCTTCTGCGACCACGCCTTCCACGGGCTGACGATGGGCGCGCTGTCGCTCAACGGCGACGCGATCTTCCGCGAAGGCTTTGGTCCGCTCCTGGCCGACGCCGTGCGCGTCCCCTGGAACGATCTGCCCGCGCTCGAATCGGCGCTGGCCGGCGGCGACGTGGCCGCCTTCATCGTCGAGCCGATCCAGGGCAAGGGGGTCAACCTCCCGGCGCCCGGTTATCTCGCCGAGGCGGCCCGCCTCTGTCGCCGGCACGGGACCTTGTTCGTGGCGGACGAGGTGCAGACGGGGCTCGGCCGCACCGGGACGTTCCTGGCCACCCAGGCCGAGAACGTCGAGCCCGATCTGGTGCTCGTCGCCAAGGCGCTCTCCGGCGGCTACGTGCCGGTCGGCGCCGTCGCCGGCAAGAGGTGGATCTTCGACAAGACCTTCGACCGGATGGACCGCGCCGTCGTGCACGGCTCGACGTTCGGAAAGAACAACCTGGCCATGGCCGCCGGCCTCGCCACCCTGCAGGTGCTCGACGACGAAAAGCTGATCGAGAACGCCGCCCGCCGCGGCGAGAGTCTGATTCGCCGCCTGAAAGAGCTCTGCGGCCGCTACGAGCTGCTCGCCGACGTGCGCGGGCGCGGCATGATGATCGCGCTCGAGCTCGGCCCGCCGAAGTCGCTCAAGCTGCGCGCCGCCTGGGCGCTGGTCGACAAGGCCACCAAGGGCCTCTACTGCCAGATGGTGGTGCTGCCGCTCTTCAGCCGGCACCGGATCCTGAGTCAGGTCGCCGGCCACGACATGTACGTCATCAAGCTGCTGCCGCCGCTCTGCCTGAGCGAGCGCGACGAGGACTGGATCGTCCGCGCCGTCGACGACGTCCTCGCCGACGCCCACCGCTTCCCCAGCGCCGTCTGGGATCTGGCCGCCACATTCACCGGCAACGCTCTCAAACGCCACGCGGGGTAAACGGCGTTATATTGGCGCCTGGTCAGGGTCCAAGGTCCAAGGTCCGCTAGATCTGGAGGGGTGTGATGGTCAAAGCGTGGGTGAGCAGGATCGGAGTCGCGGTGGTGTGTGGCTTGTTGTCGTCGGCCGCCTCGGCGGCGCACGCGCGCGTGCGGCGTGTCCCGGAGCGCTATCAGACGATTCAGGCCGCGATCGACGCGTCGAGCGCCGGTGACGTGGTCGACGTCGCGCCGGGCAGCTATTGCGGCGCCACGGTGACGACCGCCGTGACCCTGCAGGGGCACGGTCGCGCCACCATCGTCGGATGTCCTCAGAGCCCGACTATCTCAGGCGAGCTGCGGGCCGGCTTCTCTCTGCCGGGGGCCGACGGCGTCAGCGCCGCCAGCGGGACGCGGATCGAAGGGTTCGTGTTCGACGGCCGCGGGATCGCCGAGGACGATCTCGATCCGCTTTCGTTGGGCGTCTTCGCGCGCTTCGCCAACGACGTGCGCGTGACCGACAACGTCTTCCTGGGGACCGTGCAGGCGATCACCAATACTGCCGGTGACGGTTGGTTCATCGCCCGCAATCGGATCGAGGGGCTCACCCTCTTCGACTGCACAGGGGCGCTCTGCGCGGGCGGCGACGGCATCGTCATCCAGCTGGCGCACGACTCGATCGCGGCGGCGGGCGGTCCCGGCGCGCCGGTCAACCGCCCCGAGCACAACATCGTCATCGGCAACCAGGTGACCGGCTCTGTCCCCGATGGGTTCGCGGCCTTCTCGATGGTCGGTGTTTTCGTGTTCGCCGCCGACGACACCGCCGTCGAGCGCAACACCGTCAGCATCCCCGACAACCCGAACGCCGACGCGACGGGCGAAGGCGTGGTGATCTCCAACGTCTGTTGTGGCGAGCCCGCGATCTCGCCGGGCGCGCGCCGTACGCTGGTGCTCTTCAACAACGGCCGCGACAGCCAGTTCGGCGTGGTGGTCGAGGGGAGCAACGGCGACAACACCGGCGGGCTCAAGCTGTTTGGAAACTCCGGCCCGGTGCTGGTGGAAGGAACCTTGGTCGATGATCTTCCCCCGCGCCGTCCGTTGGTGGCGCGCCGCCCCTTTGGTCGCCGGACGCTCTTCTGATATTGACCGCAGTATGTCGATCGTCGCAGCGCTCAAGGGGAAGGGGCCGAACGGCCTCGGTTACGGCACGACCGCCGAAGAGGCGACCGCTGGGTGCGACCTCAGCGGCAAGACGGTGCTGGTCACCGGCTGCAACTCGGGGCTCGGCCTGGAGACGATCCGGGCGCTGGCGCTGCGCGGCGCGCGCGTGCTCGCCACCGCCCGCACGGTCGACAAAGCGCGCGACGCTGCCCAAGGGATGAAGGGCGACTTCGTGCCGCTCGCCTGTGAGCTCTCCGACCCGGCGTCGGTGCGCGCCTGCGTCGCCTCGGTGAAGTCCGGGGCCGGGCCGCTCGACGCGCTCATCGGCAACGCGGGGGTCATGGCGATCCCCACGCCGCAGCAGAAGCACGGCTGGGAGCTGCACCTCTTCACCAACCACATCGGGCACTTCATCTTGATCACGGGCCTCCTCGATCGGCTGGCCCCGGCCGGCCGCGTCGTCGTGGTCGGCAGCAACGCGCACCGGCGCGCGCCGGCCGCCGGGATCGAGTTCGACAATTTGTCGGGCGAGCGCGACTACGAGCCGATGAAGGCCTACGGCGTGTCGAAGCTGGCCAACATTCTTTTCACCCGCGAGCTGGCCCGGCGACTCGGCAACGGGACGCAGACCGCCAACACGCTGCACCCGGGCGTGATCTCCACCGGCATCACCCGCACCATCCCGACGATGGCGCAGATGGCGATGCGCATGGCGGCCCCCATTCTGCTCAAGACGCCCGCGCAGGGGGCGGCCACCCAGTGCTATCTCGCCACCAGCCCCGCGGTCGCCAAGGTCACCGGCGCCTACTACGCCGACTGCAACCCGTCGGAGACGACGCCCCTCGGGCGCGACATGGCGCTGGCCGCGCGGCTCTGGGAAGCGTCCGAATCGCTCGTCGCGCGCATCTAGTTCGGGACCCTCGAAGGGTCCCGCGCCCCCCGCGAAGAGGTCGAGCCGGCGGAGCCGTCTCGCCCTCACGCGATCTAGCTCTCTCGCGCGCGCGCCAGATCTTCGATGAAGCGGAGCACCAGGGCGGTCCAGCCGGTCTGATGGCTGGCGCCGAGGCCGCGGCCGGTCTCGCCGTGGAAATATTCGTGGAAGAGCAGCAGGTCGCGCCAGTGGGGATCGGTGGCGAACTGCGTGTCGTCGCCGTGGCAGGGGCGGCGGCCGTCGGGACCGGCCAGGAAGATCCCGGCCGTGCGCGCCGACAGCTCGCGCGCCACCTCACCGAGTGTGAGGCCGCGCCCCGAGCCAACGGGGCACTCGACCCGCAGGTCGTCGCCGTAGAAGTGGTGGTAGCGCTCGAGCGCCTCGATCAACAGATAGGTGGTCGGCATCCAGACGGGGCCGCGCCAGTTGGAGTTGCCGCCGAAGAGGCCGATCTTCGACTCGCCCGGCTCGTAGTCGACCTCCAGCGTCTGCCCGCCGAAATCGAAGCGGTAGGGATTGTGCTCGTACGCCTTCGACATCGAGCGGATCCCGTGCGGCGAGAGGAACTCGCTCTCGTCGAGCATTCGCCCGAGCATGCGCACCAGGCGCTCGCGCGAGGGGATCGCCAGCAACATACGGCCGCCGCCCCCCTCGCCGAGCGTGACGCGGCCGGCGAGGTCGCGCCGGTTGTCGAGGAACCAGCGCAGCCGCTTGTTGAACGCCGGCAAGCGATCGATCACCTCCTCGTCCAACACCTCGACGGCGATGAGCGGCAAGAGGCCGACCATCGAGCGGACGCGCAAGGCCGTCTCGTTCCCGTCGACGTGCAGGCGGTCGTAGTAGAAGCCGTCAGCGTCATCCCAGAGGCCGGTCCCGCCGAAGCTGTTCATCGCGTCGGCGATGCGGACGAAGTGCTCGAAGAACTTCGAGGCCATGTCCTCGTACACCGGATCGGTCTTGGCCAGCTCCAGCGCCATCGACAGCATCGTCGCGCAGAAGAAGGCCATCCAGGCCGTGCCGTCGGCCTGCTCCAGGAAGTCGCCCGTCCGCAGCGGCTTCGAGCGATCGAAGACGCCGATGTTGTCGAGCCCCAGGAACCCACCCGAAAACAGGTTTCGCCCCGCCGCGTCCTTGCGGTTGACCCACCAGGTGAAGTTGAGGAGCAGCTTCTGGAACATCCGCCCGAGAAAAACGCGATCGCGCTGGCCGTCGGCGCCGACCGCGATCTTGTAGACGCGCCAGGCGGCCCAGGCGTGCACCGGGGGGTTCACGTCGCCGAAGGCGTACTCGTACGCCGGGAGCTGCCCGTTCGGCTGCATGTACCACTCGCGCGTCAGCAGGATGAGCTGCTCTTTGGCGAAGCTCGGATCGATGCGCGCGAAGGGGATCATGTGGAACGCCAGATCCCAGGCGGCGTACCAGGGGTACTCCCACTTGTCGGGCATCGAGATGACATCGCGGTTGTAGAGGTGGCGCCACTCCGCGTTGCGTCCCCCGAGGCGTTCCGGCGGCGGCGCCGGCGCCGCCGGATCCCCGTCGAGCCAGGCGCTAACGTCGTAATGATAGAACTGCTGCGTCCAGAGTAGCCCGGCGTAAGCCTGGCGAACCACCAGCCGCTCGTCGGGCGTGAGCGCCCCCGTCTCGCGCGCATAGAAGGCATCGGCCTCGGCCTTTCGTGCGCCCACCACGGCGTCGAAGTCGGCGAACGGCGGCGCGCCGCCCTCGCCGCTCGCCGCGTCTGCGGTCACCTCCGCCAGCCGGAGCCGCACCCGCAGCTCGCCCCCCGCCGGGACGCTCAGGCGATAGACCGCCGCCGCCTTGGTCCCCCGCTTCGCCGGATTCACGGCGTCGGGGCGCTTGTCGACGACGTAGTCGTGAAACGCGTCCTTGCAGTAGGACCCAGCGTTCGGCTTGCCGTAGAGCCGTTCGGTGTTTGTCTCGTTCTCCGTGAAGACGAGCTCGGGGACGGCGCCCCCTACCCCCTCGACGGAGAAGCGAAACTTCCCCAGCGACGGGTGCGCCACGTCGATCGCGCCCGGGCCGGCCGCCACCAGCGACGGCTTGTCGTCCGGGCGCAGGTACCCCTCCCCTTCGCGGCCCCACGACCAGCTGTTGGCGAACCAGAGCGTCGGCAACAGCACCAGCGGCGCGTCGGCCGGCCCGCGGTTCGCGACGGTGATCGCCAGGCAGAGATCGGCCGGGGCTGCCTTGGCGTGCTCCAGTGTGACGTCGAAGTAGCGGCCATCGTCGAAGACGCTGGCGTCGGTGATCTCGAACTCGCGCTCGGCGCGCCCGCGCTTGCGGTTCTCTTCGCAGAGGCGCGCGTAGGGGAATGCCCGCTGCGGGTATTTGTAGAGCGCCTTGCCGTACGAATGTGTCGGCGTGGCGTCGAGGTAGAAGTAGAGCTCCTTGACGTCCTCACCGTGGTTCCCTTCGGGGCCCGTCAGGCCAAACAGGCGCTCCTTGAGGATCGGATCGACGCCGTTCCAGAGCGCCAGCGCGAAGCAGAGGCGCCCCTGCCGGTCGCAGAGTCCCAGGAGGCCATCCTCGCCCCAGCGGTAGGCGCGGCTGCGCGCCTGATCATGCGGGAGGAATCGCCAAGCGTCGCCGTCGGGCGAGTAGTCCTCGCGCACCGTCCCCCACTGCCGCTCCGACAGGTACGGCCCGAACCGCTTCCAGTCGCGGGTGCGCGTCCGGTCCTCCTCGAGCCGTCGTTCTTCAGCGTTTGCTTCGGCGTTCGCTTCGACGTTCGCCTCTGGCTGTTCGTTTCGGGCGGCCACGTCGCGGGCGCGATCTTGACCGCGAAGCCGGCCGACATCAATCTCGCCGCCTCCGACGCACCGGCCCGTCTCCGTCGACAAACTGTTGACTTACCTCTCCTTTCGGCGATGGTTTGTCCTGGCGTCCGGCTCTAACCCGACCAAAACCGGAACAAGAAAGGACCCAAGAATGATCAGCAACCAGAAATGGATGTTGCACGGCGCGTTGAGTTTGGCGGTCGTACTGTCGGCGGCGGAGGTGCGCGCGCAGAAGCTCGAGACCCCAGGATCGCCCGCGGCCGAAGCGGCCCCCACGCCGTCATCCTCCGGCCCGAATGCCTTCGGCGACGGCGGCCAGTTCGTCCTCTCGGCCGAGAACCTCTTCGGATTCACCTACGATCATCCGTCTGCGGGACAGAGCCGGACCACCTACAGCCTGCTGGCGAGCCCATTCGGGGTCGGCGCCACGCCCTATGAGTGGCCTCGGCTGGCATTCGACTACTTCCTCACGAAGTCGATCAGCGCAGGCGCCGGGATCGGCTTCGCGCGATCCACGTCCGGCAGCGACGCGCGCTACGCGTTCGAGGTGGCTCCTCGGCTGGGCTACGGGATGATGGTGGGCCCCTGGCTGGGCGTCTGGCCGCAAGTGGGCGTCACCTACGTCAACTCGACGGGCCAGAATTACCTCGGGCTGACGATCAACCTCGCCGCGGTGATCGTCGTCGCGCCCCACCTGGCGCTCACGATTGCGCCGGAGGGGAACATCGGCCTCTCCGGAAAACAGAACGGCAACGCGCTCAAGTTGACCACCGCCGGACTGCAGCTCGGCCTGGCGATCCCGTTCTGAGAGGGGCGGCCGAAAAATACGCGCCGGCCGCGCGGGGTCAGACCTCGCGCGGCTTGAGGCGGCGGCCGATCAGCTCGTTGACCTTCTCACCGCGCTTGAACAGCAGCGTGTCGACGAACTCCCGCCCGCCGTCGCGCCGGGCGATGAGCAGCCCGATCCGCTGCTGATGAAGAAACGGACGGACGTCGACCAGGTCGTCGAAGCTCCAGCTCCGCAACCCCGAGTTGTCGCGCACGATCATCCCGTTCGGGGTCAGCACCAGCGTCGCCCGCTTGTGCCCCGCCGTTTCGGGATCGCGCTCGGGCGGCAGCGCCATGACGAAGAGTCCGATCGTCGCCAGCGCCAGGAGCGCAATCGGCGGCCGGCTCAGCCCTCCGATCAGGCTGGCCAATGCCCCGCCGCCGACCAGCACTGCAAAGACCGCCAGGACGCGCCGCTTGGTCCTCTCCGGATCGCGCGCGAAAAAAGCCACTGTCCCGGGCGGCACGCGCCCGGCGTCGACGCTCAACAAGCTTTCGACGTCGCTCATAGATGATTGCATCGTCGGTCCCTCACCACGCTTGAGTCTCGTTCGAACGTAATCATTGTAAGACCCGCAAGCTCGTCGTCTCGTTTTTCGATCCAGAAAACGCAGGTGTGTAACCCGGGGCGCCGCACACACATCGAAACGAATCCTGTAAGGGGAAACATGACGACCAACAATCAGAACAACGAATCGGTCCGCGAGATCTTCCGCATCGTCACCGCGCACAAGCAGCGGGAAGGGGGCGGCTTCATCGTTCGCCGCCCCTTCCCCTCCTACGGGCTGACCGTGGTTGACCCATTCTTGTTGATCGACGAGATGGGGCCGGTCGATTACGCCCCCGGCGAGGCGGTCGGCGCGCCCGACCACCCCCACCGCGGCTTCGAGACTGTTACCTACGTGCTGGAAGGGGAGATGGAGCACGAGGACTCGGCCGGCCACCGCGGCTCGCTGCGGGCCGGCGACGTCCAGTGGATGACCGCCGGCGCCGGCATCGTCCATTCGGAGGAGCCCTCGCGCGCGCTGCGCGAGAAAGGGGGGCGCGTTCACGGTTTCCAGATCTGGATCAACCTGCCGGCCCGCCTCAAGATGACCCGGCCTCGTTACCAGGAGCTCGCCGCGGCCAAGATCCCGACTGCGGAGGCGGCCGACGGTCGCGCCCGGGTCCGGGTGATCGCCGGCGAGGCGCTGGGCGTCCGCGCCGCCATCGACACCCACACGCCGATCACCTACCAGGATTGGACCGTCGCCGAGGGGGCCGACCTGACGCTGCCACTCCCCCGCGAGCAGCATGCGCTGATCTACCTCTTCGAGGGGAACGTCCGACTGGGGAACGACGGCAGCGAGCCCGGTGGACGGCTGGTGACCGACGGCCAGATGGCGATCCTGGCTGATGGCGATGCGGTTCGGTTCCGCGGGGTGGCCGGCGGCGGCCGCTTCCTGCTGCTCTCGGGCGTTCCGCTGGGCGAGCCGGTGGCGCGCTACGGGCCGTTCGTCATGAACAACGAGGCGGAGATCGTCCAGGCGGTGCAGGACTATCAGAGCGGTCGAATGGGGGAGATCACCCGGACGGCCGAGGTCACCTCCCCCCGCTAGAGCGCGTCGAATCTAGCGCAGCGCCAGCGTTCCGGCCCGCCAGGACGGCGCGCTCCAGCGCTTGAAGGCGACCAGCTTGTCGGCGCTGCTCGCCCATTTCTCGACCGACAGCGCCGCGGTGAGCAGGACCTGAAACCGGCGGGAGACGTGGCCGGCGGCGCGAACCTCACGGACGACCAGCAGGCGGCCGCCGTCGGGCGAGAACCCGGCCGACTCGACGTAGCCGACGTCGGGATCGGTCGTGGCGGCGGTGAGGGTGTCGAAGGCCCAGCTGCCGTCGGCGGCGCGGCGCAGAACCCAGAGCTCGGTCCAGGAGGGGAGAGGCTGGACAGCCAGCGTGGCGAGGTCCCCCGACGGCGCCCAACGGAGCGCGCTCGGCCAGACGACGCCGTAGCTGCAGCGCTCGCCCAGGAGCGGCGCCTTGTCGCCGGCGCCGGCGGTCAGGCGGACGCAGGTCTCGCCGGGCGCGCGCGCCGCGAAGGAGACGACCGTCTTGCGCGCGCGACTCTCTTTCGGCGGCGTCTCGGTCGCCCAGCGGGAGGCGGCCACGCGGACTGCCGTCTCGTCGTAGAGATCGAGATCCTCGGGGGACAGCACCCCGCGATCGCAGAGCGCCAGCTCCCGAACCGCCGCCGCCTCGGCGCGCGACGCCGCCTCGGCGTGGGCCTGCCTCGCCTCGTCGAACGCCCGCCAGGCCAGCGCCTCGGCGCGGCGCAGCCGGACCCGCCCCCCGAGCGACGCCGGGAGCGCGCCCGCCGCGGCGAAGTCGATCGTCTCGAGCGCCCGCAGGCGGCGATCGTTCCAGAGCCGCGCCTCGACCGGCGGTTGCACCGGATCGCGACAGGGATCAATCGAGAGAAAGAGCGCCGCCCGCGCTCGCTCGGCCGGCGCGGCCGACGGCGCTGCCAGGACCGCGGCCCAGGCCTCGCCGTCGTAGCAGATCCGCGTCCGTCCGCCGACCTCCTCAGGTTCGGTCACCTCGAACTTCACGCCGTAGCTCTCGGCCACGGCGACATGCGCGGCCAGCGTCGCGTCCTTCGCGTCGGCCCGCCGCGCGGAGGCCCGCCGCGCCAACCGGTCGGCCATGCCCCCGATCGAGGCCAGCAGCTCGCTGGTGTCGGCGCCGGCCGGGGCGGCCCGCAGCGCCAGAGCCGCGGTGCCGATCCCCAGCGATTCGTAGCCGCTGGCCTCGCGCAGAAAGCGAACGACCGACGCCAGCTCGGAGGCCGAGCTCTCCTGCACGCGATAGGTTCGCGCCTGCGACTGGCGCAGGTAACCGGGGCGCTCGTGCCGGTGGTCGTAGACCTTGAGGAACCCGGCGCTCTCGCCGCGGACCTCCAGCCAGTCCCCGCGCCACAAGGTGGCCTGCGCGGGGGCGTTGTCGCGGGGGGCGTTGCGAAGGACCGCCGGATCCTCCGCCACCAGCGCCACCAACAGGACGACCGCGGGGGTCATGGTTACTCCCGCTCCGCGGCGTTGTCATTGGCCGGGGTGACGTTGGCCGCGACCGGCGGGGAGGTCGGGGCGCCGGCGGTACGCCCCTGCATCCCGAGCAGGCCCCCCGCAAAGAAGCCACCCGCCGAGGGCGGCGCCACGATGACCTGAATCTTGTCGGAGAGCTTGTCGGCCAGCGTCTTCTGAATCAGCAGCGGGTTCTGGGCTATGAGCGCCGAGTCGCGCGCCATCTGCGCGTTGTTGGCCTTGCCGGTCACCTCGATGCGGTAGGCGTCGGCGTCGGAGAGCTTCCGGCGCGAATCGACCTCGGCGACGGTCTCGATCTTGCGCGCCTCGGCCTCACCCTCGGCGTCCTTCATCCGCTGCACCTTGCGCGCCTCGGCCTCCAGGCGCCGCTGCTCGATCTCCTTCTCCTTGAGCGGCAGGACGTGCTTCATCGCCTCCTCGCGCGCCTTGGCGGCGATGATCTCCTCGGAGGCGGAGGCCTCGGCGGCCTTCTCGCGCGTCACCTTGGCGGCGTCGGCCTCCAGCTCCGACTGCTTCACCATCTTCTCTTTGAGCTGCAGCGTGTAGCGCATCTTCTCGGTGGCCAGCTCCTCGGAGAGCATCCCTTCGAGGCCCGCGCGGTACTGCGCCGGCAGATCGACGTGGCCGAGGTAGAGCGAGCGCACGGTGATCCCGTCCTTGCCGAGCAGGTCGCGCAGCTCGGCCTGGATGTCGTCCTGAATCTCGACCCGCTTGTCGGTGAAGATCTCGCGCACCGTGTGCCGCGACAGCGCATGGTGGAGGACGCCGTCGACGACCGGCTCCAGCAGATCGGCGCCGACGTTGGCTGGCAAGCGCTTGGCCACCTCGCCGACGCGGGCCGGATCGAGCGCGTAGCGGACGGTCACCGCCACGCCGACCGACAGCCCCTCGACCGACTGGAACGGCGCCGCCCCCTCCGCCGTGGCGCTCTCCTGCGGACGGTAGACCTGATCGCGCAGGCTGTAGCGCCGCAGCTCGTGCACCAGCGGCAGCATCAGCGTCGGCCCCTCGGGGACCACGCTCACGCCGCCGGTGAGGCGGTTGATGCGCACGCCGACCTCACCGGGCGCCACCACCTGTACGGGGGGGCGAAACACCAAGAGCAGCGCGAAGCCGACCAGCGCGGCGCCGCCGAGATAACGACGGCCACGCGGGCTGCCGAAGACCTCGATACAGCCGAGCACCACGGCGGCGACGGCCGCGCGGGTGAAGACGTAGCTCTTGAAGGCGAGCTGTTTGAAACGGTCCTTGAACGTGTCCATGGCAGGCTCCTTTTCGACGGGCGTCAGAGGGCGACGCCTGGCCGAATTGCAGCCGCCGTGCCGGCGCGCCGATCGCGCGCTCCGCTGTCTTTGAGCCGTTTGTCCGGGGCGTGACTCTATCTTTTAGATATCTGGCTCTATATAATAGATAGCGTGAGAAGCGATCGCTGGCTGGCCCGCATCCGGCACGATCTGGTCAAGCGGCTGGTCTGGCCGGCGCGCGATCGCCGGGACCTCGGCGGCGCGCCTGCTCCAGGCGAGCTGGTCGCCAATCTCGCCGACGACGAAGGCGCCCCCACCACCCCGCACGCTCTGTGGTGCGCGCGGGCCGCCGAGGGGCCGGGCGGCGCGGCGAATGGCGACGCGATCGTGCGCTTCGAAGAGGCGCTGACCCGCGCCGTCGCGGCGGCCGCGGCGGGCGACGTCGACGGCGTCCTGGCGCTGGAGACGGCCTTCGACGCGTTGGCGCGATCCTTGGAGGAGAAATAGCGATGCCTCGTCTCCTGGTAATTGACGATCGCGACCAGACGGTGGAGATGGTCCACCGGCAGATGCCGCAGTTCGAGACCGTCACGCGCTGCGATCGTCGCATCCCCTGCCAGGTCTGCGAGGAGCGGACGCGCGGCTGTCCGCTCCGTTGCGCCCACGACTACGCCGAGGCGGCCGAGGCGCTCGGGCGACAGCCGGCGCTGCCTGATCTGGTCGTGCTCGACCTGCACTTCGCGCTGCCGGAGGAGCGGCTGCTCCCCGAGGACAAGACCGCGCTGCCGACCGAAGCCAAGGCCCGGCGCGCGGCGCTGGAGCAGCTGCGGCGGCGTCAGGGCCTGCTGATTCTCGAGAGGCTGCGCGCGACCTACCCGACGCTGCCGGTGGTCATGCTGACGACGACCGGCTCCGACCTCGGCGCCGAGCGCCCGTCCGATCCGCTCGTCTACCTGTGCGAGAACGAGGTGGTCGACAGCCGCAGCCTGGCCGCCGAGATCTCTCGCGCGCTGGCACTGTCGCACAGCGCCCAGGAGGGGCCGATCTTCTGGGGGCGCGCGCCGGCCATGACCGAGCTGCGGCGCCAGATCGAGACGCTGGTGCGGTCGCCGCTGCCGCTGCTGGTCGAGGGGGAGACCGGCACCGGCAAGAGCTTCCTGGCTGAGCATGTGATCCACCCGCGCTCGGGCGCCAAGGGGCCGCTCGTCGTGACCGATCTGTCGACGGTGCCGCCCGCGCTGCTGGCGGCGCACCTGTTCGGCGCGCGGCGCGGCGCCTACACGGGCGCCGTCGAGGATCACGCCGGCGTGTTCGAGCAGGCGCACGGCGGGACACTGTTCCTCGACGAGATCGCCAACCTGGATCTCGATCTGCAGCGGCAGCTCCTGCTGGTGCTCGAGCGTGGCACGGTGACCCGGCTCGGCGACACGCGGGCGCGACAAGCCGCCCCCAAGCTGGTGGCCGCCACGCACGAGGACGTCGAGGCGCTGGTGCGCGCCGGGCGCTTCCGGGCCGATCTCTACATGCGGCTCAACCCGGCCACCCGCCTGCGCCTGCCGGCGCTGCGCGAGCGGCGCGAGGATCTCCCCGAGCTGGTCCGCTTCGCCTTTCTCGAGGCGCTGCGGTCGGAGCCGCTGCGGCCGCTGGCCCGCGCCTACCTGGCGCGCTTCCCGACGCCCGACGACTTCGCCGACGCCGAGAACGCCGTGGTGTTCGGCCGTCCGCGCGCGGCTGCCGCCAGGCGGGACGCCTTCTCGGTCTTCATCAGCCGCGAGGCGCTCGATCGCCTGGTCGCGCACGACTGGCCGGGGAACCACCGCGAGCTGCGGCTCTTTGCCGCGAACGCGCTGGTCTTCGCGCTCACCCAACACCTCGACGCCGGGCCGGCGGCCACGGCCGCGCGCGCCCCGGCGGTGCTCGACGTCCCCGACCCGCTGATCGCCCGCCTGCTCGGCGCCGTAGCGACCACCAAGCCGGGAACTGCAACGGCGCCTCTGCGCGGTGGCGCACGACGGATCGATGTCGCGATCGCGCCGGCGGCGAGCTTCGCGCGCCTGTCGGCCGAGGTGGAGCGGCAGTATCTGCGCGCCATGTTCGACGCCTGCGACGGCGATCTCGAGCGGATGGCGCACGAGCTGCTCGGCCCGCGCGGCGCCGCCCGACAGGTCCACCTGCGGCTCAACCAACTCGGGCTGCGTCTGCGAGATCTGCGCGGAGCGGGCGGGTGATCGCGGCGCTCGGCGCCGTGGCCACCGCCGTGGTGCTCGCGCTCGGTGGGGCCGACGGAGGTGCGCCGCTGCCGGCGGCTGAAGCGGCGCCGGTGCCCAGCGTCCAGTCCACACCCGCCGCGCACGTCGCACCCGCCGTACCCGCCTTCGCGTCGGCCAACACACGCGCGGCGATGCGCAGCGAGCACGCGCAAGCGATGGCGCGGCTGCGCGCCGGAAGCTACGCCGAGGCAGCGGAGCTCTTCACCAAAGCCGCCGCGCGCGATCCGGGAAACGCGGCGCTGGCGACAGATCTGGGGTTTGCGCTCGGGCGTGCGGGGCGGCGCGCCGAGGCCGAGACGGTCCTGCGTGGCGCGATCGAAAAAGACCCCCACCGCTACTACGCCTACGTGAACCTGGCCGATCTGCTGGCGGAGGATCCGGCGCGCTGGGAACGGCGCGACGCGGTCGTCGCCTTCCTCGACAAAGGCCTCGACGCGCTGAAGGAGGACCGCAAGGGGCGCTTCAACCTGCTGCTGGGGCTGGCCGGCTTCGAGCGCGCGGTCGGGCGAACGGCGGCGGCGCGGGCGCGGCTGCAACCTCTGCTGGCGCCCGAAGCGCCGCCGCTGTCGCGCGCGCAACGCAAGCGCGTGCTCGATCTGCTCGACACCATCGCCCTCGACGAGCGGGCCCGCGCGCTGGAGGACTGGCCCGCGCCCGCGCCGGCGACCGCGCGGCGGCTGGCGGCGGAGGCGGAGCGATTCGAAGCGGCCGAGCGCGTCGACGACGCAATTCGAAATCTGGAGATCGCCGTCAACTTGGCGCCGTCGAACGCCGAGGCCTGGCGTGCGCTCGGGCGGCTGCTCGCCGCACACGGCGGCGCGCTGGAGCTCGACCGCGCCGACGAGGCCCTGCGCCAGGCGCTCACCCTCGAGCCGGCCTGGTCGGATCTGCGCGAGCTGCGTGCCCAGATCGCCCGCCGCCACGCCGCCGTCAGCGCGCCCGCGCCGCGGAGCGCCGCCCCGTCCGAGCACGCGCGCGTTCTTTATCAACAGGCAGAGGAGTGGATCGATGTCGGCGATCCGATCCGTATGGGGCGCGATCTCGTCGAAGAGGCCCTGGCCGACTCCCCCGGCTTCGTCGCCGCCGCGGTGTCGCTCTACGCGCTCGGTGGCGTGGTCCCGCAGGCGACGATCGACGCGCTCCACGATGACGGCCCTGGGTTGTGGGCGCTGGCCGACGGCGTGCGCAAGCTGGGCAAGGTCGACAAGACGGACAAGACCGGCGCGCCGGCGGCCGACAGCGACGTGCTCATAGGCCCCTGGATCGATCGCGCCGTCGAGCTCGACGTCCAGGAGGCGCGTTTCGCGCGGGCGGCCACGCGCGCCGTAGCCGGCGACCGGGCCGGGGCGCTGGCGGATCTCGTCGCCTACGTCGCGCGCGAGCCCAACCCCGAACACCTGGCCGAAGCGCGCGCTCTCCGCGCCGGTCTCGGTGAGAAGGCCGATCCGTCAGAGCGCAACAGCGCACGCTCCGACGACACGCACCTGTCGCCTCGGCTGCTCGCCCGTATTCGCTTGATTGAAGATCGACCGGACGCCGCGCTGCGCGCGCTCGGCGGGACGTGCACGCGCGAGCTGCCGACCAACCGCCTGTTGGCGATCGGGATGGTCTACGAATACGCGGATCAGCGAACCGCGGCGCGCGGCTGCTACGAGATGGCCGGCGCCACCGGAGACCGCGGCGCGCTCGCGCGGCTGGCGCGCCTCGATGCCCGACTCTCCGAAGCCGAGTTGCGCCTGGCCGATCGCAGGCTGCTCGAGCAAGCGGCCGGCCTCGACGTCGCCGCGGCCTGGTGGGCGCTGGCCCGGCTGGAGCTCTCGGCGGGTGATGCGGGCGAGGTCGGCGCGGCCCGGACCAACGCCGGCATGGCCCTCGCCCTCGCGGCGAAGAGCCCGGCCCCGGCGGACAGCTGGATTCCCGCGGCCGAGGCTGCCGAGCGGAAGCTCTCCCAGACCTGGCACGCAACCGAAGAGACCCGGCGCCTGCAGCGACAGCGCACCACGTTTGCCGCCGCGGCGCTGGTGCTGTTGGCGGTCGCGCTGCTGGTCCGACGCCGCTGGGGCGGCCGGACCGTCGAGGCGGCGCTGCGACGACGCCCCGGTCTCTTCCCCGAGGTGGCCGGCGCGGTCGCCGAGCTGCGCCACGACGTCCTCAAGCACCGGGCGGGGGTGATCGGCGCCGCGCTCGACCCGCAGGTCCCGCCCGAGGAGATCGCCCGCGCCCTCACCGAGCCGCGCCCGACGTCCGTGGTGGTCGCCGGAATCTACGACCGCCTGGTGCGAGCGGCGCGCGGCGCGGGGTTGCCGTTGCGGCCGCTCGCGCGCGAGCCGGTCTTCGGCGCGCTGACCCACGAGCTGGCCCGCGCCGAGCTGCTGGCCACGCGCTCGCCGCGCGACGGCCGCGACGAGCTCTGCGCGATCGACCGGCGCCTGCGCGGTCCGCACGCCGACGCGCTCGACGCGCTCTTGAAGATGGGCCCGCGGACCCGCCTCGACGCTGGGGCGCTGTCCCGTTGGATTGCCGCCGTCGAGGCCGAGAGGCGGCAGGGGGGCCACGGGTGGGCCGCCCCCGGTCTCTCGCTGGCCGATCTCGATCTCGACTTTCCCGTCGAGCTCGACGCGCTGTCGGCCGTCTTCAGCAATTTGCTTCGCAACGCCCAGGCGGCCGTCGACGGCACGCCCGAGGCGCGTGTCGTCATCCGCGCCGATCGCGAGCGCGACGTGACCGGACGCCAGTGGGTCACGCTGCTGGTCGGCGACTCGGCCCCCGCGGCGCTGACACTGGAGTCGATCGAGGCGCGCGAGAGCGGACGGGGTCTGGCGATCGTGCGCGATCTGGTGCGCGCCTGGCGCGGCCACCTGGTGGTGCGCCCCGAGCCGGCGCCGCTCGTCAAACTCGTGGGGGCGTCGTTCCCGCTATGACCGTCGCCGGGGACGTCCGACTCCGCTTCGTCGTCTGCGAGGACGGCGCCGAGTATCTCGAGCGCTTCCGGCGTTTCCTCGGCGAGTCGTTCGATTTTATCCCAGCGCACGACTTCGGCGAAGCGCGCGCCGCCGCGGCAGACGCCGACGGTCTGCTGCTCGATCTCGACTTTCGCCGCACGCCGGCCGACCGGCTGGTCGACGAACAGGGGCCGGCGCCGGCGTCGATGGACGCCGGCACGCGCACGCGGCTGGCCGAGACGCAGGGGATCCTGATCTTGCGGCGGCTTCGCGCCGGCGGCGTCGCGCTCCCCGCCATCCTGTTCGCCGACCTCGAGGACGCCGGACAGCTCGCCTTCCTCACACGTACGCTCGCCCCGCTCACCGTCGCCGGCAGCCGGATGGGCATCGCGGAGCTCGCGACGCTCCTCCGGGCCACCCCGACAACACAACGTCGATAGCTCTCCTCTCGACGATCGTGGCAGGGGCTGGTTCTAGGCGTTCCGCAACCGCAGCGCGATCGCGCAGCAGATCGTCAACGCCACCTCGGTGACCAACGTGGCGTAGGCAGCGCCCGGACCGGCGAGCCGCGGAATCAACACCAAGTTCGCGCTGACGTTGACGACCAGCATGAGCGCCGCGAACAGCAGGTTGCGCCGTTCGAGATCGCGCGCGACGAGAAAGTGCGTGAGACCGTAGTTCAGGAAGAGGATCGGGAGCGCGACGGCCAGCACCCGCAACGACGGTGCGGCCCGCGCGAACCCCGCCCCGTAGACCAGCGCGATGACCCGATCGCTCGTGAGATAGACGCCGAACGCGACCGCCGTGCCCAGCGCCAGCAGCAGCGCTGCCAGCGCGACCTCCCAGCGGCGCTGGCGCTGCGGATCGCCCTTGGCCCGCGCCAGCGGCGGAAACGTCGCGGCCAGCACGACCGACGGAACGATCATCAGCCCCTCGAAGATCTTGTAGGCCGCGCCGTAGGCGCCGACCTCCGCGTTGCCGGCGAAGGCTTTGAGGATCACGACGTCGCCCTTGAAGTAGAGCTGGGAGAACAGCGTCGCCAGCCAGAGCGGCAGCGCCTCGCCCGCAGCCGCGCGCCAAAGCTCGCGATCGAACCTGCTAATCCCCGCGTCGAGCCCGTAACCGCGTCTCAGCAGCCGCAGCCCGTAAAGGGCGCTCCCCACCATTCCGACGAGAAGCCCGGCCCCGAGCGCGCCGACGGTGCGGTGAACCGCCAGCGCCCCTAGGCCACCCGCCGCGAGCAGCATCGCGCGCGCCACGTTCAGATGCGCTTCGTCGGCGAGCCGCTCGAACCCGCGGAAGATCGCCAGCAGGTAGTCGACGAAGGCATTGACCAGCGCCGTCAGCCCCAGCAGCGCCAGCGCGCGCCGGGTGTCGCCTGGCCCGGCCAGCGCGGCGACGAGCGCCACCACCGCCAGGTAGGGGACCGACGCCAGCAGGCGCAGCCGCAACGCCGTGGCCACGATGACCGGCGCGCGCGACCGATCGCGGGCCAGCGCGCGCGTCGTCCAGACGCCCATTCCCAGATCCGTACAGAGCGCCAGCATCGTGGTTGTGGCGAACGCGAACTGGTAGCTGCCGAAGGCCGCCGCGCCCACGATCGGCGCCGCCACCACCATGAGCAGCAGCCGGCAGGCCTTCTCGACCGGGACGGAGAGCGCCTTGACGAGCACGTTGCCGAGCGCCGTTCGCCCCTCCTTCCCCAGCTGGGCGAGCGGCACCGTCATGCGGTCGCCCGTCGCGGACGCCCGCCCGGCGGGCAAAAAAGCGCATGGAAAGAAAGCGGACCGGAGAGCATTCTTTTCGGATCCCGCCGGAGACGCGGCCGCGCAGAGACTCTGACATGCTCGATCCGACGCGACAACCGAGACCTCTTTCATCATGAAGCTCGCCGTCGAGGTCACCACCTGCACCGCCGAGCGGACCGGCGTCGGCTACTACACCGAGCACCTGGTCGACGCGTTGATCGCCACCGCCCCGCCCGGCGACGAGGTCACGCTGATCGGCAACCGCGAGCTGGCACCCGCCACCTCTCTCAAATGGTCCGGTCGGTTGCGCACGGGCGGCGTCGGGCTCCGCTACCTCTGGATGCAGCGCGACGCCGGCCGGATGCTCGAGGAGGCAGGCGCGGACTTCGCGCTCTTCCCCAACTACCTGGCGCCGCTGGCCCCGCCCTGCCCGTACGTCAACGTCGTGCACGACCTGGCGCTGATCCGAACGCCGCAGTTCTTCAACGCCCGCAAACGCGCGCTCATGCGCCCGTTGCTTCCCGTCGTCGCCCGCGGCGCGGTGGCGGTCGGCACTGTCTCGGAGGCTTCTCGCCGCGACGTCATCGCGCTGCTCGGCGTCCCGGAGGAGCGGATCGTGATGCTTCCGGGCGCGCCTCATCCGGCTTGCCGCCTTCCGGACGACGCGGCGATCGCACGCGCGCGCGCCCGCTACGGGATCGCGCGCCCCTACATCTTGACGGTCGGGACGCTGGAGCCGCGCAAGAACCTCCCGCTCCTGTTGAGAGCGTTCGATCGACTCCGCGCGAAAGTTGACTCGCCGGCCGGCGAGCTCGATCTGGTGACCGTTGGCGCCAAGGGCTGGCGCGATCGCGAGCTGCGCGCCGAGCTGGCGCTGCGCCTCGACTCGGGACGGGTGCATCTGCTCGGGTACGTCCCCGAGGACGATCTGGTGGCGCTCTACGGCGGCGCGGTGGCGATGGCCTACCCATCGCACTTCGAAGGGTTCGGATTGCCGGTGGTGGAGGCGATGGCCTGCGGGACGCCCGTGGTGGCGACCGACGTGGCGGCGCTCCGAGAGGTGAGCGGCGGCGCGGCTATCTTGGTAGCGCCCGGCGACGACGCCGCGCTGGCCGCGGAGCTGGCGGAGCTGGCGGAGAACCCGGTCGCGCGCGCGTCGGCCCGGGCCCGCGGCCTCGCGCGCGCGGCAACCTTCTCCTGGACGATAGCGGCCGAGCGATTGTGGGCGCTGGCCCACGAGACACGGGCGCGCCGCAAGGTCCCGCGGCGCGCCACCACCGAACCGGTGGTCGCGCCGCCGGCTGGCGCCGACGCGCGTGACTGGGCCATCGCCGCCACCGTCGCCTACGCGGATCTGTTCGAAGCGGCCGTCACCGTCGACGATCTGGCGCGCTCTTGTCTGGGGGCGCGCCTCGACGCCGCCGAGGTGGCGCGCCGCGCGGCCGCGTTCCCGCTCCGCGACATGGTGGCGCTCGACGCCGATGGGCACCTCACCTTGCGCGGACGGGAAGCGCTGGTGCCCCGGCGCATCGACGGCATCCGACGAACCGCCGAGCTGCTGGAACGTCACCGGCGGGTCATCGCGGCGCTGGCCGCGCTGCCGTTCGTTCGATCGCTGGCGCTGTCTGGCGGAACGGCTCACCGAAACGCCCGCGGCGGCGACGACATCGATCTCTTCGTGGTGACCGCCGCGGGGAGGGTCTTCACCACTTACACGCTGCTCTTCCTGGCCAGCCGCCTCACCCACACCCGCGGCGTGGTCTGCCCGAACTACCTGGTCGATGAGCACAACCTGCAGATCGTCTATCACCACGATCTCTTCACCGCACACCAGGCGCTGTCGCTGGTCCCCATCGCGGGGCACGACATGTTCGAGCGCTTCGTCGAGGCCAACCGTGATTGGGTGCGCGATTTCTACCCCGCGTACGAGCCGCGCCCGGCGACCACCACCATCGACACTTCGGGCGTTCAGCGCCTCGCCGAGCGCGTAATCGCCTTCGGCGGTGCGGCCGTCGAGCAGCTCCTCGCGACCGCCTGGCGGTTTCACCTCGGGCGGCGCGCCGCCCGGACCCCGCGCGCCGACCTGGTGGTCTCGGGCGGAATCTTGAAGCTGCACCTCTCGGACCACCGGCGGCGCGTGCTGGCGCGGTTCGACGCTCGGCTCGACGAGCTGCGCGCGAAGTGGCCGGCAGAAAGCCCTCGGGACACGGCCGAAGTCATCTCGGCGTAGCTGATGGAGGCGGCCCCCGACAGCGACCCGTCCGCCTCTGCCGTGGGATACCTGCTGGCCGGCGCGGCCGTGGCGATCATGTTGGGGTACCTCCCGGCGCTCAGCTCGCCGTTCGTCGCGCCGAAGTTGGCCATCCTGTCGGTCGCCGGCGCCTGCGGCTTCCTGGGATGGGCCGCAGGATCGTGGCGGCGGCGCCCGGGGCCCTGCGATCGAGGGTTCGTCGGTGCATCCGCGCTGTTCGGGCTGCTGGTCCTGATCTCGGCGGCGCTCGCCACCCGAAGGGGCGCGCCCGGGGCCCCCTACGCCGCGGTCGAGATCATCCGCATCGGCGCAATGTTCGGGGTGGCTGTCGGCGCCGCCTACGCGGCGCGCGCCGACGCACGAAACGCGCGGCGGCTCTGCGAGGCGATTCACGCAGCCGCCGGTCTGGTGGCCCTGATCGGGCTTGGCCAGCACCTCCGCCTTTCGCCGCTGCCGATCCCGGCGATCAGCGTCCCGGGCTCGACGTTCGGCAACCGGAACGTCGCCGCCGAGGCTGTGGCGATGGCGATCCCGTTCGGCTTTGGTCTGCTCGGGTTCGGCGAAACGACAGGCCCCGCCCTGTCGCCGTCGCGCCGCCGGATGATCGCGTTCTTTGTGGTGCTGGAGATCGGTTACCTGGCGGTGGCACGGGCTCGCGGTGCCTGGCTGGGCGGCGCGCTCGGAATCGCGATCTTCTTCGCGCTCCGACGCCCTCTGCTGTCACGCGCCACCGTCGGTGCCGCGGCCGCGGTCGCGATGCTGGCCGTCACAGGGGCGGCGATTCCCGGCCGCTGGACCGCCCATGATTCGCTCGACGTCAAACGGTTCCAACCGGCCACGCGCGTGGTCCACGACGCCGTCGATCCGAGCTCGCCGGTCGCGCGCACCCGCCTGGCGCTCTGGCGCCGGACACTGGCGCTCTACCGTTCGCACCCGCTGGTCGGAATCGGCGTGGGGAACTTCCCCGTCCTATTTCCTCTCTATGCCGAGCCGAACGCGACGGAGGACGGCGTGCTGTCGCCGACGGCCGTCCCTCGGCGCGCCCACAACGATCTGTTGGAGCGGCTCGCCGAGATGGGGCCGTTGGGTCTGGCGGCGATGCTGGCGCTCTACGCCACGTTGGGCGCCGCCGCGGTACGCCGGGTCCGAGGAGCGCGGCGCGAAGGCCACCCAGGTGACGGCGACGGCGCCGCCGCCTGCGCGGGCAGCCTGGCCGCGTTCGTGGGGTGCGGCCTGACCGGATTTCCCTTCGCGATGCCAGCGACCGTATACCTGTTGGGCGTCGCGGTCGGGCTTCTCGCGGCCGACGCGCCGACCGCGACGGCGACCACGACGGCGACCACGACGGCGACGACGAGCGCCGTCGCACCGCACTTCCGCGCGCGCCGGCTGGTGCTCCCCCCGATCGCCGTCGGCCTGGCCGTCAGTCTGGCAGCCTTCGTCACCTGGTGGTCGGTCCACCGTCTCCAGGCGTCCTACTTCATCGCGCGTTTCGATGCCGCCCTCCGTGCCGGCAACACCCCGGCCGACGCCGAGCGCGCGTTGCCGTTCCTGCGGCGCGCCGACCGCGCCACGCCCAGGGACTTTCAGGTGGCACTCCGCGCCTCGGCGGCCGAGCTCCAGGCCGGCCACGCGTCCGAGGCCAGCGCCGCCGCCGGACGCGCGCTCGACGTCGAACCCTTTTCGGCGAACGCCTGGGAGGCGCTCGCTCGTGCGCGTCTCGCCGCCGACGACGCGTCCGGCGCCGCTGCGGCAGCCGATCGGGCGCTCGGGATCTTGCACGACTATCCGGGCGCGCTCGCCACCCGCGCGCAGGCGGCGTCGCGGCTGGGCGACGAGGCCACCGCCGATGGCGCTCGCGCTCGGCTGAGCGCGCTGGCCCTCACCGACGACGACGCCCGTCGCCTGCTGACCATGCTCGACGCTCCCACCCGGTAACGTACATCTGCCATGGCCCCGCGAATCGCGATCGTTCACGACTGGATCGTCTCCATGCGGGGGGGCGAGCGCGTGCTCGAATCGCTCTGCCGCCTCTACCCGCGCGCCCCCGTGTTCACGCTGCGCTACGAGCCGCGCGCCGTCTCCGCCACGATCGCCGCGCAAGACGTGCGCACCGCCTTCACCGATCCGCTCGCCCGACACCTCCCTCTCGGGCCTGCGGGCTTTCGTATGTTGCTGCCGCTGTTTCCGTGGGCAATCGAATCGCTGCCGCTTGCCGATTTCGACCTCATCATCTCCAGCAGCCACGCGGTCGCCAAAGGGGCGGTCGCGGCGGCTGGCGCCCTGCATCTGTCGTACGTCCACTCGCCGATGCGTTACATCTGGGAGGCCGCCGACGACTACGCGCCGGCGGTCCCCGGTGGCCCGCTCGGTCGCGCGGCTTTCGCGGTGCTGTCGCGTCACCTGCGCCGGTGGGACGTCGCCTCGACCGGGCGCGTGCACGCGATGGCGGCCAACAGCGTCTACACGCAGACGCGCATCCGCCGGGTGTACGGCCGTGACTCCGAGGTGATCGAGCCGCCGGTCGACGCCGCGCGGTTCGCCCGCGTCCCCGACCCGGCGCCCTCGCCGAACGCGGCCCCGGTCTACCTCTGCGTCTCGGCGCTGGTCCCTTACAAGCGCGTCGAGCTGGCGGTGCGCGCCTTCTCGCGCCCGGGAGAGCGGAGGCGCCTCGTCGTCGTGGGCGAGGGACCCGAGCGCGCGCGGCTCACTCGCCTAGCCGGTCCGAACGTCGAGCTGCGCGGCCGTGTCGACGACGACGAGCTCCTCGGTCTGTACGCCGCCTGTCGCGCGGTCGTCCACCCGGCGCTCGACGATTTCGGCATCGTCCCCGTCGAGGCGCTGGCGGCCGGGCGGCCGGTGCTCGCCTTCGCAGCGGGCGGCTCGCTCGACTCCGTGCGCGACGGCGAGACTGGCGTTCTCTTCGCCGAACCGACGCCCGAGGCGCTCTCCGCAGCGCTCGACCGGCTCGAGAGTCTGGCGTTCGAGCCCGCGCGGCTGCGCGCGGCCGCCCAGCGTTTCGATCGGGCCACGTTCGAGCGGCGCTTCGGCGCCTTTGTGGAAACGTTCGTCGAATCCCGCCTCAGCGCGCCCCGCGCCCCCTGACAATCGCAGGGAGCGTCCGGAGCAGGATGGCCAGGTCGAGGCCCAGGCTCCAGCGGTCGACATAAGCGAGATCGAGCGCCATCCATTCTTTGAACGGCAGCTCGTTCCGACCACCCACCTGCCAGGAGCAGGTCAGCCCCGGGCGCATCGAGAGCCGCCGGCGGTATCCCCCCGTCAGCGCCGCGGTCTCCTCGACCGGCAGCGGGCGCGGACCGACCAGGCTCATCTGACCGCAGAGAACGTTGAGGAGCTGCGGCAGCTCGTCGAGGCTGCACCGCCGCAGGAGGCGCCCGAGACCGGTCACGCGCGGATCGTTGGTCAGCTTGAAGACCGGGCCGTCCATCTCGTTCTGCGCCAGCAGCGCCGACCGCTCCCCCTCGGCGCCGACGCGCATGGTCCGGAACTTCAGCATCGAAAACGGGCGCCCGTAGAGGCCGCCGCGTCGCTGAACGTAAAGCAGCGGGCTCCCCACGAAGATCCGCACGACCAGGGCCAGCAGCAGGAGAACTGGCGACAGGACCACCAGCAGCAGCGCGGCGACAAGCCGATCGCAGATCGCCTTGATGACCAGCGACGGCACGTTCGGGCGGCGCCGTTGATAGACCAGGTACTGCGCGCGGCCGACCGGCTCCACGTGCGGCGGCGGAAATCCGTCGACACCACGGGCGAGCGGCACCAGCGCCGGGATGCCGTGCTCGGACATCAGGTCGACCAGGCTGCGCGTGTCGTCCGCGGAGAGCGACTCCGACAGCACGACCTCGTCGACCGGATCTTCGCGCAGCCGCTCCCCGAGCTCCGCTGGACCTTCGAACGAGCGGCGGGCCACGCGCCGGCCGCGCGCGCGTTCGATCTCGCCGAGCGCCTCGTCACCGACCTCGCCGATCACCAGCACCAGCGACTCACCCCGACGGCGGGCCACGAAACGGCGCTGGAACGAGCTGGCGGCGAGCAGGAGAGCCGTCGAAAGAAGAAAGAAGATGCCGATCAGCGAGCGGTTGAGCGAGGTCTGAGCGGCAACCAGGATCAACGCGACGGCGGCCAACCCCCAGGCCTGGGTGAGGATCAGCCGGCGCGCCAGCTCCGTGCGCGGCCCGGTGACGACGTGGACGCGGTGAATCCCCAGGCGCTCGGCGGCGAACACCCAGATCGGCAGGAAGACCACCAGCAGGTGCACGTACTCACCCGGCGCCAGCGGCGGCTTGAGCGACCGCAAAAGGTGCCCCGCGCCGACGTGGGCGAGCCGCGCCAGCAAGAGCGCCCCGATGACCAGCGCGACGTACTGCACGAGCAGCAGCGCCTCCAGCGCCTCGTCGCGCGTCATGCGGCGGTCTCGGGTGCCCCGTCCATCGCCACCATCATTCCGGCCAACAGCCAGAAGAGCGCGTAGGTCGGGGTGAACTCCAGGAAGTAGTCGAGCAGGCCGTGCAAGAGGTAGGTGGCGAGAGCAGCGGCGACGCCGAGCGCCAAGATGCGACTGGTCGGCGCGGCGACCGCCCGCCGCGCGGCGCCGACCAGCGCACCGACCAGCGCGCCGAATGCCAGCAGGCCGACCATCCCCAGGTCGGCCAGGGTCTCGAAATAGAGGCTGTTGGCGTGCATCCGCTCGTCGGTGTGATCGCGCGCCAGGAACTGCCCCGAGAGGTGCCGGAAGTTGTCGGGGCCGATCCCCAACAGGGGATGCGCGCGCCAGGCAGCGACGGCCGCCCGCCAGAGGGTCCTGCGCGGGATCTCTTCGGATGCGGGTTGCGGCACGAGGAGGCGCGGCGACGCCAGAGCGGTCGGCGCGCCGATGACGACATCGACGATGACCGGCTCGCGCAGCCCGGGGTCGCCCCGCTCGCTGAACCAGGTCGTGTGCTCGTGCACCAGATCCCACCAGAGGATGTAGCGCCCCGGTCGGCGCGGCGCGCGCACCTGCGCGCGAAGCTGGGCGCTGCCGCCTCGATAGAGGTCGACCGGGAGTGCGGTGCGGAGCCCGTCGCGCACCACCACCCTGCCGGTGTCGGCGTCGAGCCAGTGGTACGACAGCGCCACCGGGCACGGCGGCCCACGCAGCCAGGCCAGCTCCCCCTGGTTCTCGACCTCCAGGCTCTCGGTGGTCGTGCTCCCGGGGGCGAGCACCGACGGCAACCGCCCCTCCCGGCCCCCCGACTGCCTCACGACCGCGCGGTACCACTCTCCGTCCTGCCAGAATCGAAACCGACCGACCAGCTCCGAGCCAGAAGCGAGCGCCGCCACCGCCAGCAGGGTCCCCAGCAGCGCTGGCGCCAGAGCGCGGGTCGGCGGCCGCCGGCCGTAGAAGATGGCGAGCGCGGCGACTGCCGCCAGGCCGCCGACCAACCCGGCGCGCGACGCGGTGGCCAGAACGCCGTCGAGCAACAGGAACACCAGCAGCATGACGCCGCTGAGCAACAGGTGGGATCGTCGGGCCGCGAACGCCGCCGCGCCGAGCGCGCCTGCGATCGGCGCGGCCGCCTCCAGGTACATGGCGGCGATGTTCGGATATTGAAACGGACCGCTGGCACGCGGGCGCCCCAGCGCCGCGAAGGTCCGGAGGTGGAAGGAATGCAGCAGCGCCCCGACCGACGCCGAGCGCAGCTCTGCGACGGTCAGCAGCGCCGCGACCAGGGCGCCGCCGACCAGCGCCTTCGCCACCCGCACCGTGGCCCCGGGCGCGCGCAGCAGATCGGCGGCCGCCGCGTAGAGCAGCATCCCCCCCACACTTCGGAGCGCGAACTTCAGCGCCGTCCCGCGGGCGGCGGGCGCGAGCGCCGCTGAAACAAGGACCACCAGGCCGAACAGCGCGACCGTGCGGTGCGCGAACGGCGCCCGCGCGATCCGCTCGAGCAGATCGCGCTCGCCCGCCCACCAGCCCGCGACGAGCGCGGCGCCCCACACTGCCAGCGCCAGGTAGAGAAACAGCTCGACGCTGGAGAGCTGCAGCGGCCCAATGCGCGCCAGCGGATCGACCAGCTCGAAGGGGAGCAGCGCCGCCAGCACCACCAGCGCCGCGCGCCCGGACGCCCGCAGCCGCTCGACGGCGCGCGCCCCCGACATCAGACCCGCTCGTAGGCGACGATCACGTGATCGCCGAGGTGGCGGAGGCCCGGCAGCCCCGCCAGGTGATCCTCGACGACCGCCAGCGCGTCGAGCAGCCTCGGCGTGCGCGCCATCTGCGGGCCGAAGCTGAGGGGCGGCAAGCAGAGCCCCAGGCTCCTGGTCTCGACCCGGCGAAATCCCGCGCCGAGCGCCCGGTCGAAGTCGCGCGCGCCGTAGTAGCGCATCGGGAAGGTCCGCCCATCGACGTCGGCCACCGGCGCGCGCTGGAAGCGGCGAAACGCCGTGCGGGGCTCGCCGCGCGCCAAAAAGAGGGCGATCTCCAGCGGGCAGATCCGCGGCAACACCACGCCGACGAATCGTCCCCCCGGCGCCAGCGCCTGCTGGAGCAGCTGGCGGACCGGATCGAGCGAGAGCTCGCAATTGAGCGGCGCGAAGTTCGAGAAGACGCCGTCGACGCGCGCGCCCAGCGTCGGCCAGTCGACGGCCAAGGTGGCGGCGCTCCCACGCACGAAGCGCACCGCACCCTTGCGTCCGGCCGCCGTCAGCTTGGCCTCGGCCCGGGAGAGCATCTGGGGAGCCGGATCGCACGCGACCAACGTGTGACCGCGCTCGGCCAGCGCCAGGGTGTCCTCGCCGGTGCCGCAACCCACTTCCAGGAGCGCGCTCCCCGGAGCGAAGTGTCGCGCCAGCGCCGCATGCACCCGCGTACGCGCGAGCGCAATCAGCGGGTTCGCGGCTGGAGAAAACAGCGCGTCGTAACGAGAGGCGAGCGCGTCGAACGCGTCCGCGCCGCCGCCAGGTACCGTCACGCCGCGAGTATACTCATAGCCGAATCCGCCAAAAGAGGCGGGCAATTTAACCGACATGGCACGGGTCCTCTTCACGCACGGTCACCTTTTGCGATTCGATCGCAAGCAGCAGGCGATCGGCAAGCCCTACCCCCCTCTCGGGACCATCACCGCCGCCGCACATTTGCGGGAGGCCGGCCACGACGTCGCGCTCTTCGATCCGATGCTCGACGACGACATCACCGGTTTTGAAGCTGCTTTGAGAAGGTTCGCTCCGACGTTGGTGGTGATCTACGACGACGTCTTCAACTGGTTTACCAAGATGTGCCTCGGCCGCATGCGCGAAGCGGCGCTGGCGATGACCCGCCAGGCGCGCGCGGCAGGAGCCCGCGTGATCATCTCGGGGCATGATGCGGCCGACGCGCCGGATGTTTATTTGGCCGCCGGCGCCGACTACGTCATCGTCGGCGAAGGGGAGCTGACCCTGGGGGAGCTGGCGGCGCGCCTCGACGCCGCGCCCCCCGACGCCGCGCCCCCCAAGGTCGACGACATCCCGGGCCTCGTCTGGAAGCAGCTCGGGATGCAGCGCAAGACCGGCCCGCGCGCGCTGCTGAAGAACCTCGACGAGCTGCCGCTCCCCGCCTGGGACCTGGTCGACGTCGAGCGCTACCGCGCCTTCTGGAGGCGCCGGCACGGCTACTTCTCGCTCAACGTCGTCACCACGCGTGGCTGCCCTTATCTCTGCAACTGGTGCGCGAAGCCGGTCTACGGAAACACCTACCACACGCGGACGCCCGAAAGTGTCGTCGCCGAGATCCGACTTCTGCGCGAGCGCTACGCGCCCGATCACCTCTGGTTCTGCGACGACATCTTCGGCCTCAAGGCCCGCTGGCTGCTCCCCTTCGCCGACCAGATCTCCGCCGCCGGTTTGACCACGCCGTTTCTCTGCCAGACGCGCGCCGACCTCATGACCGAGGAGAACGTCGCCGCGCTCCGCCGCGCCGGATGCGCCGAGGCCTGGATGGGCGTCGAGTCGGGCTCGCAGGCGGTGCTCGACGCGATGGACAAGGGGATCACCATCGCCGACGTGCGGGGCGCCGTGGCGCGCCTGCGCGCCGCCGGGGTTCGCGTCGGGTTCTTCCTCCAGTTTGGCTATCCGGAAGAGGGCTGGCGCGACATCGAGCTGACCCGTCAGCTGATCCGCGAGCTCGCGCCCGACGAAATCGGGATCTCCGTCAGCTATCCACTGCCAGGAACCCGTTTCCACGAACGGGTGCGGGCGCGGCTGGGGGAAAAGCGCAATTGGCGTGAGAGCGACGACCTCGATCCTCTCTTCTCCGGTCTGTTCTCGCGCGACTTCTATCGGACGCTCTCGCGCACCGTTCACGCCGAGTTCAGGACCCGGCGCGCGCTGAGGGCGCTCCGATCGATAGCCACCGCGCCGCTCACCGACGGTCGCACCGCCATCGCCGCCGGGCTGCGTGCGCTCGGGGGGCTCGCCGAGCTGCCGGTCTGGCTGGCCGGACAGGCCCGTCTTATTCCGCGAGCTCTGAGCGCGCAGAATCTGAGCCCCCGAGCAGGCAAACAATTGCCCTAGACGGTCATCTTCCCACCGCTATACTCCCCCGTGAGCAAGTGAGGGGAAACATGCGGAAAATCTCTGGTTTCGCGTTTTGGGTTCTTCTGGGTCTGGCGATTGTGATTGTTCCGATCGCGTGCAGCAGCAGCAGCATCACAAACGACGCCGGGAAGACCGATTCCGCGCCGAACGATATGACGCACGTCTGAGGCCACGTCCGGTCTGAGACGTCTCTGATCGCCGCGCTCGACGCAGGCGGGTAGCTCAGCCGCCGGGAGCGGTGAGCGTCACGAATCCACGCAATTGTCGAGAGCCCTCACTTATGAAGGCATAGCCAATCGGTCGTAACTCGACCACGCTCACGCTCGCGTCAGCCAATAATGAGAGGAGGCGCCACTTTCGAGACGAGTTCGTGCTGTTCGCGGCCGACCGAGTCGCACTAGAGTTCGCCACACGGAAGGCCAATTCGGTCTGACCGGGAATATAGGTGGTGATGACTACTACAGCACGCGCATGGCTCTTCGGACTTGGCTTGGCAATCCTCACCGCGGCTTGCACCGGCGCGCAGACGGGCGGTAACCCCGGAACCGGGGGTAGTAACTCGACCGGCACCGGCGGGAACGGCACAGGTGGGACCGGTCCCACCTGCAACTCCGGGCAGACGCTCTGCGGCTCGGCGTGTGTGGACACCAACTCAGACTCAAGCAACTGCGGCGTCTGCGGCAACGCCTGTACAGGCGGACAGACCTGCCAGAGCAGCCAGTGCAAGTGTGCGTCCGGCCAGCTTTCATGCGGCGGCTCCTGCGTGGCGTCCGACGCGACCCACTGCGGAAACTGTTCTACGACCTGTCAGACCGGCCAGGTCTGCAGCAACAACAGCTGCGGCACGAGCTGCTCGGGCGGCCAAACACTGTGCGGCGGCAGCGCCTGCGTCGACACGACCACCAGCGCCGCCAACTGCGGCACCTGCGGTAACGCCTGCGGATCGACCCAGCACTGCGCGAGCAGCGCCTGCGTCGACAACGTGACCACCGGAACCGGCGGAAGCACCGGCACCGGCGGCAGCAGCACCGGCGGCTCGACCGGCACCGGGGGCATGGCCGGAAAGGCCGGCACCGGTGGCGTCGGCGGCTCGACGGGAACGGGCGGCGCTGCCACTGGTGGCTCGACCGGCACGGGCGGCACGGCGGTCACGATGAAGGTGATCACCTCCGCTGCGGGGGCGTACTGGATGAACGCAACGGCCACGACGTCGACCGGGACCGCCACGGTGACGGTCAATGACACCTCACCGGCCCAGAAGTGGGACGGCTTTGGCGGTGCATTCAATGAGATCGGGTGGAACGTCCTGACCTCGACGGCCATGCAGACGCAGGCGATGACCATGCTCTTCAGCAGCACCGACGGCGCCAACTTCGCCTGGGGCCGCATCCCCATGGGCTCCAGCGACTACGCCACCAGCCGCTACACCTGCGACGACACGGGGACCGACGTGACCCCGAGCAGCTCCAATCGTCCCGCGGCGGACACCGCCATGGCCTCGTTCTCGCTCACGCGCGACGGCCAGAAGCTGATCCCGTACATCAAGGCCGCGCAGGCGGTGAACCCCAATCTCCGCTTCTGGTCTAGCCCCTGGACGCCTCCGGTCTGGTTGAAGACCGGATACAATTCGGACAGCGGAACCAAGAAGCCGTCATACTTCGATGGTGGCAGCATCGTCAGCGGCAATTCCTCGTACCTGACGGCGTACGCGTCGTACTACTCGAAGTTCGTCACGGGGTACAAGGCGCAGGGGATCAACATCGAGGTCGTCTCTCCCCAGAACGAGCCTGGCTACCAACAGAACTACCCCTCTTGCCTCTGGGACAGCGCCACGTACGTGAGCTTCATCAAGGCGCTCGGCGCGGCGATGCAGCCCCTCGGCGTCAAGGTCATGCTGGGGACCATGTCGAACAATGGTGACACCTCCGGGGGCATGGCACGCAAAGACACCGACATCGCGACCGCCGTGCTGAACGACAGCACCGCGGCTGGCTACCTCTCGGTCGCTGGCGCGCAGTGGGGCGTCCTCGATGCGGTGAACAGCGGGACGAAGTTCGGCAACCTGCCGATCTGGGCCACCGAGCACAAGTGCGGCAACTACCCGTGGAATCCGTCTGGCTTTCCGGCCTACAACAGCTCGAAGGCGCCCAACGATCAGGCGTACGGCGTCGAGAGCTGGGGTTACATCAGCAAGGCGATCAGAAACGGCAAGGTGACCGCCTACAACGCCTGGAACATGGTGCTCGACCAGTCCGGACTGGGGATCGACACGACGCGCGACTGGAAGCAGGACGCGCTCTTGGTGGCGAATGGAAGCACGGTCAGCGCGACCCCGGCCTACTACGTCTTCCGACACCTCTCGCAGTACGTCCAGCCGGGCGCGAGCGTGGTGGGGACCAGCGGCGGCGACGCGGTGGCCTTCAAGAACACCGACGGCAGCGTCGTGGTCGCGATGTACAACTCAGGCAGCGCGTCGACGTACGTCGTTCAAATCAAGAGCCAGAAGCTGTCGTTCTCGATGCCGGCCGCCGGCTGGGCGACGGTCGTGGTTCCCTGACAGGGAACCAGACCGCGGGCGTGATTGAGGGAATTGATTGGGTCGCGAGAGAGAAATTAAACCAAGGCACCGACCGGAGGCCGACGTGGGCAAGACCAGACTTGGCAGCGTAATTGTGGCGAGCGCACTCTTTGCCTGGGGCTGCAGCGCAAGCAGCGGCGGAACAGGAACAGGTGGCGCGCCGGGATCTGGCGGCACGACGAGCTCAGGCGGCACGACGGGCACGGGCGGGAATGCCACCGGAGGGACGACCGGGACGGGCGGCTCCACCGGAACGGGCGGCTCCACCGGAACCGGCGGCATCACCGGTACAGGCGGACGTGCCACCGGAGGGACCACCGGAACAGGTGGCTCCACCGGAACGGGCGGGGGCACGCCAACGGGCGGCAGCACCGGCACCGGCGGCGTGACCGGAACCGGCGGCATCGCGGGCGCCGCGGGACACGGCTCGGGCGGCGCCGTCGGCGGCACGACCGGGACGGGCGGCAGCGCAACAGGTGGCGTCGGCGGAAGCTCGTCGTCCGGCGTGACGGTGCAGCTCGCTCAGACGCACCAGACGATCGAGGGATTCGGCCTCAACACCGCCTTGAGCAGTGTGACCCCTGATTGGGCTACGTTCTACGGCACCACTGGCAACGGGCTTGGCCTGTCCATCGTGCGGGTCGCAATGCAGTCGGATACCTCCCTATCGGGAGCTGTCCCGCCGAGCAGCTACAACGCGAAGATCATCGCGTCGCCCTGGACCGCGGCCGCCGCTGACAAGGACAACAACAACACCCAGAAGGGTGGGCACCTGAAAACGACCTCCTACGACTCATGGTCGACGAAGATTGCCACCTTTGCCCATGCCCACAATATCTACGCCATGGGGGCGGCGAATGAGCCCGATTTTGCGTCCTGTGGCTCCTCGATTGGCCCGCCGTGCAACGGTGATTACGACACGATGGTCTATACGGCCAACGAGATGGTGAATTTCATCAAGATGTTGGGACCGAAGCTCCACGCTTTGAGCCCGCCGGTCAAGCTCCTGGCGCCCGAACCATCAGAGTGGCTTCACCTCTGGAGCAATGCCTCGGCCACGGGCTCGACTGTCTCCGGCAAACCGAACAGCTCGGACCCGCTGAAATGTGGATGCTTCTCGAACGATCCGACCACCACCGGTTGCGCCAGCACGTGCGGCCAGGGCAACGGATATGACTACGGCCACTGGCTCGCCATGGATACGACGGCGTGGGGCCTCATCGACATTCTTGGAACGCACGAGTACGACACGCAAAAGGCGCTAGGCTGGCCGTCCGACGTCGACAGCGGCAAGAGAAGCAAGACGATCTATGAGACCGAGGTGTCCGGCGTGTTGTACTGGCCGGAAGCGGGGCCGTCGAGCGACATCAACAACGGCATCGCGGTCGCCGGGTGGATTCACTCGGCGCTCGTCGTCGGCGAGGCTTCGGCCTGGCTCTATTGGTGGTACCAGGCGAGCGGCAGCAACGACAACGAAGGGTTGCTCCTCATGGGATCGTCCGCTTTGACCAAGCGCTGCTACACGCTCGGTAACTACAGCAAGTTCGTGCGGCCGGGTTACGTCATGGTGAGCGTGACGGGTAACTCCAACACCAATCTCCTTCTCTCGGCCTTCACGGGTACAGACGGCACCGTCGTCGTGGTGGCCGTCAACAAGGGCTCGGCGGCGGCCACTGTTCCGATTTCCATCGCGGGCGGAACGGCCCCGGCCTCGTGCACGACGTACGTGACCTCGTCGAGCGCCAACCTCGCGGCCGGAACGGCGGCGGTCCCGGTGACGGGCGGGACGTTCAGCGCCTCGCTCGGCGGGACGTCGGTGACCACCTTCGTCTGCAAGTAGCCCGGTCCCCTAAGGCGCGCGACCTCGCTCCTCGCAACAGGAGGTCGCGCGCAGTGCTCGTCGAACCACAGCACCAATTCGTGCGACCGCCACCTCTCCGCTCAAACAAAAGCGACCCTGGTCCTCGCGTCTCGAACTGGCGCGACCCTGCCCCGAGCCCGCGCGTCCGCGGAGCGCAATCGCGCGGGCGTTGGCAATGACTCGAGCCGTGGCGTTCGACTCCGCGCGAAATAGAGGCATACGCCGTCGTCAGACGCGTCCGGGACGGCCGCCAGCACAGGCTACCGCGCGGCAAGTACGCTGCCGCGTGGACATCCGCAACCGCCGCTTGGTAGCGCTCCACGGACGCGCGGGCTCGGAGCCTCACCAGGTTTCCGCGCCGATTTCCAGGGCGGTATTTAGGCGGCCGTGCGAATCGCAGCGGCCGCCTGCCGACGGAACAGGCGGAGCCGCGAAGGCTTTACTTGTTGGGCTGGGGCGTCATCCGGAGGTAGGGCTTGAGCTCCTTCCAGCCCTTGGG
>Ga0209890_10000013_pt1 | contig 80185 bp, 67 predicted proteins | sample OrgsoiDNA2013049_FD_185799 | JGI IMG/M metagenome (GOLD analysis project Ga0209890, IMG submission 185799) | Permafrost soil microbial communities from the Arctic, to analyse light accelerated degradation of dissolved organic matter (DOM) -... | ecosystem: Environmental > Terrestrial > Soil >... | reverse complement strand
TAATGCTGTGGCCGCATCGAGCTGCTCGGAGTCGGCGACGTCATCGACCGCAAGTTGGGGCGTGAGGTGGACCAGGGGTACGGCCGTCTCGAGAGTCTCACGCCGGAGGTGGTAGGGCTTGTCGATGAGGTCGGCCCCATCTAGGTGCAGGACGTCAAACAGGAAAGCCGTGAGCGGAGTCTGCGTGCGGGCCTCAGTGGGATCGACGCGGCGGGCGACACGAGACCCGGTCTCCTGAAACGGCTTTGGTCGACCGTCGGAGTGCAACGCGATCAGCTCGCTGTCGAAGACCGCACTCTTCACCGGCAGCCACGAGATCAACTCGACTACCTCGGGAACACGACCGGTGATGTCGTCCAGGGACCGCGTCAGGACGTGGATGTCGTTACCCTGCTTGTGGATCTGTGCTCGGATGCCGTCCAGCTTCCACTCCACACCGGCCGGCCCGGTCCTGGTCAGGGCCTCGGCGACGCTCTTGGCTGAACTGGCCAGCATCGGGCTGACGCCTCGGCCAACCGTGAGGTGGAAAAGATCGAGTGCCCCAGGACCGTCCACCAGAAGGGCCTGGGCGACACCGGGGAGGTCCCCCTGTGCGGCCACGGCACGACGTACATCCGCCAGAGCGACGCCACCGGCGTCGGCAACTGCCGTCATGACCACGGACTCCAGTGCTCCCTGGCGCAGCCCACCGCGCAGCAGACCCAGAACGAGCACCCGTTCCGGCGCCGTCAGTCTGGCGGCCAGGCCCAGGAACAGGTCGGTGCGCACGCGCGAGGTGCCGGCGCCGGCCAGTTCACTGGCGCGTTGCATCACGGCGTCCAGCTCCGAGAGCGTCACGACGCCAACATCGGGCGGCGTCAGCATTTCGGACAACGATGACAGCTCGATGCCGGTGCGACGCTGGCGCAGTGAACCGGAGAGGTAGCGTGTGGCCAGTCCGATCTCATCGGCGTTGGCCGAGCCGTCGACGACCTCCAGAGCACACTGACGCAGCAGGTCAGCGATCACCGATACCTTGGAAAGGCGCGAACTCGTCTCGGACACCTGATTTGAGGTGCGCACGACATGGGCCAGCAGCATGGACCAATGGTGGCAGGCAGGTCCGACAGACAACGTGAGGACGCTCGTGGGGATCTTCGGTAGGCACAGCCAGTCGGCGCGCGACATCACGCAGGTGGCCATGGTCGATCACGCCCGGGCGGCCAGCACTGGGCGAATGATCGAGCATCTGCTGGATGTCGGAATCGACGGCAAGGGTCGGTTCGACTCGGCACGCAGGGTTGCCGACGTCGCCCTGGCCGAGCACCTCGACGCTGAGAGCGCCATCGACGCCATCGTCGGTTCACACCTCAGAATCGCCGCCGTCGGTGGATTCGTCACCAGCCTGGGTGGCTTCGTGGTCATGCCGATCGCCTTGCCTGCCAACGTCCTGGGGTTCTATCTGGTCGCCACGCGGATGGTCGCCGCGACAGTGGCGGCCCGCGGCTATGACATCGGCAAACCCGAGGTGCGCTCGGCGGTACTGCTCGCTCTGATCGGCGCCGACGCCGACGACCTGCTTAAGAAGGCCGGTTATGCCAGCACCGGTCGGCTGGCGAATCTGGCTGTTCAACGCCTACCCGGCCCGGTGCTGCTGGTGGTCAACAAGGGCGTCGAGTTCCGCCTGCTCACCCAGTTCGGCAAGAGGTCACTAACCCGTCTCGGCAAGGCCGTGCCTGTGGTCGGCGGTGTGGTCGGCGCTGGCGTGGATGCCTACCTGCTCAACCGGATCGCCGACCACTCGCGTCAGGAGTTCCCGCCGAAGGGCACCTGGTCTGACCCAGCGCATTGACCTGGTTGGGAGGCCGGGTTGTCCACATCGGTGACTGCTTTGGTCCCACCGTCCACAGGCGCCGGTGGTGGTATGTCGCGACGGCTCGGCTGGCCCCAGGGTCGACCCATGACAACGACAATTCACCTGAGCGGACCCGTCGACGTACTGACCGTGCTGCCCTACCAGCTCGGCTTTCACCCTCATGACGCCCTGGTGGTCGTGAGCCTGTACGGCACTCGGATCGGGTTGGTCCAGCGGATTGACCTACCCCCACCCGAGGACGTTGGCGTAGCCGTCGCCGCGATGATGGGACCGCTGCGGCGGGACCACCCCAGAGCCGTGCTGCTCATCGGCTTCGAGGAACGCGAGGCCGAGAGCCGCGCGATCCTTGATGACATGGCGGGTGCCTGCCGGTCCGACGGCATCGAGGTCGCCGACCGCATGGTCGTGCGTGGCGGGCGCTGGTTCGATCTGGACTGCATCCAGGGCTGTTGCCCGCCAGAGGGGCTGCAGCTGCCGGCCCCGAGCGAGGTTCCCGCGGTCGCGGAGTTCGTGGGACGCGAGATCTGCCCGCTTCCCGATCGCTCGGCACTGGCCGACCTGGTAGAGCCGAGCAGCCAACTGCTGAGCCTGGCGGTGTCACCTCTGGCGGACGAGAGGTTGAAGCTGCGACTGGCGGCAACGGACGCCGCTCAGAGCGAGCTGATCACCCGGGAGATGGAACTTCATGGGTTTCGTGGGCAGGAGCTCGCACTCTGGTCCCGGGTTCTGTGCGAACAGGACGACGCTGAACCGCTCCAGGCTTTTCCATTGCAGGATCTGGCCGGTCTCGCTGCTTCGCTGACCGATGTGGATCTGCGCGACGGGTTGATCGCGTGGCTGTGCCCCGGCACCCTTCCTGAGAACCTGATCGACCCGATCCTGTTCGTCCAGATAGGCCGGGCGCTGCCGGCGCCTGCGTGGCTAGGCGGAGGCGCTGGGGACAGGGAACAGGTCATTGGCCAGCAGCGGATCGAGCGGCGGTTGTGCGAGCTCTGCGCCGCACTGCCGGACCCGTGGGCCGTGTCGGCCCTGACCGTGCTTGCGTCCTTCACCTGGTGGCGCGGAGATGGTGCCCTTACCCGGGTCGCGCTCGATCGTGCTCTCAGGGTTGACCCGCACTATCGGCTGGCCCAGTTGCTCGAGCGGATGCTCGACCTGGCCATCCGGCCGCAGAGCGCACCCCACTGGCTCGCGCCCGGACGATGTTCACCATGATCGGGCCAGGAAGCTTCGGCGTTCTCCCCGAGCAGGAACGGCTTTACGCACACTTGCCCGGCCGAGACATCGATGTCCGAGGAACATCAAGGCCGCGGCCGACCGGGCGCGGATGCCTGTGAAGGTCAGGTCACCTGGCAAGAGTCCGCTCGTGTGCTGGTGTCGGTGAAGCAGGACCCTTGGGGCGCGAGCGCACGGGTTCCTGTTCTCTCAGCTGCTGGAGTAGCCCAGTGAAACCACGCACCGAGCTGGAGGCTCAGAACAGCCGCGAGCTCACATCGTCGATGCCCTTGAGCGCGTCGTAGTCCAGGGTCACGCACCGGATGCCGCGGTCAGTGGCCAGGGTGCGCGCCTGCGGCCTGATCTCCTGGGCGGCAAGGACACCTGTGACCGGCGCAAGATGGGAGTCGCGGTTCATCAGCCGAAGGTAACGGGTGAGCTGCTCGACCCCGTCGATGTCGCCGCGGCGTTTGATCTCGACCGCAACCGTTGCCCCGGAGGCGTCCCTGCACAGGATGTCGACGGGCCCGATGGCGGTCATGTACTCCCGGCGGACAAGTGTGTAGCCCTCGCCCAACGTGGCGATGTGCTCGGCCAGCAGCATCTGCAGGTGGGCCTCGGCGCCATCCTTGACCAGACCGGGGTCCACACCGAGCTCATGGGCGGAGTCGTGCAGCACCTCGTGCAGCCGGACGCGAAGGCGGTCGTCGGACTTCGCGTGCTGGACCACCCAGACCGACTCGACACCGTCGGCAACCTCGTCCTGCCCGGGGGCGACCTCGACCATCGCACACGGAGGCGACATCCAGTTCAGCGGCTTGTAGGAACCGCCGTCACTGTGGACGAGCACCGACCCGTCCGCCTTGACCAGCAGCAACCGGGTCGCCAACGGCAGGTGGGCCTGGAGTCGACCCTCGTAATCCACGCTGCACCGCGCTATGACCACTCGCACGGCGGGAAGCCTACCCATCCGGGGGCGAGTGTGACCATCGCCTCGCAGGGGTGGAGCCCAGCCACCCCGGGTCCTCTGGCAGACTCAGCGCCATGGCTCATGACTTCGCAACAGTAGGCGTGATCGGACTCGGCACCATGGGTGCGGGCATCGTGGAGGTGTTCGCTCGTAACGGCCTTGACGTCGTGGCCGTTGAGGTGTCTGCAGAGGCCGTCGAGAAGGGCCGAGCGGTCCTGCGGCACTCGACCGACCGTGCGCTCTCGCGTGGCAAGCTGACCTCTCAGGGGCAGACCGAGCTGCACGACCGGATCCTGTTCACCACGGACATCGCCGACCTCGCCGAGTGCGACCTCGTCGTTGAGGCGGTCCCCGAGCGACTCAATCTCAAGCGCGACATCTTCGCCAGGCTGGACCAGATCGTGAAGCCTGACGCGATCCTGGCCACCAACACTTCGAGTCTGTCGGTCACCGAGATCTCGGTTGCCACCCAGAACCCGCGCCGGGTTGTCGGGATGCACTTCTTCAACCCGGCGCAGGTGCAGAAGTTCGTCGAGGTCGTCCGCACGGTCGTCACCGAGGATGCCGTCGTCGAGGACGTCAAGGCGCTCGCAGCACGTCTTGGCAAGATGCCTGTGGTCATCCATGACAAGGCAGGGTTCATCGCCAACGCACTCCTGTTCGGCTACCTCAACCACGCCGTCGACATGTACGAGAGCCGTTACGCGACCCGTGAGGACATCGACGCTGCGATGCAGCTCGGCTGCGGACTGCCGATGGGGCCCCTGGCACTGATGGACCTTATCGGCCTCGACACGGCCTACGAGATCCTGGACACGATGTACAAGGAGGGACGCGACCGGCTGCATGCCCCGAGCCCCATCATCAAGCACATGGTCACCGGTGGTCTGAAGGGTCGCAAGACCGGCCGCGGCTTCTACACGTACGACGAGGCCGGAAGTTCCACGATTGTCGCCGACCACCTCACGCCCCTCGATGGTGACCTTGACACGGGACGTCTGAGAACGGTGAAGACCATTGGGGTCGTTGGCTCCGGCACCATGGCCAGCGGGATCATCGAAGTGTTCGCCAAGGCCGGGTATGACGTCACCTACGTGGCACGCTCGTCGGCCAAGGTCGAGGCGGTCAAGGGCACCATCGCCAAGAGCCTGGAGAAGGCGGTCCAGCGGGGTAAGCTCACCGACGACGAGCGCAGCGCGGTCGCCGGGCATCTGATCGGCACCACGGCCCTGGAGGACCTGGCCCAGGTAGATCTCGTGGTCGAGGCTGTTGTGGAGGACCTCAAGGTCAAGCAGGCGCTGTTCGAGAACCTCGACGAGATCTGCAAGCCGGGCGTGATCCTGGCCACGACTACGTCCTCGCTGCCGGTGATCGAGTGCGCAGCGATGACCAAGCGCCCGCAGGACGTCGTGGGCATGCACTTCTTCAACCCCGCCCACATCATGAAGCTCGTCGAGGTCGTCTACACCGTCTCGACCGCGCAGGACGTCGTGGCCACGGTCCAGGACCTGTGCCGCCGGATCGGCAAGCACCCGGTGACCTGTGGCGACCGCGCTGGTTTCATCGTCAACGCCCTGCTCTTCCCCTACCTCAACGACGCGGTCAAGATGCTTGAGGCGCACTACGCCAGCGCGGATGATATCGACACCGCAATGAAGACCGGCTGCAGCTACCCGATGGGTCCGTTCGAGCTTCTTGACACCGTCGGTCTCGACGTCTCCCTCGCCATCCAGCGCGAGCTCTACCTGGAGTTCCGGGAGCGTGGCTTCAGCCCCGCGCCCCTGCTCGAGCAGCTCGTCACCGCCCGCTACCTCGGTCGCAAGGTGGGGCGTGGGTTCCGCACCTACGTCTAGCACCTGTGCCTGCGATAGTTGTTGCATGCCCCGACCCCATCGTCGACGTCTTGAGATCACCGAGCTCGACCTCAACCGAGCCATCGGTGGGGTCGAACGCCGTGAGTCCCACAGCGACGGCGAATGGTTCGTCCGCCGGGTCAGTGGCGCCGGTTCGACCAAGTCCTACCGGTGTCCGGGCTGCCAGCAGGAGTTGGCGCCGGGCATAGCGCATGTCGTGGCCTGGCCGGCCGAAGGCATGGGCGGCTTGGACGACCGCCGGCATTGGCACACTCCCTGCTGGGCCGCTCGTGGCCGGCGCACACCTGAGGGGTCCACTCGATGAAGGCGTGCTTGAGATGAATAGGACTGGCCAGCACAAGATTCGGGCCAACACGGTTCTGCCGGCACGCCGTCGCGACATTGCGCTGCACACCGCGGATGGCCTGGCTCTGGTGGGGGAGCTGGCCCTGCCACTTGAGAGGGACCCGGTCGCCACTTTGGTGACGTTGCACCCGCTACCCACCCATGGCGGCTACATGGACAGCCACCTCTTCAAGAAGGCGTCCTACCGCCTTCCTGCGCTGGCCGACATCGCCGTCCTGCGGTTCAACACCCGCGGAACGACCTCGCGGCGAGGCAGGTCCGAGGGCACCTTCGATGAGGCCCGCGACGAGCGCTTCGACGTTGCTGCGGCGATCGAGTTCGCCGAGTTCGCCGAGGCTCCAGCACTGAACAACCGTTGGCTGCTCGGGTGGTCTTTCGGCACTGATCTCGCCCTGATGTACGGCAACGACCCTGCGGTGGCTGGTGTCATCCTCCTGAGTCCCCCGTTGCGGTTCAGCGGCCCTGAGCACCTGCGGGGTTGGGCCCGATCGGGCAAGCCGGTGGTCGCACTCGTGCCCGAGTTCGATGACTACCTGCGACCGGACGAGGCCGTGAAGCGGTTCAGTGCCATTCCCCAGATCAGGGTGGTCGGCGTCGAGGGCGCCAAGCACCTGTGGGTGGGGGAGAACTACGTGCGTCGGGCCCTCGATGAGATCGTGGCCACCGTGAGCCCTGGCGCCGCACCGTTGCCGACCACCTGGGACGGTGAGGTTAGCGAGGGACCGCGCTGAGGGCGCTGGGAGCGCTCAGGTCGGATCCTGGCGCGCCAGCGGCACCTCTTGGTAGATGAGCAACGCGCCGCGAGCCGGCAGACGCCAAGGCGGTCGCGAGGATCCCGAGCAATGTGGCGGCGAGCACGGTGACCGTGCCAGGCACCCAGATAGCTCGCTGAGTGGTCCTGGGAGCCACGAGGTAGTTGGTTCAGTGGCCGTCCGGCGGCGGGGTCGTCGCTTCGGGTACCGGTCTGCGACCCTGCCTGGCGGCAGGGTGTTCGTCATGTGGTCAGCGTCTGCTTCTGCGGGTGTGCGCGATCGGGGTCGGTGCCTCTGCTGGCACGCAGGATCTGGTGCTGGAGTCGCCGACGAGTCGGACCTCTTTCTTGATCATCGAATTTGACCTCGCCCGACGCGGTCAGGCGTCCGGCACCGTCAGGCGTCGCGGAAGCGGTTGATCGCGGGCAGGAATGCTTCCCGCATCTCCATGTCCTGGACGCCGAGACCGGTCTGCGGGGCGAGGGCGAGCACGCCGACCTTGCCCTGGTGCAGGTTGCGATGAACGTCGTACGCAGCCTGACCGACCTGCTCCAGGGAGTATGTCCGGCTCAGCGTCGGGTGGATGAGCCCGCGCTGGATCAGGTCATTGGCCGCCCACGCCTCGCGGTAGTTGGCGAAGTGGGAGCCGATGATGCGCTTCAGGCTCATCCACAGGTAGCGGTTGTCGTACTCGTGCATGTAGCCGGACGTCGATGCGCAGGTGACGATAGTGCCGCCCCTGCGCGCGACGAAGACGCTGGCACCGAACGTCTCTCGTCCCGGGTGCTCGAAGACGATGTCGGGATCCTTGCCGCCGGTCAGCTCGCGGATCTTGGCGCCGAGGCGCTTCCACTCGCGCGGGTCCTGGGCGTTCTCATCCTTCCAGAAACGGTAACCCTCCCCGGTTTCCTGGCTGCGGTCGATGACCAGCTTGGCACCCATCCGGTGGCAGATCTCGGCCTTGTCGGGGCTGGAGACCACGCAGATCGGGGTGGCGCCGGAGGCCAACGCCATCTGGGTGGCGTACGAGCCGAGTCCACCGCTGGCGCCCCAGATGAGAACGACGTCGCCGAGCTTCATCCCGGCCCCGTTGCGCGAGACCAGCTGACGGTATGCAGTGCTGTTCACCAGCCCGGGCGAGGCAGCCTCCTCCCACGTGAGGTGGCGGGCCTTGGGCATGAGCTGGTTGGTCTTGACCAGCGCCAGGTCGGCCAGCCCGCCGAAGTTGGTCTCGAAGCCCCAGATGCGCTGTTCAGGGTCCAACATCGTGTCGTTGTGACCGTCGGCGTTCTCAAGCTCCACGGACAGACAGTGGGCCACGACCTCGTCCCCGGGCTTCCAGGCGTTGACACCGGGGCCGGTCCGCAGGATCACGCCGCACAGATCGGAGCCGACCACGTGATAGGGCAAGTCGTGCTTCTTGGTCAACGGCGAGATCCGGCCATAGCGCTCGAGGAAGTTGAAGGTCGACATCGGCTCGAATATCGAGGTCCACACCGTGTTGTAGTTGATGGCGCTGGCCATCACGCCCACGATCGCCTCGCCCGGGTCGAGCTCCGGGACGTCGACCTCCTCGACGTGAAGGCTCTTACGCGGGTCTTTGTCCCGAGTTGCCATCCCGGCGAACATGTCGACCTCGTCCTTGTGCACGGTGACGGCGCGATATTTCGCCGGGATCTCAAGTGCGGCAAAGGTTTCCGGCGATCGGTCGCCGGAGAGGATTGCATCGCGAATGGCCTGCATCGTGGTACTCCTCAGAACGGGCGGGCAGGTCGAAACCTGCATGTCTGGGCTGAAACTACGGGTGAGTAGCCAGGAAGTCTATGAGACCTTGTCCTGCGTGACCTCGCTGACCGCAGCCCACGCAGCTCCAGAGACCGTCGTGGGGCCAAGCCGTCGTCCCTGAGCCTGGTGATGATCGCGTCGAGATTGTCGGTCGTCACGAGTCGGTTGGTGCTCGGCGCCCACCCCGCCGAGTGCGGCGGCTCGCCGGTGAAGGTGCCCGCCAAGAGCTCCCGCGTGGGTCCGGTCCGCCGGCCAGGACCGTGCCCTGGTCGCCCTGAGCGCCGCGGAGCCCGAGTCCACGAACGGCCCCTGAGTCAGGCGCCCGGCTCGACGAGCTCGACGAGGATCCCGCCGGCGTCCTTGGGGTGGATGAAGTTGACCCGGCTGTTCGCGGTACCGCGTCGTGGGACGTCAAAGAGCAGGCGAAGTCCTCGCTCACGCAAGGTTGCCGACACGGCGTCGAGGTCGACGACGCGGTAGGCGACCTGTTGGACTCCGGGGCCGGATCGATCGAGGAAGGAGGCGATCGTCGACTCCGGTGACAGTGGCGCAAGCAGCTGGATGCATGAGCCGGACTCGCCCACCGCCATCATCGCCTCGCGGACACCCTGCTCCTCGTTGATCTCCTGATGCACGAGGGTCATCCCGTAGGTGTCGTGGTAGAAGCCGATCGCCGCATCAAGGTCGGTCACAGCCACGCCAACGTGGTCGATCGCGGTGAAAAGGTCGTCACGCTTTTGGGTCATGTATGCCAGCCTAGGAACTCGAGTCCGGCTTAGACAAGTTGGGGCGTGTGGATGACTACCGTCCCTAGATCGTGGGGCGCGGTTAGGATGACGGCGAACCTGCTTGTCCGCAGGCATCGAGCTCTTCTAGTACTCACCCCTTGTCGTTGGAGGCATCCTCATGAGCGAACGTCCCGTATCCGTGATCGTCGCCGGCGCGCGCACCCCGTTGGGTCGCATGCTCGGCTCCTTGAAGGACTTCTCCGGAGCGGACCTCGGTGGCGTGGCCATCAAGGCTGCCTTGGACAAGGCAGGTGTGCGCGGTGACCAGGTGGACTACGTGATCATGGGCCAGGTGCTGACCGCGGGCGCCGGCCAGATCCCCGCACGTCAGGCTGCTGCCAAGGCTGGCATCCCGATGAACGTTCCCGCTCTGAGCATCAACAAAGTGTGTCTTTCGGGGATTGACGCGATCGCCCTTGCCGACCAACTGATCCGGGCCGGTGAGTTCGAGATCGTCGTGGCAGGTGGCCAGGAGTCGATGTCCAACGCCCCGCACCTACTGGAGAAGAGTCGCGAGGGTTTCAAGTACGGTGACGTGACGATGTTCGATCACATGGATCGCGACGGCCTGTGGGACTCGTTCACCGACCAGGGGATGGGTCTGTTGACCGAGGACGGCAACGTCGGTGACCTGCAGTTCACCCGCGCTGAGCAGGACGAGTTCTCTGCCCGTAGCCACCAGCTCGCGGCGCGTGCCTGGAAGGACGGGCTGTTCGACGACGAGGTCGTCGCGATGGCGATTCCTCAACGCAAGGGTGACCCGATCGAGTTCAAGATGGACGAGAGTATTCGCGCGGACACAACCGCCGAGAGTCTGGCCAAGCTACGCCCCGCGTTCAGCAAGGACGGCACCCTCACGGCCGGTTCGTCCTCACCGATCTCCGATGGCGCCGCAGCCGTCGTGGTGATGAGCAAGGCAAAGGCCGAAGAGCTCGGGCTGAGCTGGCTCGCCGAGATTGGTGCCCATGGCGTCGTGGCCGGCCCTGACTCCACGCTGCAGAGTCAGCCGGCGCAGGCCATCGCGGCGGCCTGTGCGAAGGAGGGCATCAGCCCCTCCGATCTTGAGCTCGTCGAGATCAACGAGGCATTTGCGGCGGTCGGGCTGGCATCCACCAAGCTTCTGGGCATCGACGCCGACAAGGTGAACGTCAACGGTGGCGCGATCGCAATCGGGCACCCGATCGGCATGTCGGGGGCCCGCATCACGCTGCACCTGGTGCTGGAGCTCAAGCGCCGTGGTGGCGGCGTGGGTGCGGCCGCCCTGTGCGGTGGTGGCGGGCAGGGCGATGCCCTGATCGTTCGCGTCCCCCAACAGTGAGCTCTCACTGATGGCAAGCAGATCTGTCGATGTCCCTGCCCTGGTCGATGCGGCCAGGGCAGGGGCTCCGCGTGCCGTCGCCCGGCTGATCTCGTTGGTCGAGGACGGCCATCCGGCGTTGCGCGAGGTGATGTCGGCCCTGGCACCCCACACGGGTCGCGCGCACATCTTCGGCATCACCGGCAGCCCGGGTGTGGGCAAGTCGACCTTGACCAGCGCAATGGTCGGTGCCTTGCGGGCTCGAGGCAAGCGGGTCGGAATCCTGGCAGTTGACCCCTCTTCGCCCTTCTCCGGTGGCGCCCTGCTGGGTGACCGGATCCGCATGCAGGATCACGCGCTCGATCCCGACGTCTATATCCGTTCGATGGCAAGTCGCGGTCATCTTGGCGGTCTGTCGTGGACGACCCCACAGGCGCTGCGAGTTCTGGATGCCGCCGGCTGTGACGTCGTGGTGGTCGAAACGGTGGGCGTGGGTCAGAGCGAGGTCGAGGTGGCCGGTCTGGCCGATACCACCTTGGTGCTTCTCGCACCCGGGATGGGCGACGGCATCCAGGCAGCCAAGGCCGGAATCCTGGAGATTGGTGACATCTTCATCGTGAACAAGGCAGACCGCGAGGGCGCCGACGCGACGGTTCGCGACATCAGGCACATGATCAGCCTGGGGGACCACACCGTGCCGAACCTGTGGCGTCCTCCGGTGCTCAAGACTGTTGCGGCCCGAGGAGAAGGCATCGACGAGGTGATGACTGCCATCGACGATCATTTCGTCTGGATGGGAGCCTCCGGTGCCCTCCGAGATCGCCGCGTTCGTCGAGCGGGCGACGAGATCGAGGCAATAGCCATCCAGGCGTTGCGTGCCAGGATAGGGGACCTGCGCCATGGGCAAGGCGTGGACGAGCTCGCCGGGGACGTCGTGGACGGCACCACCGACCCCTATGCCGCTGCTGACCGGATCCTTGCCGCCGTGACCTGACTCACTCGGACATCGACGCGCCGGGTGAGCTGGTGAGAGGCTCGGTCGCGGGGTCCTGAGCAGCTGCAGAGGTTGCTGCGTGCTCAAGCTCGAGTAGCGAGTCGTTTCGACGCTCTGCCTCGAAGGCCACATGACCGCCTCGGAACCCGAAGAGCCGCTTGGTCCACAGCAGGTAGGCGACCGCGAACAGGTTGATGATCAGGGCACTGACGCGCACCCAGGTGACCTTGGCGATGATCTCGTGGATCTCCAGTGGGACGAACAGTGAGGTCGCCACTGCGGCCACATACTCGCCCCAGCGTTTCTTGAACCACAGACCGACGGACTCGACCAGCTCGAGCACACCGTAGGCCAGGACGGCTAGCGCGACGAGCAGCAACGTGGAGTGCTTGGCGGTGAAGGCCTGCTGGATCAGGTGAACCGGGCCGGTCTCCTCCAGGTCGATCCCCAGCCTGTCCGCCAGTGGTATGAGTGCCGGCAGGGTGGAGTTGAAGACCTGCTTTAGGGCAGTTCGGGATCCGTCGAATCGCCACACGCCGTAAGCCAGAGCCACCAACAGCAGGCCGCGCAGGCCGCGCTCCAAGGCAAGGAACCGTAAGATGAAGGTGTCCCGAAGAGCCTTGCCGCGCAACACGATCGGTGCGGCGTCGGCCGGTCCCGATCCGAGCGGTGCGCCCGGGACATAGGCGCCACACCGCAGGCAGCGCCAGGCGTGCCCCGACGGCGTGCTCGCCTGCAACCTCGCGGCCAGGGCCGGCTCGGCGGGGGCATAGGTGGCATGGCCGTGCAGCCCGCACGAACGCGAGTTCCAGTCGAAGTTCTTCCCAGGACGCCAGCTCACGGGTCTGACCCTAGCTGGAGCCTCTGGCTCGTTGGACCGTCGTGGCTACTGGGGTGAGGTCTGCGCTGGGCGGCTGACCAGCCGGTTCAAGGTTGAGCCGGCCCATGGGCTCACCGACCTGACCACCTAGGCTGGGGGCATGCTGATTGCGTTCTCCGTCGCCCCGTCCGGTTCCGATGACTCCACTGGTTCGGTCAGTGAGGCCGTCGCGGCCGCAGTCAAGATCGTGCGGGACTGTGGTCTTCCCAACCGGACCGACTCGATGTTCACCACGGTCGAGGGCACTTGGCAGGAGTGCATGGACGTCGTGCGACGGGCCTGTGAGGCCGTAGGGGCGTTTGGCCCGAGGGTCAGCCTGGTTCTCAAGGCCGACATCCGACCCGGCTACGAGGGGGAGCTCACCGCCAAGGTCGAGCGCCTGGAGAAGGTCCTTGACCGCCAGGGCTGATGATGATCCTGCGCGGCGTTGGTCGTTGCGCCTTGAGGTGGACGAACCCGGGTCCATGGTGGCCGCCGCCCTTGACGAGGTTGGGTCGATGATCGGTCTGGCCACGGCAGGGGCCACTCGCGATGAACACGCCCTGACCGCCTGGGAGCTCTACTCCATCAACGTCGCGTTCGAGCAGCAGGGCAGCGGTCTGGCTGACGACCTGATCCGGGTCACCGTCGGCGACCGCGACACCACAGTGTGGGTTCTCAAGGACAACGCACGCGCTCAGAGCTTCTACATCCGACAAGGCTTCAGGATCGAGGGCGCCACCATGGTAAATGAGGTGACCGGCGCTTGCGAGATGCGCATGGTCCGGCGGCCGGCGCAGGCCGAGCGCTAGCGTGTCGTCGTGGCCAAGTCTGTTGCACTCCCGTTCGACCCGATCCGTCGCGCCGCTGAGCTCTGGGGCACCCGCTGGGGCGCACGCTCGGAGCCGGTCGCCATGGCCTCGGCAACCTCGATCATGCGTGTGCAGCAGCTACTGCTGGGTGACTTCGACGCAACGGTGGGCCGACACGGGCTGACCTTCGCGCGATATGAGGCTCTGGTGCTGCTGGCGTTCAGCCGTGAAGGACGCCTGCCGATGAGCAAGATCGGGCAGCGGCTGATGGTTCATCCCACAAGCGTCACCAACATCGTTCATCGTCTGGTCGGCCAGGGTCTGGTCGAACGGGCTCCCAACCCGGCCGACGGTCGCGGAATGCTCGCGATGATCACACCCTCAGGTCGGGAGGTCATGGACGCGGCTACCAGGGATCTGGTGGCCGCCGGGTTCAGTCTGGGCTCGTTGACCCCCCACGAGCACGAGCAGCTGTTCGCCCTGCTGCGCAAGGTGCGAGTCGCAGCCGGCGACTTCACCGGCTAGCGGATGCGTGGGCCAGGTGGCCGGTGGCAGTGCGATCCGTGCTTGGCCAGACCTGATTTCCGGCTCGCCGTGACATTTAGTAGGACGTCCTATTAAATGTCCCCATGACGACCGAGAGCACCCAGCACACCGAAGTTCCGATGTCCGGCCGGGCCCGTTGGCAGCAGAGGTATGACGCGGCGCTCGCCAAGGGCCTGGTTCGAGACGCGGACTTCACGACCCTGTCCGGCGTGCAGGTCGATCCCGTCTACGGGCCCACGGGCTCCGACGAAGAGGTGGCGGCGGCCATCCCGGGTTTTGATCGGATCGGCTGGCCGGGGGAGTTTCCCTTCACACGCGGGCTGCACGCCACGGGGCATCGCGGTCGCCCCTGGACGATCCGGCAGTTCGCCGGCTTCGGCAACGCCGAGCAGACCAATGAGCGATACAAGATGATCCTGTCCCGCGGAGGCGGGGGCCTCAGCGTCGCCTTCGACATGCCGACCCTCATGGGCCGTGACTCCGACGAGACCCTGAGCCTGGGCGAGGTGGGTCATTGTGGAGTTGCCATCGACTCGGCCGCCGACATGGAGATCTTGTTCAAGGACATTCCTCTGGACGCGGTCAGCACGTCGATGACGATCAGCGGTCCGGCGGTCCCGGTCTTCTGCATGTATATCGTCGCTGCAGAACGACAGGGCGTCGATCCTGGCGTCCTGAACGGCACCTTGCAGACGGACATCTTCAAGGAGTACATCGCCCAGAAGGAGTGGCTGTTCGAGCCGGAGCCCCATCTGCGTCTCATCGGTGACCTGATGCAGTACTGCTCGGTCAACATCCCGGCATACAAGCCCCTGTCGGTCTCCGGGTACCACATCCGTGAAGCGGGAGCCACGGCCGCCCAGGAGCTGGCGTTCACCCTCGCCGACGGGTTCGGCTACGTCGAGCTGGGGCTGTCCCGCGGCATGGACGTCGACGTCTTCGCTCCTGGCCTGTCCTTCTTCTTCGACAGCCATCTGGACTTCTTCGAGGAGATTGCCAAGTTCCGCGCAGCCCGCAGGATCTGGTCGCGCTGGATGCGTGACAGGTATGGCGCCAAGACTGACAAGGCACAGTGGCTGCGCTTCCACACGCAGACCGCCGGGGTCTCGCTCACGGCCCAGCAGCCGATCAACAACGTCGTGCGCACCGCTGTACAGGCGCTGGCCGCAGTCCTGGGTGGCACGAACTCGTTGCACACCAACGCTCTTGACGAGACGTTGGCCCTGCCGACTGAACAGTCAGCCGAGGTGGCTCTGCGAACCCAGCAGGTGATCATGGAGGAGACCGGTGTGGTCAACGTGGCTGACCCCCTCGGGGGCTCGTGGTACGTCGAGGCCCTCACCGACCGGATCGAGGCCGATGCGGAAGCGATCTTCGACAAGATCCGTGCCATGGGGGAGCTGGGCCGCAGGCCGGGTCCGGACGGAACGGTCGAACACGGCGTCGGTCCGATGACCTCGGGCATCCTGCGCGGCATCGAGGATGGCTGGTTCATGTCCGAGATCGCTGACGCGGCATTCACCTACCAGATCGCTCTTGAGAAGGGCGAGAAGAAGGTGGTCGGTGTCAACTGTCATATTGAATCGGTCAGCCATGAGCTGGAGATCCTGCGGGTCAGCCATGAGGTCGAGTTGGAGCAGGTGACGACGCTGGCCGCCCGCAAGGCGGCCCGTGACGAGGCCACCGTGAGTGCTGCAGTCCGCCACCTGGTCGAGGTCGCGGGGACCTCGCAGAACATGGTTCCTGCCATGCTCGATGCGGTGCGGGCGGAGGCGACGCTGGGGGAGATCTGCAACGCCTTGCGCGACCTCTGGGGCATCTACCGGGAGCCAGCGAGGTTCTGATACAGGCTCGGCCGGCGGTTGTCCTCGTTGTCATGGTGCTGTGCTGCGCCACCGAAAAGTGTCTAGGGTGGTCTGAACGGCACGTCAGTGGGCGGGCCTTTCGCGATGACGACCCGTCAAGGTGAGGACAGAAAGTGCCAGCATCAGCGCGAAGGGCGCTAGGCGCTGTCATGGCTGGGGTCGGTATCGTCCTTACGGTTCTCGGAGCCTGGATCCTGGTCAGGCTCGGTCCCTCCGGCGAGGCGACTTTCAGTGCCACCTCCCAGGCCCCGGGCGTCATCGTCATCAGCTCTGACGTGCTCAATTCCGTGGACGTTGCGGTGCGGGTCACGGCGACCCGCCACGATGGTGGCGCGGTTTGGCTGGCCGTGGCTCCGAGCACCGATGCCCGCGCGGTCCTGGCCACGTCCGCCGTGTCGACGATCAGCGACGTGCGCTATCCCGCGGGGGCGCTGGACCTTCGCGCCTCCGGGGCGGGAGCGCTGACGGATATCAGCACCGCGGATGTATGGCGCCGCTCCGCCAACGGCGCGGGGTCGGCACGGCTGCTGGTCGACCAGGGCAGGGGACCCGAGACGGTGGTGGTCACCTCCGGTGATGCCACAGCCTTGAGGGACGTCACGATGACGTTGACCTGGGCCGATCGGACGTGGTTCTTCGAGGCTCTCGCCGCCGCGATGATCGGGGCGGTCATCGCCGCGTTCGCGCTCAATGATCTGTGGCAGGGCCGTGTTGTTGCAGATCAGGGCGATGCCGTGGGGATCTCGCCGCCGCAGGTGACGAAGTGAACCGCGGTGACATGACCCGCGGTCTGCGCGCTATCGGTGTCGGTGTCGTCACAGTCATGTTCGTCACCGGATGCGGGGCCGCCCGCGCGTTACTGGGCATCCACGAGGCGCCGAAGGCGAATGCAGCCTCGGCGCCGTTGACCGTCGACCAGGCCACGAGAATCCTCACCCGGGAACTCACGGCCGCCTTCCGGGGGGAGACGATGACGGGCGCCGTCTCCCGAGCGGCGCTGGAGGCGGCATACACCGGTGAGGGGCTGCGTGCGCAGAGCGCGCGGGTCAAGCTTGCCAGCGTCCAGCCGGCGGTTGCCCACTCCTCGCTGCTGGCGCCGCAGCGAACCGAGCTTCTGGCCGTCTCGCGCGGTTTCGGCTTTCCGCGGTTCATCATCGCCCAGACTGTGGCCGTCGCGGGCAGCCTGCCGATCCTGTACCTGCTGACCTGCCCGGACGCCGCGACGCCGTACCGGATCGCCATGTCAGCCCAGATGGTACCGCCCGCTACGGTCAAGCCCTTCGACCCACTCAGCCGCGGCTCGTCCCTGGTCAACGACGGCACAGGGCTCGTGGTGGCTCCCCTCGGCCTGCTGAAGGCCTACGCCGCGTCGATGGCGTTCCCGGCGAAGTCTGCGATCAGCCCGTCCTTCGCGGCGGACTCCTTCTCCGGCCAGGTGCGCGATGGGGCGGCCTCGGTCGCCAAAGCTGTTGCCGCTCAGGCGACCTTTTCCCAGGTCCACAAGGTTGTGACCAACTCCGCATATGCCGTACGGCAGGCAGGCGGCGACGCGCTCGTCTTCGGGGTGATCGAGCGGACGGACTTCTTCGCGGTGAAGCCGGGTCAGATCGTCAACACCGCTGCCAACAAAGCGTTTGTCCTGTTGACCGGAAGGAAGACGGTCAGCAAGGCCGCCGCCATCACCACCCTGGAGCTCCTGGTCTTCGCCGTGCCCCGATCAACCGGGCCAACCACGCTGGTTGCGGCCCGGGAGCAGGTCGTGGCAGGGTCGGGCTCCTGATCGGAGCAAGCGTCAGGGAGAATGGACTCATGACTTCGCACCCCATCAGCGCGGCTGCCCTTCGTGGCGCCGTGGACCTGTCCACGCTCAGCCAGCCGACCCCCGCGGCCGACGCGGCAGCTGGAGACGGGCTCGTGATCCAGGGCACTGATGGTGGTTTCCAGGCCATTGTCACCGGCTCGCAAGCCGTTCCGGCGGTCGTGGTTCTGTGGTCGCAGCGCTCGCCGGCTTCGGCGGACTTCGTCGAGGTGGTGACCTCGGTGGCGGCGTCCTATGAAGGACGTTTCCAGGTCGTATCCATTGACATCGACGTCAACCCTGGTTTGCTGCAGGCTTTCCAGGTCCAGTCGGTGCCCGTGACGCTGGGGCTGGTGGCTGGTCAGCCGGTGCCTTTGTTCGCCGGTGCGCAGTCGGCCGAACAGGTGCGCGTGTACGTCGACGAACTGCTTAGGCTCGCTGGCGAGCACGGCGTGACCGGTCGGGTTGCCGTTGCGAACGCCGCCGAGGCCGAGGTCGAGCCTGAGCTGCCACCGTTGCACCAGGAGGCGTTCGACGCGATCGAACGCGACGACCTTGACGCGGCGACCGCTGCCTACGCCAAGGCGCTGGTGTTGAACCCGGCCGACGGCCAGGCCACCGCAGGCTTGGCCCAGGTCAAGCTCATGCAGCGAACTGCCGGGGTGGACGCGGCCGTGGCGCGCGCGGCGGCGGCTGAGGCTCCCAACGACATCGCCGCACAGATGCTGGTGGCCGATCTTGACGTTCTCGGTGGCCACGTCGAGGATGCCTTCGTGCGTCTGATCGACACTGTTCGCGCGACCGAGGGCGATGAGCGCGAGACGGTGCGCGAGCACGTGGTCGAGCTGTTCGCGGTTGTCGGTGCTCACGACGAGCGGGTTCAGAAGGCCCGGCGAGCGCTTATGAGCGCCTTGTTCTAGTTGTGCCGACAGCAGAGTCGACAATGGCGCAACCACCGAAGATGGCCCCGCTCTCGAAGGGCGGCCGCGCGAGGTTCGTCGCAGTGGTCGACGAGCTCAAGAACGTGCTCGACATTGTCGGCGCCTCCATGTTCGGCATGCCGTCCATAAAGCGTCGAGCAGGCAAGGCGTTCGCGGGTCTGTTCGGTGAAGACATGGTGTTCAAGCTCGCCGGGCAGGCGCCCGCAGCTGCCCTCGTACTCGAGGGCGCGCATCTCTTCGAGCCGATGGTCGGTCGACCCATGAAGGCTTGGGTGCAGGTTCCGCCGACTCACGAGAGCCAGTGGGCCGAACTTGCGCGCAAGACCGAAGCCAGCCGGCACGGGTGAACCGCTCAGGACCCTAGTGCTGCGGACACCACGTCTCGGGCTTCGGCCTGCACCTGCGCCAGGTGCTCGGGTCCCTTGAAGGACTCGGCATAGATCTTGTAGACGTCCTCGGTGCCGGAGGGCCGGGCAGCGAACCAGGCGCTGTCCGTGGTCACCTTCAGGCCGCCGATCTTGGCACCATTGCCGGGCGCGGTCGTCAGGCGAGCGGTAATCGGCTCTCCTGCAAGGGAATCGGTCTTGATATCTGATGGAGACAGCGCTCCCAACTTGGCCTTCTGCTCCCGGGTCGCGGGGGCGTCCACGCGGGCATATGCCGGGTCGCCATACCTCGCCGTCAGGTTGGCGTAGTGCTGGCTTGGGGACTTGCCCGTCCCGGCAAGGATCTCCGATGCCAGCAGTGCCAGGATGATCCCGTCCTTGTCGGTGGTCCACACCGAGCCGTCAAAGCGCAGGAACGACGCGCCGGCGGACTCCTCACCACCGAACGCGATCGAGCCGTCGAGCAACCCAGGCACGAACCACTTGAAGCCGACCGGCACCTCGGTGAGCCTGCGCCCCAGCGCCGCGCAAACCCGGTCGATCATTGACGAGGAAACCAGTGTCTTGCCCACCGCGGCTGCCTGTGGCCAGCCCGGTCGAGCTCCTCCACAGAGGTACTGGATCGCCACCGCGAGATAGTGGTTCGGGTTCATCAGCCCGGCGTCGGGGGTCACGATGCCGTGGCGGTCGGAGTCGGCGTCGTTGCCGGTGGCGATGTCGTACTCGGACCTGCGCGAAATGAGCGAGGCCATGGCGGACGGCGACGAACAGTCCATCCTGATCTTCCCGTCCCAGTCCAGGGTCATGAAGCGCCAGGTCGGGTCGGCCAGCGGGTTCACGACAGTGAGGTCGAGCCGGTGCCGGTCCGCGATCTCCGGCCAGTAGGCCACGCTGGCGCCGCCGAGGGGATCGGCGCCGATGCGGATGCCCGCATCCCGGATGCGAGCGATGTCAACGACGTTGGGCAGGTCGTCGACGTAGGTGCCGAGGAAGTCGTATGCCGTCGCAGCGGCCCGAGCTCGCGCGAACGGGATGCGCCGCACTCCCTTCAGACCGGATGCGACGTAGGCGTTGGCGGTATCGGCGATCACCGTCGTTGCGCCGGAGTCCGCGGGCCCGCCGTCGGGCGGGTTGTACTTGATTCCGCCGTCGCCGGGCGGGTTGTGCGACGGGGTGATGACGATGCCGTCGGCCAGACCGGGACCATCTAGTGCCTTGCCGCGGTTGGCACCAAGGATCGCGTGGGATACCGCAGGTGTGGGCGTGTAGCCGTCCCGGTCATCGACGAGAACGGTCACCTCGTTGGCCACCAGGACCTCGAGCGCCGAGACCCAGGCGGGCTCGGACAGCCCATGGGTGTCTCTGCCCAGGAACAGGGGACCCTGGTAACCCTGTGCCTTGCGATAGTCACAGATCGACTGGGTGATCGCCAGAATGTGAGCCTCGTTGAACGTCCTGGTCAGGCTGCTACCCCGATGTCCGGAGGTCCCGAAGGTCACCTGCTCGTCGGGGTCGTCGGGGTCCGGCGTGCTCGTGTAGTACGCCGTAACGAGGTGGGCGACATCGACCAGGTCTGACGGGGACGCCAGCTGGCCTGCGCGGGGGTCATTCATTTCGTCTCCTTGTCTGGTTCCAGCCACAGCGCGCCCAAGGGCGGCAGCGTGAGCACTGCGGAATATGGCTGACCATGCCACGGCAGCGCCTCGGCCACCACGGCCCCGAGGTTTCCGACTCCCGATCCGCCGTAGCTTTCGGAGTCAGTGTTCAGGATCTCGTTCCATCGCCCGGGGCGAGGCAGCCCTAGGCGGAAGGCGTTGTGCGGTCCGCCGCTGAAGTTGACGATGCTCGCCAGCGTCTGCCGCTGACCGTCAGGGCCCGCGGACCCGAAACGTAGGAATGAGCACGTGTTTCCGGCGGCGTCATTGGCATCGATGCACTGGAAACCCTCGGCGAGGTGGTCCAGCTCCCACATCGCGGGATGCGCTCGGTAGATGCTGTTGAGATTCTTGACCAGAGCGTGTATGCCATAGTGCGCAGGCTGGTCCAACAGCCACCAGTCCAGGTTGCGCCCGTCGGCCCACTCGCTCTCCTGAGCGAATTCCGAACCCATGAAGATCAGCTGTTTGCCCGGGTGGGACCACTGATACGCGAGATAGGCCCTCAGGTTGGCCAGCTGTTGCCACCGGTCACCGGGCATCTTGGCCAGGAGCGAGCCTTTGCCATGGACCACCTCGTCGTGACTGATCGGCAGAACGAAGTTCTCACTCCAGGCGTAGACCATCGAGAAGGTCAACTGGTTGTGGTGGTACTGGCGATGCACCGGCTCGTTGGCCATGTAGGTCAGCGAGTCATGCATCCAGCCCATGTTCCACTTGAGCCCAAAACCCAAGCCGCCCAGATGCGTTGGCCGGGTTACCCCTGGCCAGGAGGTCGACTCCTCGGCGATCGTGACCACCCCCGGGACGCGCTTGTAGACCGTGGCGTTGGTTTCCTGCAACAGCTGCACGGCCTCGAGGTTCTCGCGTCCTCCATAGATGTTGGGGGCCCACTCGCCGTCCTCTCGGGAGTAGTCCAGGTAGAGCATCGAGGCGACGGCATCAACCCGCAGGCCCTCCACGTGGAACTCCTCGAGCCAGTAGAGTGCGTTGGCCACCAGGAAGTTGCGCACCTGCGGCCGGCCGAAGTCGAAGACGTGTGTGCCCCAGTCCGGCTGGTCGCCGCGTCGAGGGTCCGGGTTCTCGTACAAGGCTTGGCCGTCAAAGCGGGCCAGGGCAAAGGCATCCTTGGGAAAGTGAGCCGGAACCCAGTCGAGCAGAACACCGATTCCGTTGCGGTGCATGGTGTCCACGAAGTACCGGAAGTCATCTGGCGAACCGAAGCGCGACGTCGGGGCGAAGTAGCCGGTCACCTGATAGCCCCAGGAAGGACCATAGGGGTGCTCCATCACCGGCATCAGCTCCACGTGGGTGAAACCGAGGTCCTTGACGTAGTCGACCAGGTGCTCTGCGAGGTCGCGGTAGCTCTCGCCCTGACGCCAGGACCCGAGATGGACCTCATAGATGCTCATGGGCCCGTTGTGCGGGTTGGTCGCCGCACGCGTCGTCATCCAGTCACCGTCCTGCCATACGTAGGCCGTGGACGTCACCACCGATGCGGTCGCCGGCGGCTTCTCGGTGGCCCGGGCCATCGGGTCCGCCTTGGCCCGTCGAGAGCCGTTGGAGCCGAGGATCTCGAACTTGTAGCGGTTGCCCTCGGCCACGTCCGGGACGAACAGCTCCCAGACGCCGGAGGAGCCCAGCGACCGCATGGGGTGGACCGTGCCGTCCCACTGGTTGAAGTCGCCGATGAGGCTGATCGCGCGGGCGTTGGGTGCCCACACCGCGAAGGACGTGCCGCGAACGGGGCCCATCGGTCCGTCATACTCATGCAGACGCGCGCCCAGAACGTTCCAGAGCTCCTCGTGGCGGCCCTCGCCGATGAGGTGCAGGTCGATCTCGCCCAACGTCGGCAGGAACCGGTAGGGGTCGTCGTGAACGTGCTCTATCCCGTCGTCGTAGGCGACCCGGATCCGGTAGTCCGGGACCGCCAGGGTCGGCAGGACACCGACCCAGACGCCCCCGAACTCATGGCTGAGCTCGACGCGGGTGCCATCAGCCATCTCGACAACGACGTCGACCGCCAACGGTTTGTAGGTACGCACGGTCACGGTGCCGTCGTGGGGATGGGGCCCCAGCACGGAGTGCGGGTTGTAATGTTTTCCGGCCACCAGCTTCTCGAGCTCACTGCGGTCGATGGGCTTCACCGATGGGGGTTGGCGGGGGGGCACTTTGGTAGTCACGATCGCAGATCGCTCCTTCGGCTGGCGCAGAGTCGGGCTATCGCGGTGGTCGGGATGCTGAGCCACGTGGGGCGGTTCCGGGCTTCGTAGACCACTTCGTAGAGAGCCTTGTCCAGCTCGAGTGCGTTAAGCAATAGGGCATCCTCACGGGGGTCACGTCCGGCGCTGCGGGTGTATCCCTCCAGGAAGGCCGTACGGGCCCCGATGGCCCATTGTGCTGCTGACCGGCCCGGGTGTGCCTGTTGCCAGGAGCCTGCCACGTAGTCGAACGATCGCAGCATCCCCGCCACGTCGCGCAGGGCCAGATCTGGGGCGGTGCGCTCGATCAGGGGCCGCAGCGGTTCGCCCTCAAAGTCGACCAGAACCCATCCGCGGCCGGGTGCGTCCAACACCTGCCCGAGATGGTAGTCGCCGTGGATCCGTTGCAGTGCAGGCCAACTGGCGGATGACACCGCCTCGATGGACGCGTGGACCATCGCGTCGTAAACGGCCAGGGCAGGCACCTCGAGGCGGGCCGCGGCATGGCGGACCCGCATGCTCGCGGTCAGCGCGACAACGTCGTCGCCGGTCGCGTCCCGGGTGCCCATGACCTGTGCCAGAGTCGCGTGAACCTGGGCGGTGGTCTGACCCAGGCTGTATGCCTGCTCGCTGAAGTCAGCACCCGAGGCCACCGAAGCCAGTGCTACCCGCCAGGCGTCCTCGACCCCTGGGAGGAACTCTTGGGCGAATGCCAGATGCCCTTGGGCCACGCCGTCCGGGGCGGCGGTGTCCGGCCACTGTCCGCAGACGTAGCCGACCGAGCGAGGCACTCGAGTTGATCCCGCGGCGGCAAGTGCGGACTGCACCACGACGTCCGGGTTCTGACCGTGGTGCAGGACGCGAAACAGCTTGCAGATCAACGGGCTCGAGGGGGCGCCGTGGGCGTCGACCAGGTCGAGGATCATCGAGGTGTTGGACTGTTCGCCGCTCAGCACGTGCGAGGCCACCAGCCGGCCCGGGTCGGCCGTCGCGAGTCGATGGCCTCCGGCGAGACCGCCCCTGTGCTCCGGGTCGGACGCCGCGGTCCCCTCGTCAAGTATGAGTCGCACCAGTGCGCCGGCGAAGACAGGGTCGTGCGGCGCGTCGTAGAGGTACCTGGTGCCCAAGCTGGCGTGGTCGACGATCGCCACCAACGCATGGTCGGCACCCGCGAGCCGAGCGCCCCGACAGGTCAACGGGACCTGGTAGGTCGTCGGAGTCTGACCGGACTCGTCCAGCAGCAGATGGATGTCGATGTCCACCTCGGCGGCTGGGTCATCCAGGCGTAGCCCCCCGATCTGCCTCAGTACCGGGACCTGGCCTTTGCCGGCATACCAGCGTTGGTGTGCCACCCACGGCGGCAGGAGCGCCGTGATGGAGGGGGTGAGCTGGCCCTGCATCAGAACCTCCGGATGTGGATGATGTGGACGGGTTCGCCATCGGGGCCGAGCCGGACGAAGTTGTGCTCACCCCAGTGCCAGGATGCGCCGGTGATGAGGTCATGTGCCACGAAGCCTTCGCCCTGGCTCAGGCCGAGTGCCGCCATGTCCAGATGGACGTAGGTCTCGCGCGTCGCATGAGGGTCGAGGTTGGCGACCACGAGGATGACGTCCTCCCTGCCCTCGACCGTTCGGCGCTTGGAGAACGCCATGACGTTTTCGTCGTCCACGTGGTGCAGGCGCAGGTTGCGCAGCCAGTGCAGGCAGGGGTGCGCGCGCCGGATCCCGTTGATCATGGTGAGGTACGGCGCCAGTGACTGGCCCGCCTTGGGACCGGTGTCGTCGTAGTCGGACCAGTGACGGTCCTTCAGCTGGTACTTCTCGTTGTCGATCTGCTCCTCGACGCCGGGGCGCGCGACATCCTCGACGAGCTCGTAGCCGGCGTAGATCCCGTACGTCGGCACGAGGGTCGCAGCAAGTGCCGCGCGAAGCTTCCATGCCGTGGGCCCGCCGTACTGCATGAAGGGCGTGAGAATGTCGTGTGTGGTCGGCCAGAACGACGGACGCATATACGTCGCGGTCTCGCCGGCCAGCTCGGTCACGTACTCCTGCAGCTCCCACTTCTGGATCCGCCAGGTGTAGTACGTGTAGGACTGCTGGAAACCGACCTTGCCCAGCGCATGCATCATCGCCGGCCTCGTGAACGCCTCGGCGAGCCAGATGACACCCGGCGCCTGGACTGCGACGTCAGAGATCAGCCACTGCCAGAACTCCAGGGGCTTGGTGTGCGGGTTGTCGACCCGGAAGATCGTGACGCCGTGGTCGATCCAGACCTGGACCACCCGCCGGACCTCGGCGTAGATGCCGGCCGGGTCGTTGTCGAAGTTGAGCGGGTAGACGTCCTCGTACTTCTTCGGCGGGTTCTCTGCGCAGGCGATGGTCCCGTCGGCCCGCATGGTGAACCACTCGGGGTGGGCGCCGACCCACGGGTGGTCCGGCGCACAGTTCAGGGCCAGGTCGAGCGCGACCTCCAGGCCGAGCCGACGTGCCTGGACCACGAAGGAGTCGAAGTCGGCGAAGGTTCCCAGCTCGGGCGCGATCGCATCGTGGCCACCGTCGGCCGAGCCGATCGCATAGGGGGAGCCGGGGTCAAGCGGTCCGGCGTTCGGCGTGTTGTTCGGGCCCTTGCGGTTGACGGCGCCGATCGGGTGGATCGGGGTGAGATAGACGACGTCGAAGCCCATGTTCGCGATGGCCGTCAGGCGCCGGGCTGCGCTCACGAGCGTCCCTGAGGTCCACACCCCGGTCCGGGGGTCCTGGGTGGCTCCTTCGGAGCGTGCGAAGATTTCGTACCACGCGCCGTACAGGGCGCGTTCGCGTTCCACCAGCCAGCCGTGGGACGCGCTCGGGCTCACGTGGTCGCGCAACGGGCGGCGGGCCAGCTCGGCACGGACCTCGTCGGCGAACGCCGGGCGAAGGCGTGCCTGCGCGGGTCGGGTCGGGTCCCGCAGTGCCAGGATCGCGTTCTTGAGGGGTTTGGCCTGGGCGAGCGTGCGGGCGACTTCCGCCAGCGCCCGCTCCAGAACCAGCGCGCCCTCTTGGAGCATCAGCTCGGTGTCCACGTCTGCGGCGATCTTGAGGGTCGCGTCGTGCTCCCAGGTGCTGAAGGGGTCCGCCCAGCCCTCCACCCGGTAGGACCATCGCCCGCAGCGGTCCGCGCTGATCGTGGCTGCCCAGTGGTCGAGTCCGGGGGAGATCAATGTCATTGGCACATGCCGTTCGCGGCCGTCTGGGTCGGTCAGGACCACCGTCGCATTGACGCTGTCGTGCCCTTCGCGAAAAACCGTGGCGGTCACGTCGAACGGCTCGCCCACCACCGACTTGGCAGGGAACGCGCCGTGCTCGATGCAGGGGCTGACCTGCAGGACCGGAATGCGGCCGAGGGTGCGGGGGGGCGCAGGGGGTAGCGGGCTCGCCGTCATCCGGTTGAGGCTACCCGCTGCGTTCACCGGCGGGTCCCACTGACGGTGTCTGTGGCTGCTCTGGCCCTGGGTGTCGTCTAAGATCTGCAACGGTGAGAGCCATTCGTCGATTCAGCGTCCGCACCGTCCTGCCCGAGCGGATCAACGCGTTGGGAGAGCTGGCCAGCAACCTGCGCTGGTCCTGGCACCCGGCCACGCGGGACCTGTTCTCCGGGATCGACCCGCCACGCTGGAGCGCAGTGCACAACGACCCGGTCGCGATGCTCTCCGCGTTGTCGGCCGCCAAGCTCAAGAGCCTGGCTTCGGACCAGGCCTTCGTGGCCAGAGTTGACGCGGCGGCCCAGGACCTCGCCACCTACCTGAGCGAACCCCGCTGGTACCAGAGCTGGGCTGCCGGGGTTAAGGGTGGTGCTCCCGCCTCGATCGCCTACTTCAGCCCGGAGTTCGGGATCACCGAGGTGCTGCCGCAGTACTCCGGCGGTCTGGGCATCCTCGCTGGGGACCACCTCAAGTCCGCCTCGGATCTGGGGGTGCCCGTCGTCGGCGTCGGCCTCTTCTACCGGACGGGCTACTTCAAGCAGTCGCTGAACCGCGAGGGCTGGCAGCAGGAGACCTACCCCGTGCTCGATCCGGACGACCTGCCCTTGGCCCTGCTGCGCGAGGCCGACGGAACGCCCTGCTCCATCACGATCGACCTTCCCGGCGGCCGGGTGCTGCGTGCCTGCGTGTGGAAGGCCCAGGTGGGCCGGGTTCCCTTGCTCCTGCTCGACTCCGCAGTACCTGACAACGACGAGGGAGCCCGCGGGGTCACCGACCGGCTCTACGGCGGCACCGGCGAGCTTCGCATTCAGCAGGAGCTGCTGCTCGGGATCGGCGGTGTCCGCGCGCTGCGCCTGTGGTCTCGACTGACCGGTGCACCGGCTCCAGATGTCTTCCACACCAATGAGGGTCACGCCGGCTTCCTGGGCGTCGAGCGGATCCGTGAGCTGACCAAGCAGCAATCCATGAGCTTCAGCGAGGCCCTGGAGGCGGTTCGCGCGGGTACGGTCTTCACCACGCACACTCCGGTCCCTGCGGGTATCGACCGTTTCGGCGCCGACCAGATCCGGCTCTACTTCGGTGGCGACAACGCCATCGCCGGGGTACCCGTCAAGAGCCTGCTGGCCCTTGGTGCCGAGGACTACCCCGGTGGCCAGGCCGGGATGTTCAACATGGCGGTCATGGGCCTGCGCCTGGCGCAGCGGGCGAACGGCGTCTCCAGGCTGCATGGCGTCGTCAGCCGCCAGATGTTCGATGGCCTCTGGCCAGGCTTCGACGACGAGGAGGTCCCGATCACGAGTATCACCAACGGTGTTCACGCCCCGACCTGGGTTGACCCCAAGGTCTACGAGCTCGCCCTCAAGCACCTGGGGACCAGCGAGGTTGCCGATCACGATGCGTGGGCGGGCATCGTGGACATCCCCGGTGACGAGATCTGGGCAACCAAGCGGGGTCTGCGCGAGCAGCTCGTCCTCGAGGCCCGTCGCCGGATGAAGTCGAGCTGGCTCAAGCGTGGTGCCAGCCCGGCCGAGCTGCGCTGGGTCGAGGACATCCTGGATCCCGACGTGCTCACCATCGGATTCGCCCGCCGGGTCCCGGGCTACAAGCGGCTCACGCTCATGCTGAGGGACCCTGCACGCCTGAAGATGATCCTGCTGGACCCGAAGCGGCCGATCCAGCTCGTCATTGCGGGCAAGAGCCACCCGGCCGACGAGACGGGCAAGAAGCTCATCCAGCAGCTGGTGAGGTTTGCGGACGACCCGCAGGTGCGTCACCGGATCGCCTTCCTGCCGAACTACGACATCGCCATGGCGAAGTACCTCTACCCGGGCTGTGACGTCTGGCTGAACAACCCTCTTCGCCCGTTCGAGGCCTGCGGCACGTCTGGGATGAAGGCCGCGCTCAACGGTGGCCTCAATCTTTCGATCCTGGACGGGTGGTGGGACGAGTGGTACGACGGCGAGAACGGGTGGGCCATCCCGACCGCCGATGGCGTCCAGGATCCGGAGCGCCGCGATGACCTCGAGGCGGCTGCGCTCTATGACCTCATCGAGGGCTCGGTGGCACCCTGCTTCTACGACGTGGACGCCGAAGGGCTGCCCCAACGCTGGCTGTCGATGATCAAGCACACCTTGTCCACGCTGGGCCCCAAGGTGCTGGCGTCCCGCCAGGTGCGGGACTACACCACCGATCTCTACGGCCCGGCGGCCCGGGCCGGCTGGGCCATGGCCGGAGCCACGTGGGCGGGTGCGCGGGACCTGGCGGCATATAAGGCCAGGGTCCGGGCCGGTTGGGCCAGTGTGCGGGTGGATCATGTTGAGTCCTCTGGTGTTTCGGACTTTCCGCAGGTCGGTGACCTCCTTCACGTGTGCGCATACGTGTCCCTGGGCGACCTTGACCCTGGCCAGGTCGAGGTGCAGGTGGTGCACGGGCGCGCCTCGGAGTCCGACGAGCTCAGAGACATCGAGACCGCGCCGTTGGCTTTCGCCGAGTCCTACGAGGGTGGCCGGCACCGCTTCGAGGGCGACCTCGTGCCGACCCGTACCGGCGCTTTCGGCTACACCGTTCGGGTACTGCCCAAGCACGCAGGCATGGCGAACGCGGCAGAGCTGGGGCTGGTCGCCAACGCCTGAGCCGGCCCTCGGTCGTCAGACAACGAGGCTGTAGACCTGAATGGATGCCGCAGTGAGGGTGACGGTCCTTCCGGCACCAGGGTCCATCGTGTCCGCACCGTCCGGGGAGGCCAGCGGCAGCTCCCACGCGCTGTCCCAGACCAGGTGGTATGTCGTGCCCTGCCTCTGCGCCGGCAGGGTCACCTCGCCGTCCTGGGCCCCGCCATGGAAGATGATCAACAGCGACTCGCCGCCCAAGGGTGTGCCGTCCAGGAACATCGTCAGTGTCCGGGTGTTCGGGTCGTTCCACGCGGCCTCGCCCATCGGCTGACCGTCGGCCGCGAACCACTGCAGGTCGGCCAGCCCGTCCTGGTGTGCCGCGCGTCCGGTGAAGAAGGACCGTTGTCGCAGAACGGGGCTGCTCGCTCTGAGCCTTGTCAGGAAGCGGGTCGTCGCCAACAGGTCGCTTTGCCACGGTTTCAGATCCCAGTCGAACCACGACATGTCGTTGTCCTGGCAGTAGGTGTTGTTGTTGCCACGTTGGGAACGCCCGAGCTCGTCGCCGGCGTTGATCATCGGCACACCGGTGGCCAACAGCTCGCTGGCCAACAGGTTGCGGATCGAGCGTCGCCGCGCGGCCAGGAGGGGCTCGTCCATGCCCGGCCCCTCCAGCCCGTGGTTCCACGACCGGTTGTCGTCAGAGCCGTCTCGGTTGTCCTCACCGTTGACGCGGTTGTGCTTGCGTTCATAGGCCGTCGCGTCTGCCAGAGTGAAGCCGTCGTGTGCCGCGACGTAGTTGACCGAAGCGATCGGGCCCCGGTCGCGGGCACCGAACAGGTCCTGGGAGCCGGCAAGGCGAGTCGCCAGCTCACGCACCCCGTGGCCCGGCTCTTGGTGGGCCGAGCGCTTGACGTCGGGCAGCCAGAACGTGCGTACCGCGTCACGGAAGCGGTCGTTCCACTCGGCGAAGGGCGGTGGGAACTGGCCCGTGCGCCAACCATGCACGCCGAGGTCCCATGGCTCGGCGATCAGCTTGACCCGCGAGAGCACCGGGTCGGTCCGCAGCGCGACCAGGAACGGGTGGTTGGGATGGTACCCGTCGTTGCGGCCTCGTCCGAGGGCCACCGCCAGGTCGAACCGGAAGCCGTCGACATGGCATTTCTCAACCCAGTACCGCAGGGAGTCTAGGACCATTCGGGTGACCACCGGGTGGCGCAGGTCGAGGGTGTTGCCGCATCCCGTCACGTCGATGTCACGTCCGCGCTCGTCCAGCCGGTAGTAGGCGCGGTTGTCCAGGCCCCGCCACGACAACGTTGCTCCGTCCCGGGCCTGCTCGCAGGTGTGGTTGTAGACGACGTCCAGGATGACCTCGAGACCGGCGGTATGGAGCAGCTTGACCATGCCCTTGAACTCCTCGAGCTGGCCTTGGGGGTCGCGGGACGCGGCATACGCCGCCTGGGGTGCGAAGAATCCCAACGTGTTGTAACCCCAGTGGTTCACCAGGCCTTGGCCCACCAGCTCGGGCTCGTGGCTGAACGCCTGGACCGGTAGCAGCTCCACCGAGGTCACACCCAGGCCGTGGAGGTGCGCAACGGTGATGGGGTGTGCCATTGCAGCGTAGGTCCCGCGCAACGGCTCAGGGATCCCGGGATGGCGTTTGGTGAGGTTGCGCAGGTGCGTCTCGTAGATCACCGTCTGCGCCCACGGGACGTGCGGCGGGCAGTCGCCGCCCCAGTCGAAGCGGTCGTCGACGACCACGGCCCTGGGCACGTATGGCGCGCTGTTGCGTTCGTCCCGCACGTCGGGGTCGCCGTGCAGCTGAGCTTCCACGACATGGCCGAAGACCTCCGGGCGCCAGGTCACCTGGCCCTCGATCGCCCGGGCGTACGGATCCAGCAGCAGCTTGTCGGCGTTGTGGCGTAGGCCCTGCTCAGGCAGCCACGGGCCGTGAGCCCGCACGCCATACCGCGCTCCAGCACCCAGTCCGGGGACCGAGCCGAACCACGTCCCATGGGTGCGGTCCGCCAACGTGATCTTGCGCTCACTGGCTCCGGTCGCGTCACCGGCCTCGAACAGGCAGATCTCGACCGCGTCGGCGTGCCCGGCGTAGATGGCGAAATCCACACCATCGGGGGTGAGCGTGGCCCCGAGTGCGGGCGGGAGATCAGGAGAGGGGCCCATGGCAGCAAGCCTAGGCAGTCGATAACCTAAGCCGCATGACCGATCCGACGTCGCTACCGAATTTTCCGCCCCCGCCCAGCGAGCACCCCCTGCGCGGACGTGTGCTCGACGCCCTGATCGACGAGGGTTTCGAGCCCAACATCGACGAGGACGGCGATGTGGCCTTCAGGATCCAGGACCAGCAGCTCTTCGTGCGCTGCATGGAAGGCGACTTCACCATCATGCGCGTCTTCGGGCAGTGGCAGGTCGGTGCGGACGTCCCACAGGACGCCCTCAGCCAGCTCATCGCGTGCAACGAGCTGACCTTGCGCCTCAACGTCGTCAAGGCCGGCATCGCCAACGGGACCCTCGTGGTGACCGGCGAGCACGTCGTCACACCCGAGGCGGACGTCAGGGGACTGCTGGTGGTCACGACCCAGCTGGTGCTGTCGGCGGTTCACATGTGGCACGAGACGATCATGGGCCGCACGCACGACGAGGGCGCCGAATCGGAGCAGTCATGAGCGATCTTGTCCGGCTCGAGGTCGAGGGTGGCATCGCCACCATCCGTCTGGAACGACCCCCCATGAACGCGCTCAACGTCGAGATCCAGGATGGCCTGCACGCCGCCGCCGCCGAGGCCACGGCGCGGCGCGACGTCTGCGCGGTGATCGTCTACGGCGGCGAGAAGGTCTTCGCGGCCGGCGCCGACATCAAGGAGATGCAGCCCATGTCCTACACGGACATGCTCGACCGCTCCACGGCGCTGCAGGCCGCTTTCAGCGCGATGGCCAGGATCCCCAAGCCCACCGTGGCCGCCATCACCGGCTATGCGCTGGGCGGCGGTTGTGAGCTTGCCCTGGCCTGCGACTTCCGCGTTGTCGCCGACAACGCCAAGCTCGGCCAGCCCGAGGTGCTGCTCGGGGTCATCCCGGGCGGCGGTGGCACTCAACGAATGTCGCGGTTGATCGGTCCGGCCCGCGCCAAGGACATCATCTTCACCGGGCGCTTCGTCTCGGCGCAGGAGGCCCTGCGGATCGGTCTCGTGGACGAGGTGGTGGCACCGGAGGACGTCTATGGCGCGGCACGGCGGCGAGTCGAGTGCTACGTGGGCGGTCCGGCGTACGCCATCCGGGCGGCCAAGGAGGCCATCGACCGGGGCCTTGAGGTCGACCTCGAGACGGGCCTGGAGATTGAGCGGATGCAGTTTGTCGGCGCCTTTGCGACCCGGGACCGTGACATCGGCATCGCCTCGTTCGTCGAGCATGGGCCGGGCAAGGCACAATTCGAAGGCCGCTAGGCTGGCGTGTGTCGCCCCCCCGAGGGGGGCCAGTGTCGAGCATCACGGTCGGCGCGCGTTTCCTTTCGGTGCCCGGGCTGCCAAGATGACCCGAACCGCAAGCCATAATCCCCCAGGGAAGAGGACGAGCCAGCGATGAACATCGTCGTCTGTGTCAAGTACGTGCCCGACGCCCAGTCGGACCGCACGTTCAACGAGTCGGACATGACCACCGACCGGTTGGGCGTTGACGGTCTGCTCTCGGAGCTCGACGAGTACGCGATCGAGGCGGGCCTGAAGCTGACCGAGAGTGCTGGCGCAGGATCCGGGGAGAGCACCGTCACGGTCCTGACCGTCGGCCCCGACAAGGCCGCCGATGCCATCAAGAAGGCCCTGCAGATGGGAGCCCACGCAGGGGTTCACGTCAACGACGAGGCGATCCACGGGTCCGACGCCGTGGCAACCTCGCTGGTGCTTGCCGAGGCGGTGAAGAAGATCGGCAGCCCGGACCTGATCCTGACCGGTATGGAGTCCACGGACGGAACGATGGGCGTGGTTCCGGCCATGCTCGCCGAGCGTCTGGGCCTGCCCCAGGTGACCTTGGCCTCGGAGCTGACCGTGAAGGACGGGACCGCGACGATTCGTCGTGACGGTGATCTGGCCTCCGAGACCGTCGTCGCCTCGCTGCCGGCGCTTGTCTCGGTCACCGACCAGATCAACGAGCCGCGATACCCCTCCTTCAAGGGCATCATGGCTGCCAAGAAGAAGCCGGTCCAGACCTGGTCGCTAGCCGACCTTGGCCTGGACGCCGGCTCGGTGGGCCTGGAAGCGGCCTGGACCAAGGTCGAGTCCTTCGCCAAGCGTCCTGCCCGCGCGCAGGGGCAGATCGTCACCGATGACGGTGACGGGGGCACCAAGCTCGTAGAGTTCCTGTCCGCGCAGAAGTTCCTCTGAACCGACCAGACAGACGTAGGAGTAACCCAGATGGCTGAAGTTCTCGTTCTGGTCGACCACATCGACGGTGCGGTCCGCAAGACCACCTCCGAGCTGTTGACGATCGCCCGCCGCCTTGGCGAGCCGTCCGCGGTCTTCATCGGCGTCGGATTCGACGCCGCCAAAGAGACCCTCGCGCAGTTCGGCGCCGAGAAGGTCTACCGGGTGGAGTCCGCCGATGTCAGCGACTACCTGGTGGCGCCCAAGGCCGAGGTGCTCGCCGCCCTGGTTGCCTCCGCGGCACCCGCGGCAGTGCTGATCTCCTCGTCCGCTGAGGGTAAGGAGATCGCGGCTCGCCTCGCGATCAAGACCGGGTCCGGTCTGATCACCGATGCCGTCGACGTGCAGGCCGGCGGTGGTGGATCGGTGAGCACGACTCAGTCCGTCTTCGCGGGCGGCTACACCGTGCAGGCGACGGTCACCAAGGGCACTCCGATCGTCACGGTCAAGCCGAACTCGGCCGCCCCGGAGGCGGTCTTGGGTGCGGCGGTTGATGAGGTCGTCGAGGTCTCGATCTCCGAGGGTGCCAAGGCGGCCAGGATCACCGACCGTCAGCCCCGGGCTGCATCCGGGCGTCCCGAGCTGACGGAGGCCGCGATCGTGGTCTCCGGTGGTCGCGGCACCGCCGGTGACTTCTCCCAGGTCGAGGAGTTCGCCGACTCCCTTGGCGCCGCCGTCGGAGCTTCACGGGCTGCGGTCGATGCGGGGTGGTACCCGCACACCAACCAGGTTGGCCAAACCGGCAAGCAGGTCTCCCCGCAGCTCTACATCGCGGCGGGCATCTCGGGTGCGATCCAGCACCGTGCCGGCATGCAGACGTCCAAGACGATCATCGCGATCAACAAGGACGACGAGGCTCCGATCTTCGAGCTGGTCGACTTCGGCGTCGTCGGTGACCTGTTCACGGTCCTGCCGCAGGCCACCTCGGCGATCAAGGCCGCCAAGGGCTGAGGCTCACCCGTAGACTCGTGGGGTGCCTGACTCCTTTGTCTACCTCGACCATGGCGCGACCACGCCGATGCTGCCCGAGGCGATCGAGGCGATGACCGCTCAGATGGCGACGGTCGGCAACGCCTCCTCCCTGCACACCTCGGGCCGCCTCGGACGTCGCGTCGTCGAGGAGTCCCGCGAGACAATTGCCCAGGCCATGGGTGCCCGCCCCTCCGAGGTGCTGTTCACCTCCGGCGGTACGGAGTCTGACAATCTGGCCATCAAGGGCACCTTCTGGGCTCGCCGGGACGCGGATCCTCGGCGGGTGCGACTTCTGGTCAGCACGGTCGAGCACCACGCCGTCATAGACTGTGTCGACTTTCTCGAGGCACACGAGGGTGCGAAGGTCACCTGGCTCGAGGTCGACCGGGTCGGTCGTGTGCACCCCGAGACGGTGCGTGCCGCCATTGAGACCGACCCCGACTCGGTCGCACTCGTCAGCGTGATGTGGGCCAACAACGAGGTCGGCACGGTGCAGCCGATTGCCGAGATCGTCTCCGTGGCACACGAGTTCGCCATCCCGGTGCACAGTGACGCCGTCCAGGCCGTCGGTCAGGTGGAGGTTGACTTTGCCGGCAGCGGGCTGGACGTGATGAGCATCAGTGGCCACAAGGTCGGTGGTCCTCAGGGCGTAGGTGCACTGCTGGCTCGACGCGATGCCACCCTTGTGCCGCTGATCCACGGCGGAGGACAGGAGCGTCAGGTGCGCAGTGGGACGCTGGACGTCCCGGCGATCCGCGGTTTTGCCGTGGCCATGCGCCACGCCACCGACAACCTGGCGGCTGCTGCCGAGCGACTGGTCACCTTGCGCGACAGGCTGATTCGCGGTGCCCAAGATGGCGGCTTCGGAATCCAGGTGAGCGGTGACTGGGAGCCCGGTGACGGCACCCGGCGTCTGCCGGGCAATGCCCACCTGCTGGTTCCCGGTTGTGACGGTGACTCACTGCTCTATCTGCTGGACGCCGCCGGCGTCCAGTGCTCCACCGGATCGGCCTGTCAGGCCGGTGTGCCGCAGCCCAGCCACGTACTGCTGGCCATGGGTATGCCCGAGCAGCAGGCCCGTGGCGCCCTGCGGCTCACGCTGGGACACACCTCCACGGCGGCCGACGTCGACGCGTTTCTCGCGGCGCTGCCGGCGGCGCTCGAGCGGGCGCAAAGGGCCCAGGTGGCCACGAGTACCAAGCAGCCGAGCTGATGCGAGTCGTTGCCGCGATGAGCGGCGGCGTCGACTCGGCGGTGGCTGCGGCGCGCATGCTCCAGGGCGGGCACGAGGTCGTCGGCGTCCACCTCGCGCTGAGCCAGAACGCTGCCACCTTGCGCGAGAGCGCGCATGGCTGTTGCACCCTTGAGGACGCCGCTGACGCCCGACGGGTGGCCGACATGCTCGGGATCCCGTTCTACGTCTGGGACATGGCCGCGCGGTTCAAGAACGACGTGGTCGAGGACTTCATCGCCGAGTACTCCGCAGGTCGCACGCCCAACCCGTGCCTGCGGTGTAACGAGAAGATCAAGTTCTCGGCGTTGTTGGACAAGGCGTTGGCACTGGGCTTTGACGCAGTCGCGACCGGCCACTACGCCCAGATCGTCGAAAGTGTCTCTGGCGCAAGGGAGCTGCATCGCGCCGTGGACATGGGCAAGGACCAGTCCTACGTCCTGGGCGTGCTCAACGAGGACCAGCTGGCGCGGTCGTTCTTCCCCCTGGGTGACACGGTCAAGCCGCAGATCCGCCAGGAGGCCTCAGCGCACGGGTTCTACGTCGCAGCCAAGCCCGACAGCCACGACATCTGTTTCATCCCCGACGGCAACACGAGCAAGTGGCTGACCGATCGCCTCGGCGAGCAGCCCGGCGACATCGTCGACTCGGGCGGCACCACGGTGGGCGAGCACAAGGGCGCGTACGCGTTCACGGTCGGACAGCGCCGCGGCCTGCATCTGGGGCAGCCGGCCGCCGGCGGTGAGCCGCGTTATGTCGTGGAGGTGCGGCCCCGGACCAATACCGTCGTGGTCGGAAGCAGCGAGCTGCTGGGCATCGATGCGATTACCGGCGTCCATGCCCGATGGTGCGGTCCCGCGCCGCAGGGCGTGGTGTCGGTGGGCGCACAGGTCCGGGCCCACGGCGAGGAGATTCCTGCCACGGCCTGGGCGGACCGGGAGCAGGTCGAGGTGCGCCTGCAGCGTCGGATCCGCGGGGTGGCACCCGGCCAGTCCGTGGTCCTGTACGACGGAACCAGGGTGGTCGGATCCGCCACGATCGCCAGGTCAACCACGAGCAGGGCACTGACCGGCAGGCTGCGAGCCGGCGGTTAGGCTTCCGAGGTGAGCAGAGCCAGCGGGATCGGGTCGTGGCCGGACATCGACGTACGCCAGGCCGTGTCCTCGGTTCGAGACCTGCTCAGCCAGGATGGACTGCCTTATCTCCCAGAGCTTCCCGCACGCGGACCCGGAGCCGACATGATCGGTCGGGGGGCTGGTCTGCTGGCGGACCTTGAGGTCGATCTGCAACCCATGGGGTGGCGCTTCGTCGACCGGGCCGGTCGTGACGCCCACCGCACGTCGGCGCTGCTGCGCGAGGACCTCGACGAGCTGGCCGAGGCGTTCGACGGCTACGACGGCGACCTCAAGGTGCAGATCCCCGGGCCCTGGACCCTGGCCTCCTCGATCTGGCTGCACCGTGGCGAACGTTCGGTGGTCGACGCCGGAGCGTCCCGTGACGTGATCGCCTCGCTGGCGCAGGGACTTCGGGCCCATCTGGAGGAGATCGCCCGGCTCGTCCCCAAGGCGAACCTCGTGGTTCAGATCGACGAACCGGGGCTGCCGTCGGTCCTGGCGGGACGACTGCCCACCGCATCGGGCTTTGGCCGGATCCGCGCGGTCGACCCCACCGTCGCGGCCGAAGGACTGCGTGCGGTGGTCGCGGCCGCCGGCGACCGGCATACCGTCGTGCACTGCTGCGCACCGGACGTGCCGCTGGTGCTGCTCAGGGACACCGGAGTCACTTCTGTCTCCCTGGACACCACCCTGCTGGGTCCCAAGGGTTGGGAGTCCCTGGCCGCCACCGTCGAGTCTGGCGTGGATCTGTGGGCGGGAGCGGTCCCCACCGACGACAGCCGGGCCAAGGTCACCGCCGTCATCGGCCCTCTGGTCGCGGCGTGGCGCCGCGTCGGACTGCCCGTGTCAGACCTGTCCCGAGTGACGCTTACGCCGGCCTGCGGTCTGGCCGGACTCACACCATCGGGTGCCTGCAGCGTTCAACAACTGGCCGTTGACGCGGCCCGGGCATTGACCGAGACTGCAGGAAGTTGACCATTTCCATGATGAGCACGACCACATGAGTGCCGACCATCTGGCTGCCCCGACCAGAGACGACTCTGCGGCTGTGCCCAACCCGATGAAGGCGACCAGGGCTCGGTGGCAGGTCAAGTTCACCGCGCTGGCGTTCATCTGGGGCTCGAGTTTCCTGCTGATGAAGATCGGCCTGAGATCACTCGCGCCGCTGCAGATTTCCGGACTGCGCATCCTCTGTGGCGCGGCCGTCCTGCTGCTCCTGCTGCAGGCCTCCGGGGGTCGGCTGCCACGAGATCGCCGCCTGTGGGCACACCTGATGGTGACTGGCTTCTTCCTGGGTAGCCTGCCGTTCAGCCTCTTCGCGTTGGGGGAGGAGCGGGTCAGCTCGGCGCTCGCTGGCATCGGCAACTCGATCACCCCCATCGCCACAGTGTTGTTCAGCCTGTTGCTTCTTCGGGCCGACAGGATCGGTGTGCGCAAGATCGTCGGGGTGCTCATTGGCTTCGTCGGGGTCCTGGTGATCTTGCAGCCGTGGCAGTCCAAGGGACGACCCGACCTGCTGGGCTTCGCCATGACGCTGGTGGCCGGTATGTCCTATGGCGTGGGCTGGACGTACACCAGGCGCTTCCTGGGCAGGGCGGACTTCGGCGGTCTCACGCTGCCTGCGGCCCAGATGCTGGCCTCCGCCGCGCAGATCCTGGTCGCTGTGTTGATCTGGTGGTTCACCCAGCGCACCCACCTGTCCCTGGCTGCGCCGTGGTCATTGCATGCGAACACCGGTGGCGGCTCCGTTCTCGGCCCCGTGCTCGCGGTCCTGGCCCTGGGGGTCGTCGGCACCGGCATCGCGATGTCCTTCCAGTACGACGTCGTGCGTGCGGCCGGTCCCACTGTCGGTGCTTCGGTCACCTACCTGATCCCGGTGGTCTCGGTGGTGCTGGGCGTCGTGGTGCTGGGCGAACGTCTCGCGTGGCCACAAATCGCCGGCGCCGCCGTCGTCCTGGGGGCCGCGGTGCTGATCGGGCGATCCAGCCGACGGTGAGCTATCGCCGCTGTGTAGCAGGATATGGCCTGTGACCGACCTGCCGACTGACGTTCCCGATGACGTCCGCCACCAGTGGACCGAGCTTGCCGAGCAGGTACGCGCCCACCAGTTCAGCTACCACGTCAAGGATGCGCCCACCGTCAGCGACGGTGAGTACGACGCGCTGATCCGCGAGCTGATGGCCCTGGAGGACCGGTACGCCGAGCTGCGCACCCCCCACAGCCCCTCCCAGCAGGTCGGTGCGGCGTTCTCCACGGACTTCGCAGCCGTCGACCACCTTGAGCGGATGCTCAGCCTGGACAACGCCTTCAGCGCCCTCGAGCTCGCGGCCTGGGCAGAGCGGGTCGAGCGCGACGTAGCCTCGGAGGGTGGCGCGGCATATCACTATCTGTGCGAGCTCAAGATCGATGGTCTGGCCGTCAACCTGCTCTACGAACGCGGTCGGCTGGTCCGGGCGGCGACCCGCGGCGACGGTCGCACCGGTGAGGACGTCACGAACAACGTGCGCACGATCGAAGGGATTCCGCACCAGCTCGCTAGCCCTGATCACTGCGACCACCCGCCCAGCATCGAGATCCGCGGTGAGGTGTTCTTCCCCGTCGAGGCGTTTGCCGAGCTGAACGCCGCGCTGGTGCAGGCAGGCAAGCCTCCTTTCGCCAACCCCCGCAATGCCGCCGCCGGATCGTTGCGACAGAAGGACCCCCGGGTCACCGCGGCCCGTCCGCTGCGGATGCTCGTTCACGGGATCGGTGCCCGCCAGGGCTTCGCGATGGAGCGCCAGAGCCAGTCCTATGACGTGCTGCGCGACTGGGGCATGCCGGTCTCCACCCACTACCGGGTGGTGGACGACGTCACGGCCGTTCAGGCCTACATCGACCACTTCGGCCAGGACAGGCACTCCGTGGAGCACGAGCTCGACGGGGTCGTCGTCAAGATCGACGAGGTGGCGCTCCAGCGCCGTCTGGGGTCGACCTCTCGAACGCCTCGCTGGGCCATCGCCTACAAGTACCCGCCCGAGGAGGTCACCACCAGGCTCCTGGACATCCGGGTCAATGTCGGGCGGACCGGGCGGGTGACGCCGTTCGGGGTGATGAAACCGGTCAAGGTTGCCGGCTCGACGGTCGAGGTGGCCACGCTGCACAACGCGTTCGAGGTCGTCCGCAAGGGCGTACTGATCGGTGACACCGTCGTGCTGCGCAAGGCCGGTGACGTGATCCCCGAGATCGTCGGGCCGGTGGTCGACCTGCGAGACGGTTCCGAGCGTGCCTTTCAGATGCCGACGCACTGCCCCGACTGCGGCACCGAGCTGGCTGCGCAGAAGGAAGGCGACAAGGACATTCGTTGCCCCAACCCCCGGTACTGCCCTGCCCAGCTACGTGAGCGGTTGTTCGCGCTGGCCTCCCGTGGTGCCTTCGACATCGAGGCACTGGGCTGGGAGGGCGCCAGCGCGCTGCTCGCGGCTGGGGTCCTGGCCGACGAGGGCGACCTGTTCAACCTCACGCAGGCACAGCTGGCCCAGGCGCCGCTGTATACCCGGGCGCCGAGCAAGAAGGAGCGTGAGGCGGGGGTCGAGACCAAGGTGCTCTCGGCCAACGGCGCCAAGCTGATCGCCAACCTCGCGGTGGCCAGGAGTGCGCCGTTGTGGCGGGTCGTCGTAGCGCTCTCGATCCGCCACGTCGGCCCCACCGCAGCCCGCGCGCTCGCCGGGCACTTCGGCTCGATGGGGGCGATCCGCGCTGCGTCCCTGGATGAGCTTTCCGGCGTCGAGGGCGTCGGTCCGGTGATTGCCGAGGCGGTCCAGGAGTGGTTCGACGTGGACTGGCACGTGGCGATCCTCGACAAGTGGGCCGCTGCAGGGGTCCGCATGGCCGATGAGGTGGATGGTTCACGGTCGCGAACCCTGGCCGGCCTGACGATCGTGGTCACCGGATCGCTGGACGGCTTCTCGCGCGACCAGGCCAAGGAGGCGATCGTGTCCCGCGGCGGGAAGGCAGCTGGGACGGTGTCGAAGAAGACCGACTACGTGGTGGTGGGGCAGAACGCCGGTTCCAAGGAGGCCAAGGCGATCGAGCTGGGTCTGCGCGTCCTGGACGAGGCCGGTTTCCGCGCGCTGCTAGAGTCCGGTGAATCGATGCCCACCGCCGAGGCGACCAGGGGGCCAGATGAGTCTTGATCGAGAACGCGACGCGGGCGGTCGGCCGCGCAACGCCCGCCCGCGCGATGCGCTTGGCCGTCCCCTTCAACATGGAGACTCCGGCGTTGTGGGTGTTCCCGACGCTCTCGTCCTGGCGCCACGCGAGGCTCTGATTGAAGCTCAGCGACTACTGGATGAAGGTCTGCCGTTTCATGCCCACGAGGTTCTCGAGGCTACCTGGAAGTCCGCTGCGGCCGCTGAACGCGACCTCTGGCAAGGACTCGCCCAGCTTGCTGTCGGCCTGACCCACGCTCTTCGCGGGAACAACCTCGGAGCCGCGACCCTGCTCAGGCGTGGGGCCGACCGCATCTCGGGCTACGCGCAGGGGCCACCGCACGGGATTGACGTCACCGGGTTGCTCCATTGGGCGAGAACGCTGGCCGGGCAGCTGGACGACCCGTCTGACGACGCCGCAGCACCGACAGTCCCCAAGCTTCTTGGCACCTGAGGCGTCTGTTCATTCAGGACAAGTCCTGTACGCGACGGCGGGCCGCTGGCCGGTCCACGTCGAGTGCGTCGAGCAGCTCAGCAGCGGGGTCGGGTCTGGTTCGGGACAGCAGGGCGAGCAGGACGTGCTGAATGCCCAATCGCTCGCCGTTGGTCACCTCCTTGCGCAGCCCGGTGAACACTGCCCTGGCTGCCGGGGTAAGCCGAAGCCGCTCGCCCTCCCGACCCGGCAGCACCTGGCCGGTGTAGTCCGCGTCGATCCCCACCGAAGCCAGGGCCTGGCGGTCCAGAGACCGCAAGGCGTCGCGCGCCGCGGAGAGGCTGACACCCAGTGCCTGGGCGGTGACCGACTCCGGGTCGGTCAGCAGCGCCATGGCAAGGTGCTCGGTGCCCACCCGGCGATCACCACGTCGTTTGGCCTCCGTGGTGGCATCTCGGTAGACCCTACCCAGGCCGAATTTCTGCGTTGTGGTCCACACTGGCACTCCTCTATTTCCCGAACTTGGCGTGGACGGACTGGCGGGTGATACCCAGCGCGTCGCCGATCTGTTGCCAGGACCAGCCCTGGCGTCGAGCCAGAGCCACCTGGTTGACCTCCACCTGTTCGGCCAATCGGCGCAGGGCGAGCACCGCGTGCAGACCCGTTGCCGGGTCTTCTGCGGCGAGCGAGGACGACAGCTGGTCGAGATCCATGATGTCAGTTTGGACTGACGCCTGACCATTTGTCAATCTAAACTGACATTTTGCGACAGTCGCTTCGAGATCGAGATCTCATTGCAGGGTGCGTGCATCGGTAGAGCGTTCGCACGGCGTGCACGCACCCGGTGCTCGCAGGGATGTTGGCTTTGATGGCAAGCACTCAAGAGAGCCGGACTGAGGCTGGGTTGACGGGACACTCGAGTGTTCATCGCGTCGGGCAGTGCCGCACTACCGTGGCGGTCGGGGTTATGCCTTTGCGTCCCTGTCGCTCACATCACAGACCTGGGCCGATGTCGAGGTCCTGTTCGACCTGCCGGGTGGCCTTCATGTTCTTCGGGTCACGAAGTCTCTACGAGCGTGCGGGCTTCTGCGAGGTCGTACGTCGCTCGCCCACGCTTAGTGGTCATGCGCCGCCACCTTCGGTCGGTCTCAACGAGGAGGCGGGGACGGCGGGCGGTAGCTGAGCACCCGGTATACGGCGCCGGTGGCCCAGTAGACTCCAGAACATGTCCGCCATCTCCCGCGACGAGGTCGCCCATCTCGCCATGCTCGCGCGTATCGACCTGAGTGACGCCGAGCTCGACAAGATGTCCGGCGAGCTTGCCGTCATCCTCGAGTCCGTGGCGCGCGTCAGTGAGGTGGCCACTGCCGACGTCCCGCCGACGTCGCACCCACTGCCGCTGACCAACGTGACCAGGCCCGACGTCGTGCGCCCCAGCCTGAGTGCCACTGAGGTGCTGGCCGCTGCGCCCGCCTCCGAACAGCAGCGTTTCTCCGTCCCGCGGATCTTGGACGAGGACTGACGCCACCGGGCACTCGCCACCTCCCTGCCGTCCTTCGAGTACCTCCGAGCAAAGGTTCACTTGTGACTTCCGAGATCACCCGCGCGAGCGCCGCCCAGCTCGCGGATCGCTTGTCCCGCAAGGAGATCAGCGCGGTAGAGGCCACCCAGGCCCACCTTGACCGTATCGATGCCGTGGACGGTTTGGTCAGGGCATTTCTGCACGTCGACGCCCAGGGTGCTCTCGCGACCGCTCGTGACATCGACCAGCGTCGGATGGCGGGGGAGGCCCTGGCCGTCCTGGCCGGGGTGCCGATCGCCGTGAAGGACATCGCGACCACCAAGGGCCTGCCCACCACCTGCGGTTCCCGGATTCTGCAGGGCTGGATCCCGCCCTATGACGCCACGATTGTGACCAAGCTCAAGGCCGCCGGTATGCCGATCCTGGGCAAGACCAACATGGACGAGTTCGCGATGGGCTCGTCGACCGAGCACTCGGCATTCGGCCCGTCACATAACCCCTGGGACCTCGAGCGAATCCCCGGGGGGTCAGGCGGTGGCTCCTCGGCAGCCGTCGCGTCCTATCAGGCGCCGCTGGCGATCGGCACCGACACCGGTGGGTCGATTCGCCAACCTGCCGCGGTGACGGGCACGGTCGGGACGAAACCGACCTACGGCGGCGTCTCTCGCTACGGCCTGATCGCTCTGGCCAGCAGCCTTGACCAGGCCGGCCCCGTGTCGCGCACGGTGCTTGACGCCGCCTTGCTGCACTCGGTCATCGGCGGCTACGACCCGATGGACTCCACGTCCATCAACGCGCCGGTGCCCCCGGTCGTCGAGGCCGCCCGCCGGGCCGACGTCAAGGGTATGCGGATCGGCGTGGTCAAGGAGCTCGGCGGCGAGGGTTACCAGCCGGGCGTGCGGGCCCGCTTCGAGGAGTCCGTGCAACTGCTCGTTGACGCGGGCGCCGAGGTCGTCGAGGTGTCCTGCCCGAGCTTCGACTACGCGCTGGCGGCCTACTACCTGATCCTGCCCAGTGAGGCGTCCTCCAACCTGGCCAAGTTCGACGCCATGCGCTATGGCCTGCGCGTCCTGCCGGAGGGGGTGGATGACCCCAGTGCTGAACAGGTTATGGCTGCATCCCGCGACGCCGGTTTCGGCGACGAGGTCAAGCGCCGCATCATCCTGGGCACCTATGCGCTGTCCAGCGGCTACTACGACGCCTACTACGGCTCGGCCCAGAAGGTCCGCACGCTGATCTCGCGTGACTTCGCTGCCGCCTTCGAGCAGGCCGACGTCCTGGTGTCGCCGACCACGCCGACGACCGCGTTCAAGATCGGCGAGAAGGTTGATGATCCGCTTGCCATGTACCTCAACGACATTGCCACGATCCCGGCCAACCTGGCCGGTATCCCGGGTATGTCCCTGCCGAGCGGTCTGGCCGACGAGGACGGCCTACCGACCGGCATACAGATCCTTGCTCCGGCCACCAAGGACGATCGACTGTATGGCGTCGGGGCAGCCCTGGAGGCTGCCCTCACACAGCGCTGGGGTGGGCCGTTGCTGGCCAGGGCCTCTGAGCTGGCGACTATCGCCACCGGCCGGGAGGTCCGCGCATGAGCACTGAGGTCAGGACCGCGGCGGCAGAGCCCGTCGTCGACTATGCCGAGGCCCTGAAGGTCTATGACCCGGTCATGGGCCTGGAGGTCCATGTCGAGCTCAACACCGCGACCAAGATGTTCTGTGGCTGTGCGACCGGCTTTGGTGCAGAACCGAATTCGCAGGTCTGCCCGGTCTGCCTCGGACTGCCCGGAGCACTCCCGGTCGTCAACGCTGTGGCGGTCGACTCGGCCATCCGAATCGGTCTGGCACTCAACTGCGAGATCGCGACCTGGTGCCGGTTCGCCCGCAAGAACTACTTCTACCCCGATATGCCCAAGAACTTCCAGACCTCGCAGTACGACGAACCCATTGCCTTCAACGGTTCTCTCGATGTCGAGCTGGAGGACGGGTCGATGTTCCGTGTTGACATCGAGCGCGCCCACATGGAGGAGGACACCGGCAAGTCGCTGCACATCGGTGGTGCCACCGGTCGGATCCACGGCGCAGATTACAGCCTCGTCGACTACAACCGAGCCGGAATCCCCCTGGTCGAGATCGTGACCAAGCCGCTGGTCGGTGCTGGGGACCGGGCACCTCAGGTGGCCCGGGCCTACGTCTCGACCCTTCGCGACCTGCTTAAGGCGCTGCAGGTCAGCGACGTCCGGATGGAACAGGGGTCGCTTCGCTGCGACGCCAACGTCTCACTGCGACCCAGGACCGCTGAGGGTGATGACCAGGCTGCCCAGAATGCCGTTCCCCTGGGCACCCGGACCGAGACCAAGAACGTCAACTCCCTGCGGTCGGTCGAGCGGGCAATTCGCTACGAGATCACCCGTCACGCCGCGGTGCTGAACAGCGGCGCCTCCGTGCTGCAGGAGACCAGGCACTGGCAGGAGGACACCGGCGTCACCACCTCCGGTCGGGTGAAGTCCGACGCCGACGACTACCGCTACTTCCCCGAGCCCGACCTGGTACCCGTCGCTCCTACGCGTGAACGCGTCGAGGAACTGCGCGCCACGATGCCCGAGCCGCCGGCCGAGCGTCGTCGCAGGCTTCAGAACGACTGGGGTTACAGCGCTCTGGAGATGCGAGACGTCATGAACGCCGGGGCGGTCCAGCTGATCGAGGAGACCGTGGCCGCCGGTGCCACGCCTGTGGGCGCTCGCAAGTGGTGGATGGGTGAGGTGGCCCGTCGGGCCAGTGTCGAGGGCCGTGATCTGGCGGACTTCGTGGTGACGCCGGCTCACGTCGCCGAGCTGGACGCGCTGGTGGGGTCAGGTCGGCTCAACGACTCGATGGCCCGTCAGGTGCTCGAGGCCGTCCTCGCCGGTGAAGGCTCCCCGGCAGTGGTCGCCGACGCACGCGGGCTGCGGCTGGTCGACGACCAGAGGGCTCTCTCGGTCACCGTGGACGCAGTGATCGCGGCCAACCCGCAAGTTGCCGACAAAGTGCGCGACGGAAAGGTGCAGGCTGCCGGCGCTTTGATCGGTCAGGTCATGAAGGAGATGAAGGGCCAGGCCGATGCCGCCAAGGTCCGGGAGCTGATCTTGACCAAGCTCGGTGGCTCGGCCTGACCTGCGCCGACCTTCTTGACGCAGTCGCAGGGGGTGGCCTCGCGGTCCTACCGGTCGCGGGCACGCCGATGCCCTTGGTGACTCCCGATGCCATCCGCCAGGAGCCGTTATGAGCTGGCAGGCACCGTTGAGGACGGCAGCGATCAGCGGGGTCGACCAGGGCGTGTCCTTCAGGGCAAGCCCTGGTCCGATACGGTCGAGGCATGCTGATGATCTCGCTTCCGGACCAAGAGTGGATCGATCTCGTCGGACCGGTGGAGGGTGTCGAGATGGTGCCCTGGGACATGGGCAGGGAGCCGCCGCACGGTTCCGCGATCGAGCTGGTCGTCCCGCCCTACATGATTGATCCCCTTCGCTTTGGCCGACTCTCGGATCCGTCCCGTCTGCGCGTGGTGCAGCTGCTCAGCGCCGGGTACGACAACGTCGTGCCGTACGTACCCCCAGGGGTCCAGCTCGCCAATGCCGCCGGGGTGCATGACGCGTCCACGGCGGAACTGGCCGTGACCCTCATCCTCGCCTCGCTGCGCGGAATACCGGAGTTTGTTGCAGCGCAAAGGCATTCGCGATGGCTCTCGTCCCAGGACAGGCCGGCCCTGGCCGACAAGCGAGTGCTCATCCTCGGGTACGGCGGGATCGGAGCCGCCCTCGCGCGCCGGCTCAGCGGGTTCGAGGTGACCCTCACTGGCGTGGCTTCGCACTCTCGGGCCGGTGATGAGCTCGTGCCCTGGGTACACGGGGTGGACGAGCTCCCGTCCCTGCTGCCCGATCACGACGTGGTCGTCGTAATCGTGCCTCTCTCGGATGCGACGACCGGTCTGGTCGATCAGGGCTTCCTGGCCTCGATGCCCGACGGCTCACTGCTGGTCAACGTCGCGCGGGGCAAGGTTGTCGACACCCAGGCACTGCTCGAGGCGACCTCGACTGGTCGGATCAGGGCGGCTCTGGACGTCACCGACCCCGAACCGCTGCCGGTTGACCACCCGCTGTGGCATGCGCCCGGGGTCCTGATCAGCCCGCACGTAGGCGGGGCCTCCAGCGCCTTCGTGCCTCGCGCCGTCGCGTTGTTGCGTGACCAGGTCGGTGCTTTCGCCAGTGGACGGCCGTTGCGAAACCTCGTGTACACCGGTTGACCATTGCGGCTGTCGGCGGTCGGCGACACACTCTGAGGCATGACCCGGACACTGGTGGCCATCGGCACGCGCAAGGGGCTCTGGCTGGCCCAGAGCAACGACCGCAGAGCCTGGCAGCTGAACGGCCCACACCTGCCCATGCGAGAGGTCCCCAGCATCGGTATCGACACCCGTGGCGGGCAACCGCGACTGCTCGTCGGGGTCCGCTCGGAGCACTGGGGCCCGACGGTCATGTACAGCGATGACCTCGGTCAGTCCTGGGGCGAGACACCCGAGGGCGCCATTCGCTTCCCCGAGGACACCGGTGCCGTGGTCGAGCGGGTCTGGCAGATCATCCCGGACCTGCATGACCACGACGTGGTGTGGGCCAGCACCGAACCGCAGGCGCTGTGGCACAGCGATGACCGCGGCGAGACGTTCTCTCTGGTTCGGGGCCTATGGGAGCATCCACATCGCCAGCAGTGGGGCGCCGGGTTCGGCGGGGCCGCAATTCACACGATCCTGCCCGACCCGCTCGACTCCAAGGCGATGCTGGTGGCGATGAGTACGGGCGGCGTCTACAGGACCGCGGACGGTGGCACGTCGTGGACGGCGAACAACAGCGGTATCAAGGCGCCCTACCTGCCCGACCCGTGGCCGGAGTTCGGCCAGTGCGTGCACAAGGTCGCCCGGGACAGTGTCAACCCTTCACGGCTCTACGCCCAGAACCATCACGGTGTCTATCGCTCGGATGACAACGGGGCCACGTGGACGTCGATCGCCGACGGCCTGCCGACCGACTTCGGCTTCACGGTTCTTGCCCACCCGACCAAGGGTGACACCCTGTGGCTGATCCCGATCACCGCCGACAGCGAAAGATTCCCGCCCGGCGGTCAGCTGCAGGTCCAGCGCTCCTCGGACGCCGGGGCTTCGTGGGTGACCTGCTCCGTGGGACTGCCCGCTCCCTCATACACCTGTGTACTACGTGATGCGGCGGCCGCTGACACCGGCGAGCAGGCGGGGCTCTACTTCGGGACGCGCAACGGCGAGGTGTACGCATCCGCCGACGAGGGCGACAGCTTCGCTCGCATCGCGGAGCAGCTACCCGATGTGCTGTGCGTTCGGGCGGCCGTGCTGACGTGAGCGACGGCGTGCGGATCATCCTGCCGGGAGTCCTCGGGGAGCTGTGCGACGGTCTGAGCGAGCTCGTTGTGCCGGTCGGCGGTGAGTCTGTACTGCTGCGGACCATCCTGGATGCGGTGGTGGTCACCCGCCCGCAGCTCGGCTTCCGGATCCGGGACGAGAACGGCGCCTTGCGCCGGCACGTCAAGGTGTTCGTCGACGGCCAGGACGTACGCAACCTTGGCGGGCTCGACGTCCTGGTCAGCCCCCACGCGGTGGTCCACATCCTCCCCTCGATAGCCGGCGGCTGACTGTGCCCGATCGGGGGATCTGAAGGATGCTCGAACCATGACGACGCCGACGACTGGGCGCACCTTGATCCTGCTGCGCCACGCCAAGGCCGAGCACGTTCAGGGCATGCCAGACCACGATCGCGGGCTTGCGCCGCGAGGTCGGGGCGACGCCCGGGCCGTCGGCGTGTGGATCAGCGACCCCTTGCACGTGGGGGTGCTCGACCTGGTCCTCTGCTCGACCTCCGAACGTACCCGCCAGACCCTTGATGGTGTCCTGTCCGGTGGCGCCTGGGCCGCGGACACGCGCTTCGACGAGCGCATCTACGACGCCAGCGCCGCCAGCCTGCTCGACCTGCTTGTGGAGGTTCCGGACTCGGTCAACTCCGTGCTGATGATCGGACATGCACCCGGAATCCCCGTGCTGGCGACGGCGCTCGCGCACGAGGCTTCCGGGTCGAGCGAGGTCATCGACCGTCTGTCGCTGGGGTTTCCGACTTGCGCCCTGGCCGTCCTGGGGATCGAGGGGAGCTGGGCGAGGCTGGCACCCGAGTCGGGGTACCTGCGCGACTTTGTCGTCCTGCGAGCGTGAGTCAGAGATCGCCGTGTCCGCAAGGCGAGACCGCGGATCCAGCCCCCGGGCGGAGTCATAGAATCCCGGCATGACGCACCCTCCGCCCGCATCGTCTCTCCAGCCCGACATCAAGCCCCGTAGCCGCGAGGTCACCGACGGGCTCGAGAAGGCCGCAGCCCGTGGCATGCTGCGAGCTGTCGGCATGGGGGACGACGACTGGGTCAAGCCGCAGATCGGGGTCGCCAGCTCCTGGAACGAGATCACCCCCTGCAACCTCTCCCTGGACCGGCTTGCCAAGGCCGTCAAGGACGGTGTGCACGCCGCCGGTGGCTACCCGCTGGAGTTCGGCACCATCAGCGTCAGCGACGGCATCTCGATGGGGCACGAGGGTATGCACTTCTCCCTGGTCAGCCGTGAGATCATCGCCGACTCCGTCGAGACGGTAATGCAGGCCGAACGCCTTGACGGCTCTGTCCTGCTGGCCGGCTGCGACAAGTCCCTGCCGGGCATGCTCATGGCGGCCGCGCGCCTTGATCTTGCCAGTGTCTTCCTGTATGCCGGGTCGATTCTGCCGGGCATTGCCAAGATGAGCGACGGGTCCGAGAGAACGGTCACGATCATTGACGCCTTCGAGGCGGTAGGGGCTTGCGCCGCCGGTCGAATGAGCCGCGGGGACGTTGATGCGATCGAGCGTGCGATCTGCCCGGGCGAGGGTGCCTGTGGTGGCATGTACACCGCCAACACGATGGCCTCCGCGGCGGAGGCCATCGGGATGTCGCTGCCCGGTAGTGCGGCACCGCCGGCCACCGACCGGCGCCGTGACGGGTTTGCCCGCAAGTCCGGCGAGGCCGTCGTCGAGCTGTTGCGCCGTGGTATCACCGCCCGCCAGATCATGACCAAGGACGCGTTCGAGAATGCCATCGCCGTGGTGATGGCCCTGGGCGGCTCGACCAACGCGGTCCTGCACCTGCTCGCCATTGCCAACGAAGCCGAGGTCGAGCTGTCGCTGGAGGACTTCGCGCGGATCGGGGCCAAGGTTCCGCACCTGGCCGACGTCAAGCCGTTCGGTCGCTTCGTCATGACCGACATCGACCGCGTCGGAGGTATCCCCGTCGTCATGAAGGCCCTGCTGGACGCGGGTCTGCTTCATGGCGACGCCCTGACGGTCACGGGTCGTACGGTCGCAGAGAATCTCGCCGAGGTCCGGCCACCAGATCCCGATGGTCAGGTCCTGCGAGCCATGTCCGAGCCAATCCACAAGACCGGCGGCCTGACAATCCTGCGCGGCTCTCTGGCCCCCGAGGGTGCCGTGGTCAAGTCGGCTGGCTTCGACACCGACGTGTTCGAAGGAGACGCACGAGTTTTCGACGGAGAGCGCGCGGCGATGGACGCTGTCGCGAATGGCTCGGTGAAGGCCGGTGACGTGGTGGTCATCCGCTATGAAGGGCCCAAGGGCGGTCCCGGCATGCGTGAGATGTTGGCTGTCACCGGCGCCATCAAGGGCGCTGGCCTGGGCAAGGACGTGTTGTTGCTGACCGATGGCCGATTCTCCGGTGGCACGACCGGCCTCTGTGTTGGGCATGTGGCTCCTGAGGCGTTCGACGGCGGGCCCATTGCGTTCGTGCACGACGGTGACCGAATCCGCCTCGATGTTGCCGCTGGGACCCTCGACCTCGACCTGACGGTGGAGGTGCTGGCCGAGCGCGCCGTTGGTTTCACCCCGCCTGCACCAAAGTACCCGCGCGGCGTGCTGGCCAAGTACCGCAAGCTCGTCGGCAGCGCTGCCGGTGGAGCGGTCTGTGGCTAGGCTGGCGTCCATTTGACGGACAAGAGGTCCGGATGCTGGGACCGCACGCACAAACGGTTGACACCGCAACGGCGATGTCGCACGGTTGGGGCGTGGCCCGAATCCTCGTACTTCCCTAGCGCGCAGACTCACCCCTGAGTCAGCGCGCTACCCCTCATGTCCGAACCCGGACCGAGGGGTTTTTTCATGAGATGGTCCGTCATCACGGACCAGTTCGGCCCACTGAACAAAGAAGAAGCTCGTTCTTGAAAGCGGTGACGAAGTGACGGACGGCAACGCCCCCGGGCCAGGTTCGACCACAGCAGGCGCTACCCGTGAAGCGCCGGAACCTCACGGCCCCTCTCCGGCGGACCTCGCGGGTGTGATGCGTGCTCGCGGCGCGGTGGAGAGCACACCTCTGGCCCGTGTCACCGGCGCCCAGAGCCTCGTGATGGCTCTGGAGGCCTTGGGCGTCGACACCGTCTTCGGCATTCCCGGTGGTGCGATCCTGCCGGCATACGACCCGTTGTTGGACTCCACCAAGGTGCGCCACATCCTCGTCCGCCACGAACAGGGCGCGGGACATGCGGCTGAGGGCTACGCGTCGGCCAGCGGCAAGGTGGGCGTCTGCATGGCGACCAGCGGCCCGGGCGCGACCAACCTGGTCACGCCCATCGCCGACGCCTACATGGACTCGGTCCCCATTGTCGCCATCACCGGTCAGGTCTCCTCCAGGTCAATCGGCACGGATGCCTTCCAAGAAGCCGACATCCGCGGCATCACGATGCCGATCACCAAGCACAACTACCTGATCACCGATGCCGCCGCCATCCCGCGGGCGATCGCCGAGGCCTTCCACATCGCCGCGACCGGCCGCCCGGGGCCAGTCCTGGTCGACATCAGCAAGGACGCCCTGCAGGCAGAGACCACCTTCGTGTGGCCGCCGAAGTTCGATCTTCCCGGATACCGTCCCGTGGCCAGGCCGCACGGCAAGCAGATCCGCGAGGCGGCCAGGCTCATCCGTGAGGCGCATCGTCCGGTGTTGTACGTCGGCGGGGGAGTCATCCGCTCCGGTGCCAGCGAGATACTACGTGAGTTCGTTGAGCTCACTCAGATACCGGTGGTCACCACGTTGATGGCCCGCGGCGCAGTGCACGACAGCCACCGGCTGAACCTGGGGATGCCGGGTATGCACGGCACGGTGGCTGCCGTCACGGCCCTGCAGAAGTCTGACCTGCTGATCACGCTCGGCGCCCGCTTCGACGACCGGGTGACGGGTCAGCTGTCGACGTTCGCCCCCGACGCCAAGGTCATTCACGCGGACATCGACCCCGCCGAGATCTCCAAGAACCGCTTCGCCGACGTTCCGATCGTGGGCGACTGCAAAGACGTCATCAGTGATCTCATCACCGTGGTGCGAGCCGAGCAGGAGGCAGGTCATCGGGGCGACTATGAGTCGTGGCGCGCGCAGGTCGCGCAGTGGAAAGCCACGTTCCCGTTGGGCTACTCCTCCCAGGATGATGGGTCGCTGTCACCGCAGTACGTCATTGAACGCCTCGGGGCGATCAGCGGTCCGGAGTCCGTCTTCGTGGCAGGGGTTGGCCAGCACCAGATGTGGGCCGCCCAGTTCGTGCAGTACGAACGCCCGAACAGCTGGATCACCTCCGGCGGCCTGGGCACGATGGGCTTCTCGGTGCCGGCCGCCATGGGGGCCAAGGTTGCTCAGCCCGGGCGCACGGTCTGGGCCATCGACGGGGACGGCTGCTTCCAGATGACCAACCAGGAGCTTGCTACCTGCGTCATCAACAAGATCCCGATCAAGGTCGCGATCATCAACAACTCAAGCCTGGGCATGGTTCGCCAGTGGCAGACACTCTTCTACAACGAGCGCTACTCCAATACCGACCTGCACACCAGCCACGAGCAGGTGCGCGTCCCGGACTTCGTCAAGCTGGCCGACGCCTACGGCTGTGTGGGTCTGCGCTGTGAGTCGCCCGCGGACGTCGACTCGACCATCAAGGCGGCGATGGAGATCAACGACCTTCCTGTCGTGGTGGACTTCGTCGTACAGCGGGATGCGATGGTGTGGCCCATGGTCCCCTCCGGAGTCAGCAATGACGAGATCCAGACGGCACGCGGCCTCACGCCTGCATGGGACCGGGAGGACTAGACGCCGTGAGCACCGCAGACAAGCACGGATCGAAGCCAGGAGCACCGCGAGGTCTCACCCTCGCCAACAGGGATAGTGGACTGGAAGGGCGAGCGTCATGAGCAAGCACACGCTGTCAGTCATGGTGGCGAACAAGCCCGGCGTGCTGACCCGGATCGCGGGACTGTTCTCGCGGCGCGGGTTCAACATTGACTCCCTGGCGGTGGGTCCCACCGAGCACCCCGATGTGTCCCGCATGACCGTCGTGGTCGACATGGAGGAACAGCCACTCGAGCAGGTCACCAAGCAGCTCAACAAGCTGGTCGAGGTGCTCAAGATCGTCGAGCTCTCGAGCAGTTCCTCGGTCCAACGCGAGATCCTCCTGGTGAAGGTCAGCGCCGACCTGCAGACCCGCTCGCACATCATCGAGACGGCCCATCTGTTCCGCGCCAAGATTGTTGACGTCGCCGCCGAAGCTGTGACCATCGAGGCAACCGGCGACAGCGACAAGCTGGAGGCGCTGCTACGGATTCTGGAGCCGTTCGGGATCAAGGAGCTGGTGCAGTCCGGCATGGTCGCCATCGGCCGAGGCGCGCGCTCGATCACCGACCGCTCGCTAAGGTCAGCCTGAGACCAGAGCACTTTCAGATCCGAATTCCCAACGCAGTTCACGCAACGAAGGAGTCCGACGTGGCTGAAATGTTCTACGACGACGATGCAGACCTGTCCGTTATCCAGGGGCGCAAGGTTGCCGTCATTGGCTACGGCAGCCAGGGGCACGCCCACGCACTGAACCTGCGCGACTCCGGAGTCGACGTCCGCGTCGGCCTGGCCGAGGGCAGCAGGTCCAAAGCCAAGGCAGAGGCAGAGGGCCTGAGGGTTCTCTCGGTGGCCGAGGCGGTCAAGGAGGCCGACGTCGTCATGATCCTGACGCCGGACCAGGCCCAGCGCTCGGTCTACGCCGAGTCGATCGCCCCGAACCTCAAGCAGGGCGCGGCGCTGTTCTTCGCCCACGGCTTCAACATCCGCTTCGGCTACATCCAGGCTCCGGCCGGTGTCGACGTCGCCATGGTGGCACCCAAGGGGCCGGGCCACCTGGTGCGCCGCGAGTATGTCGACGGCCGCGGTGTTCCCGTGCTCGTAGCCGTCGAGAAGGACGAGACCGGCAAGGCCTGGGAGCTCGCCAAGTCCTACGCCCGGGCGATCGGTGGCCTGCGCGCCGGTGGCATCAGGACGACCTTCACCGAGGAGACCGAGACTGATCTGTTCGGCGAGCAGGCCGTGTTGTGCGGTGGCGCGTCGCAGCTGGTCATGTACGGCTTCGAGACCCTCGTGGAGGCCGGCTATCAGCCCGAGGTCGCTTACTTCGAGTGTCTGCACGAGCTCAAGCTGATCGTCGACCTGATGGTCGAGGGCGGCATCGCCAAGCAGCGTTGGTCGGTCTCCGACACCGCTGAGTACGGCGACTACGTCTCGGGTCCGCGCGTCATTGACGAGCGGGTCAAGGAGAACATGGCCAATGTCCTGGCGGACATCAAGAGTGGCGCGTTCGCCAAGCGCTTCATCGCTGACCAGGACGCCGGCGCCCCGGAGTTCACTGCCTTACGTGAGAAGGGCGCCGCGCACCCGATCGAGGCTACCGGGCGCCAGCTTCGTGGCTTGATGAGCTGGATCAAGACCTCCGACACGGACTACGTCGAGGGTTCCGCCGCACGCTGACTCATTGCCGGCCGCGGCCTCCTATGGCGTCCAAGCCATAGGTTCGCCCCGCGGACCGGTATTTTCGGGTCAGTTTTCCAGGCCCCTTCCGGGGCCGCCGTGAGGCGGGAATATTGGGTCTGGCTCGCCCGAGTGCGTGCCGTTCGCTCCTTTGATGCGGTCCGCTCGCGGGTCAGTTTGGCTTGGAGCGTGTCAGGGACCGTGGATTGTTGCCTGGAGCACGTGACGCACACTCTTTCGTCTGACCTTGGCGGCTCTGTCCCGGGCGGGCCCTTCTTTCCGGATCGAAGAGGCAAGGGGGCCGGTCGTGGATCTTCAACATGACCGTTGTGCGGGTTGGATCGGTCCAAGAAGGACGTGAAGGGCGTGCGTGCGCAGCCCGGGGACTCGAGCCAACCAGCGCCACTGTGAGGTTCCCACGTTCGCCACGACCACCAACGCGCTGCTAGAACTGCGGGACTGGCTGGTCGGACAAAAGGTCACGCTGGTGGCGATGGAGGCAACCGGTGACTGCTGGCGTCCACCGTTATGCCTGCTCGAAGACGACCTGAACGTGATCCTGGTCAACCCCGCGCACGCCAAGGGGCTACCGGGGCGCAAGTCCGATGTCACCGACTCGATGTGGCTGGCACAGCTGGGCGAGTGTGGCTCCGAAGGCATCGTTCGTGCCCCAGCACCAATCCGCCAGCTGCGGGACCTGACCCGTTACCGGACCACGCTGTCCCGCGAGCACACCCGCGAAGCCGCCCGGCTGGAGAAGGAGCTGGAAGACTCAGGGATCAAGATCTCCTGCGTTGCCACCGACGTCCTGGGCTTGTCCGGACCGGTGATGCTCGAAGCTCTGATCGACGGGGAACGCGGCCCGTAGGTCCTGGCTCAGATGGCCAAGGGTCGGGTGCGCACCAAGATCACCCCACTGACCCAGGCACTGGTCGGCCGGTTCGGCCAGCACCACGCGTTCCTGTGCCGGATGCACCTCGACCGCCTCGACGCCCTGGAGAAGACATCGCCAAGCTCTCCACCCGGATCGAGCATGCCCTGGCCCTCCTTTCGTGGCACCCTCGCCCGGCTGGACACCGTCCCCGGTGTCGGACCAGATGTCGCCGAGGTGATCATCGCTGAAACCGTCGCCGACATGAGCCGCTTCCCCACCCCCGGGCACCGCGCCTCCTGGGCCGGGGTCGCCCCCGGACTCAACCAGTCAGGTGAACCACACAAACCCGGCCGCACCCGACACGGCGACCACTGGCTCACCGGCGCTCTCGGAGTCGCGGCGATGGCCGCCAACCGCACCACGGACACCACCTTCCTCGGCGCAGGCTACCGGCACCTGGCCCGCTGCATAGGCAAACTCAAGGCCCTGGTCGCCATCGAACACTCCATCCTGACAGCGGTCTGGCATGTCCTATCCGAGAACACCGCCTACCACGACCTCGGCGGTGACTACCACGCCAAACGAGACCCCCAATTAGCCCTACGCCGCATCACCCACGACGCCAACCGCCTCGGCTACACCGTCCGCTTCGACCCCGTCCAAGCCGCATAGCTCACCAACCCTGCTTCAGCCACCGCTATTTTCGACGCAGGGAGCTCGCTCGCACCCCGCTGGTGCCACATCGCGGGCTGATGGCGTGCACGCCGGTTGGGCGCCCTAAACTGGTGGCGGGCACAACGCGGTGCCGAGGAATCCTCCCACCGGCGGGCCGCGCACAAGGACCGGCCGATCCCCTCCAGCTGTGAAGGACACGCCCAGTGACCAAGCCCGTTGTCTTGATTGCCGAAGAGCTCTCGCCCGCGACCATCGAGGCCCTGGGACCCGACTTCGAGATCCGGCGCTGTGATGGGGCCAACCGTGAGGAACTGCTGGTCGCCCTCACTGACGTCGACGCCGTGCTCATCCGCTCCGCCACCAAGATCGACCAGGAGGCGCTTGCGGCCGCCAAACGGCTCAAGGTTGTCGCCCGTGCCGGAGTGGGTCTGGACAACGTGGATGTCCAGGCCGCGACGATTGCCGGCGTCATGGTCGTGAACGCCCCGACCTCCAACATCACCTCTGCCGCCGAGCTTGCCGTCGGCCTGCTGCTGGCGACCGCTCGCAACATTGCGCCCGCCAGCCAGGCGCTCAAGGCCGGCCACTGGAAGCGCAGCCAGTATGGCGGTGTCGAGCTGCTCGACAAGACGGTGGGCATCGTCGGCCTGGGCCGTATCGGCGCGCTGATCGCCCAGCGCCTTGCCGGATTCGGCATGAAGATCGTCGCGTACGACCCCTACCTGAGCGCAGCTCGCGCAGGCCAGCTCGGCGTGCGGCTCGTCTTGCTGGACGAGCTGCTGCGTGAGAGCGACTTCATCACCGTGCACCTGCCCAAGACGCCGGAGACGCTGGGACTCATCGGGGAAGAGGCCCTCAAGCTTGTCAAGCCGTCCGTGCGCATCATCAATGCGGCCCGCGGCGGCATCGTGGACGAGCAGGCCCTGGCCAACGCACTCAGGGAAGGCCGCGTCGCCGGCGCCGGTATCGATGTGTGGGCGAAGGAGCCATGCACGCAGTCGCCCCTGTTTGAGTTCGAGTCCGTCGTCGTCACCCCGCATCTGGGCGCCTCGACCGAAGAGGCTCAGGAGAAGGCCGGCGTCGCGGTCGCCAGGTCGGTCCGACTGGCCCTTGCCGGCGAGCTTGTCCCGGACGCCGTGAACGTCTCCAGCGGTGTCATCGCCGAGGAAGTCCGTCCCGGAATCGCCTTGGTGGAGAAGCTCGGTCGCATCTATATCGCGCTCGCCGGTTCGGTCCCGGCTCAGCTCGACATCGATGTCCGGGGCGAGATCACCCAGTACGACGTCAGCGTCTGGAAGCTGGCCGCACTCAAGGGGCTGTTCCAGGATGTCGTCGAGGAGTCGGTGACATACGTCAACGCCCCGCTGCTCGCCCAGGAGCGGGGTTGCGAGGTTCGCCTCCTGACCGACCCGAACAGCACGGACTTCCGCAACGTCACGACGCTGCGCGGGACTCTGGTCGACGGAAGCGTCATCAGCGTCGTGGGCTCGCTCACTGGTCCACGGATGATCGAGAAGGTTGTCGGCGTCAACGGCTTCGACCTGGAGGTTCCGCTCTCTGCGCACATGGCGTTCTTCACGTATCTCGACCGGCCGGGTGTGGTGGGCAGCGTCGGGCGTGTGCTCGGCGAGGCTGGGATAAATATCGGAGGCATGCAGGTGGCACGTGACGCCGCGGGCGGTCACGTCCTGATGGTCCTGACCGTCGACTCGCAGGTCCCGGCGCCCGTGCTGAACGAGATCTCCCAGGAGATCGGCGCGACCACGGTCAGGGTTGTCGACCTCGACAGCTGAGCCCTCTGGGCGCAAAACTCGCCGTGTGCTCTGTCTCATTGTGCGAGAGGCGTTTCCACATACTTGGACGTCCACGTATTCTCTTGTGCATGACGCGGTGGTTGATCACCATTTCCTGCCGCGGCGAGCTTGTCCAAGTCGCCTCCCCGCCGTGGAGACCCCGCGTGCGCCGTTGACTGGCCCACCGGCATGACCGGAGCGCCGACAAGCGCGTCAATGCTGTTGAATGAGAACCCTTTTGGGGAGAGGACGTGATTTACATGAGCGAAGAGGAACAGGCTGCCCGGCGTGCATTGCAGGAGTCCATGGACCTGCGCGACCAAGGCCACACGGACGCGTGAGCCTGCGTGTGGCTTACCTACGGCGTCGGGACCATCCCGGCGCCGTTCGTTATGTGAGACGGGGAATCCAGGATGCAAGACGCCTCTTAGGCTGATCAACATGGTTGAGGCTACGGAATCCCTGGACATAGCGGTGATCGGTGGCGATGGCATCGGCCCCGAGGTAGTGGCAGAGGGGCTCAAGGTTCTTTCCGCGGTCACCGGGTCCAGCCGCCTCAAGGTCAACACCACCGAGTACGACCTCGGCGCCCGTCGCTGGCTTGCCACCGGGGAGACCCTGCCGGACTCTGCGCTGGCGGAGATTCGCGAACACGACGCGATCCTGCTCGGCGCCGTGGGTGACCCGGGCGTTCCCAGCGGTGTCCTCGAGCGCGGACTCCTGCTCAAGCTGAGATTCGCCCTTGATCAGTACGTCAACTTGCGCCCGGTGCGGCTCTATCCCGGAGTGAGCAGTCCCTTGGTGCTCGAGCGGGTCGCCCCCAACGGCATCGACTTCGTCGTCGTGCGTGAAGGAACCGAGGGGCCCTATGTTGGCAACGGGGGCGCGCTACGCGTCGGTTCGCCGGCGGAGATCGCCACCGAGGTCAGCATCAACACGCGCTTCGGCGTGGAGCGCGTCGTGCGCGACGCCTTCGCTCGCGCCCAGGGGCGGGACCGCAAGCATCTGACCCTGGTGCACAAGCACAACGTGCTCGTGCACGCGGGGGACCTCTGGCGCCGGACGGTAGACGAGGTGGGCGCCGACTTCCCCGAGGTGACAACGGCATACCAGCATGTGGACGCCGCCACGATATTCATGGTCACCGACCCCGGCCGTTTCGACGTGATCGTGACGGACAACCTCTTCGGCGACATCCTGACCGACATCGCGGCTGCTATCGCCGGCGGCATCGGCCTGGCTGCCAGCGGCAATATCAACCCCGAGAGAACGGCGCCGAGCATGTTCGAGCCGGTTCACGGCTCGGCCCCCGACATCGCGGGTCAGGGTAAGGCCGATCCGACCGCGGCGATTCTGTCAGTCGCCATGCTCCTGGACCACCTAGGCCGCCCTCAGGATGGGATCCGGGTCGAGCGGGCCGTGGCCTCGGACCTTTCCACCAGGGGGAAGGCGACCCGTCTCACCTCAGAGGTTGGCGACGCCATCGCCGCCCTCGCCGGCTGAGCCGGTCGGGTCGAGCCCCCTTCGCCGGGGCGTCGCGGGTGTGTCCGGCTAACCTTCCCTTAGCAGACACCCAGCGCACGTCTTGGAGGATCCATGTCATCGGCAGCACTCTCGTTCACGGTCGAGGTGCGTTCTGACGCACTGCCGGACGACCAGCGCGAGGCCGTTCTGGCCAACCCTGGGTTCGGCAAGACCTTCACTGACCACATGGTGCTGGCTACCTGGACCGCGGGTCAGGGTTGGCACGACGCCAAGGTCACGGCATACGGGCCATTGTCGCTCTACCCTGCCGCGGCGGTGCTGCACTACGCCCAGGAGATCTTCGAGGGCATGAAGGCCTACCGGCATGCCGACGGCTCGGTCTGGACCTTCCGGACGGAGGCCAACGCGGCCCGATTCGCCGGTAGCGCCAGGCGACTGGCTCTTCCGGAGCTGTCAGAGACGGACTTCACCCAGTCACTGAAGGCACTCGTGGCGACCGATGAGAAGTGGGTTCCTGCGGTCGGCGCCGGGGAGGCCAGCCTCTACCTGCGTCCGTTCATGTTCGCCTCCGAGGCGTTCCTGGGGGTGCGCCCGGCGAAGGAGGTGACGTACTGCGTGATCGCCTCGCCCGCGGGTCCCTACTTCGCCGGCGGGCTGAGACCGGTGTCTATCTGGCTGTCCTCCGACTTCACGCGGGCTGCCGCGGGCGGCACCGGCGAGGCCAAGTGTGGTGGAAACTACGCCGCCAGTCTGGCCGCTCAGGTTCAGGCCACGGCCAACGGCTGCGACCAGGTTGCGTTCCTGGATGCCGTGGAGCACAAGTGGGTCGAGGAGCTTGGCGGGATGAACCTCTTCTTTGTCCAGGCAGATGGCACCATCGTGACCCCTGAGCTGACCGGCACGATCCTGCAGGGTGTGACGCGCTCCTCGATCCTCGAGCTGGCCGGCGACCTCGGCCTCAAGGTGGACGAACGCCGGGTCTCGATCGACGACTGGCGCCAGGGTGTGGCCAGCGGCGAGGTCACCGAGGTCTTCGCCTGCGGTACCGCTGCGGTTGTCACGCCGGTCGGACGGTTGGTCTGGGCCGAAGGTGAGGTAGCCATCGGCGATCCCCAAGTCAACGGTGGAGTTGGGTCGGTCACCGCATCGATCCGTCAGGCGCTTCTCGATGTGCAGTACGGCCGCGCCGTGGACTCACGGGGCTGGCTGACCCGCCTCGCCTAGAGGGACCGAAACTAAAGGGACCGAAACTAAAGGGACCGAAACGGTCTGCGATCAGACCATTGACGAAGGGCTCGCCGGGGGCCTTGAATCACTTCATCGCCATTCTTGGCACAGCGTTCTCTGCCGACTGACGAAGTTGAGGTGAGCATGACAGTTCCCCCACCGGTCCCGGCCGTTGATGACGACACGACCAGACTGGCCGAGCTCGGTTACAAGCAAGAGCTGCACCGTGGCATGAGCGGCTTCTCCAACTTCGCCGTCTCGTTCTCGATCATCTCCATTCTGGCCGGCTGCATCACGAGCTACGGCATCGCCATGAGCTCGGGAGGTCCGATCGCGATCTCGATCGGCTGGCCCCTGGTCGGGGTCTTCGTCCTGTGCGTCGCACTGGCGATGGGGGAGATCTGCTCGGTCTACCCCACAGCCGGCGGCCTGTACTTCTGGACCGGCCGGTTGGCGCGCCGGAACAAGGCGGCCTGGGCCTGGTACGTCGGGTGGTTCAACTTCCTCGGTGAGGTCGCGGTCACTGCGGCGATCGACTATGGCGCCGCGCTGACCTGGACGGCTTTCGCCAACCTGGCGTGGGGCGTGGAGGTGACCCTGGTCCGCACGTTCATGGTGTTCGCGGTCATCCTGCTGTCCCACGGCCTGCTCAATACCTTCGGCGTCAACCTGGTCAAGCTGTTGTCCAACATCAGTGCCTGGTGGCACCTCGTCGGCGTGGCAGTCATCGTTGTCGTCCTCGCCTTTGTGCCGGACAAGCACCAGTCGCTGTCTTACACGTTCTTCCACTACGAGAACCACTACGGCTGGACCAATCCGGTCTATGTGTTCTTCATCGGGTTGTTGATGGCGCAGTACACCTACACGGGCTTCGACGCCTCCGCCCACGTGGCCGAGGAGACGCACAGTGCGGCCACCAACGCCCCCAAAGGCATCGTGAACTCGGTCATCGTCTCCATCCTGGCGGGCTGGGTCCTGCTCGTCGCCGTCACGGCGGCGATCCAGAACTACAACGCCGAGCTCACTTCGTCGACCGGACTCCCGCCGGCGCAGATCTTCATCGACGCCGCCGGCCACTCGCTGGGGCTCTTGCTCATCTTCATCTGTGGCGTCGCACAGTTCTTCTGCGGCATGGCATCCGTGACAGCGAACTCTCGCATGACCTATGCGTTCTCGCGCGACGGAGCGCTTCCCGGCTCGCAGCTGTGGTCGAGGGTCAACCCCCGCACCGGGACGCCGACCAACTCCATCTGGCTCTGCACGGTCTGCGCGCTGCTTCTGGCAAGCCCGGCGCTGAAGAACACGACGGCTTACCTGGCAGTCACCTCGATCGCCGTCATCGGGCTCTATGTTGCCTATGTGACCCCGGTCCTGCTGCGCCGGCTCAACCCGGACTTCCGGCCGGGTGAGTGGAATCTGGGCCGGTGGAGTGCGGTGATCGGCTGGATCGCCGTCGGGTGGGTGGTGTTCATCGTGATCCTGTTCATGCTGCCACCGGCCAGTCCCATCACGGCGAGCAACTTCAACTACGCGCCGGTGGCGGTTCTGGCAGTCCTGGCCTTCGCCACGCTCACCTGGGTCGTCGGTGGCCGCAGGCACTTCATGAGGGAAGTTCCGCCCGGGCACGACACCAGGCCCGTCGAAGAGATCTTCACCGGTTGACCGGCGCAGCGGCGTCACGGCAGCGCGTCTGGGCGGGTTCGCCAATGGCCCGTAGCCACCTGGGCGCGCGCGCCTGCGGACGTCTTGAGGATGACCTGGCCAGTCAATGCCGCCTCTCTGATGCTCCGGAAGTCCACCGTGTCGTCGAAACCGGGTCTTCTCGGCTGGTGGGTAGGGACGATGAGCGGCATCGGGAATCGGACATAGGGAGACAGTCATGACCGCCCCACCAGCACTGAGCGTTGATCAGCTGCGCTCGCAGATCGAGTCGGGAGCCATTGACACGGTCATCACGGCGTTCACCGACATGCAGGGACGGCTGCAAGGCAAGCGCAACCACGGGCACTACTTCCTGGACCATGTGCTCGGTCATGGTGTCGAAGGCTGCAACTACCTGCTGGCCGTCGACGTGGACATGAACACGGTTGACGGATACGCCATCAGCTCCTGGGAGCGCGGCTACGGCGACATGTTGTTCGAGATGGATATGTCGACGCTGCGCCGAACCCCGGGTCAGTCCTACTCAGCCACCGTGCAGTGCGACCTGGTCTGGCTGGATGGCACCGGTCATGTTCGCCCAGCGCCGCGTTCTGTGCTCAAGTCCCAGATGGCAGCCGCGGCGGACCTCGGTTGCGTGGCACTGGCCGGGACCGAGCTGGAGTTCATCGTTTTCGAGGACTCCTTCGACAGTGCCTGGGACCATCGCTACCAGGGGCTCACGGCTGCCAACCGTTACAACGTGGACTACTCGATCCTGGGCGGAAGCAAGGTCGAGCCGCTGCTGCGAGAGATCCGCAACGAGATGTACGCCGCGGGGGTCACCGTTGAGAACGCCAAGGGGGAGTGCAACCTGGGCCAGCACGAGATCGCCTTCCTCTACGACGATGTCCTGCGCACCTGCGACAACCACAGCATCTACAAGAACGCGGCCAAGGAGATCGCCGCGGTCCGTGGCCGTTCGCTGACGTTCATGGCCAAGTTCGATGAGCGCGAGGGCAACTCCTGCCACATCCATCTCTCGCTGCGCGGGCAGGACGGCTCGATCGTCTTCGCCGACGACAACCGCGAGGGTGGTCACAGCCTGATGTTCGACCACTTCGTGGCCGGCGTCCAGGCCACGATGCGTGAGCTGACGTTGCTCTATGCGCCGAACGTCAACTCCTATAAACGTTTTGCCCCTGACTCCTTCGCTCCGACGGCGATCGCCTGGGGTCACGACAACCGTACCTGCGCGTTGCGAGTGGTTGGAAGAGGCGCCGGGCTGCGCGTGGAGAACCGGGTGCCAGGAGGTGACGTCAACCCCTACATGGGCGTGGCGGCGATGCTCGTGGGCGGCTTGCACGGCATCCGCGAGCAGCTCCCGCTTGAGCCGGCCTTCGTGGGTAACGCCTACGAATCGGACAAGGAACGCGTGCCCTCCACGATGCTTGAGGCCCGAGACCTCTTCGCCGCATCCAGCGTGGCCCAGCAGGCTCTTGGCAAGGACGTCGTGGAGCACTATGTGCATGCAGCCGACATCGAGCTGGCGGCGTTTGGCGCTGCGGTGACCGACTGGGAACGAGTCAGGGGCTTCGAGCGACTGTGATGACCACGGACGTCATCAACCCGGCAACCGAGGTGCTGGTCCAAAAGGTGGCCCGGGCCGACCTGGACCGCACCGATGCGGCCATCGCAGCCGCCGACGCGGCTGCCGCCACGTGGCGGCAGGTCGCGCCGGCCGATCGCGGCCGGCTCCTGCGTCGTTTCAGCGAGGTCGTCGACACCCACCTGGAGGAGCTGGCCCAGCTCGAGGTTGTCAACGCTGGGCACACCATCGGTAACGCCCGCTGGGAGGCGGGCAACGTCCGTGATGTCCTCAACTACTACTCCGCCTCACCAGAACGCTTGTTCGGCAAGCAGATTCCGGTCGCCGGTGGTCTTGATGTCACCTTCAAGGAGCCGCTCGGGACCGTTGGCATCATCGTGCCGTGGAACTTCCCGATGCTTATCGCGGGCTGGGGATTTGCGCCTGCTCTGGCCGCCGGCAACGCTGTGGTCCTCAAGCCCGCCGAGCTCACGCCGCTGACGGCGATCCGGCTCGGTGAGCTCGCGCTGGAGGCCGGCGTCCCGGAGGGTGTATTCACCGTCATTGCCGGGAAGGGTTCGTTGGTCGGCCAGCGGTTCGTGACGCACCCGGCCGTTCGCAAGATCTGCTTCACGGGTTCGACAGCAGTGGGTCAGGGGATCATGGCAGGGGCAGCTGACCAGGTCAAGCGGATCACCCTCGAGCTTGGCGGCAAGAGCGCCAACGTCATCTTCGACGACGCCGATATCCCAGCGGCAGCGGCTGCCGCCCCGATGTCCTTCCTTGACAACGCGGGTCAGGACTGTTGCGCACGCAGCCGGATTCTGGTGCAGCGAAACGTCTTCGACCATTTCATGGAGCTGTTCGAGCCTGCAGTCAAGGCCGTCGTGGTGGCTGATCCGTCACGGGACAGCACCGGGATGGGGCCGCTGATCAGCGCGGCCCAGCGGGAGATGGTGCGCTCGTATGTCGAGGACTCGGCGGAGCCGGTGCACGTGGCCTTCCGCGGCCAGGCTCCAGCCGGAGACGGCTTCTGGTACCCCGCTACCGTGGTCCTTGTCCGCAGCACCACGGAGCGTGTCTGGCGCGAGGAGGTCTTCGGCCCGGTAGTGGCCGTGCTGCCGTTCGAGGACGAGGCCGATGCAATCACCAAGGCCAACGACACCGAGTACGGCCTGTCCGGGTCGATCTGGACCCGTGACGTGGGACGGGCGATTCGCGTCTCACGCGGCATCCAGGCAGGCAGCCTCTCGGTGAACTCACACAGCAGCGTGCGGTACTCGACACCGTTCGGCGGCTTCAAGCGGTCCGGCATCGGCCGCGAGCTCGGGCCTGATGCGCTCGACTCGTTCACGGACGTCAAGAACGTCTTCATCTCCACCAGCTGACCAACAGCGCGCAGGCCTACGGAAGGCAGAAACACTCATGGCGGGCAGGATCGAAGGCCGGGTCGCGGTCGTTACGGGAGGCTGCAGTGGTATCGGGCTGGCCACGGTGGCGCGGTTTGCGGCGGAGGGCGCCAAGGTCGTGATCGGGGATGTCAACGACGCCAACGGCCGGCGGATCGCCCAGGATCTCGGCGGCGCGTTCGTCCACTGTGATGTGACGAACACCGAGCAGGTGCAGACCTTGTTCGCCGTGGCAAAGGACACCTTTGGCAGCGTCGACATCGCGTTCAACAACGCAGGGATCAATCCGCCGGAGGACGGCTCGATCCTCACCACCGACCTCGAGACCTGGCGCACCGTGCAGGAGGTCAACCTGACCGGCGTCTACCTCTGTTGCAAGGCGGCCCTGCCGTACATGCTCGAGCAGAAGAGGGGCTCGATCATCAACATGGCGTCCTTCGTGGCAGTGATGGGCGCTGCGACATCGCAGATCTCCTACACGGCGAGCAAGGGTGGCGTGCTGTCGATGTCGCGGGAGCTCGGCGTGCAGTTCGCCCGCCAGGGTGTCCGGGTCAACGCGCTGTGCCCCGGCCCGGTCAATACCCCACTGCTCCAGGAGCTGTTCGCCACGGATAGGGAGCAGGCGGCCCGACGCCTCGCTCACATCCCGGTCGGCCGGTTCGCCGAGCCCGACGAGATAGCCAACGCTGTGCTGTTCCTGGCCAGCGACGAGTCTAGCTTCATCACGGCGTCGCAGTTCATGGTCGATGGCGGGATCACCGGCGCCTACGTCACCCCGCTCTGACTGCGGGATCGCCAAAAGCCATGGACCCCGACAGCTCTCGGCCGATCATCGGCATCACCTGTTACGTCGAGGAAGCTGTGCGCGGGGTGTGGGAGAGCATGCCTCACGCATTGTTGCCCTACAACTATGTGACCAAGGTGGAGCGCGCCGGCGGGATCGCCTTGCTGATCCCGCCGCGCGTGGATGCCGATGCTCAGATGGCCCGCGCGGTCGTCGCGCGTCTGGACGGGCTGATGCTTGCGGGCGGCGTCGACGTCGAACCCCAGAGGTATAGAGCGCAGCCGCACCCAAGCGTGCAGGAGGCGCGTCCCGACCGCGACGCCTTCGAGCTGGCTCTGGCCGCGGTCACCAGACAGTGGGACACCCCGGTACTGGGTATCTGTCGCGGCATGCAGGTGATGGCTGTGGCTGCCGGTGGGACGCTGGTACAGCACCTACCTGACGTCGTCGGGCACGAGGAGCACTCACCCGCGCCTGGGGTCTATGGCTCCCATTGGGTGCGCACGGTCGAGCGCACCAGGGTCAGTGCCCTGCTCGGGCAACAGGTCGTCATACCGAGCTATCACCACCAGTCCGTGTCCAGTCACCCCGGCTATGTGCCGGCCGCCTGGGCACCGGACGGCACTTTGGAGGCGATGGAGCACCCCGAGTCGCGGTTCCGGGTGGCTGTGCAGTGGCATCCTGAGGCGGGTGAGGATGACCGACTGTTCGATGCGTTCGTCCAGGCTTGCGCAGGGTCGCGTCAGTGACCACAGTGCGAGACGGGTAGCCAGATGGTGGACAAGCGTGCCACGCTGCTGAGGTGAACAACATCTGGGCCGTGGTGGCCACCGCCACCATCATTATCGACTAGCGCGACGGGGCATTTCCCGCCGCGCAGACCTCCCATACCCTGGGGGGTTTTTTCGTTCCCGGGCAACACCTCGTTCGGGCGAATCGCGCGGTGAGACGATCGTGACCGACCAGCCAGATGCGTGACAACTTCGTGAGACAGGGCTAACCATGACCGACCTGCACGTCTACGACACCACCTTGCGTGATGGCGCGCAGCAAGAGGGCCTGAACCTTTCGATTGCAGACAAGCTGGCCATAGCGGTGCTCCTGGATGAGCTCGGGGTCGGCTTCATCGAAGGCGGTTGGCCCGGTTCCAACCCGAACGACACGGAGTTCTTCGCTCGGGCCCAGCAGGATCTCTCGCTGCGCAATGCCACCCTCGCCGCATTCGGCGCCACGCGGCGAGCGGGCGCCGTGGCAGCAGATGACCCGCAGGTCCGGGCGCTGCTCGACTCGGGTGCGTCAGTGGTCACACTGGTGGCCAAGTCGCACGTGCGCCATGTCGAGGTTGCCCTGCGCACGACTCTGCACGAGAACCTGGCTATGGTGCGCGACACGGTCGGCTGGCTGACGTCGGAGGGCCGGCGGGTATTCCTGGACGCCGAGCACTTCTTCGACGGCTACCGCAGCGACCGCGACTACGCCATTGAGGTGATTCGCACAGCGATGGAGGCCGGGGCCGAGCTGGTGGCTCTGTGCGACACCAATGGTGGCATGCTGCCCCACCAGGTGTCAGACGTGGTCGCCGACGTCAGGGACGCCACGGCGGCTCGCCTGGGCATCCACTGCCACAACGACACCGGGTGCGCTGTCGCCAACTCGATGGCCGCGATCAGGGCCGGAGCGACGCACTTCCAGGGCACGGTCAACGGCTACGGCGAGCGCACCGGCAACGCCGATCTGCTCAGTGTCATCAGTAACCTGCAGCTCAAGCTGGGCCTTGACCTGCTCCCGCCATCCCGGCTGGCCGAGGCCACGCGCATCGCGCACCAGATCAGCGAGGTCACCAACGTTCCGCCCTACAGCCGTCAGCCCTATGTCGGAGCGAGCGCCTTCGCGCATAAGGCCGGCCTGCACGCGAGCGCGATCAAGGTGGACCCCGATCTCTACCAGCACACCGATCCGACGGCTGTGGGCAACGACATGCGCATGCTCGTCTCGGGTATGGCCGGCCGGGCAAGCATCGAGCTGAAGGCGCGCGAGCTGGGCTTCGATCTGAGCGGCCAGAATGACCTCTTGTCGCGAATCGTCAAGCGAGTCAAGGATCTTGAGGCCAAGGGCTGGACCTTTGAGGCCGCTGACGCGTCTTTCGACCTCTTGCTGCGCGAGGAGCTCGGGAACCGGCCGAGCTACTTCCGGGTGGAGTCGTGGCGGGTCATCACGGACCACAGCTATGCCAAGGGTGACCCGGTTTCGGAGGCCACGGTCAAGCTTTGGGCTGCCGGCGAGCGGGTCGTGGTCACGGCCGAGGGCAACGGCCCGGTGGACTCGCTCGACCGTGCGATTCGCCAGGCGCTCTTGGCCGCCTACCCCGAGCTGGCCAAGATCGAGCTGATCGACTTCCGGGTCCGCCTCTTCGATGCGGCTCACGGCACTGATGCCACGACCCGCGTCCTGATCGAGCACTCCGACGGTCAGACGTCGTGGGAGACCGTCGGCGTCGCGCCCAACATCGTGGAGGCGAGCTGGGTCTGCCTGACCGACGGCATCACCTACGGCCTGATGCGCCAGGGTGTCGAGGTCCGCTGAGCCGTTCGCCCGCGGATTGTGCGACCGAGGACACGCGAGCGCTGGTGACGTGCAGGATGGGATCATGAGCGATGAGAGGCGCGGGAGCACCGGGTCGCACGACAGCAGCGGGAACCTCAAACGGGTCGGCACTGCAGAGAGCGACGAGGCGATCGCGCTTCTGGGTGATCACTGGCATGGGGGGCGTCTTGACCCTGGGAAGCATGAACTGCGGGTCACCAGAGCCAAGGTGGCGCTGACCCAGGCTGATCTCGACGTCCTGTTCATCGACCTGCCCGAACCTGGCCCGGTGCGCGAACCGACTGCAGCTGTGGCCCACGGTGGCGCTCGCGGGTTCCTGGAGGGTAGGAGCGACACGATTATGGCGCTCACGCCGTTCGCCGCGCTGGGCCTGTTCTTCACGACGGGCTATCACTGGATGTGGTTCCTGATGCTTCCCGTCATGGGGATCTCGAACCGGAACGGCCCGGATGTGAACTTCTGGTCCCGATGAGGCGAGGCAGCTGCGGTCAGGCCTGGATGCCCTCGAATTCTCGCGGGGCTGCAGGTTCAGGGCCGGGCATATCTGGCGGCCAGAGCCCAGCGTTGCACCGATGGTCGCGGCGGAACCGATCTGGATCGACAACGGGCAGCTGAGCCCACCTCTGACGCAGCCCCGGCGCGGGAAGCGGGGGCGCGTAGCCGGACTCATCGCAGCAACAGCCTTACTTACCGGCGCGGCTGAAGGTCACCTGCTTTGATCGCACACGACGCGTCTCACACGATGCCCCACCATGGTTTCGCGGGTCCCGGATTCACAGACTTGAGTCATCGGGCGACGGCATTCCCGGTGATACCCCGGCAGGCGCGCTCGCGGATCGCGTCCTGGTCGGGGTCCGCGGCCTGGAGCAGGGTATGGCAGGTGTCGATCATCCTGTCCCGCAACACCTGCGCTCGCGCCCCGAAGTCGCGCTGCGCATCGACATAGGTCGCCTTGCCGTCGGGAGTCTCGATCTCCACCGGCTCGTAGCCGAGCGGTCGCAGGTCGTATGGTGCGGCGCGCATGTCCAGCTCACGCACCTCGCGGGCAAGGTCGAAACAGTCTGCCGTCAGGTCGCTCGGGGTGGCTGGGGAGAGTTTGTAGGCCCACTTGTAGAGATCCATGTTAGCGTGCAGGCAGCCGGGCTGCTCCATCCCAACTTGCGAATTTCGTTGTGGGTCAAGGGTGTTCAGCGGTCTTGCCAGGTCAGTGAAGAACCGGAAGGCGTCGAAGTGGGAGCACCGGATCTGGTGTGACTCGACCACCTCATCGGTTCCGGCTTGACCGAGGCGCAGCGGCCATTCGCCGTGGCGTCGCTGCTGCGGCGTCTGGCGGTAGACCATCGCCCACTCGTGCAGACCGAAGCACCCCAGGTGGGCGGGTCTTGCGGCCGTCGCGGACAGCAGGTTGGCGACGAAGCGCACGGTTGGCGCCCGGGTGGCCAGGAAGCTCTCGAGATCAAGGGCGGCGGCGCCATCGGCGTACCGGTAGCCCGCCCATTCGGCGCGCTCGCTGGCACCTTCCAGGGCTATCCCGGGACCTGGGTGCCAACGGCGAAGCTGGGCCGGACGGTATACGTAATACGTGAACAGGAAGTCCTCGACTGGGTGCTTGCGCGCCTCGTGATGCCGGCTCAGGTGGGCGGCCATGAGAGCCTCGACCCGGGCGATATGTGCGGCCTGCAGGGGCCGCCACTGGTCCTGGGTCAGTCGATGCGCCATGGACGTTCAGACTACGTCGAAGGGCCGGATAGGGTCGGGTTCGTGCGCATCGCGAGATATACCCTTGGTGAGGACCCGACCTACGGCATCGTGCAGGGTGACCAAGGCGCGGAGTGGATCGCCGAGGTCCAAGGCGACCCGCTCTACCAACCGGTCGTCATCACCGGCAACCGTGTGCTGTTGGCTGACGCCCGGCTGCTGGCACCGGTCATCCCCCGTAGCAAGGTGATCGGGATCGGCAAGAACTATGCTGCTCACGCGCGCGAGATGGGGGGCGAGGCCCCCGCGGAGCCGCTGATGTTCCTCGTTCCCAACACTGCCGTGGTGGGGCCGGGAGACCCCGTGGTGATGCCGCGGCAGAGCAACGAGGTGCACTATGAGGGCGAGCTCGCCGTGGTCATCAGCCGGATGTGCAAGGACGTCCCGATTGAGCGCGTCAGTGACGTCATCTTCGGCTACACCTGCGCCAACGACGTGACGGCGCGTGACCTTCAGAGAGCGGACGGGCAGTGGTCCCGAGCCAAAGGTTTCGACACGTTCTGCCCTCTCGGGCCGTGGATCGAGACCGACCTGGACACCGGTGACCTCTCGATCGTCACGCGCCGCGATGGTGAGGTGGTCCAGGACGGTACGACGGCCGACATGATCCACGGTGTGGCCGCCCTGGTCACCCACGTTTCGCAGACCTTTACACTGCTGCCCGGTGATGTCATCCTCACCGGCACTCCGGCCGGGGTCGGACCCGTCGCGGACGGCCAGCGTGTCGAGGTCGAGATCGAGGGCATCGGCACCCTCTCGAACCCGTTCGTCCGTCGCGACTGACCCAGGGCTTACGGGAAGTCCGCCCCGCTTAGAATCATGGTCATCATGAGCGCACCAACATCCTCCCGTCCTGTTCGCCTGCGCGTCGCGCCTTCGCCCACGGGCGACCCGCACGTCGGCACCGCATACGTATCCCTGTTCGACCTGGCGTTCGTCAGGCAGCAGGGCGGGCAATTCGTCCTGCGGATTGAGGACACCGACCGGGCCCGGTTCCGTGAGGACAGCGAGCAGCAGATCTTTGACACCCTGCACTGGCTGGGCCTCAACTGGGATGAGGGTCCGGACGTCGGGGGACCGTTCGCCCCGTACCGCCAGTCGCAGCGGCTGGACCACTACACCCCGTATGTCGACCGTCTGCTGGCCAGCGGACACGCCTACCACTGCTGGTGCTCCACCGAGCGCCTGGCACAGATGCGCGAGGCGCAGCAGAAGGCCAAGCAGCCGACTGGCTATGACCGGTTGTGTTACGGCAAGACCCGCCAAGAGCGCGCCGCCCTCCCCGGGTTCTCGCAGGTCCCGGTCGTGCGCATGCTTATCCCGGCTGATCTCGACACCCGGTTCACGGACCTGATCCGCGGCGAGCTCAACGCCCCGCACCCCGATGATCAGGTCATCGTCAAGGCGGACGGCTTCCCGACGTACCACCTGGCGGTTGTCGTCGATGACCATGAGATGGGAATCACCCACGTGGTCCGCGGTGAGGAGTGGATCAGCTCCACGCCCAAGCACGTACTGCTCTACCAGTGGCTCGGACTCGAACAGCCCGCCTTCGCTCACATGCCGTTGTTGCGCAACACCGACAAGTCCAAGATCAGCAAGCGCAAGAATCCGGCAGCCCGGCTGACCTGGTTTCGTGAGCAGGGCTACCTGCCTGAGGCACTGGTGAACTTTCTCGCCCTGCTTGCCTACCCGCCGAAGGAGGACGGACGCGAGGTCTTCACCTTCGAAGAGTTCGTCGCCGACTTCGACTGGGCCAAGGTCAACCCGGTCGGGCCCATCTTCGACCTCGACAAGCTCGGTTGGCTCAACGGTCACTACATCCGATCGTTGGACTGCGACGAGCTGGCAGTCCGTATCCTCGCCCACCTCAGCCTCACTAGCGTGCTGGACGCGGAGCCGACTGCAGCGCAGGTTGAGCTGGTCAGGGCCGCGACGCCCCTGGTCCAGGAGCGCATGCAGCTGCTGTCGGAGGCCGAGGGCATGCTCACCTTTCTGCTCGTTAGCGACGGCGACCTCGTTGTTGCCGACGATGCCAGGGCTCAGCTCAAGGGCGACCCGGCCACGGTGCTCGACGTCGCGATCCCGTCGCTGGAGGCGTTACCGCACTGGGCTGCGGGCGATATCGAGGCGGCCCTTCGGGCCGCGCTGGTCGACGGTCTGGGCATCAAGGCCAAGCTTGCGTTCACGCCCTTGCGCGTCGGGGTGACCGGCCGCCGGATCTCGCCACCCTTGTTCGAGTCCATGGCGATCCTCGGGCGCGAGTCCTCGCTCGCCCGTCTGCGATCACTGCGCGCCTCCGTGTGAGTGTGAACAGGACGGTGATCAGCGGCCTGCTGCTCGACGTGGACGACACTCTGATGGACACCCGGGCCGCAATGGTGGCCGCCGGGACAGCGGCAGTGGCCGAGTTGTGGCCTGACGCTGGGGCGCAGGTGCACCACGATGCCGCCGTTCACTTTCAGGGCGACCCGCAGGGCTTCTTCCATCGCTTCACCTCTGGCGAGCTCGGCTTCGCGCAGATGAGGCGGGCGCGCGTCGCCGATCTGCTGGAGTTCTTCTCCCTTGCGGCAACGGAGGATGTCAGCCGGCGGTTCGAGGACGCCTACGCTCCGGCCTTCTGCGCGAACGTGCGCCTTTTCGACGATGTCCTGCCCCTGGTAGGGGCGGCGAGAACGGTCGGGATCCCGGTAGGTCTGCTCACCAACTCTTCTTCGGCCTACACCCAACTGAAGCTCCAGATCACTGGTCTGACGGGTGTCTTTGCCGTCGTGGTCACCCGAGACACCCTGGGATTCGGCAAGCCAGACGTCCGGGCGTTCCACAACGCCTGCGCGCTGCTGGGGTCGGTCCCGGCCCAGACGGTCTACGTCGGTGACGATATCGAGATCGATGCGATCGCCGCCCAGGCGGCGGGACTGCGTGCCCTCTGGCTGCAACGCGACGACTGCGAAACGCAGGGCATCCCTGCGGCCCGCGCCCACGGCATACCAGTGGTTACGTCGCTGACGCAGGTGTCAACCCTGCTGGCGGCTCGCTAGCAGCGCAGCGGGTGCCTCCTTCATCGCCGCGCCGGCGCCCAGGCCGGGGGGCCGTACTTTCGTGAATGGAAGGAACTGATTTGGGGACCGAGGGATCAGGCCGGTAAGGTTCATCCTCGGGTCACCGTCCGAGCGCCGTGAGAGGCGAGCGGGAAGTGATACCCCCATGGGGTATGGTGTAATTGGCAGCACGACTGATTCTGGTTCAGTTAGTCTAGGTTCGAGTCCTTGTACCCCAGCGTGGATCGTCCCATCTGCTTCGTCAGTGGGGTGCGATTCGGAGATAGGCCACTCTTACCGGTATGGTTTCCTCCGCTGCCGTGGAGCGCTACAGCGACTCGGGAGCACAGCTAGGGCCCCGTTGTGTAGCGGCCTAGCACGCCGCCCTCTCAAGGCGGTAGCACGGGTTCGAATCCCGTCGGGGCTACACCTCCAATCCCTCCGGTTTCCAGGGGGATTGGTCATTTCTCAGCTCACCGACATCGGGATGATGTCGGCCCGGGTACACAACGGGTACACAGCAGCGCGAGCCGCGGCATCCAGACGGTCGGCGACCTCGTCCAGCTGGTCCGGGAACAGGTGCCCATACAGGTCGAGCGTCATGATCGCGGACTTGTGCCCGAGCATCTGCTGCACGACCTTCACGTTCGCCCCCGAGGCGATCGCCAGCGACGCCGCGGTGTGACGTAGCGCGTGTGGATGCAGGCCCTTGAGGCCTAGTGACGCGGCCGTCTCGGTCAGGACCGTGCGCTGGAACCCCTGCGCCCGCAGCGCGCCGCCCTTCACGGCGGTGAACACCAGCGCCCCGGGCTCGCGGCCGGCGACGTGCGCGGCTAGGTCATCGACCAGGAAGCGGGGGATAGGCACCTCCCGGCGCTCGTGACCCTTCGGTGTTCCCCAGGTCTGCACACCGCGTACCAGCGTCACTGATTCTGCGATAGTCGCTCGCCGGCGCATCAGATCCAGGCGCCCGACACGCAGCGCTGCCATCTCGCCGAAGCGCACGCCCGTGTAGGCGAGGAAGAGCACAACGAGCCTGTGTGACCCGCAGGCTTCGGCGAGCTCGTGCACCTGCTCGTGAGACAGGTACATGCGCTCGGCGGCGTTGACGCGGGGCAGGGAAACGCCCGCGGCCGGGTTGCGCATCAGCCGGTCGTCCTTGACCGCCATCGCGAGCACCAGCGACAGGACCCGGTGCACCTTGCGGGTCGTCGCTGCCGATCTCGACGCCGCCACCTCAGAGACCCACGTCTGAACGGCGCTGTGTGAGATGTCCGCCAGCCTGGTCGTTCCCCAGCGTGGGTTGATGTGCTCCCGCAGGATGCCGGCGTACCGCTCACGCGTCGACGGCTTCAAATGCGTCTGGCAGTCGAGCCAGCGCTGCGCCCAGATTTCGACCGTGAGCCGGGAAGCCGCAGGGTCGATATAGGAGCCCTTCAGCTTGGCTGACTCGACCGTCGTCAGGAATCGCTCGGCGTCGACCTTGCGGTCGAACGTCTTCGTCCGCTGTGCGCCGGCCGGGTCGCGGTACCGCATGTACCAACGCACCTGCCCATTGCGCGTGCGCTTTTCGATGCTTGCCATGTTTGAGCACCTTTCTCCTTCCAAGGCAGGCTACGTCCCGGTGGTGACGTTGCCCACGTGTCGTGTTCTCCTGGGCTATGCCTGTTCGCTGGCTGCTGCGCCGGCGTCTGAAGCGTCGGCTTGTGCGTCTATCCAGGCCCGTAGGTCGCCGAGCCGGTAGACGACTCGTCGGCCGAGGCGGAAGCTGCGGGGGCCGGTGCCGAGGTGGCGCCAGTAGCGCAGGGTGGCGAGGGGGGCGCGGACGATCGCGGCGACCTCGCTGATGGTGAGTAGTTCGTCGCCTGGGGGCGGCGGGTCGTTGGGGTGGCTCTGGTGGGTCATCGTGGGCTCCTTCGTGATGTGGCTGGATACTTCCGGTAGGCGCGGTTCGGTCCCCGGGTGGACATCTGGGCGTTGCCATCCTGGTTGTCGTCGGGCATCGCTGACTCTGTTCGGTACTCCCTAAGGACGAGAATCTGGGTTGGCGACCACGCCCCAGGGAATCGTTACGCAATCGTGACCTTGGGTTAGCGGCTGATCCCGCGGCTGGGCTTTGGTGCGTAGGACGCTGCGGATCGTTCGTGCTGGCGCCCGCTTGTCGGGGAGGGCGTGACGTCGGGGCCGTCACTGGCCGCGGGCTCTTGCTGTTGCTGCTCTTGGGGTTCGGTTGCCCAGCGTTCGCGTTCGGTCTGGATGCGCTCTTGGGGCAGCGAGCGGATCGCGGGTTCGGCCAGCGCTGCTCGGACCCGACTCTGGGCGGCGCGTAGCTGGTCGGTGAGCTCGGCGACGTCCAGCTGGGTCTCCGCGAGGTGGTCGGCGGGATCTGGCAGCCAGGCGAGGTTGCCGTGGTCGGCGAGTTCGGCGGGGTAGTGCGTGCACGTTTTGTCGTAGGCGTCCAGGGCTCGGGCTGCGGTTTGGTGCGCGGCGTGGGCCGCGGCTTGGGCGGGCGCGTGGTCGGGGTGGGCATCTACGGCGAGGGTCCGGGCGTAGGCGGTGATGGCTTGCCCGATGGTGGGGTCGTCGTGGCCAGCGGCGAGGACCGCGAGCCGGTCGGTGTCGGTCGGCAGGGATGCCACGATCGGGCGCCACTGCTGGGCCCACGCCTGGAGGTGGCCGCTGGCGCGTCGGACGGCGCCGCGGTGTTGCCCGATCCGGCCGGTGCCTGCGTGGATGGTCTGGGCGGCTGCTCTTGCTGCGGGGCGGCTGGTGTCCCATTCCTGTTGCAGTCGGCCGGCCAGCTGGACGGTGTCGGCGCCGACGACTGCTTCGAGCTGGTCGGCGTGTTCGGCCGCCTGGGTGGCGTGGCCGCGTGCCTGCTCGTAGGTCGCTCGCCCGGCGGCGACCTGGGCGTCGTGTTGGGCGCGCAGGGGGACGACCTGGGTGAGCTGGTCGCGTTCGTCTCGGGCGGCAGTGAGGTGCTGGGTCAGGGTGTGTTCTTGGGTCCAGGCGTCCCGAAGGTCGGACAGGGCCGCGCCAAGTGGGCGGTGGGTGGCGTATGGGGCGGCTTCCTGGGCTGCGAGCCGGGCGGCGTGGGCCGGGCCGAGGTCGGCGCGGTCCCGGTTGAAGACCTCGATCCACTGGTCGCGGGCCTCCTTGAGTGTGTCGGCGACGAGGTGGGCGGTGTTGTGGTCCCGGCCCCGGGTCATCGCGACATAGGCGCCGGCTGCGCCGGTGTGTTCCCCAACGAGCAGGTGTGCGGCGTCGGCGGTGGATCCCTGGGCGCCATAGACGGTGCTGGCGTAGGCGAGCTCGACGTGGTCGCGGATGTAGGCGGCGGGCAAGACCCGCTGGCCGCGGCTTCCGGCAACAACCGCGCCGCCGTCGGGGCGCAGCCCGGTCACGGTCCAGGTGTCGCGGTTGGCGACGTCGGCGCCGCGGTCGTTGCGCCGCGTCGCGACCTGGTCCCCGACCCCGATCCGTTCCCCCGCCCACGTCGTGACCACCCCGGTGTCGTCGACTTGCCCGGCGGCGACGAGCCGCTCACGGATGTGCCCGTTGAGCTCGGCGACCTGTTCGCGGGTGTCGGCCACCAGCAGCACCCCGCCCCCATGCCTGTTCCTTCCGGTCGCGCGGGTTGCGACTGCGGCTGCGGCGATCTCTGCCAGGGCCTGGGTGCGTGCTGCTGGGGTGGGGTAGATGCGGATCTCGCCTCGGGCGAGCAGGGCGTCGAACACCACGCCAGGGCTCTGAGGTGCGCCGGTGCGCATGGACAGGCTGAGCTGGGCGTAAGCCGGGTCGGCGAACCGGTGCACGGCCTCCAGGGTCAGGCAGGCTTCGGGGTTGGCCCAGCGGGCGGCCAGGTCCAGGACCCCGCCACGTCCCACCGCGGGCAGCTGGTGGCGGTCCCCGACCAGGGCGACCCTGGCGTGGGCGGTGTCGGCGATCACCATCAGGGCCCGGGCGCTGTCCTGGTCGAGCATGCCCACTTCGTCGACCAGCAGCAGGTCACCGGCCTTCAGTACCGCGGCGGGCGGCGGACCGGTGTAGGTGCGCCCGGTCAGCGGGTCGGGGGCCCCGACCCGCAGCCGGGTCCAGACCCCGTCGGTGTTCCACCGGTAGCCGTGTTGGTAGGCCAGCCACGCCGCGGAGAACGCCGGTGCACCGACCTGCTGGGCGGCGATCGTGGCGGCCTTCAACGTCGGGGTGACCACCACCAGCCGCCGCCCCTGACGGTCCAAGGCGGTGCGGGTGGCGGCCAGGGTGGTGGTCTTACCAGCGCCAGCCGCGCCCTCGATGACCAGCAGCCGGTGGCCGCCGGCCATCGCGGCCACGACGTGCCGCTGCCCTGCATCCAACCCCTCCGCCGGGTGGGCACGCGGGTGGGCACGCTGGTGGGCACTCGTGGGGGCACCCGGGTGGGCACCCGCGGTGACGTTCCCGGCCACGGTGCGACCCGGTGCTGCGGCGCGGGCGATGAAACGGGCGCTCAGGTCGGCCTCGACGTCCAGGACCTGCTTCGATGTCAACGCCCTGATGTGCTCGGGCAGACCACGGCGGCCCAGCAACGGCACACACCGGGCCAGGGCGCGGGCGGTGAGGTCTTCGGCCAGCTCCAACCGCGCCGGCGCCCCGGCGATGATCGCGCTGGCGGCGATCAGCTGTTCGACCTGCCCGCGGACATCGGCCGCGTTCCAGCCCGAGCACCGCGCCCCCAGTTGGGTCAGCACGTCCCGGGCGGCGCCGTCACGGTCCAAGGTCCCCACCCGCACCGGCTGCCCGGCCGCTGCCGGGATCCGGGCGAGCCCCGGGTCGCGGTAGCCGAGGCCTACCAGTTCCTGGACCCAGCGCCGGGCAAGCTCGGCCCCGTCCTTGGGCACGACCTTGTCTGGCCGGTCTTGGGCCCACGCGCGGGCGTCCCAGGAGCGCCGCAGCCGCGGGCCGGGTTCGGCCCCCGGGTGGGCGAGGCGCCAGGTCGCCTCGAAGCGGTCCACGTTGCGGGCTATCTGTGCGGCGCGGGCACTAAAGGGCCCGACAAACCCCGCCAGCTCGACGATCTCCCCGCTGGCCGCCTCCAGGTGAATCCGCGGCTGGCAAGGGCTGCCCGGAAGTCTGGGTCGCAGATCACTGCGGCGTGGCCGATGCCGTTGATGGCGCCCAGGCTGTCACGCACCCCCACGGTATGCAGGCCCCGCCACTTGTCTTCGGCCAAGACCCTGGCGTTGATCTGCAGATGCAGATGGCGGTGGGGGTCACCGGCCCTGGAGGTGTAGTGCCGCACCACCGCGGCCTCGATCTCCTGCACCGGAACCTGCACCTGATGGCCCCGCGGCCCCACCCTGGTGCTCGCATGCTGGGCCAGCCAGCCGATCACCTGCTCGGCGGCCCGGTCCTGGGCACCGTCGTAGGCGGCTGCGATCTCGGGGTGAAGCGCGGCGGCCAGCGACCACGACTTTGGCCCGTTGACCACCACCTCCACGAACCGCACCGCAGCAGCGTCGGTGCGCACCCTGCCCTTGGGCGCACCCGTGGCCGGGTCGCACCCGCCGACCCACGCCTCGTAGGCGTCACCGGTCAGCGTTCCCCCATCACGCACCCCCATGGTTGGCGAGGCGACGTAGCGCTGCGCAACGCCGGTGCCGTCGGCGAGGTAGTAGTCATCAGCACGGCCGCGATCGGCCTCGACATAGCTGCGCGCAGCAGCGGGCGAGCCGCGATAGACCTTTAAGCCACCATGCATTTTCAGCACCAACCAACAATCATCGGTAAGGACGTTTCCGGGCCTCCCGAAGGCGACCCGACTTACCAATATTGGTAGCATGCGTGCCGCTATAAGATAAAGAGTTGGAAATGGCTACTTCGTGTTGAAAGTCGTTGGTAGCGTTATTCTTTCGTGTTGGAGGCCGTGTTCCTTCGTGAAGTCGGCGTATTCGTCGGCGTCCTGTTCCAGTTTTGGGGGACCTTGTCGGTGAGGTTGACGACATCGCGAGACGGTCGGTGGTTCGAAGGTGGCCCAGCGGGAGCGAACCCAGGCCCCTATACGAGGTCGTTGGTGAAAACCGGCCCTCGGAGCCCAAGTGAGGTGGCCCGGGTCGGACGCACTGAATGCCGCTGACAGCGTTACGCGAGTGCCACGAATCCCGTGGCACCCGGTTCAGCGAGCGTCATACCGCCCACTTAGACGCAGGCGGCCGTCCCCGACGAAACGCTCGCTCAAGTAGCCGATGAGGGCGCGTCTCCTGACTGCATAGAGCCTCGTGAAGGTGAATAGTCAACCGTTCTGACACCATCCAGTGACTCGGTGGATCTCCCCGGTTGCACGCCAAGCGCACCTAATGGGAGCTACCGGGCCGAGTTCGTGACAGGCTCGGTGCCTGGTAGCCGCCGATGGATGAGCACTCTTTCGCACCTGGACCTCGAGTCCTAGAAGTAGATCGTGCCTCCATCGGTGGTCAGGAAGGCGAACCGCTGATGGGATGTCGTGCCCGCCGTTTTGGCGTGAGC
>Ga0209890_10000012_pt1 | contig 80948 bp, 68 predicted proteins | sample OrgsoiDNA2013049_FD_185799 | JGI IMG/M metagenome (GOLD analysis project Ga0209890, IMG submission 185799) | Permafrost soil microbial communities from the Arctic, to analyse light accelerated degradation of dissolved organic matter (DOM) -... | ecosystem: Environmental > Terrestrial > Soil >... | reverse complement strand
GGCATCTCGACGTTCTTCTTGCGCGCTAAACCAACTGCGGCTTTGGTGGTGAAAACTCCTTCGGCAACTGCCCCGTGCATGCCGGCGATGATGTCGGGCAGCCTCCGGCCCTTACCTAGTTCAACGCCGACGCTGCGGTTGCGCGAGAGATCTCCGGTGCAGGTTAGAACCAGATCGCCCAGTCCTGCGAGTCCAGCCATGGTATCGAGGCGGCCGCCGCAGGCCACGACCAGCCGCGCCACTTCAGCGAGACCTCGCGTGATCAGCGCCGCTACCGAGTTGTGGCCAAGGCCGAGGCCATCGCAAACGCCAGCGGCGATGGCGATGATATTCTTCAGCGCACCGCCTAACTCCACGCCGATCACGTCGTCGTTGGTATAGACACGAAAGCGGGAATCATTGAACGCGTGCTGCACGGCGCGCGTTACGTCACCGTCGATGGATGCCACGGTCACGGCGGTCGGATCGCCGCGCGCCACCTCTCTGGCAAATGACGGGCCGCTCAGTGCTGCCAGGCGAGGTGTGAACTTGCGGCTGCGCACGACATCGGCGATCACTTCTGTCATGCGCAGTAGAGTGCCATCTTCAAGGCCTTTGGTGCAGCTGACGAAAAGTGTTTCCGGGCGGAGCGCCGGGGCCATGCGTTCGAAAAGAACTCGACAATGTTGCGAGGGCATGACGCTGACGACGATCTCTGCCGCGTCGATCGCGTGGTTCAGGTCACTGGTCGCTGCAATCGAATCTGGCAGGATGAACCCCGGCAGGAAGAGCTCGTTGATTCGGTTTCTGGCGATGCTCTCGGACACTTCCGGTTCGTTGGCCCAGAGCCGGACGTCGTGCGGGACATGGTGTGTCCCTTTGCGCCCCAGGACGATGGCCAGTCCGGTGCCCCAGGCGCCTGCGCCGATGATGGCAATGCGGCTCATTTGCGGGTTGCTCCTAAACTTCTTGATTCCGCGTCTGAGGTCGTTTCCGAAGTTGCTCCGAACTTTGATTCCGTTCCGGTGGCGAGACGGCCGATGTTCTGGCGGTGCTTCCAGATAACGAACGCCGAAACCAGCGCGATAAAAATCAGTTGTCGCGAGTCCACGTATTCGTGGAGGGCCCACGCCAGCAGAGGAAAAGCCGCTGCGACCGCGATCGACCCGAGCGAGACGTAGCGGAAGGCGACAGCGATCAGCAAAAACACGCCCACCATGCACAAAATGGATTTCGGGGTGAGCAATATAAAAGCTCCGAGGCTGGTGGCGACGCCCTTGCCGCCGCGAAATTTCAGCCAAACGGGGAACAGATGTCCGAGCACGGCGAAGAGCGCCGCCGTGGTCATGATGAGCGGTTGATGGGGTCCGCTGAACAGCACCCGCGCCACCAGAACCGCAACCAAGCCTTTGGCGGCGTCGAGAACCAGAGTCGCAACCCCGAGAGCAGGCGATTTGCGCGCCACGTTGGTCGCGCCAATGTTGCCGCTGCCGCTCGTGCGCACATCCTCACCCTTGAAAATCCGCACCAGCAGATAGCCAAAAGGGATGGACCCCAGTAGGTAGCTCACGGCGGCGGTGATGAGGTAGGGACTCATGTCGTCTATCGATACACAGTTGCTGGTGGAGCGCCGGGCGTCCCCGCCCGGCGGGACGGGCGAGACGCCCGTTGCTCCGCTAACTAATTTCGATTGAGCGCGAAGCGTTGCAGCTTCGTATACTTCGATCCCCCCGGTGAAAGTTGACTCTGATAGAGAATAAACTCGCGGGCGGTCATTGCGCCGAAATCAATCTCGCCCATCGCCGCGAGCCGCTTCTCGAGCACTGCGAACGTTGCGTTGGGGCCGTCGCCCTTGCGCCATTTCGGCGAGCCCGATCTGCCCCCGCCGCGCGCGAGAGTCAGATGCGGGCTGTAAGGCCGGTCCTCGCCCGGAACACCGAGTTCGGTTGTAGCCACATCGATGTTCTCCGCGAGCGCAGCCAGTTGCGGCCCAGCTTGGATTCCGATCCAGAATACGCGTGGAGCTTTCGCAGTAGGGAAGAATCCATATCCCGCAGACCGAATTTCCAAGATGCCGCTTTCGATCCGCTGCAAACGTTCGGTGATGGCATCAACCTGATCTGGCGTTTGTTCTCCGATGAACTTCAACGTGATGTGCAGCGACTCCGGACGCACCCAGCGGGCATCGGGTGCGAACCCCTCGACGCCTTCGAGGAAGCGCGAGATCCGGGCACGGACTTCGGGGTCAAGATCGATGCCGACGAATATTCGCATCTTTCTGAGTGTGTGGGGACGGGCCTCTGGCCCGTCCTGACGGGGCGGAGCCCCGTCTCCACACCGTTCACGTAAATGCCCTACAACAACGCCCTGCGGATCATCTCCAGCGCCTGTTGCGTCGAGCACTGGCGGATGCGTTTCCGGTCGCCGGGAAAATTGCGTTCCACGACCTGCGTGCCCTCTTCTCCCGCTAGCGCGATGTAAACCAGCCCCACGGGCTTTTGCTCGGTGCCGCCGCTCGGGCCGGCAACTCCTGTGATTCCGACACCGTAGCTCGCGAGGCAGCGTTTGCGTATGCCCTCAGCCATCGCGGCAGCCACTTCGCGGCTGACGGCTCCATGCTGGTCTATCAGCCGCTTGGGAACGTTCGCAAATTGCGTTTTAAGTTCATTCGAGTAAACCACGGCGCCGCCCAGAAAATAACGCGAACTGCCGCTGAGCGAAGTGATGCGCTCCGCCAGCAGGCCTCCGGTACAGGATTCCGCCACCGCCAGCGTCATGTTGCGCATCTGCAGCAGGTAGCTGACGATCTGCTCGATGGTTTCGCCCTTGCGCGAGAAGATGGAGTCACCAAGTTCGTCTTCGATTTTGTCGGCAAGCTCTTCGACGCGCGCCTCGGCCTCCACTAGCGAATCTTTCCGGCAGCGCAAATGGAGTTGAATCTCGCCCGCGCCCGCCAGAATCGTGGTCTCGACGTCGGTATAAATCTTGTAGATGGGCGCGACCCGCGCGTCCACTTGCGATTCGGGCATCATCGCCATCTTGAGCGTGCGCGTGGCGATGTGTTGGGGCGGAATCCGGGCGCGTAGTCGCGGGATGCATTCGGTTTCGAACATCGCCTTGAGTTCGTAAGGAGGGCCGGGCAGCAGCAGCAAGAGCCGCTCCTGGCCGTCATATTTTCCGCCGATCCACTGGCCGGGCGCGGTGCCAAGCGAATTCGGCAACACCGTGGCGCTGCTCAGGATGTCGGCCTGCTTGGCATTGTTGGCGGACATCTTCATGCCGCGCTTGGCGAAGCGCTCTTCGAGTTTCGCGATGATCGCGGGATCACGTTGCAGTTTTAAACCGAGCGCATCGGCCACCGCTTCGCGCGTCAAGTCGTCTTCCGTGGGGCCGAGGCCGCCTGAGAAAATAATGATGTCCGAACGCCGCATGGCAAGTTTGGCGGCCGCGGTCAGTCCTTCAAGATCGTCGCCCACAATGCACTTGAAGCGCACTTCGACGCCCAGTTCATTCAGTTTTTCGGTGAGGTGGAGCGAGTTGGTGTCCTGGCGATGGGGAGTGAGCAACTCAGACCCCACGGCGATGATCTCGGCGTTCACGGCTAAGAGTGTAAATGATGAACGAGATGCGGTCGTGGTTGTTAGTGGAGGGACGGGCGTCCCGCCCGTCTGGCCGGGCGGGGACGCCCGGCGCTCCACTTACCCTGCGGGTTGTTGCTGCGTCATGCAGTGCAGCGCGCCGAATCCCCAGATCAGATCGCCGGAATAGATCGGCACGATTTCGCGCGTCGGGAACAGTTCCGCAAGCGTGTTGAGCGCGATGCGATCGTTCGGATCGTTGAAGACCGGCACCAGCACCGCGCCATTCGCGATATAGAAATTGGCGTAGCTGGCGGGCAACTGGCGGCCTTCGAAGACGACTGGACGCGGCATGGGAATCTCGACGACCTCAAGTTTCTGTCCATCGGCAGTGCGGGCGGCTCTTAGGCGGCCCAGGTTCGCATACAGGGCCGCGTAATTTTCCTTCTGCTCATCCGGTTCGATCATGGTGACGACGGTATTCTGAGCGACGAAGCGGGTGATGTCATCAACGTGGCCGTGCGTGTCGTCGCCGGCGATCCCGCTATCGAGCCAGATGACGGACCGCACAGCAAAATAGTCGGCGAAGAGTTGCTCATAGGCTGCACGGTCCATAGGCGGGTTGCGTTGCTGGTCGGTGGAAAGTAGGCATTCCTCAGTGGTGATCAGTGTGCCGCAGCCGTTGACGTCGATCGATCCGCCTTCGATCACGACGCGGTGCTTGTTGCTGAACGGCTGCACCACGCGAACCCCGGCGGCCTGCGCCATGCGCTCTCCAACTTTTTCGTCGAAAGTGTAATTCGGATACTTGGCCCATGCGTTGAACTGAAAGTGCAGAGCGCGCCGCCCGGAATCGGCGTGATCCGCAGGCGGCGTCAGGAAGATGCAACCGGAGTCGCGCGTCCATACGCGATCGGTGCGCAAGCGGTGAAAGCAAACATTGTCGGCGAGTGCGTCAGAAAGCCCGCCAGCTTTTTCGAGCACCGTGCGCGCGCGTTTTTCCCAGCTCGCATCATTGACGATCAGGTCTACACGCTCATGCCGCGCCAGGGTGCGGACGATCTCGGCATAAACCCACGGGATCGGCTCGAACTTGCCCGGCCAGTCGCCGCGGAAGTGCGGCCAGGCGAGCCATGTGGATTCGTGCGGCTCCCACTCGGCGGGCATGCGGTATCCCCGTGCGGCGGGCGTTAGCTTGGAGCGTGTGGGGAATGATCTGGGCATTTTCCGTCCGTCATTTTCCGTCCAACATGCGGCTGGTGATGGGAGCGTAACTGTCGATACGCCGGTCGCGCAGGAAAGGCCAGTTGCGGCGGATGTCCTCCAGATGATGCAGATCGACTTCGCCGAACAGAATTTCTTCTTTGTCGTGCGAAGCTTCCGCGAGCACGCGGCCGAAGGGGTCGCAGAAGAACGAGCCACCCCAGAATTCCAGCCCCTTGCCAGGCACGGACTTGCCGCGAATGTCGCCCGTCTCAAAGCCGGCGCGATTCACCACGCCGACATAAACGCCGTTTGCGATCGCGTGCGCCCGCTGGATGGTGCGCCAGGCATCGTGTTGCGCCTCGCCGAATTCCGCCTTCTCCGCCGGATGCCATCCGATGGCTGTGGGGTAAAACAGAATGCTGGCTCCCTGCAATGCCGTGAGGCGCGCGCCTTCTGGATACCACTGGTCCCAGCAGATGAGCGTGCCGAGTTTTCCGGCGGAGGTGTCGAAGGCCTTGAAGCCGAGATCGCCGGGCGTGAAATAAAATTTTTCGTAGTAGAGCGGATCATCGGGAATGTGCATCTTGCGGTAAATGCCGACGAGCCCGCCATCGGAATCGCCACCCGAATCAAAGATCGCGGCCGTGTTGTGATAGAGGCCGGGCGCGCGCTTCTCGAAGAGCGACGCGATCAGCACAACTTTATTCTTCAGGGCGGCGGCGGCGAGCTTCTCCGTGCCCACGCCGGGGATTGGCTCCGCGAGATCGAACAGGGCGGCATCTTCGCGCTGGCAGAAATACTGCGTCTGGAAAAGCTCGGGCAGGCAGACGACGTGGGCGCCCTTGCGTGCCGCCTCCGAAACGCGATCGAGCGCCTTGGCCAGATTGTCAGCGGGCTCGGGGCCGCACGACATTTGGACTAGGGCGACGGTGAACTTGTCTCGCACTTGTTTCTCCCAGGGCTCGCCAGAACTTGTCACCCGCTAGACTTTGTCATCCTTCGCTTCGCTCAGGACGACACCTCCTGAAGGGTGTTGCTCATACAACGATCCAGCTTAACTTCCAACACGCGCTCTAGGATATCAAAGTGCGAGATGCAGGTGAGTGTTGCAACGTCGCGGTAAAAGCAGGTCGCCGCGTTCCCGTCACTTCTAGTAAATTGTTTCTTCGGTCAAAATTAGTTTTCTATTCTGGAGGTTCGTCCTTTGAAGCAGAAAAGTGTTGCGAAGCCCGGCAGTCACGACGGCAAGCATGAGAAAGGCGCGGGCATCGACCGCAAGCTTCACGATCCGGTAGCCGACCGTCTGATTCCACTGGAGCCGCTGGATCTAGGCAAGATCGTATCCATTGATGATCTGGTCCGCGCCATGTCCAAGACGGCGTTCACTGGCCGTCAACTCGGCGAAGCGGCCGACGTGCTGGAGGCCATGGCGCGCGACCAAGACTGCTTCGTCGTCATGACGCTCGCAGGCGCGATGACCGTGGCCAAGCAGGGCCTGGTGATTGCCGAGTTGATCGATCGCGGCATCGTGAATGCCATCGTTTCGACCGGGGCCCTGATGGCGCATGGCCTGGTCGAAGCGACCGGGCGCGCTCATTTCCGGCATAATCCCGAGCTCAGCGACGAAGAACTCTACGAGGCCGGATACAACCGCGTCTATGACACGCTCGAGCCCGAGCAGAACCTCGACGACGTGGAGCGCGTGATGGCTGCGGTGTTTGGCGGCTGGGACGCGGACGAAGTGATGTGCTCGTATAAGTTGAACCGAGCAATCGGGGCGCATCTTGCCAAGCGCGGCAAAGAACGAGGCATTCTGAAGTCTGCCTACGAAAAAAATGTTCCCGTATTTGTGCCCGCGTTCTCCGATTCCGAACTCGGCCTCGATTACGCCTTGACCAATCGTGAGCGCGACAAGCAAGGGAAGGCGCGCTTCCGTTTCGATCCCTTCGAAGACCTGGAGCATTTTGCCGCAACTCTATTGAGCCAGAAGCGTCTGGGAATCTTCACCATCGGCGGAGGCGTTCCACGCAACTGGTCGCAGCAGTTTGGGCCGTTCATCGAATTGCGCCACCGCCGGGGCGGGGAAGACCTGCCGCTGAAGCGCTATCACTATGGCCTGCGCATCTGCCCGGAGCCGGTGTATTGGGGCGGGCTTTCGGGCAGTCCCTACAGCGAGGCGGTTTCCTGGGGCAAGTTTGTGCCCCCGGCCGAAGGTGGGCAGTTTGGGGAAGTTTTTGTGGACGCTACCGTAGGCCTGCCCCTGATCGTAGCGGCCGTGCTGGAGCGGCTGAAGAAGAAACCGGCGGGGAAGAAGACGATTGCGAAAATCACAAAAGAATAGCCAATGAACGAGCAGGCGCAATTATGCAGAGTGTTTGTCGATTTTCACAACAGCGATCGACAAGGCAGGGTACGGTTGAACCCTGTCGGAGCTGCAGGATCTAAATCGGGTAGGTGTTGTCCTGCGCGAAGGTACTGAAATACTCCTGTACAGTTATGAGGTCGAAACTGGGGGTATCGCTACCTACTCGACAGAGTATGGGCTATGGGTGGCGGAGTTCGATTCGAATAACATTCGAGATTTGCCCAGCAACTTCTCGTAATGTGAGACGCGGCTGGCCGCGTCTTGTCCGGTTGAAGCAACTGCCCGGCCCCAAGAACCTAGTCGGGAGCGTTAAACAGTTCTTTCGCGTTCGAGGATGCGTTGGAGATCGCGCTTTCCATGCAAAACGCGAACAATGTGGATCGCGTCATGCTCGGCAAGATAATAGATCCGAATGGCTTCAAACCCTGCAACCGGCCATGAGCGTAGGTTCTGAAGTTCCGGGGTGCTCGAGCGATAGCGCGCTCCGACAAGAGGATGTTCGCGCAACGACTCGATGGTGTGCCGGACAGCATCTCTGAAACGAATAGCAATCTCTGGAAGATTCTTCTCAACGAGGTAATAGCGAAACTGGCGAACAACATCGCCGCTTGCGGCTTGCCGATAAATAACCTTCACGGGCGCGATACGGTTTTATAGTCGGCGAGCAGGGCGTCCGTCCGTTTGTTGACCGAACCCCAAAATTCAGTCTCCGTGAGTTCCTTCGAGGCCAGTCCTTCGGCAAGCAGGACGTCAAGTTCTTCCGGAGTCCCGGCGAAACCCGGCAGAGTGCGCTGTTCGACGGCGGCTAAGGCAGCCTCGACAACCTCCTCAACGGACCCGTAGGCACCGCGACTCATGATGGTTTGGAGTCGGCTCTCTTGCTCTGGCGTGAGGTTGATTGTCATGGTGGGTGCTCTCCCCGTGATCACCTTAAAGAGTAAGAGAAATTCTGCTTCGAGACAACCGGAAAGCCGGGTGTCGTCCGCAGCGAGCCGCGGTGTTGAACCGCTGCAGGGCTGACCATGGACCCGAATTCGCCTACGGCAGGAGTTTGGGTCTCCCACTCTATCCGTTTTAATCAGTCAAAAATGAGCACCGCCGAGGCAATCACCGTGGTCCAAAGCCCTCGTTTGTCGCCCACTGCCGACTGTGTCACATTGGCGGTACGGACGATCTTATTCGAGATGCGATAGATCTCTTTCTTCTCGTCCCACGACCGGTCGGAATCGAACTCCACATTCAGAGTGGTGGCCAGCATTTCGGCGGCGAGCTCCTCCGCGTAGTCACCGGCAGCGTCTTCGGTCTCGCCGAAGGAATGGTGCTCGCTCAGATATCCGTAGGTGTTGCGATCGGCAGGGATGGCGACGCCTATCGAAGAGGCAAGCAGGCGATGCGGTTCGTGGGTGGAATTTTCGGCAACCACCGCAAATACGACTTCTCCGGGAGATAGATACGTGAGTCCCTGCGAGCGCGGGACCAATTTGCAGTTGGGCGGAAAGATGGAAGAGACACGTACCAGGTTTTGCGCCGCGATGCCGGCGTCGCGCAACGCGAGTTCGAAAGAAGTGAGGCGCTCTTTATGTTTCCCCACACCTTTGGTGAAGAAGATTTTCTTGGGGACCATGTCCTTGCCCAATTCAGTTTCCTCCCGGAAATCCTAAGTTGATCTGAAGGGCAAATCTAACACAGCGATTTGTGAAGATTGTATGAAAAAAACAGGGATACCCAGCTGCGCCGCGCAAGCGCCCGCCTCGCGGTGAAAGACTTCACTCCGACGCGATCTGCCCCCCGCCCCTATCTCGAAAACCGAGAGAGCCGGGAGACACTGGTTTTCTGATACGGAACCAGACTCTTCCGCGGATCGTCAAGCCGCGCGCGTATGGGCTTTGCCCGCCGCCAGCGGAAGGATCGCCGGTTTCACCAAATCGTGAAAATCGGCGAATCTCATACGCACCAGTTCACGGTGCGAACCCGCGTTAAAGGCGATCTCCTTGTCCTCCGCCAGAGTCTGGTCCACGAAAACATCCATGCCGTAGAGATTGCCAAAAGGTGGCATGGACCCGGTTTCGCAGTCGGCAAAACGGCCACGGAATTCGAACTCGCTGGCTAGTTCCACCGTGTCTGCCCCGAAGTATTTTTTCAGCCGGTATAAATCCACGCGGAACGAAGCCGGCACCACCGCCATGGCGAGACGTCCATCCACCATGACCATCACGGTTTTCGCCAGTTCTTTTCCGGGTGTGTGGGTAAGGGCGGCAATCCCCTGAGCCGTGTAGGCCACCGAGTGCGAGATCACCAGGTATTGAATATGGTTACGATCCAGGAATTCCCGAAGCATGGAAAGAGGCACAGACACCTCCCGTCCGAATCGCACGCAGGAACGCTTCTGAAGGACAGCCGAAGCATGCTCTGCGTTCGGAGCCGATTTAATTATGCTCCTCCGCGAGGTCGGGGAGTTAGTGAAATTTCAGAGCAGGAAGGGGAAAGCGCGGCGCAAGAACTCGCAGAGGCAAGGGAGGGATGTTCATTTTTGGCCACGAAGCGCCTCGAAAAACCCGCTGTGGGGACCAGCGCGGGTCTTTCTCTGGTGAGGCTTACGCGGCTTCTTTCGTAACCAGGGAGTGCGCGGCTTCTCTGGCCTGCGATCCCACAATCTTCATTTCGTGCCAGTCGTAGCGAAATTCCTTACCGCAGTCCAGGCACGCGACGTAGGTGCCGGTGCGCTGAGTTGTCATGCGATGCGATCCGGCACGCACCGTGAGCGGGAAACTGTAACGGGCATGCCGGCAACCAAACATGGCGTCCATTAACTTCGAAAACATCGAGTACCTCCACAGAATAAAGCGACAAAGCTGGCCCATCCCCTTCGCTTGAACACTTTAAGATGAGCTCTGTTTAGTTAGATTCGTGCGGCGTAGAAAAGGTTCCGGCCTCTGATAACGCCGCAGGTACACCCCTTAGAAGCATAGGAATCAAGCACTTGCAAACTTTCATGGAACTACAAGAAGGAGGCGAAAACGACAGAGTAGTAAACAAAGGAGGGAGCGCTTTAGCTGGTGGGGTCGGGCTTCTTGTGCTCCGAACATTTTGTCATAATGGCTGACCGGAGCCGAGTGCGCAGATCGTCGGGCAACTCGTAGAGCTCCGAGTCGCGGTAGATCTCGATGGTTTTGCGGGTGGTATCGCAGACGACATAGCAGTTGTGGCACCACGCCAAATGGTCATCGAGTTCGGACTTGGTCCGGGCGTCCAGCGCGCCATCGAGGTAGTTGGTCAGCTCGTTTAGAAACTCAGAACACTTCACTGGTCGCCATCTCCACTCGCCCGTTTCTGGAAAAAACGATTCAACCGCTCGCGCAATTGCAACCGCGCCCGCAGCAACCGCGACTTCACCGCCGGGATGCTCAGCTCCAGCGCCTCGGCCGTCTCTTCCGTCGAGAGACCTTCCACGTCACGGAGCACGAACACCGTCCGGAATCCCGACGGCAATCCCTGAATGGTGCGAGTCAGAATGTCCCGCAACTCCGCCTGGTTGTACATCTGTTCCGGATTGGGCGTCCAATCCGCAACCTCACGGGGCAGCGAGTCATCTTCAGTTTTAACTTCTTCGTCCAGAGAGACCGTGCGTTCCGGCTTTCTCCGGCGCAACTTCATCAGCGCTTCGTTAACCGCAATGCGCACCAGCCAGGTATAAAACTTGGACTGTTCCTGAAACTTCTCCAAGTTCTTGTACGCTTTGAGGAACGCTTCCTGAACCACATCTTCCGCGTCCTCGCGATTCTGCGTAATGTGCTGTGCTATGCGGAAAACGTTGCGATCATAGCGCCGTACTAATTCTTCAAACGCTTGATCGTCGCCGCGCTTGGCACGCCGGACCAGCGCCATTTCTTCGCTGACCGGTTGCTCTATGTTGGGTTGGATGGTACTCATTCGTAACTTGATGCAGATTTTTCCGACAACGCCACCGAATCCGCAGTGCTATTGTACTTGCTGGCGACGGTTTTCGGGGTGCTGTTTTCACGCACGCTTGCCAGAGACGATTCCCCCGGTTGGCGATCGGCTGCTGCGGGGCACCGGTAGGGCACGTACCAAGGTGTCCCGAGAACGCCTGCCCAGGGCCGTATAATCAGAGGTTAGAAGGGTTACGCCCTTCGCCCCCCAACAGAGCTTTGCTAATTAGCTTCACCTCGGAGTACGAATGAAGGAGCGCGGTTGGATTGAACCAATTGTGGAACGGGTGGTTGGCCAGGTTTTGGACAGCCATGCGGCCCAGCTACGCACCGAGATTGTCCGCCGGGTGATGGAAGAGATCGCAGCCGAAGCTGCGACCGCCGAAGCAACCCCCCAGGAAGCGACGTCTGCGTCCGGTCCAGCAGAGTTGGCGCGAGCCGTCGGCGAAATCCAGTTGGGCACCTCTCAACGGGAAATTCTGCGTGCCTTGCTCGATACCAGCGCTCGCTATGCGGCCCGAGTTGCGCTTTTTGTTGTAAAAGGTAGCCGTGCCACTGGTTGGCAGGGACGCGGCTTTGCCAACAGCGATGCGTTGAAAGATTTCGCGCTCGACGAAAGCTCTCCGGCTGTCGTTCGTGCGATCGACCGCGCGATCGGCGATCGCGTAGTGGCGAGCGTGCCGGTTGCCGATCTGGACCCACGGTTCCTGCAGGAATTTGGAACGCCGGCCAGCGGAGAAGGCCGGATTCTCCCGTTGATTTTGAAAGACAAGGTTGCCGCGCTGGTCTATGCCGACGGCGGAACCGTCGAGGCGGGTCTGCTCGATGCCAGCTCGCTCGAACTACTAGTCCTTTCGGCCGGCGCATGGCTCGAGGTCAACTCGCTCCGCAAGCAAGCGCATGCTCACGCCGACGCTCATAACGTTCCGGCGGCCGAGGTCCCGACGTACCAGGCATCGGCGCACCCGGTGCCGGCTTTCAACGATCCCTTTGCCTCCCATGCCTCTGCTTATTCTTCCGGCCACGCCATGGCGGCAGCGGCGTCAGCAGGCGAAGCCCCGGCGTCAGTCGAGGCTCCAGCAATGGGCCGCGAAGACCAGACCGTCATTGCGGAGGGCATGATCGCAGAGGAAGCGACTGGCGAAGCCCAAAGCGCGATCGCCGAAGTTCAATCTGCGGTTGTCGAAATGGACCCAGCGCTGGCCGAGCCGCTGGTTGGTCATGCGGAGACCGAGGCCACGCCCGAGACGCCGCCGGTCGCCGCGATCTCGCCCGAGGATCAGGAGGTTCACCGCAAGGCTCAGCGTTTTGCCCGCCTGCTGGTTGACGAGATCAAACTCTATAACCAGGCCAAGGTCGCCGAAGGCCGGAAGAACAAAGACCTCTACGACCGACTGAAAGAAGCGATCGAGAAAAGCCGAGGGACGTACCAGAAACGTTACGGGAACACCGTTGCCGGCTCCGGCAATTACTTTCAACATGAAATAATAAGAAGTCTCGCAGAAGACGACTTGTCGATTATGGGTGCCAACTTTCGGCAGTAGGTAGGGTTTGAGTGCGCCGTTTTGCAGTTGTGGTTCCCGCTGGAATTTTCTTCCTGCTTTGGCTCGGCTTTTTGCCGCCCGCCGCCGCCCAGACCAAGTCGTCGACGTCGGCTAAGAGCACGTCATCTACGAGTACGTCGACAAAGCGCGCGCCCGCGAAAAGCAAGACGTCCGCTTCCACCAAGGCTAAGAAAAAGCGTAGACCCATGTCTCCGCGCGTTCGCCGTGCGCGCCAGGCCTTTGTCGCCTCCGCCAACCTTCGTACGATGGCGCCGCAGTTATTGCAGGACCGCACTCCCACCGCGTATGCCGGAGTCGAAGCCTATGCGCGCCGTCACGCCAAAGAAGATGCAGGAGCACTTGCCTGGCTCGTTCTCGGCTATGCCCGCACGCTCGATCACGACTATGGCAAAGCGATCGACCCATTCAACCGAGCCAAGGCCGGGGCCAGCGAACTCGGAGACTACGTAGCCTACTACCTTGGCGACGCTTATGTGAAAACGGCGCACAATGCCGAGGCGCTTTCCACGCTCGCGGATTTCAGCAAGCACTTTCCCGACTCACTTCTGATTCGCGATGCCCACCTGGTCTATGCCAACGCGCTGCTGGAGGAAGGCCGGGCGCCGGAGGCTGTGGCTGTGCTGGAAAAGGACCGTGCTCCGGTGCGCGGCGATGTCGAACTCGCGATTGGTCGCGCCTACCAGGCCGCTGGCGAAAAAGAGAAGGCCGCGAGCGCTTTTCGCAATGTGTTCTTCAACCTTCCCAACAGCTCCGAGGAAGATGCGGCGGGAGCGGAATTGCGCAAGCTCGGGATCTCCGGCTCTATCACTGAGCGCCGTACGCGTGCCGATCTGCTGTTCAAAGCCAAGCACTATAGCGACGCGGCCCACGACTACCACGATCTTGTAGGAGAAGTCAGCCCGACGAGCCGTCCGGAAGTGCAACTGGCGCTGGCGGGAGCGCTCGAAAAAAGCGGCAGCAGCAGCGACAAAGAAGCGCGCCAGATTCTGACATCCATGGGAGTACAGACCGGCGACGCCGAAGCCCAGCGCCTCTACCTGCTGAGTGAAACCGCGCGTTCCGCCAGCGATGAAGAGGCGGTGCAACGCACTCTGAACGAACTGCGGCAGTTTGGTCCGGCGAGCCCGTGGCTGGAACAAGCGCTGTTTTCGGCAGGAAACATGTATCTGCTGAAGCGCGACTATGATCGCGCCATCGACTACTTCCGCGAATTGCAACAGCGTTTTCCGAATGGCACGCGCGCATCCTACGCGCACTGGAAGTCTTCATGGCTGAGCTTCCGGCAAGGGCGAACCGACGAGGCACGGAAAGGCTTCGAGGACCAAATCGCGCTTTATCCCGATTCCGCGGAAATTCCTGCCGCGCTGTATTGGCGTGCGCGTGTCGCCGAAGAAGAGGGCAACCCGGCCATGGCGCGGGCGTTTTATCAGAAACTTTCCGATCGCTTTCGCAACTACTATTACGCGGAGTTCGGCCGCCAGCGCCTGAAAAGCTTGCCCGGCGCGGGCGGCGGGTTGCTAAAAGAAGGACCGCCGAAGGAAGGCCCGCCGGCCTACAACGCGCTGCTCGATCGCGTTTCCTCGCTTTCAAGCGCGGGAAAAGTTACCGCAGCCGACCCTCCCGACGACAACCTGCGCGTAGCCAGGGCGCGTCTGCTCTCAAACGGCGGTCTAGCGGATATGGCGGTGCGCGAGTTGCAGGCCGCTGCAAGTCAAGAGGGTGGAACCTGGGCGCCTCCGGAGATGGCCCGCGTGTATCAGGACGGCGGACGCTACGATCGCGGCATCGAAATCATGAAGCGCTCCACGCCCAACTATTTCGCCGTCGACATTCCCGACCTGCCGCGCCCGTACTGGGAGGCGCTTTTTCCCAAAGCCTATTGGACCGATCTGCGCAAATACTCGGTGCTCAACGGCCTCGATCCTTATCTGGTAGCGTCGCTCATCAGGCAGGAATCTGAGTTCAATGCGCTGGCTCTATCTCACGCGAACGCGGTAGGCCTGATGCAGCTTCTGCCGAAGACGGGCAAGACCGTAGCGAAACAAGTCAAGCTCAAGGGATACAGCGCGCCTCAACTCTACACGCCGGCCGTGAACCTTCAACTCGGCACGCGCTACTTCAAAGACATGGTCGACAAGTACAACGGACAGTTCGAGTACGCGCTGGCCGCCTACAATGCCGGCTCCGATCGGGTAGGAGACTGGTTGGGACAGGGCCACTACCGCGATCCGCAGGAGTTCGTCGAGTCCATCCCCTTCACCGAAACCCGCGAATACGTGCAGGCCATTTTGCGGAATGCGAATGTGTACCGGCAGCTTTACGGGACGCCGTAGCGGATCGGGTCATCGGGCGAAAGAGGAATTGCGTGTTGGTTGTATCATGACAGAGGGATGGCATTTCCTATCAAAGTGTGCACCGTCTGCTCGGAAGAGTTCGAGCTGAAGCCGGATAAACCCGGCTTTGCCAACCGCTGCCCGGCGTGCAGTGACCCCGAACCCGTTGATCCCAAAACGAAGCAGGGCATGGACGCCGACGAACGCAAATCTCTGATGGAAGCGAACGAAGCTCGGAGAGGGGCGATGCGCGACCTCCTCTACCGCAAGGATAGCTAACACCTTTCCCAGGTCACTGCTATTAACTTCACCAAAGACTCTCCGTTAGTGCAATCGCTGATTTCGACAATGGAAGATTGCCCTTTGCAGTCCAAAACCGTACCTCCCCGACGGACGGTCTCAATAAGTGTTCAGTTTTGCACATCTCCGTCAACTGGATCTGTGTAACATTCTGTCGTACTGCTCAGAGAAGGCGAAGTTGTGCTTTTGCGAACGCGTTTGCGAACTGGGACCGCCGCAGTGTTGGTGGTAATTTGTGTTCTGGCCGGCGCAACGCTTTACGGCGCCGACAGGCCGATCACCATCGGCATGGTCATAGACGGGGCAACTCCGGAAGAGAGGGAGCCTCTGCGGGCCTATCTCACGCAGGCAATGGGACGACAGGTGAATCTTGCATCTCCCGACACCTACAGGGAGACCGTTGCGCACCTGGCAGATGGATCTTACGATTTCGCGTGTCTGGGTGCGCTGATGTATATCCGGTCCCATGCCATGTACGGAGTCGTCCCGCTCGTGCAGCGCACCTCTGACTTGCATTATCTCTCGGTCTTCATCACCGGCGCCGGCTCGTCAATTCATTCGCTCAGCGACCTTAAGGGAAAACAGTTCGCATTTGGCGATATCGACTCGACCAGCGCTCATCTGATACCCTCTCGCGAACTCAAGCAGGCGGGAATCAATCCCGAAACCGATCTCAAGGTTCGCTACAGCGGAAGCCATCCTGCGACCGCAGCGATGGTGGAAACCGGAGTGGTTGACGCCGGAGCTTTAGACAAAACGGTTTTCGACTCCTTGATCAGCGGCGGAAAACTGGACAGCAAGAGAGTCCGCGTTTTTTATACCTCTAAACCCTATGTCGATTACGTATACGTGGCTCGTAAAGATGTGCCCGAGGCCGAGCGAGAGAGATTTGTCCGCGCCCTTCTGGCTCTCAAGCCAGGCGAAGATGATCGTGTTCTGAAGCTTCTACGCGCGAAGACATTTGTCATGGCCAACGACCAGGAATACGCAAACATACGGCAGATTGCCCAGGAACTGAAAATGTTCTGAGCCGCCGGGGAGTAAACAGGCTGCAAATGAGCGAACAGGTGCTGCCTGGAAGCCGGATGCAACAAGCTCTAGGCCGACTGCTTGCCAGGCGACTTCGTAAACACGATCTCGAACACCAGCAGCCCCGCTCCCACGACAATCGCGCTGTCGGCCACATTGAAGGCCGGCCACTGGTGTGAGCCAACATAGAAGAGCAGAAAATCCACCACGTGCCGGCTGACGAGACGGTCCCACAAATTGCCGATCGCGCCACCCAGAATCAGTGACAGCCCGATTCCAGTAGAGGTGAGGCTGTGGCTGTTTTTCCAGAGCATCGCGGACACGATCAGCAGCGCAATCACAGAAAACGAAATCAGCAGGACAACTTTCCATTCGGAGGGGGAATCCGCAAAAATACCAAACGCAGCGCCCGGGTTTTCTGCGTGGATGATGCGAAAAAATCCGGGAATGACGGTAATGCTGTCGTGCAGAGAAAGTCGGTGTGAGATCGTCCACTTGGTGACGCGATCGAGAGCGATGACCGACAACGCGATGAGAAAATGATATTTGCGCATGATCCGAAACATTTTTTTCTTTGTGTATAGCTTATCGCGTTTGCGTGGAATTAAGGTCGGTATCTGCAAGACAGCGTCCGATCCATGCGGAGCATTTTCATATCTGCTACGATGCTCCTCATTGTGAGTCTAACAAGCACTCAGGTCGGTCTCCTCGCCGAGAACCTGGTGACAAATGCTCTCTTGATCGCCTCTGATGGGAGACTAGCGCCATTCCGCCCGGTTGCAGACGACTACGGCATAGATCTCCTCGTATACGACAAGGCTACTGGTCGATCTCTTCCGCTCCAGGTCAAGGCGCGCACCAAGACCCTAAAGAAAAGTGGGGGGCTGGACCGAGGCAATCTGGTCCATTTCCAGGTGCGTGAGGTTGCCCTTCGTGAAAAAGGTTTGACTAGGTTGTTAGCTGTTCTCTTGAACGAAGGAATGACAACGATCAGAGCTGTCTGGCTTATCCCTCTTCCGGAGGTAGAGCGCCTCGGGGCAAAGCGGCGCGAGTCATTTGTGATTCGGCCAAATTGCTCCGAAGACTCCCAGGACAAGTTCCAGCAATTCCGATTTGGCTCAATACCTGAACTCGTTACGAGACTGCTCGGGGAATGTTTTGCGGTCACGCCTCGGTAATTTCTTTAAGCACGGCGCTGCAACGCTCACACACCGTGGGAAAAGTTTTGTCTTCGCCTACGTGCAGTGAATAGTTCCAACAGCGCTCGCATTTGGCGCCGTCGGCTTTGCCTGCGGAGACCGTCGCCACCGTTCCGGTGCCGTCGCCCATCTGTTCTAAATGCACGTCGGAAACAATTAGCAGAAAGCGCAATTGATCTTCATAGCGCTTCATTGTTGAATAGAAGTCTCCAGATGCACTGACGTTTACCTGGGCCTCCAATCCGCCACCAATAATCTTGTTATTCCGCATTTCCTCGAGCTTCTTAAGAACTGAGTCGCGGAAGGTGCGCAACGTTGCCCAATCCCTGTCTTGCTGCTGGTCGTGCTCGGTGGCGCCGCCGCCAAGAATATCGGAGGAGGCCGGAAAAAGGGCCAAGTGAACGCTCTCGCTGCGGCCTGCGACCTTTGGCAGATATTGCCAGATTTCCTCGCAAGTAAAACTCAGGATCGGTGCCAGCAAGCGAGTCAGCGCCTCGCCGATAAACCAGATCGCGGTCTGCGCGGAGCGGCGGGCATGCGACTTCGGCGCGGAAATGTAGAGGCGGTCTTTGAGCACGTCAAAGTAAAAGGCGCTCAGGTCCACGATGCAGAATTGGTTCACACGGTGATAGATCCTATGGAAGGCGAACTCGTCGTACCCATTGCGCACATCGGCCGCAAAAGCGCACGTCTGGCGCAGCATGTACTGGTCCAGTTCGTCCATCTTCTCGAAGGGGATCGCGTCTTTCACCGGGTCGAAATCGCCGAGATTGCTCAAGATGTAGCGGAACGTGTTGCGAATTTTTTTGTAGTTTTCGCCCACCCGCAGCATCAAGGCTTCGGAGCCGACCACATCTTCGCGGAAGTCAACGGAAGCAGTCCAAAGCCGCACGATCTCTCCGCCTAGGCGGCCGGCGATGTCCACCGGATCGACATCGTTGCCGCGCGACTTCGACATGGCCTGGCCTTTTTCGTCGAGGGTCCAGCCGGGCGTGACCACGCCGCGATAGGGCGGGCTGGCGTGCGTGCCCATGGCGCAGAGGAGCGACGACTGAAACCAGCCGCGGTATTGGTCGCCACCTTCGAGATAGAGATCGGCGGGCCAAGGATAATAGTCGGGCTCGTCCGCCACCAGTGCGAGATAGCTCGCTCCGGATTCGAGCCACACGTCGAAGATGTCAAATTCTTTTTCGAACTTCGCGCCGCCGCAATGTGGACACTTGGTCCCCGCGGGAACAATCGTGTCGGGCGCGGAGGTAAACCAGGCATCGGCGCCCGAGCAGGCGAACAGTTCGACGACCTTGCGGTTGATGGCGTGGTCGTTGAGCGGCTTGCCGCAGCCTTCGCAGAGAAATACAGCGATCGGAACGCCCCACACCCGCTGGCGCGAGATGCACCAGTCGGGGCGGGTTTGAATCATGTTGGAGAGGCGCTCCTCGCCCCAGGCCGGATCCCATTTGACGTTCTTGATTTCGCTGAGAGTTCGCGTGCGCAGCGTGTCTTCTTTTCCTTTGCCGCCGGGCATCGGCGTTTCCATGGAAATGAACCATTGCTCGGTGGCGCGGAAGATGACGGGATTGTGGCAGCGCCAGCAGTGCGGATAGGAATGCACGGCCGTTTCCGTGTGCAGCAGAACGCCGCGGCTTTTGACCAGGTCGATGATGGGCTGATTGGCGTCCCAGACGCGCTTGCCGTCGTATTCGGGCAGGCCATTGCGCAGGATGCCCTTTTCGTCGACGTTGCTGGTGGCATCGAGACCGTACTTGACGCCCGTGGCGAAGTCTTCAGCGCCGTGCGAGGGCGCGGTGTGGACGACGCCGGTTCCGGTGTCCATGGTGACGTAGTCGGCGAGCACGCCGAGAACTTTGCGGTCGAGGAAGGGATGCTGGAAGTTGAGACGCTCCAGTTTGCGGCCGGGGAAATGAGCAAGTTCGCGCGGGTCGGCGAGGCCGCACTTCTCGGCGGCGTCTTTCGCGAGCTTAGAGGCAACGATGTAGACCTCGCCGCCGGACTCCAGAGCTACGTATTCTTCGTCGGGATGAAATGCAACGGCCATGGAGGCGGGCAGCGTCCATGGAGTCGTCGTCCAGATGATGGTGGAAAGCTTCTTTCCGGCGAGCGCGGCGTCGAGTTTTGCGGGATCGTCGAGCAGCGCGTACTTTACCCAGACGGTGGGAGTGGTCTGGTCTTCGTATTCAACTTCGGCTTCGGCGAGCGCGGTCTCGTCGTGCATGCACCAGTAGACGGCGCGTAGGCCCTTATAGACGAATCCGTTTTCATAGAAGGAGTAGAAAGTCTCGAGCACGACCGACTCGTACTGCGGCGTCATTGTGGCGTAGGGCTTGTCGAAGCGGCCGAAGACGCCGATGCGCTTGAACTGCTGGCGCTGCAGGTCGAGGAATTTCTGCGCGTATTTGCGGCACTCGGCGCGGACGTCGGTCGGGTGCATTTCCAGCTTCTTGCCGCCGAGCTCTTTGTCCACCTTGATTTCGATAGGCAGCCCGTGGCAGTCCCAGCCCGGCACGTAGGGCGCGTCGAACCCAGACATGGTCTTGGACTTAACGATGAAATCCTTGAGGCACTTGTTCATCGCCGTGCCCAGATGGATGGGTCCGCTGGTGTAGGGTGGGCCGTCATGCAGGATGTACTTTTCCTTGCCCTTACGGGCTTGGCGAATGCGCTCGTAAAGGCCCATCTGCTCCCAGCGCTCCAGCATTTTGGGCTCATTCTGAGGCAGGTTCGCCTTCATGGAGAAAGTGGTTTTGGGCAAATTGATGGTGGATTTCAGGTCCGTCGGCACTCGCTAGGTTCTCCCAACTGATTGAATCTTTTCATTATATAGGGAGCGCCGAAGGACACGTCTATTGGGGGCCGCCGCACCGAGAACGAATTCAAAAAGTACTGTCTCCCGTCCTGAAAAAAGCGTGTACAATTTTCATCAGATCCAAGCCTGCGCGCATCAAATTGCTATGGGGAAATGCTTAGCTGGCAAGGTTCGTCCGTTTTGCAATCGTTTTTTTGCAAACGTTGAGGGAGTTGGCGCATCTAAATCAGCGGCTCCTCGTACTGTGAACTTGTGGTAGTGCTCGGGAAAATATGCCAGAACTTGAAACACCTCAGAATCCGCCAGCGCTGGGCCCAGAGCCCGAGTTGCATCTTCTCGTGCACACGCAGGCCCTGGACGAGCCTCTGTGGAAATCCCTGTTCCACAACGTTGACGACTTCTTCTTCCCCAAAAAGCTCCCTCCGCTGGTTCTCACTTCGAAGCCTGTGCCGGTGCGCGACATTTGGGGCTTCTACAACAACAAGGGACGCGGAGCCTTTGGTTCTACCGTCATCCACGCCCTGGGATTGGCCCTTATCATTTTAGCTACCATCCTCGGACGGAAGATCGTTGACGTTGCCAAACCGAAACCAGTCGTCGAGTTGATCATGCCCGATGACATGCCCATTCTGCCGCCTTCGAAGACGGCGAGCGGCGGCGGTGGTGGTGGTGGCGATCGCGACAAACTGCAGGCGTCCCCCGGCCGTTTGCCCAAGCAGTCCATGCAGCAGATCACTCCGCCCATGGCCGTAGTCCGCAACCTGCAGCCGAAGCTTGAAGTACCACCGACGATTGTGGTTCCGCCTGATATTCACCTGCAGCAGCCCAACATGCCCGACCTGGGTAATCCGCTTTCGCATCTGCCGTCGGTGCCTTCGAATGGAACTGGCTATGGCGGCGGCATTGGCTCCGGCAGCGGTGGCGGCGTCGGTTCGGGCGAAGGTCCCGGATTCGGTCCTGGTCACGGTGGCGGCACCGGTGGTGGAGCGTTCCGCGTGGGCGGTGGCGTTTCCGCTCCCAAAGCTATTTATTCGCCGGACCCTGAGTACTCCGAGGAAGCCCGCAAGGTTAAGCACATGGGCACTGTCGTATTGTGGCTGGTGGTCGGTCCCGACGGCAAGCCGCGCGACATCCGAGTGCTTCGAACTTTAGGATTAGGTCTTGATGAAAAGGCTATCGAAGCGGTGAAAAACTGGCGCTTCGAGCCGGCCATGAAAGATGGCAAGCCGGTTGCCGTGCAGATTAACGTAGAAGTCAATTTCCATTTGTACTGAGCTGGCTGAAGTGGAAAAAGTTTAGGAGCCCAGAAAGCGGTCGCGCAAGCGACCGCTTTTTTAGTGGAGGGACGGGCGCCCCGCGAGCCTGCCCTGAGCGAAGTCGAAGGGTCCATGCCGTGCGCGGCACGGCCCGAGGCCGCCTATTCCTTCAAATCCACATGCAGCACATCTTCCACCGGAAGCCCCAGAAATCGCGTTCCCATCTTCCTGAATTTCTCCGCCGAATCCGTTGCAAAGAACTTGAGTCCAGGAACGCCTCCCCGCTCGCTCGTAGCTGACGTTGGCGGCTCGGTGTGGAGTTTGCGCGCCACGGCTCGCGCCGTCGAATCGGCCGAGTCCACGATGGCAACGTGCGCCGGCGCCACTCGCCGCAACAGGGGCTGAATCAGCGGATAGTGTGTGCAGCCGAGTACCAGCACATCGGCGTCACTCGCGTCGCCCGAAAAAGCTTCCGACAGATAAATCTCTGCCACCTGCTCGGTCACTGTATGCTCCACCCAGCCCTCTTCGACCAGCGGCACAAACAGAGGGCAAGCCTTCTCGCGCACCGCGACTTCACGGGCTTCAAGCGCTCGCCGGTAAGCATGGCTGGCGATAGTCGCCTCCGTGCCGATGACGACTACCTTCCGCTTGCGAGTGGCCGCGGCCGCGGCTTCCGCTCCCGGCTCGACGACGCCAATCACTTCCACGCCTGCCGCCGCTTTGATCTCCTTTAGGGCCAGCGCAGTTGCGGTGTTGCAGGCGATCACCAGCAACTCCGCTCCCTGATCCTGCAAATAGCGCACCGCCCCAACCGCGTAATGCGCGACTGTGGACGCTGACTTCGATCCGTAAGGAAGGCGGGCCGTGTCGCCAAAATAGAGATAGTCGGCGTCGGGAATGCGTTCAACGAGCGCGCGCAACACGGTGAGGCCGCCCACGCCTGAATCAAAGACGCCGATCGTCCGCCGACGCGCCCTGCCTGAATTGGGCACAGTGGTCAGAGTTCAACCCTCCGCGGTGGTGGGGCCGATGACCGACCGGATGGCAGAAATTCGATTTGCCGGAAAACCTCCCTGACGGGCGTGTTCGCGGACCATCTCTTCATTGGGCGCAATATAAATACAGTAAATCTTGTCGTCGGTCACGAAACTTTCAAGCCACTGGACCTGTGGACCAAGTTTCTGCAAAACGCCGCAGGATTTCTGCGAGATGCCCTGGAGTTCCTGCGGCGTAAGTTTCCCGGCATTGGGAATCTCGCGCTCGACGACATATTTCGGCATGGTATGGCTCCTGCTCTTGAAGTTCTGGATGCCGCAACTGCGAACCCGGATTCTAGCACTGCTCGAAGTCCCCGCACACGCCCCTATTCTTCTACCGCGAGGCACTGACCCTCGTTGCCTTCGAGTCCACATCCTCAAACGAAAACGCGATCGAAACATTTGGATATTCCTTCCCGCCGATCTCTACATACGGATAAACGAAATAATTCAGCGGCGGTCCCTCCTGCCCCGGCGTGAGTTTCAGATCGCGTCCCTCGGTGAACTGCACCCGATTGACATCGTGCGCCCCGAAAAAATAATCGTGCTTTTCCTGATGCTTCCATGCCTCCGAAATGTCTACTGGAACCCAGCCCGTCGAATCCAGATAGAACTCCGCCCAGCAGTGGTACCCGGGAATCTCGGCGGAATGTTTATCGGCCGGAAGCGGGAAGCCGATCTGAAAGCGCGCCGGAATCTTCTCGGCTCGCGCCATAGAAATAAACACCGAGTGGAAGTCGGTGCAGTTGCCATGCTTCGAATCGCAGGCCCAGAGCGTGTCGCCGCGTCCCCAGCCGGTGCCGCTCTTGTCATATTTCATGGTGCGAAAAACGTATTCGTAAATGTCTTTGGCTTTTTCCAGTGGAGAGGTCGCGCCTTTTGTTTCCGACGCGGCCAATTGCGCTGGAACTCCCGTCACCGGCACGAGCCGGTCCGGCTCAAGAAACCGCGCCAGTTCGACGCGCGCCGGCCGCGCCTTACCAAGCGGCGCGTCCGGTAGCGGCTTTCCGTTCACCAGCACAACGTGCTCTCGCCGCACAACGTCGTACTCCACTGAGAACTTGTAATCGCCCTTGTCCGCCTTCGCAGTCTCGGCATACAGAACCTCGTTTCCATACTCCGCCTGCCGAACCTGCTTCAGCGGCAAGTCGCCGTTTTTGGAGGTGACCTTCACATCTTGGAAGGCGTCCGAGTGCGCCAACGGAATCCAGACCCACACGCGCTCGCCCGGGCTGACATTCTTCACTGTGAATGTGTAGTGAAAGTTGAAATGGCGCTCGTTTTGGGCAAGAGCAGGCTGGGCAAGAGCCGCCAGCAATGACAACAGAAGCAGCAGAAATACCAAAGACCGACGCAGCATGACGCTTCCTTTCGACGAGATCATTCGATGCGATCATCCAACGATGATCGCTTTCTGAGGAGCGGTTGCTTTTGATGAGCAGGGAAACGGCCGACGGACGTTTTAGGCGGGACTATCGTCAAGTAAAACCGCGGCCGGACAGTCGTGGCGTGCACCGCATAGCTTCGCAGTCTGCCTGTTTCCGTAGCCCTCTGTCAAATTCAAGGTAGAGCACCAAAATCAACCACCAAGGACACGACGTAGCACGAAGGAAAAACCACGAAGGACACCAAATGGAATGGCTTCCTTCGTGGACCTTCGTGTCCTTGGTGGTAAATGCACTTAGGCCGCTGCCAAAGTCCCCCCAGTTGCTTGACCGAACCGCCCCCCGTTATCCTTCAGGCCATGCCCAGCACTCTAGTAGAATGCGTTCCGAATTTTTCCGAAGGCCGCGATAAGGTCAAAGTAGACGCCATCATCGATGCCATGAAGATTCCCGGCGTCTATCTCTTGGACCAAGAGATGGATTCCGACCACAACCGCTGCGTCATCACCCTGGTGGGCGAGCGCGAAGCCATTCAGGAAGCCGCTATTCTAGGAGTAGGCAAGGCCGCCGAGTTAATCGATCTAACCAAACATCAAGGCGCCCACCCGCGCATGGGAGCAGCCGACGTAATCCCCTTCATCCCCATCGACGGCGTCACCATAGAAGACTGCGTAGCCATGGCCCGCCACGTAGGAGCCGAAATCTCGAAGCGCTACCAGATCCCGGTCTATCTTTACGAAGCCGCCGCAGCCACGCCCGAACGCCAGAACCTCGAGAACATTCGCCGCGGTCAGTTCGAAGGCATCCGAGCCGACATAGCGACCAACCCCGCGCGCAAGCCCGATTTCGGCGCGCCCCAAGTCCATCCCACCGCCGGAGCGACGGTAGTAGGAGCGCGCAAGGCATTAGTAGCCTACAACGTCTTCCTGAATACGCCCGACGTAGACATAGCCAAGAAAATTGCGAAGGCCGTCCGCTTCTCAAGCGGAGGCCTGCGCTACGTCAAAGCAGCCGGATTCCTGGTCCGAGGCCAAGCACAAGTCTCGATGAACCTGACCGACTTCGAGCAGACTCCCGTTCACCGCGCCTTCGAATTCGTAAAACGCGAAGCCCAGCGCTACGGAGTTGTCCCAGTTTCAAGCGAGATCGTAGGCTTGATTCCAAAGAAAGCGCTAGAGCAAGCCGCGGAATGGTTCCTGCAAGTAGAAAATTTCGATTCCTCGCTAATCCTGGAAAACCGCCTGACCGCCGTGATGACCGGCAAGATGGCCGTAGGTGGCCTGCGCGCCGGAGTCGAGCCCTTTATCGAACAACTAGCCGCTCCCACCGCGACTCCCGGAGGAGGCAGCGCCGCCGCCGCCGCCGGAGCCATGGCCGCCGGACTAGCAGCCATGGTAGCGACCATGTCGCGCGGCAGAAAAGCATACCTACAATACGAGGCTCAGCTAAGCGAAGTGATCGCCAGACTCAGCCAGCTTCGCGAAGAACTCAAGTCCGCAATCGATGCCGACGCTGAGTCCTACAACATAGTCATGAAGGCCTACAAGTCGGCGAAAGAATCTTCAAACGGCGATGCCGCGATCAGCTCCGCTCTCCAACAAGCGACCAGCGTTCCTCTAGGCGTCGCCGAAAAGGTAGTCGAGGTGGCCGAGATCGCGACCAAGCTGAAGCCGATCACCAACTCGAACATGAAGTCCGATCTCACGACCGCAATCGCCCTGGCAAAAGCCGCACTCGAAGGCGCGCTCGCCAACGTCGAGATCAACCTTGATTCGCTCAAGGACGAAGCTTTCGTCAATGAGACGCGGAAGCGCGCAGCGGCGCTGAGAGGCTAGAACTGTCAGCCTATCTCACCCGCTTCCAATTTGCCGGTGAAATGGAGACATTTCCCCAACGACAACGGAGTGGCTTCCCCCGCTAAGCTGGCTCAAAGGGTCAGGAGGCCGCGCGGGAAATAACTTCCGGCTTGCCGACAACACACCCAGGACACCTCTGACGCTACCCACAAAAACCGTCTTCCGGCACAGTTGACAAGCGCCTCCAATTAAGTTACTTTGCAATGCAAAGCTTAAACCGTATGAATTCCCTCAACAAAGCGCTGAGCGACATCAGCAGCATTCGCAGGCAGGTGGCTCATAGTACTGAGTTTCGTGGTTACGGTCCTGCCACTCTGGCCAGTACAGGCATTCTGGCGTTAGCAGCCGCCGGGGCTCAGGCTCTGCGGCTGCCAGATCCGGCGAATCACATGCCGACATACTTAAGCATCTGGATTCTCGCTGCCGCGCTGTCGGCGGCCATTATTGGGATAGAGATGTACGCGCGCACCCGGCGCATCCATTCGGGCATGGCGGATGAGATGATCCGCGTGGCAGTGGAGCAATTCCTGCCGTCGGTCGGCGCGGGCGCGCTGATTACTCTTGCGCTCGTACGCTACGTTCCCGCGGTTTTGTGGATGCTTCCCGGCCTCTGGCAAATTGTTTTCAGCCTGGGCGTGTTTTCGTCGTGCCGTTTTCTGCCGCGTCCAGTGGCCGCCGTAGGCGCGTGGTACTTGCTGACCGGTCTGACCTGTATTGCACTGGGGGACGGCCGGGCACTCTCTCCGTGGGCCATGGGTATCCCGTATGGAGTCGGGCAGTTGCTGGTTGCGGGGATACTGCTTTTTAGCGGGAAGGAGGAAAGGAATGAAAGTTAAGGCTCCGCGCAGCGAAGGGCGCTTCGCCTATGAAGGCTTGGATCGCGTGATTCACGAGCGCGCGCGCCTCAGTGTGCTGACGTCTCTGATCACGCATCCGAAAGGATTGACGTTCGGCGAGCTCAAACAACTTTGCGCTCTAACGGACGGCAATTTGAACCGGCATCTGCGCGTTCTGGAGAAGGGGAAAATGGTCGAGACCGCGAAGAAATATGACCGCAACCGTCCGCAGACGGTCTGCCGAATCACGGCTTCCGGCCGTGCGCGCTACGTTGAATATCTGACCACTCTCGAGCAGGTGGTTCGGGATGCGGCAAAAGTGACGGAAGAACGGCCCGCAGCGGGCCTGGTACACAGCCTGGCGCCGTCGCGGGTCTGAACTTTTTTTTGCCAGGTAACTTTGCAACGCAAAGCTACCCGAGGATTGGAGGCACTTAGTGAGCGATTTGTCGATGTTGCAATCCAGCTTAAGGATGAAATCCCGGTCAATGGGCGTGAAACTCATCGTAGTTTGCGGACTAGCCCTACTCATGACAATTCCGGCTTTCTTTGTGGGAGCGCTGGTTGAAGACAGGACCCAGCGAGCCGCGGACGTCATTCGAGAAATAAGCAGTCACGTGGGCGGCCAGCAGACCTTCCTCGGACCCACACTTGTCATTCCGTACAATATTCCACCACAATCTCCGGCTGATCATGCCAAGCACGGCATGTACCTGGTGTTTCCGGCACGAGCTTCGGCCACTATCAAAATGGCAACGGAAGAGCGTCGCCGTTCGCTCTTTAAGGTGCCGGTGTTTCAGGCGGATCTGAAACTCGACGCAGCATTCGATCTAACGGGAGTGCCCGCGACGGCTCCGCAAGGCGCCGAACTCGACTGGAGTCGTGCCGAGATCATCGTTGGAGTCAGTGATGCCCGCGGAGCGCTGGCCGATGCCATCTTGACGACGGACGGAAAGAGTTCGACGCTAGTTCCTGCGGAAAACACAACCAACATCTCGATCGGCGGGGACCAAAGCGAGCACATCAAGCTCACACTCTTCGGCACCAGAGTCGAAGGCCTCGCAAAGCCAAACGCCCAATTCAATGTGACGTCCGCCCTGCGATTTTCCGGCGCTCAAAGGATCGCGGTGCTTGCCTATGGCAAGACGACTCATCTCTCGGTTCAAGGCGATTGGCCAAGTCCGGGATTTGATGGAGGCTTCTTGCCGGTCAATCGATCCGTGTCCAGCAATGGTTTCACTGCGGAGTGGTCCGTGCCCTTCATTGCGCGCGGAGTGCGCGCTGAAGGACAGGGCGACACAATTACCGGTCTCGATGCGACAGCGCTTGGCGTTTCGTTCATCGAAGTGGCAGATCCATATCAATCCGTCAACCGATCCCTTAAATACGCACTTCTCTTCCTGGGACTTCTGTTCCTTTCCTACTTCGTATTCGAAGTTACAACGGGCAAGCGGGTTCACCCTGCTCAATACGTTCTCGTAGGCATCGCCCAGATCATCTTTTACCTGCTTCTGCTGTCGATCGCCGAGAGAGTCGGCTTCGATGCTGGCTTTCTGCTCGCTGGTGCGGCCACGGTGGCGCTGCTTTCAGCGAATGCGGCATGGGTGTTCTCCAGTCGCGTGCAGGGAGTAAGGGCCTTGGCCATCTTCTCTTTGCTGTATGCACTGATCTACCTACTGCTGCGACTCGAGGATAACGCACTGCTCGTAGGCGCGATTACTAGTTTCCTGGCGGTTGCGGCTGCCATGTACTTCACTCGCAGGATCGACTGGTACGGCTCCCTCCCAGTACCTGGCATTGCCGCGCAGCAAACGGCGCCGGAGGTCCCAAAGGGCACAGCGTAGGACAGGAATTCTGCAGAGAAGGTCGGGGCCGCGATAAAGAAGAGTGGCACAGCATAGTTTGCCGGCGATTTCGCCCGCAAAAGCAAAGACGCGGCGGGACTTGGCACCCGCAAAGCGACGTTTTGCGAGGTAACTGTTGAGTGCAAAGTGACGTTCACAAAGAACTGCATGTGGCCATCATCATGGACGGCAACGGCCGCTGGGCCACACGGCGCGGTTTGTCCCGCGTCGCAGGGCATCGCGCCGGAGTCGCCACCGTTCGGCGCGTCGTTGAGCATGCACCTGATCTCGGCATCAGATGGCTGACGCTCTACGCGTTTTCATCCGACAACTGGAACCGCCCGGCCGATGAGGTGGAGAGCCTTTTCTGGCTGCTGCGGGCCTACCTGCGCATGGAGACGGAAAGGCTCCGGCAGAACAGTGTACGTTTGGAGATCATCGGCCGGCGCGATCGCTTGGACAACCTGCTGCTGCGGGAGATCTCCCGAGCGGAAGAAGCGACCGCCGAAGGCCAACACCTTCATTTGCGAATTGCCGTGGACTACTCCTCTCGCGACGCCATCACACGCGCTGCCGCCGGCATCGTTGTCGCACTTTCTCCGGATCGCCCAACTTCCTCCGATCTGTTGCGCCGCATGCTCGCGCACGCGCTGACCGCGGAGAGCGGTGAAGTGGATTTACTGATCCGCACCGGGGGCGAGAAGCGGCTTTCAGATTTCCTGCTGTGGGAGTCTGCCTATGCCGAACTTCTGTTTACCGACCGGACGTGGCCAGACTTTGACGCCACCGATCTGGATGCTGCCCTGGCAGAATTCAAACGTCGGGAACGACGCTTTGGCAGTGTGCCAGCGGCCACCACCGCTTCACAGACGGGCGGTGCCCAATGACGATGACCGCCCCGGGTTCGCGTCCCCTTAACGTCAATCTCCAGATGGGGGCAATTCGGAAGTAATCGACGGTGCGCGCATAGTTGTCGAAACCAGCGTTTGCGCTTAGAGCCCCTCAACCTACCAGATCAGGTCCCGCCCTTTTACCGACAAGTATTGGTTGAGCACAGCGAACCGAAAGTCTGGAGGGCGGCCAGTCCAACCCCCCGCCTTAGTAGGATCCCTTGACCTTTTCATCACAACCATCCAGTGGCCGCCATCACAGACACCAATCCGCCCGATGCGACAATGTTCCCAGATCAAAGTAGTCCCAAGTGTGCCCGTCTCCAGAGGCGGTTTTCAAAGGGAGTTTTGACTACCCAAGTTGAGGGGCAGAGCGGTCGACGCCTGCCGCCAAAATCCTAAAATTCATGGGAATGCGAGCTAAGTCCTTATTCCGGAATACTTTGATGTAAGTCTTTTAGAATCAAGGACCCATAAGTTCTCCACAGCCTAACCCTATGATTCTAAATACTAAGGGGAGGGGGTGGTAGTAAAAACGGGTTAATACCTTTCTAGTAACCACGTGGACCTGCAGCGACGTCCAGTTTCGAAAAGAGACAACGCACCCCAATGCAAACTCCCGCGACTCGAGCGTTCCAACACCGTGCGAAGCGGAAGCACTTTAGTTACGGTCCTCCTCTCCTGATTAGAGACTAAAATAGACGGAGATCAGCTAAAGTCTGCCCAAGTTCACCAACGTGTGCTTTGCGCCGCGCATCTAAACGGAGCAGACCCACTTTGAGAACCCGTTCTTAAGACCCAGGTCTTGAGCCGTTCATTTCCGAGGAGTTCTATGAAGAATTTGTTTTTCGCGGTTTTGCTCTTGTGCGCGACGGCTGGCTACGCCATTCCGATCGCTTCGTCGGCGCGTTCCATGGTGCCTTCCGAGCTTCAGCAACTGATCGGCGTCGACTACCGGGCGCTCAAGGATTCACCCACCGCGCAGGCGCTCAAACAACAAGTCCTGCCCGACAACCTGAAGGAACTTGAGACCGCGCTGAAAGGCATCGGCATTGACGCCGAGCACGATCTCGACCAGCTCAACTTCGCTTCTTTCCGAACCGAGAAGAAAGGCATTCAAACCATCGGCGTGGCCCAGGGATCGTTTTCCGCCAAGGTCGTCCTCAAGAAGTTGAAACTCAAAAAGATCGCGGCCGCCAAATACGGCACAGCCGCCATTTACCCGATGGATAACGGTCTGGTGATGACGTTCCTCGATGACAACACGCTCGCCTTCGGCACGGACGCCTCGTTGCGCAGCGCGCTCGATACCCGCGACGGCAAGCGCCCATCGCTCGATTCCAATCCCGTGATGACCGACCAGATGTCGGCCGTCGATGGCGCGCCCGTGTGGAGCATCCTCGACCAGAAGGGAACTCAGGCCATGATGTATTCGGCGCTGGGCGATGCCGCAAGAGTTGGCGACTACGAGAGCCTCAAGAAGCGCATCCTGGCTTCCCGCTACACCATGAACTTTCAGAGTGGAGTAAATTTCGATCTCAGTGTTCTCACATCCGACTCGATGACGGCGGCGACGCTTTCCACCATCGTCAAGGCCGGCATGTTGTACAAGAAGCTCAATGCCAGCCCGATTGAAAAAACCGCCCTGGACGCCACCACCGTCGATTCCGACAGCTCGAACCTGCAACTTCACTTCAAAAGCGACGACCAGAAGTTTCAGTCCCTGATGCATTCGGCGTTATTCGCCGCCGTTTCGCACTGACGTTTCGCGCTGGCGAATTAGAAGCTGAAAAGAAGCGTTCCGGATATTTCTCCGGGACGTTTTTTTGTGGTGAGCTTCATCGATACAAAGTGTCATCGCTGCCAGGGATCAACCAGTTCGCGAGTAGTTTAAGATGCCAGTCATGGTTGACCTGTTGTTTCTGAGGCGTCCTCTGCTGGGCTGTCTTATCGCACTCACTCTCTGTGCTTCGCTCAAAGAAGTGCTTCTTGCGGAGGATAAGACTCCGCCTTCGTCGAGCTCGCTCGAAACACTTGCCAATGACTTCTGGCAATGGCGCTCCCGTTATCAGCCGTTTTCAAAGGATGACATACCACGCATTGAACGACCCCTTGAAGACCCGGCAAATCCGCGGGACTGGTCTGCAAGTTCTGTTGCGAAGCAGAAGGCGGCTTTGGCAGATTTCGAAAAACAGTGGAAGCAAATCGACCCAACCGGTTGGAGCGTGGTTCGGCAAGTCGATTACCGCCTGATGAACTCCGCATTTGCGCGCGTGCGCTGGGAACTGGAGATCAATCCGCGGTGGCAGCGCGACCCCACCTTCTATCTCGACCAGACGCTTACCGCGCTGCTGGAAGCGCTGGTGCAGCCTCCACCTATTGACGCATTGCGCAGCCGCGAGATTGTGGATCGGATGCAAGAGATTCCTAGAATTGTTGATGACGGGAAGGCGAACCTCCACGCGATCCGCCCTTTTGCGGCGTTAGCAATAAGAGATCTCCAGAAGATTCGGCCCGAACTGGAGCGAGTGGAACGCGAGGTTGCGCCCATGCTTCACGACGGAGCGTCAGGGAGTGTCAAGCTGGCCGCGGAATTTGGCGCGGCGACGGAGAAGGCCATTCTGGCTTTGGAATCGTATCGAACATGGTTGCAGGCGCAACTCGACTCGATGCCTGACAATGCCGCAGTCGGACGGGAGAACTACGAATTCTTTCTGCACCGTGTTGCTCTTCTTCCCTACAGCCCGGAACAACTCTTGCAGGTTAGTCGCCAGGAATGGGACCGCTCGGTTGCGTTCGAGCAATACGAAAAACAGCGGAACCATGGACTGCCCGAACTCAAGATCGCCGGCAGTCTGCATGAGCAGATCGAGAGGTCAAAGCGCGACGAACTTGCGATCCGCAAATTTCTTGAGGACAAAGGCATTCTTACAGTGCCCGCCGACATTCGGCACTACACTATCCGACCGATGCCAGGCTACCTGGAGGCGCTCGCCGACTTCGGAGAATTGGACGATTTCACCGGCCCGTCTAGGCTGAATGACGATGGCGTGCGCTGGGTGAGTCCTCCGTCGCCGCAGTTGGGATATTTTGGGTTGGCCACGGCCAAGGACCCGCGGCCGGACATGGTTCACGAAGGCGTGCCCGGACATTATTTCCAGATGTGTTTGTCGTGGCTGCAAGCCGATCCGATTCGCCGCCACTATTACGATTCCGGAGCCAATGAGGGCATCGGTTTTTACGCTGAAGAAATGATGCTGCAGGCGGGACTTTTTGACGACAGCCCGCGCACTCGGGAGATCATCTATAACTTCATGCGCTTGCGTGCTTTGCGCGTCGAAGTGGATGTAAAACTTGCGCTGGGATCGTTCACGATTGGGCAGGCCGCCGACTACCTTGCTCAGCATGTGCCCATGGACAAGAAAACAGCGGAGGCAGAGGCCGCGCTCTTTGCCACGACTCCGGGGCAAGCCATCAGCTATCAGATCGGGAAGAGTCAGATTCTGCACTTTCTCGCCGATGCCAAGCTGGCTCAGGGTGACAATTTCAGCTTGCGAGCGTTCCAAGACTTCCTTTGGAAAAACGGCAACCTGCCGATCGCGCTGCAGCGCTGGGAATATCTTGGGGAAGACGACGACATCCGCGCCATTGATCGCACCAACGATCGCGCCGTCGAGAAGGGGAGACACTAAGCCGGTTTCGTTTCATCCGCATCGTGTCTGCCTGGAGACGCTGTTGACTGCGAGACACGACGCGCACCGCCTCCTTGCCCTCGAAAGCCCCTGCCATTCGCGATATTACAGTTTGGTCCGCACCGTGCTTTCTATTTGCCGCGTTGTGTTCGCGGTTTATAGTTCACTTTCTGCAAGAAGAAGGTAGTCATGAAGCGGACCTCGATCGTGTCCGTACGCGGGGCTGTTACAGTCGCACTCCTCCTCGTTCTTTCGGTGGGAGCGTTCGTAATCTGGCGCGCCTCGCGAGCCTTGCATTCGGCGGCCGCGAATGTCCGCGCGGACAACGAGAATCGATTTGCAGTCCGGCCACTTGCCTCAGCTGCCAACGCCGATTTCGAAGTGATCACCTCGCCTGCCGTATTCTTCCAGGCAACCCGGTTTCAGGATCGTCTCTATATTGCAGGTCCCGCTGGGTTGCTCGAATACGATCCGGGCGGCGCTCTGCTCCACCAATATGCGGTAGGCCGTGAATTTCCCGGATCGCCGTTGATCGCTTTGGCTCCTGCGGTTCTGTCCGACTCTCGCGAACCTGAGCTCATCCTTGCTACCGCGAACGATGGACGGCAGGCAGCGAATTCGGAGACGACACAGCCCGCTTGACAACGTTTTATGTGGACTGTACAACACGAAGGCGTTCAAGGTTAACGAATAACTAGATGCGCCCCCATCCACATTGGATTGACTATTCGATAATCGGCATTTACTTCACATTTGTTCTGGGAATCGGTTTCGTACTGAAAAAGTACATGAGGACCAGCGCCGACTTCTTTCTGTCGGGGCGGTCCATTCCTGCCTGGATTACGGGTTTGGCTTTTCTTTCCGCCAACCTCGGCGCTCAGGAAGTGATTGGCATGGGCGCGAGCGGCGCCAAGTACGGAATCGCAACCTCGCATTTCTATTGGGTGGGCGCGATTCCCGCGATGGTCTTCGTCGGCCTCTTCATGATGCCGTTCTACTATGGCTCACGGGCGCGCTCAGTACCAGAGTATCTGAAGTTGCGTTTCGACGAAAAAACGCGTGGCCTGAACGCGATCTCGTTTGCGGTGATGACTGTCTTTTCTTCGGGCGTATCGATGTACGCGATGGGAAAGCTGCTGCAACTGCTGCTCGGCTGGAATTTCAATGCTGCGATCATCGTGTCCGCGCTGGTCGTACTGGCCTACACGTTTCTCGGCGGCCTCACTTCGGCGATTTATAACGAGGTGCTGCAATTCTTTCTGATCGTGATTGGCTTTATCCCGCTGACCTTTCTGGGGCTGAAGGATGTCGGGGGATGGGACGGCCTGAAGGCCCGGATCGGGAACGATGCCATGGTGCATTCCTGGAAGTATCTGGGTAGCCCCAGCACGAATCCGATGGGTGTCGAATGGTTCGGCATGCTGATGGGGCTCGGTTTCGTGTTGTCCTTCGGATACTGGTGCACCGACTTTCTCGTGGTGCAGCGTGCTATGGCGGCCGACTCGATGACATCCGCCCGACGCACCCCGCTGATTGCCGCCTTTCCGAAGATGTTGTTTCCTTTCCTGGTGATTCTGCCGGGAATGATTGCCGGCGTTGTTTCCGCTGCGAGCATGAGCGGCAGTATGACCGGCGACGTTTCGGCAAACGTTGCGGCGAGGGGAGAAATCAGCCTGGAAGGAGGGAAGGGAATCATTCCGCCGAAAGTCGATGAAAGTGGAAAGCCTCTGGTCAAGGACGGCAAAGTTGTCCTGGATTACGATCTGGCAACTCCCATGATGCTGGTTCGTTATTTTCCTTCTGGATTGCTGGGTTTGGGGTTGTGCGCCCTCATGGCTTCGTTCATGTCCGGGATGGCCGGCAATACGACTGCCTTCAATTCGGTTTGGACCTACGATATTTACCAGAGCTATATCAATAAGACTGCGTCCGACCAGCATTACCTGTGGATGGGGAGAGCGGCTACGGTTTTCGGTCTGGCGATTTCAGTGGCCGCCGCCTACGTTGCCCGCCAGTTCAATAACATCATGGACGTGCTGCAGTTGGTCTTTGCCTTCGTGAATGCTCCGCTGTTTGCAACCTTCCTGCTCGGCATGTTCTGGAAGCGCGCCACGGGCAACGGCGCGTTTTGCGGACTCCTGGGTGGCACCGCTGCGGCAGCCGTGCATCATGGCCTTACTCTTCCTGCAGGCTCAGCACCGGGCGTCAAGGGTGGGTTCTTGGGTTTGGTGGTTCATCGTTATCCGAGCGAGATGGCGCAGAATTTCTGGACGGCGATCTTCGCCTGGACGACCTGCTTGACCGTGACCATCCTCATTTCCCTGCTGACCAAGCCGCGTCCGGATGCGGAACTTAAGGGGTTGGTTTACGCGTTGACCGACAGGCCGAAAGATGTAGGGCTGTCGTGGTACCAGAAGCCAGCGGTGTTGGCGGTAGTGGTGCTAACCGTACTGCTTATGCTCAATTGGATTTTCTGGTAGCTGAGAGAATGGAACTGGTCACGGTGATTCGCCGCAAAACCCGGGCGGGAGAGGTCTGAGGGAGAAGTATGGGATTCGATATCAGATTGCCAATCGGCATGATGTTCAGCATATTTGGCGTGCTGGTGGGTGGATATGGAGCGGCGACGCGAGGCAGCGAAATGTACGCGCGTCATTCGCTCGGTATCAATATCAACTTCTGGTGGGGAATTGTAATGCTGATGTTCGGCGGGGTAATGCTGCTGCTCGCGCGCCGGAGAGCAGTGGCGGCGCGCTCGGCTGACAGGACCCTCAAGATCAAATAACGCCGGACTTAGGATCATCATGGATCGGGGCCTGCGTGAGCCTTCATGCATAACGCGAATCTAGCGGCCGACAATCGCGTCCACTTTCTGGCGCAAAGATTCGTTCAGTTATTTGGCGGGTCCCCAAGCATTTACCAGGCGCCGGGACGAGTCAATTTGATCGGTGAACACACCGATTACAACGACGGCTTCGTCATGCCGGCAGCCATCGGTTTCTATACACGAGCCTTGGTTGCGTCACGGCCTGACCGGAAACTCGTGATTCATTCCGAAAATTACTCGGAGCAGGTCGAGTTCGATCTCGATCATCTGCCAACAACACGCGCCGGGCGCTGGAGTGATTACGTGATCGGCGTTGTGAAAATGCTGGCGCAGTCGGGAAAGAAACTGGGAGGGGCCAACTTGTTGGTGGATGGGAACGTGCCGCAGGGTGCGGGATTAAGTTCCTCCGCTTCGATTGAAGTGGCCGTCGGCTATGCGCTGCTCGATAGGGCCGATCCGGCGGACACTCGAACTGATATCGATCGAACTAAACTCGCGTTGCTGTGCCAGCAGGCAGAAAACGAGTTTGTCGGCGCGCGCTGCGGAATCATGGATCAATTTGTTGCCAGCCACGGGAAACGCGGTCAGGCTCTGTTGCTCGATTGCCGCTCTCTGGAGTACCGGTTGTTGCCGCTGCCTGACAATGTGACCCTGGCGATCTGTAACACCATGGTCAAACACAGCATCGCCAAAGGGGAATACAACCAGCGCCGGTCGGAATGCGAAGCGGGTGTACGCTCCCTGTCGAAGTATCTGCCGAACACGCTGGCATTGCGGGACGTGACACTAGAGAATTTGGAAACTTACGGGCACGAACTGCCGGAAACAATCCTGCGGCGCTGTCGTCACGTAATCGGCGAAAACACACGTGTCCTGCAGGCAGCGGCGCTACTTGAACTGGGAGACTTGCAGGCATTCGGGACGTTAATGCTGGAGTCGCATCGCAGCCTGCGCGACGATTTTGAAGTGAGTTGTCCTGAACTTGATTTGATGGTGAAACTGGCTGAGCAAGTGGAAGGCGTTTACGGAACGCGAATGACCGGAGGCGGTTTTGGTGGTTGCACCATCGCACTTGTCCAAGCCGCAAGTGTCGAGGCGTTCCAGCGAACCGTTCAGGAAGGCTATGAACGCTCGACCGGCTGCAAACCCGAGATTTACGTCTGCTCGGCCGCCGATGGGGTTGGCAGGGTGGCCTGAGAAGGTATCCTGAGAAGCAGCCTGAGAGAGAGGGCACGAACCGAATGAGAGTTCTAGTTACAGGGGGAGCGGGCTATATCGGCAGCGTGGTTGCCGAGGAGCTATTGCAGGCCGGACACCAGGTTGTTGTTTTGGATAACCTGAGTCGCGGCCATCGCCAGGCAGTGCCGAAAAACGCGGAACTGGTAGTAGGCGACTTGGCGGACCGCGCTGGCCTTGATCAGCTACTCGGGTCGCGCCCGATAGATGCCGTCATGCATTTCGCGGCGCTGATCGAAGCGGGCGAGTCGATGAAGGCACCCGAAGAGTTCTTCCGAAACAACACCGCGAATGCGCTGACCTTGCTCGAAGCGATGCTGGCCGTCGGCGTAAAGCGTTTCGTTTTCTCCTCGACAGCAGCCCTGTTCGGCAATCCGGAGCGCACACCGATTGAAGAGGACGATCCCCTCCATCCGACCAATGCATACGGCGAATCGAAGCTGCTGGTGGAGAGAATTCTGGCATGGTTCCACCAGATTCACGGCTTGCGCTATGCCAGCCTGCGATATTTCAACGCCGCCGGTGCGTCCCGTCCTGACAAAGGTGAAGCTCACCAACCGGAGACGCATTTGATTCCCCGGATTCTTCAAGTCGCCCTCGGCCGTGCGCAAAACGTCAATATTTTCGGCACGGACTACCCCACGCCGGATGGCACCTGCGTCCGCGATTACATTCACGTTAGCGATCTTGCCTATGCGCATCTACTGGCGCTGCATGCGCTGGAAAAGCCGCTGGAGAATTCCAGTCCGCTGATCTATAACCTGGGCAACGGGCAAGGCTTCAGCGTGCGCGAGGTCGTCGAAGTGGCGCGGAAAGTTACCGGGCACCCGATTCCCGTGACCGAATCGCCTCGCCGTGCGGGCGATCCAGCCGTGTTGATCGCCAGCTCGGAAAAGATTCGACACGACCTGGGCTGGCAGCCCAGATCTCCGGATTTGAAAACCATTGTTGAAAGCGCTTGGCAGTGGCATCGCATTCACCCTGACGGATACACGAGCTGAAAAGGGGACATGAATTTCTCTGAGCTTGTAGCGAATCCTCATCGCCGCTTCAATCCGCTGACTCGGGAATGGGTACTGGTGTCGCCGCATCGCACGCAACGGCCGTGGCAGGGGCAGGTTGAAGACGTTCCACCAGAAGCGCCGGCAACTTACGATCCTACTTGCTACCTTTGCCCCGGCAATGCCCGAGCCGCGGGCATCAGAAACCCCGCCTATACGGAGACATTTGTTTTCGACAATGACTTTGCGGCGCTGAGGCCAGATACGCCCGCTGATGAAATTGAGGAAAAGGGACTGCTCTTTGCCCGCAGCGAGGCCGGGCGCTGCCGTGTCGTCTGCTTCTCACCAAGGCACGATCTCACCATCGCCCGAATGACCGTGCTCGAACTGCAGCACGTGGTCGATACCTGGGCTCGCGAGTGTAGCGAACTCGGAAGTGGTCCGCACATCCGGTCCGTGCAGATCTTCGAGAATCGCGGGGCAATGATGGGATGCAGCAATCCCCATCCTCACGGACAGATCTGGGCCAACGAAAGTCTACCCAATGAATTGGCCAAGGAACTGGCAGCGTTTAAAGACTACCGGCAATTGCACGGCACGACGCTGCTGCACGATTACCTGGAGCTGGAACTGGAGAAACAAGAGCGCCTGGTATGCGCCAACGACCATTTCGTATTGCTCGTGCCGTTCTGGGCAGTCTGGCCCTTTGAGACCCTGCTCGTCAGCCGGAGATGCCTGTCGGCTCTCGATGAACTGAATGAGCAGGAGCGCACCGCTCTGGCCGAGATACTCCGGCAGGCCAGCATTCGTTACGACAATCTATTTCGCACGTCGTTTCCCTACACCATGGGCTTTCATCAGCGCCCCATCGACGGCGGAGACTATCCTGAATTTCACTTGCACGCGCATTTCTATCCGCCCCTGCTGCGTTCGGCGAGAATAAAGAAATTTATGGTTGGTTACGAAATGCTGGCCATGCCGCAGCGCGACATCACCGCGGAAACCGCGGCGCAATGGTTGCGGGATGTGCCGGCCCGGCATTATCTCGATATCGAGGCGCCCCGGCCCATAGCGTAACGATTCAGATTACAAACAAAGCACTTAGCCCGCATCGCATCAGCCGCTGACAGAACACCACAGCGACTGTGAACTTGGCGATGCAAAAATATTGATTCGTCGGATAGAAAATATCACTCGAAGTAAGTACCGAAGTTTGTTGACCGCAGGAAACGGTCAACTTAGAATGCCTACTATGTTAGGTCAGAATCTTTCCGCGAAGAGCATGTGCACTTGTTGTTGTTGTGCATTCGTGTGCTTTGGCGCGGGGAGGTTGCCGACCTAAAAAATTTAATCTAAATACCGGCACTTATAACCCACCGCCAGATCAACCTGGCGGTGGGTTTTTTATTTTCGGGGACAAACAGGCTGGGGCAACAATCTATGACAACTACAGCAACGGAAACCAAGGCGCAGAGAGTCGAGCGCCTCAAGCGCTCCAAGAATCCATGGGAGGGTCTGGAAGAAATTCGACGCTTCGCGCGCGAAGGGTTCCAGTCCATTCCTCCGGAATGGATTGGAACCTATTTTCGCTGGTGGGGCGTGTACACACAGGGTGATGGGGCGGGCGTAACCGGCGGGAAAAATGGGGAAGGCCGGGCGCTGCAATGCTTCATGGTGAGAATCCGCATCCCCAACGGTCTGCTGAGTTCCGACCAACTGCGCACCATCGCCGACCTCACCCAACGCTATGCTCACGGAACTGCCGACATCACCGTACGCCAAAATATTCAGTTGCACTGGATCACAATCGAAGTGCTTCCAGATGTGCTCGAAGCGCTCGCGAAAGTAGGACTGAACACGACCAGCGCCTGTGGCGATGTCACGCGAAATGTCACTGGCTGCCCGGTTGCGGGAGTGGATGCGGACGAAATTTGCGATGCTTCGCCTTTAGCGCTCGAAGCGTCACGAATGCTCGCTGGGAACAACGATTTCTACAACCTCCCCCGCAAGTTCAAAATCTCAATCACCGGATGCCGCGTGTGGTGCCCGTATCCGGAAATCAACGATGTGGGCTTGACCGCTACGACTCGCGTGCTGCGCGGGACGCCCGAGGTCGGTTTCTCCCTGCGAGTTGCGGGAGGGCTCTCCACCGAGCCCTACCTCGGGGCGCGATTGAACGCGTTTGTTCGCTGGCATCAGGTACTGCCCGCCATCAAAGGGATTGCCGAACTGTTTCGCGATTCGGATGTGTTGCGGGAACATCGCGAGCGGGCGCGGCTGAAATTTCTTTTCCTGCGGCATGGCTGGACCGCGGAAAGTTTTCTGAACGAACTGGAGCGGCGGATTGGGTTTGAATTCGATGCCGCTGTCGAAGAATCGCCGCCTGCGGATGTCTATCGCGACCACATGGGCATTCATCCTCAACGGCAAGCGGGCTCTTGCTATGTGGGGGCAGCGGTGCTCCGTGGACGAATCACCGCGGAGCAGATGCACGCTGCCGCCGACCTGGCCGATCGCTTCGCCGCCGGCGAACTACGCGCCACCAATATGCAGAACCTGCTCATCGTCAATGTTCCCCAGGCTAATGCTGATGCTTTGGCGAGGGAACTGGATGGTATTGGGTTGCGGGTAGGCGGCTCATCGTTCTTTCGCGGCACCGTGGCCTGCAGCGGGACGGAATTCTGCAAGCTCGCGATTACGGAGACAAAGAGTTTTTCCCGCTGGCTGGTCGAGGAACTGGAAGAGCGTCTTCCCGGTTTTGATCAGCACCTGAAGCTGCATGTCACCGGATGTCCGAACAGTTGCGGACAGCACTGGATTGCCGACATAGGCATCGATGGCAAGAAAATGAAAGTCGACGGACGTCTCGTCGACGCCTATTACTTCAGCCTGGGCGGCGCGCTCGGGCTGCATCAGGCGACCGCGCGTCCGATCGGGTATCGCTGCCTCGCGACCGAGGTTCCCGATGCCATTGAGAGATTGCTGCGGGAATATCTCACCGCGCGCGGCGAAGCAGGCGAGAACCTGCGTCAATTCTTTGCCCGGCACACGGACAACGAGTTGCGGGAATTTCTGGCGGGCGTACCGGTGGAAGCGGTCGCCCGCGATTTGCCGCCTCTGATTGCGACCGGAACCGGAAAGCTAGCGCAGGCCGCCGGAGGAGATGGTGACTAGTCTGTTCCCAATGTTTGTGAAGCTGGCCGGGAAACAATGCCTGGTCGTCGGCGCTGGAAAAGTCGGCGAGCCCAAGATCGGCGGGCTCATCGATGCGGGCACGCGTATCCACGTGGTCGCGATTGCGGCAAGCGCCGTGGTTCGCGAATGGGCGCTCGCGGGCAAGATCGAGCTTGAACTGCGTGCTTTCGAGGCGGGCGATCTCGACGGTAAGTTTCTCGCGGTAGTCGCAACGGCTTCCAACCGCCTGAACGAATCTATTTATCGTCAGGCGCAAACGCGTGGAGTGCTGTGCAATGTGGTGGATGTTCCGGAGTACTGCGATTTCTTTTATCCCGCGGTGGTGCGGCGCGGCGACTTGCAGATCGCGATTTCAACCGCTGGGCAGAGCCCATCGCTGGCGCAGAAACTTCGCAAGCAACTGGAACGGCAGTTCGGTCCGGGATACGCCGCTTGGGTTGAGCAACTCGGTGAGACCCGGCGACTCATTCTCGCCAGCGATCTCGATCAAGAAATCAAGTGGGAGTTACTGCATTCACTGGCGGGCCGGGAAGCATTCGAAGCAGCGCTGGCCAAAGTCCCGGAGTTGAGCGCGGCGTTGTGCACGACGACGTGCGCGCAGAGTGAGGGAGCATGAGGGGAAAGGTTTATCTGGTAGGGGCGGGGCCGGGCGATCCGGAGTTGCTGACTGTGAAGGCTCTTCGCTTGCTGCGAACCGCCGAAGCCGTTTTGCACGACGACCTGGTCGCGCCCGAGATCCTGAAGCTGATTCCGTCAAGCGCCCAGATCTACAACGTGGGCAAGCGCTGCGGCAAAAAGAAAATTCTGCAAGGGGAGATTAATTGCCTGATGGTCGCGCTGGCGGCTTCGGGACTGCGCGTGGTCCGGTTGAAAGGCGGCGACCCGCTCATTTTCGGACGCGCCGGGGAAGAGATCGAATGCCTGCGTTCCAACCAGATTTCGTTCGAGATCGTGCCGGGTGTCAGTGCGGCGATGGGAGCAGCCGCAGCGGCCCAGATTCCGCTGACCCATCGTCGAGCGTCCGACGCGCTGGTGTTCCTCACGGCTCATCGTGCTTCCGCCAGCCGCTCTTCCCAAAGCGATGCCGCGGATTGGAGCAAGCTTGCCAGCAGGGGAGCGACGCTGGTGATTTATATGCCGGGACAAAACTACTCCGATATCGCGAAGAGGCTGACCGCGGCCGGCCTTGCCGGTGACACCGCATGCGCCGTCATCTCGCGCGCCACTACAAAGCATCAGCGAACGCACCGCACAACTGTGCTGGATCTGCATCGAGCGCCGCAACTCGCCGCCCCCACGCTGCTGGTCGTCGGTGAAGTCGTGCGCTTGTCCGATCCCGCCACCGTGGTGAACGGATTTGTGGCGCCGGAAATGCCGCCAGGCAATGGCAGTTTCCTGCCGGGAGCACTTTTCAAAGGATCGCTTTCGCAAGCACCCCGCCCTGGGAGCAGATGAGGAGCTGATTCCGTGAAAGACAAAATCGCAGAACTACAGTTGGCCGCAGAGAACTGGAGTCCGCAGCAGGTGCTGGCCTGGGCCTTTGAGACCTTCGGTAACGGAGTAGCCGTCTCGTCGGCGTTTGGGGCCGAGGGCATGGTGCTGATTGATGTGGCATCGCGTGTGCGCCAGGATTTTCGCGTTTTCACCATTGATACCGAATTCCTGTTTCCCGAGACGTACAGCCTGATCGACAAAATCGAGCAAAAATATGAAATCAAAATCGAGAGAGTCTTTTCACTGCTCTCGCCCGAAGAGCAGGAGCGGGTTCGCGGTGCGGCGCTTTGGGGGCGCGATCCCGACCAATGCTGCAACCTCCGGAAGGTCGAGCCGCTCCGCCGCAAGCTGAATGAACTTGGTGCGTGGATCACGAGCATTCGCCGCGACCAGACTTCGTTCCGTCAGGGTGCCCGCAAAATCGAATGGGACGAGAAATTTGGGCTGGTGAAGGTAAATCCGATCGCCGATTGGACTTCAAAGCAAGTCTGGCGCTATCTCCACGAACACGGTGTACCTTACAACTCACTTCATGATCAGAGCTATCCGAGCATCGGTTGCACGCATTGCACGCGGGCCATCCGTCCGGGAGAAGATCCGCGGGCAGGGCGCTGGCCTGGCACGGCCAAAACCGAGTGCGGCTTGCACATCATTGAACCGGCGGTGCGATTGCCGGAAGCGGATGCATAATTCAGATCTCAGCTCTCATTTAAAAGCGCGTCGGGGATGGTGTCTACCCTTTTAGGAACGGTACCCCCTACCCCCCGCTTTTTTCGATCTATTAGAATCATAGGGTTAGCGACAAGTTTTTGCAGATAATACGCAAGGATAAGGACTTATACGGACATAATACAAAAATAAGGACTTAGCTGCCCATGGTGGAAGCTCCGCGCCCAAAGCCGGCGCCACATGGCAGCTACCTAGCGACATGCCTGAAGGGCATACCCTGGATACGAATCGGACCTGCACCACGGGTGGTGGGCGGCGAAAAACACGCTCCTTAAATCCATCGCGCGGAGGACGTGATACCAATGAAAAAGGGTGCGGGAAATCCGCACCCTTTTCTTACTTCTCTACTTCTATTATATCAATTCCGACCTACCTACCCCGCCAAGTTCTCCGACTTTATTTTGTCAGGCGATGCAGCGACTTACGGGGAAAATCGTGAAAAGGGGAGCTTGACAAAATTTCGCAAGATCGAGGAATGCTGGTTGAGTACGGCAAGTGATTGACCGTACAGCGGTCGCCCAATTCGTGGTCGGTCAGGTACAACGCGAGGTTTTTCTGCGGTCCGCTAGCTCGCGGGCCGGAGATGTCAACGCCATGTTGGCCTCTGGCGACGTGGTCTGCGTTCATCTCTGATAGGATTCACCTCGTCATTATTATTATTATTATTATTATTGCCATGCGACCTCTAAGGAAACGGTTTTCTAGAGCTTGTTTTGCAAGTCAGTTTTGAGGGGAACGGCGAGTTCCCTCAGGGGCTAAAGCCCCACTTATGGGGCTGGTTCTAACGGCATGGCTGAAGCCATGCCCCTGCAAGGCGATCCATGCGAAGGCAAATGCAGAGGTCCTTCGCTTCGCTCAGGATGACAATTTTCTCGGATGAAGATTTGATTCGCGGATGACCATTTGATCCTCATCTTCTTCTGTCTGGAGACGAAAGGGCTGACACTGTGGCGCACGACGAAAAGGCTGGCTACAACCGCTTCCTTCTGCTGGTAGCGGGACTTGGCGGCTTGCTCTACGGCGTGGATGTCGGCATCATTGCGGGGGCTTTGCCTTATCTGGAGGCCACCTCTGGTTTGAATGCGGGCCAACTCTCGATCGTTGTCGCGGCCGTACTTCTTGGCAGCGTAATCTCAACCTTGTTTGCGGGCGCGCTCGCCGACTGGATCGGGCGCAAGCCTCTGATGATGCTCAGCGGAGTGCTGTTTGTCTTCAGCATTCCCGTAATTGCGCTCTCGCATGGTTATGGCTCGCTGGTTCTTGGCCGCCTCCTGCAGGGGATCAGCGCCGGCCTGATCGGTGTTGTTGTCCCGCTGTATCTGGCGGAGTGCCTCTCGGCATCGAGCCGCGGCAAGGGGACGGGCATCTTCCAATGGCTGCTGACACTCGGTATTGTGACTGCGGCCATCGTCGGCATGTTCTTCAGTATTCGCGTCGAAGAGGTGGCGAAACTGGGCGATCCCGCGCGACTTTTTGCCTTTAAAGACACGGCTTGGCGCAGCATTTTCTGGGTGTCGCTGCCCCCCGGCATCTTATTTGTGATCGGCAGCCTTATGGTGTCGGAGTCTCCGCGCTGGCTGTTTCAGCGTGGGAACAGGGATGCCGCCTATGCCGCGCTTCTCCGCTCGCGCACCAACCAGCAAGCGGACGTCGAACTGGCGGAAATGGTACAAGCGGCCGCTGCCGAAAATTCCAAGACCTCAACCGGCGTGAAAGTTCAAGGATCGCTTTTGCGCCGCAAATATGTGATCCCGTTTGTGTTGGCCTGCGTGATCCTCGCGTGCAACCAAGCCACTGGCGTCAACTCGATCATTGGTTTTAACACCAACATCCTTTTGCAGAGCGGCCTTTCTGATGTCCAGGCGCACTGGGGCTACGTTATTTTCACGCTCGTGAATTTTCTGATGACCATTGGCGGAGTGCTGCTGGTGGACCGCAAGGGACGCAGGTTCCTGCTCTCGGTGGGCAGCGCGGGAATCATTGTGTCGTTGCTGTGCACGGGTATGCTATTCCGCCGGACGGAAGCTCTGCGCGTCGATTCGCGCGCTGCGGTTCAGTCCATGGTGGACGCCGACCAGAAAGTTACATTGCTCTACGATGAGAAGGCGGCGGATGCGCTGCTCGCAGCAAATGGAGACGCGGGCCAGGCAATCAGCAACCGCCCCACATCTCTGGTCGTCATTTATTCCTATGGAGATTTTCGCGCCGCAACCAAGGTTGCGCGTTCCGACGACAAGGCCGCCAAGCCCATTGAGATCACGCGCGATAGCTGCGTGCCCGCCAATAAAGTAGTAGCGTTTTTCTCGAATCCGTTCAGCAATCTCGAGGCTTCGCGGCAGGCGCCGCTAAGAATTGATAATGCACTGATTACTCCGGTGCCGACCACTCACAATGGTTGGCTGGTGGCGATCAGCCTCTTCGTGTTCATGGCGTTCTTCGCGATCGGACCCGGAGTATGCGTTTGGCTAGCGCTTTCGGAGTTGATGCCGACCCGCATTCGCTCCAACGGCATGAGCATCGCCCTGTTGATTAACCAGGCAGTCTCGACGACCATTGCCGCCATGTTCCTGCCGACCGTTGGCAAGCATGGTTACTCGACCATGTTTTTTGGCTTTGCCGCCTGTACGGTAATCTACTTTGTCACTGCCGCGGTGTTCCTGCCGGAAACGAAAGGGAAGACTCTGGAAGAGATCGAGGCGCATTTTGAGGGAGCGGGCCCTCAATAGGTCGCGTGTACAGAGCACGGTAGAAGACTCGCGGGCAGCGGAGCCGGCTCATGCTGCCTCGCATCTGGTCTACAGATTCATATTCGTGGTCTTCCATCCACTCCCGAACCCTGTGTTCCAGTCGTTTCCGAAAGTGTGATTGCGATCACACGTGGTTGTGACGCCTGCCGCAGCAAGCTGTGAAGGCTAACCCCGATAATGGCCCCTCACTCAGGCCTTAATACATGAAGCGACCGACCCACAATTTCAATGGCCAAGGAGACAACAAAATGGATACGCGGCATAGGGTGTCCCTGTTTCTTGCTTTCATCTTGACAGTCATACTGCTGACTGGAAGCAGTTACGCCATTCCGGCTTTCTCACGCCAGTACGGCACTTCGTGCGCCACCTGTCACGTGAACTTTCCCAAGCTCAACGATTTTGGCAAGGCCTTCAAAGATGCCGGATTCAAGTTCCCCAAAGACGATGAGACCTTTATCAAGGTTCCCCCAATCATGCTGGGATCGCCGGCGCAGGCGGAATTGTGGCCGCATACCATCTATCCAGGGACCATTCCGGGTCTGCCGCCGATCGGATTGCGTTTCAACACTTTTTTCCAGGTAGTGGGCAAGAATCGCAATAACTTCAACTTGGAATTGCCTGGGGGTACAGTTGGACCATTCACTCCCCGGACCGACTTTCAGCCGGGATTGTTCAGCATCTTCATGGCCGGAAATTTTGGCAGCGACATCGCCTTCTGGGTCGATGACGACATCAGCGTTGGCGGCTCCGGTGCCAGCGGGGGTTTGGGCGATGGCTACCTGAAGTTCATCAACATCGGCCGCTTCCTCAAACTGCCGACCGACGTCCTGAGCATGAAAGTCGGGCAATTCGAACTCGACCTGCCCTTCAGCCCGGCGCGCAGCTGGAACTTAAGCGGGTGGGATATTTACGATCAGCCGAACTTCGGCACCTCCTCCCAGAATGTCAAGAATAGTTTCGCTCTCTCCAGCGCGGCGCAAGGCGTGGAGTTCAGTGGCGGGCACACTTACCGCGGCTATCACTACTCCGTCGCCGTGGTGAACCAGAACACCAGCACCACCCAGGCGACACCGGCCAATGTTTCTCCGCAAGTGAACAATTTTTTCTCAGATTCCAACTTCAAGGATCTGTACGGGCGCTTTGCCTACCGCTTCAACCTGGAGCGTGACCCAGCCAGCCGGAACGAAACCCAAGCGGCGGGAGCGGCGGGACCGCGCGATCATACTTATCTCACTCTGGGCACTCTTTATTTTTATGGACGTTCGGTGCAGCGGGCCACAGGCGTGGAACCCGACGGCGTAACTCAGACCGTTATCACCGCGCGTGAGCCGTTCTATCGCGTGGGTGCCGACTTCAGCTTCAATTATCGTAACCTCAATTTGTTTGGACAATACATCATCGGCCGGGATCACAACCTGATTCCTCTGATTCCCACGGGTTTCGAACTGCCGATTGGCTTTATAAAGAGTAATCCGGTGAAGTTCAACGGTGGCTTCGTGGAAGCGGACTACATGATCCACCCGTGGCTGATGGCTCTTATGCGCTGGGATGGCGTTACCTCGAGTGCGGATCGGATCAACGGCGATGGGGGAGCCGGTTTCATGTCGCCCTTCCGTTCGGCTCGCAACCGCTTTACGCCGGGTGTGCAGGTCCTCATTCACGCCAACATTAAGACGTCGTTCGAGTACCAGATCCGGCCGCAGCAGATCGTGTACGACCCGACCACAGGAGAAGCGATTACCAACCCCTTCCGTACCAACTCGGCGGTTGCGGGCCTAGAATGGGTGTACTAAACAAACCGGGGAGGCCAAGCCTCCCCCATTTCCAAGAACAGGAGAGATCATGAAACGTAATGTTTTAGTTGTAGTTGCGGTGCTTGCAGTTTTCAGCCTGGCAGCGAATGCCGGCACGATCAGCGGAAAAGTATCGGGCGTAGCTGGTGAATCCGTTGTTTATGTGGAAGCACCCGCGGGCAAAACTTTCCCCGCGCCGACGCAACAGCCCGTAATCGATCAGAAGGGTTTGATGTTTTCGCCGCATATCGTCGTAGTGCAGCAAGGGACGACGGTGGAGTTCCTCAACAGCGATAGCGTTGCCCATAATGTGTTTTGGACTTCCGTCGGCGGCAACAAGAAACTCACCCACAACCTGGGGACTTGGCCGAAGGGCGAAAAGCGTCCGTTCAAGTTTGATAATCCTGGGGCAGTGCCGCTCTTGTGCAATGTCCATCCGGAGATGTCCGGCTACGTCGTGGTGTCGCCGACCCCATACTTCGCTCTGACCGACAAATCGGGTGCCTACAAGATCGAGAATGTTCCCGACGGCAGCTACTCGGTGACCGCGTGGCATGAAGGCGCCAAGAACCAGTCCAAGCCGGTCGCGGTGGCAGGCGACAGCAAAGCGGACTTCACTCTGAGCAAATAGGAAGATAGGGAGCGGGCGGCCACGTCCGCTCCACACCTTCTTTGAGTACAATGCTTTGCATCAAGGGAACTCACTGGGGATTGCCATCTTGCTGAAACGTTTCAAAGACAAGAAAGTGGACAGGGATTGGTTGAACACCAACTTTCCCTGCATGATGGCTTGTCCAGCCCACACCAATGCGGGACGGTACGTCGCGCTCATTGCGGAAGGGCGATTTGAGGAAGCATACAAATTTGCCCGCGATCCCAACCCGCTCGCTAGCATCTGCGGCCGGGTCTGTGCGCATCCTTGTGAAACCGCCTGTCGCCGTGGAGATATCGATCGCCCCATTGCAATCCGTGCTCTGAAGCGCTTTCTGACGGAGCGGCACGGGCCTGAATCCAAGTATCCTGTCGACATCAATGCGGGACGAGGCCAGAACAAGTTGCCCTTCAGAGTCGCCGTGGTCGGCGGCGGACCGGTAGGACTCTCGGCGGCGCATGACCTGGCTCTCATGGGCTACTCGGTCACGATTTTTGAATCCGCTCCGGTCGCGGGCGGAATGCTTTACCTCGGCATTCCTGAATACCGCTTGCCTCGCGACGTGGTCGAAGCGCAAGTGCGAGAAATTCTCGCGACCGGCGACATTACGCTCAAGCTCAATCAAGCGGCTGGACGGGACTTTATGGTTTCGGACCTGCGGCGCCAGGGCTTCGATGCGGTGCTGCTCGCGGTGGGCGCGCATCGCAGCCGCGATCTCACCATTCCGGGGGTTGACCTGGATGGCGTTTACAAGGGCATCGATTTTCTGCTCAACGTGAACCTCGGCTACAAGTTCACCATCGGCAAGAAGGTCATTGTGATCGGCGGCGGCAACGTGGCCATGGACGTGGCGCGTTCGGCGGCGCGCGAAGTGGTCCGGCAGCATGTCTCCGGAGTAGAGGATCTCGAGCCGTCGCTGGAGAGTGTAAGTGCCGTGGCCACCAAAGAAATGGTGGACGTGTCACTCTCCGCCCTGCGCCTGGGAGCGCAGGAAGTGCATCTCGTCTGCCTTGAAAAGCGGGAAGAAATGCCGGCGGCGCTGGAAGAAATCGAAGAGGCGGAAACGGAAGGCATCGTCATGCATCCCGGCCTCGGCCCCAAGCGCATGATTGGCAAAGATGGCAAAGTTGTCGCGCTCGAGACGCTGAACACAAAATGGGTCTTTGATCAGAACAAGCGCTTCAATCCGGCGTTCTACGAGGGCAGTGAAACGCAACTGGAGTGCGACACCATTATCATGGCGGTCGGCCAGGCGCCCAATCTGGATTTTCTTAAACCGGAAGACGGTGTGGAGTTGTCTCCCCGCGGACTGATCGCGGTGAACCCGCAATCGCTGATGACCTCGGCGAGCGGAATCTTTGGCGGCGGCGATTGCGTGTTCGGCCCGCGTATGATCATCGATAGCGTTGCTGACGGCAAGCGCGCCGCGGTCGGGATCGATGAATTCCTGCGTGGCCGCAAGCATCCCGAACCCATCGTCGAAGTAGAAATCTTCAAGCGTCACAGCATGCCGCTGGACTTGTTGGATCTGGTTCGTCCCGACATCCCAATGCTGCCGCTGGAACGCCGTACCGGCGTGACCGAAGTCGAAGTTGGCTACGACGCGCAGTCCGCGATGGAGGAAGCCCAGCGCTGCCTGCATTGCTGGGTGAATACGGTCTTCGAGGGCATCCCCGAAGACGGGAGCATGTGCATCCTGTGCGGGGGTTGCGTGGATGTGTGCCCGGAAAACTGCCTGTCGCTCGTATCACTGGGTCGCATCCAGTTCGAGCCGGAAACCGTGCAGCAGATCCGCGAGCACCAGGAATTGTTTGGCGTCGAACTGGACGAAGTGGCGGCCGATGAACTCGGCATCGTGACCGGGTCCGCCATGTTGAAAGACGAGACGCGCTGTATTCGCTGTGGCCTCTGCGCCGCCCGTTGTCCGGTGGGCACGATCACTATGGAGTCATACAACCTGGCCTCCGCGGAGGCGACAGGATTGATTTCGATTGAAGCCATTGATGGACCACTCAGACCCAAATCGCCAGTCACGGCTGGAGGCCCGAGGTAATCGCTCGAGGTAACTAATGTCCGAAGAGAAAAAAAACACGCCCCCGGAACCAGGCAACGAGTTCGACCGCCGCGCCTTTTTCGTGAAGCTGGGATTGGGATCGTTAAGCATCGCCGCTGCCGGCACGGCAGCGTTCTCGTACCAGTTTCTCTCGCCGAATGTTTTGTACGAGCCCTCACCCATCGTCAACGCCGGCAAGCCGGAGAATTATGCCGTCGATTCCGTGACTCTTGACGTGAACACGGGGATTTATCTCGTCCATGCCCAGGAAGGTTTTTTTGCGCTGAGCGCGGTTTGTACCCACCTCGGCTGCCTGACCGCATGGAAACCTGAGTTGGGCATCATCGCTTGCCCTTGCCATGGCAGCAAGTTCAAGCGCGATGGGGTCAAGATTGAAGGCCCGGCCCCCAAACCGCTGCCCTGGCTGCAGACCTGGATCAGCGACGAGGGTGACTTGATGGTGGACCGTTCCATCACTATTCGTTCCATGCAGTTTGTGAGGGTGTGAGCGTGGCGAAAACAATCACGAACTATTTCGAGGAGTTGCGCGGCACGCGGGTCTGGCGTTCGGTTTTCCGCAGTGGAAGCGGATCCAGTACGCTGCACCGCGCCCTCGCCGTGCAACAGAACGTGTTCCTGCATCTTTTTTCCACCAAGGTGCGGACCCGAATGCTCAGCTTCAGCACGACCTGGTATCTGGGCACGCTGACGTTCGGAACGTTTCTCATCCTGGTCGGCACGGGCATTCCGCTCATGTTCTACTACCATCCTTCGGTGCCGCAGGCCTATGCCGACACCAAGGATTTGCAGTTTGTAGTTTCCTCGGGATTGTTCCTACGCAACCTGCACCGCTGGTCCGCGCATGCCATGGTCTTTCTGGTGTTCGCGCACATGTTCAAAGTGTTTTACCGGGGCGCGTACCGTCCGCCACGCGAATTCAATTGGGTTATTGGAGTGATCCTGCTGCTGATTACGCTGCTGCTCAGCTATACGGGCTATCTGCTGCCCTGGGATCAGCTAGCGTTTTGGGCGATCACGGTGGGCTCTAATATCGCTTCCGCCGTCCCAGTGATGGGCAACAAGGTTCACTTCCTCATGCTCGGCGGCAACGTGGTGAACGCTAACGCTCTGCTGCGCTTTTATGTGCTGCACTGCATGATCCTGCCGCTGGTCGCGATCCTTTTTGTCGCGGTTCACTTCTGGCGAATTCGCAAAGATGGCGGCCTCTACGCGCACCAAAGTGAGCCGAAAACGGTCGCGGCTGGACCGGTTCCCGCCGCCGCGAAGGGGGTCCAATAAGATGAGCGATCCGAAAGATTTCATTGCCGGCATGGACTCGAATGCCCGCAAGTCGCCGACGCGGGTTGTTTTCGTCACGCGGCGAACCTCGGCGCAGGTCAAGGTTACGGACGAAGATCAGGTACAGACGTATCCTGAAGTCCTCTTCCGCGCCATCGTCGCCATCGAGGTGCTTACGATTGCGTTGGTGGGCATGGCGCTTCTTTTCAACGCGCCTCTTGAAGGCATTGCCGATCCATCGCATACACCAAACCCCGCCAAGGCGCCCTGGTACTTCCTCGGGTTGCAGGAAATGTTGCACTACTTTCCCCCGGTTGTCGCGGGCGTGATGGTTCCAGGGCTGGTCGTGATGGCGCTGATTGTGATTCCGTATTTCAACATTAACATCGAGGCCGAGGGTTTGTTCCTGACGGATCGCAAGCGCCGAATCCTTATTTTCTATGCCGCCGTGGCTGCGCTCTGTGTGTTCCTGCTGTCGTTTGACGTGTACGTTGCGCTGGCGCCAACGCTAATCGTTGCCGGGTTCATGCTACTGGCGGTGCAAAGTTCTCCGCAGTCAAGGTCGGCCTTCCGGCGCGGGCTGGCTGCGAAACCACTTTCATTCTGGATCATGACCTGGTTTCTATTCGAACTCACAGTGCTCACGGCGGTTGGCACTTTCTTCCGCGGCCCAGGCTGGTCCTGGGTGTTGCCCTGGAGGAGCTAACTTGCAATCATCTAAAAATGCGTTGTCTTCCCTGTGGCAGACGTTGTTTGGCCATCCCGTTCGAGCTTTTGGGGTGGTCAGCCTGCTGGTATTGTTTTCGCTGGCCATTGCACCGGCTAAGAACCACTTCAGCGAGTGGCGTCACTATCAGAAACAGTATCTGTCGTTGATTGGGAACCGTGGAGACGCGAAAACCCTGCAGCTCCACTTCCACGACCACGACGGGATCCAGCAGATTTGGCTTCCGGGGCTCGGAGTCGTCGATCGCTGCACCACCTGCCACGTCGGATTAAAAGAAGCGAGTCTTGCCGATGTCAGCACACAGCCCTTCCGCCGGCATCCGGTAATCCCGCACACGCTTGACCAGTTCGGTTGCGTAATGTGTCACCGCGGGCAAGGTCCTGCGACCACGGTCGAAGAGGCACATCGGAGCACTGCGGCGTGGGAGCAGCCACTTTTGCCGGCACGCTATGTCCAATCTTCCTGCGGGCAATGCCATCGCGCTCCTCTAACCGGTACGCCGCAACTCAACCTGGGACGCAATCTGCTGGCGCGCTATGGCTGCGTGCATTGTCACACCATCAAACTCCCCGACGGCAGCGCAATCAAGCCGACCGATAATCCGCCTTCGCTTTCTCACATCGCCGACAAGAGCACGCGAGAATGGGTTTATGCGTGGCTGAAAGATCCTCGGGCCTACGCCGTCACCTCGACGATGCCCAATTTCAAATTGAGCGATCCGGATGCGCGCGATATCTCCGCTTTCCTGATCTCCAACAGCGCACCGCTTGCGGGAGACACGGCGGCAGCCACCAAGGATAAAGATCAGAAGGCGCCCGATCCAACCGCCGGAGCCAGCTTGTACGGCGAGTCCTTCTGCGCTTCCTGCCATGCCGTCCAGAACGCCGCCGGAAATGTGGTGGGCGGTGATATTGGTCCGGAACTAACACGGGTGGGAAATAAGGTGAAGCCCGAATGGTTGCGGGCCTGGTTGCGCAACCCGCGTGTGTACGATCCGATAACGGCGATGCCGCACTATCGTCTCACCGATCCGCAAGTTAACCTGCTTGCTGCCTTCCTCGGAAACAAGACTGACGCCGATCTGTTGTCCAATGTGCATCTCGACGCTGCCACGTCCGAGCAGATTGCGCACGGCAAGCTGCTGGTGGCCGAGTATGGCTGCGCCTCATGCCACGAGATCGGCGGCATCAAGAAACCGGATAACTTTGCTCCCGAATTGACTCGCATCGGAAGCAAGCCGCTCACGCAGATTATTTTCCTGCCCGGGATGGAGCACAGTACGCCGGCGTACATTTCGGCCAAGATCCGGCAGCCACGATCATTTGGAGCGGCACTGAAAATGCCGCAATACACTTTCGCACCGGCGCAAATAGATGCGTTGACGACCGCACTGCTCGCGCTCACGGACCGGGCACATGAGTTGCCCATGGCATTGACCGTGCCGGCGAAACCGCCTTCGAATTACCAGCCCGCCGGCAGGGCCGGACAGCTCATGACGGACCTGGCCTGCTTCAGTTGCCATGCCATCAACGGCCGCGGTGGCGACCTGGCTCCCGACCTGACCTGGGAAGGCAGTTCTGTGCAGCGAGTGTGGCTGCAGGCCTTCATGAAGAACCCGGGCACACTGCGGCCAGCGCTGATCCGCCGCATGCCGAAGTTCAACCTCTCGGATTCCGACATAACCGAAATCAGCGACTACATCATGGCCGTCTACCAGACCCCGGCATTCGATCGTGACTCGATGCCCTCCAGCGGCTATCCGCCGGCTCAGGTGGAACAAGGGAAACAGCTCTTTTATTCCAAGTATGCCTGCCAGTCCTGCCACATCGTCGATACCAAGGTTGATAAAGGCTATGTCGGACCGACGCTCACGCAAGTAGGCTCGCGCCTGACTGCCGCGTGGATTTATCACTGGCTGAAGGATCCCCAGGCTATGCGGCCCGGCGCCGTCGAACCGAACCGCAACATGAACGACGAAGATGCCCGCGCTCTGACCGCATTCCTGATGACGCAGAAGGGCTCCAGCAAGCAGGAGGCGAAGAAATGAACAGAGCTATTCCCGATCAGAACGTGCGAACCCAGCGGCTAAAGCCGGGCCTCACGCAATGCAGTTACCGCAGCGCTGGAGCGCTGCGCCACCCAAAGTCAGGTGCAACACCGTTCAGACACTGGCGGACACTTTTCGCGGTCTCCCTCGTTGTGGTAAGCGCAGCCTGTACACAAAAGCTGGGACCAGCCTCTGTCCTAAAACCGACCGGGTTCGGCGCTGCATTGGTCGAGTCGAGTGGTGGCAAACAGACGGGCGCGACCGGCATGGTCCTTGCTCAGCCCCTGGTTGTGCAGGTCAACGATGAACAGGGAACAGCCGTCACCGGGGCGCTGGTCGAGTTCGGCGGACCTGCGGGGGTCGGTTTTGACCCTGCGAGCGGCCTGACCGATTCCAGTGGACAGCTCAGCACGAACGTCACCCTGGGCGGCGTGGCAGGCAGATATCAACTTACAGCGCACACGGCCGCGAAGACTCAGAAACCAGTCGAATTGAAGATTGAAGAAATTGCGTTGGGATTTCAGGAACAGGTCGGATACCAGCTCGACAACAAGTATTGTGCTCGCTGTCATAATCCAGAGTCCACGGCGGAGCGTGTTTCCAACTACGACAATCTAGCGGTCAAGCCGCACCCGTTCACCGAGGGCGACACACTGAACAAAATGACCGATGCCGACCTGACATCCATCATCAGTCATGGCGGCCCCGCACTCAACAAATCCGCATTGATGCCCCCGTACGGCTATACTCTCAGCAAGATCGAGATCGAGGCGCTGATTGCATACATTCGTCTGATCTCCGATCCTCCTTATCATGCTTCCGGAACGGTCTATGCACAAAAGTAGGGCCGGTTGTCTCGGCCTGGCATTGTTGGTTCTCAGCCTGTTCGTGGCCAGCGAGGCGCTGGCTCAAGTTGTTCCCCCACCGGAAATCAAGGATCCTGCATTGCGCGCGCTGCAGCAGCAATACATGGACGACTTGAGGCTGGCAGGCGAGGACATTCTGGCAAGCCATTTCGATTATCCGTTCTACCTCAGCCGCAAACTCGACCTCGACCAAGCACGACAACAAATCGCGGATCAGCAATCCATTCGCTTCGACACCTATGGCGGCAAGACGGTGCTCGCGATCACAGGCAACTACTATGCTGCCTACTCTTCGCAAAAGATCAATTCGGAACAGCGGGCCCGGAGCACCTTTCTCAACGTGGTGATGCCGATTCTGAAAGCCACAGTACCGCGCTTTCAGAACAACCAGCAGGTTCAAGGGTACGCCATCGAAATTTCACATCACATCATGGGAAAAGTGATGGGAGTCTCGATGGAGCGCGCGGAAAACCTGATGGTGTATCTGCCGCGGAGCGGCGCTCTCAAGTTGCTGACCGCCAAGGATGAGACCGCGCAGCAGGCGGCGCTGCTACAGGGACAGACGTTTCTCAATGCGCAACCCATCGCCATTTGGCTCAACGAAGCGGGACCCCCGGTGGCGACGCACGCTGATGATCACAACGTTGACGCTTCCGCCAATGCTCCATCGGATCCACCTCAACCGGGAGCCGAAGCCGTTTCGGCGGGGAACGGTACGGGACCGCAGGCAGGCGCCACTTCTACCCTTGCGATCCCGTTGAAACCAAAAGAGCCGCCACCACCACCGCCCCGCGATACTTCGACCCAGGCGCTGTCGGCAGTACAACTCGCCAACCAGCCAGTGGTCGATCGGATCGTCAAAGAACAGGACTCCGAGGCTCACTTCGTAGCCTACGCACCGCCGAAATTCGTGGCTTTTCGCCAGGGCATCTATCTTGAGCTCTCGGTAAATTCCACGTTGCCGCCGTCGGCCGCGGGGTCGAGGTACAAGCTGGCAGCCATGGCGTTTGATGAGCACGTTGCCCACCTTGTCCGTCCGCTTGTGGCTTACTTCAAGGATGAAAAAGAATTTGACGGGATCGGCTTCAGCACCAATATCCACCTGGTCGGCAAAGCGGCCCCTGCCGCATCCGAAGCCGTGGAGTTTTTTTTCCCGCTTTTATCTCTGCGCTGCTATGAGAAATACGATTGCACCGGCCAGCAGCTCTTGGACGCTGGAACGGTACTAATCAATGGCGAACGTGTGGCTCTCGATCTGCAAATTGCCGAGGGGGGAGCCAGCCACTGAGATGCTTGACCAACCACGTGTGACCGGGATCACAGAACCTCGCCCTCGAAGGCTTCAAAATTGTAGTGTGTAGACATAGGTTTACAGATTTGTCCCTGTTTCAAATGCTGGCCCAATCAAAACTCGAATGGAGCTTGAAGATGAAGAAAATTAACGTGGTTGCCGTCGCGGTAGCAATGGCTGTTTTTTTCACCCTTTCCTTGTCGGCGCAGGCGCAAAGCGCACCTGACCTCTACAAATCAAAATGTGTCGCCTGCCATGGTGCTGACGGAACCGGTTCGCCGACAGGGAAGAAGATGGGCGCCCACGATTTCACGGGTGCCGAAGTACAGAAACTGTCGGATGCGGACCTTACGGAAGCCATCACGAACGGCAAGAACAAGATGCCCAAGTACGCAGACAAGTTGAAGCCGGAAGAAATTAAGGGTCTGGTGGCTCACATCCGTACTCTGAAAAAATAGTCCTGACCGGCTCTTGCCATCAAGATTAGAGAGATTGCCCGGCGCCGTGGACGATTCGCGGCCAGGCGTGGAGTGTGTCTACGCTGCGGCGCACAGAAGAAAGGAAAGTAGCGGTCTCAAATGAATCTGCCAGAACGCATCCGAGACTGGTCACAGCCCATCTACTATTTGGGCCAGAATCCCGTCACCCTTACCGGCGCCGTGATCACGACGAGCACGGCGCTCACCACCATCGCCTTCTGGTTCTATGACATCTTCCTGCCGGGGCCGCCACATCCTTATATAGGCCTTCTGGTCTTTCTGATCCTCCCGGGCATTTTTGTACTCGGCCTGCTGCTGATTCCAATTGGCATCTTGCTCCGGCGACGAAGCCTGCGCGGGGCCGGAAAACTGCCGGGAACTTATCCCGCCATCGATCTGCAACTGCCGGTGGTGCGGCGTACCTTGGAGTATGTCGCGGTTGCGACCCTGCTCAATCTGCTCATTATTGCGACCGCGTCGTACCGTGGCGTGGCTTACATGGATTCGACGAATTTCTGCGGGAAGACTTGTCACACTGTGATGGATCCGGAATACACGGCCTATCAGAATTCTCCGCATTCGCGTGTGAACTGTGTCGAGTGCCACATCGGACCCGGGGCGGGTTGGTTTGTGCGCTCCAAGCTGTCCGGTCTGCGGCAGGTCTTCGCGGTAACCTTCCACACCTATTCGCGGCCGATTCCTTCGCCGGTCAAGTACCTCCGCCCGGCGCGCGAGACCTGTGAGCAATGTCACTGGCCCCAGCGCTTCACGGGCGACAAATTTCTGGTCAACACCAGCTATAAGGACGACGAAAAAAACACGCCTCAAACCGACGTATTATTGCTGAAAGTGGGCGGGCGCACATGGCAAGGCTCGGTAGGAATCCACGGGCGACACCTCGCCGATGGGGCGCGCATCCGCTACATCTCGACCGACAACGAGCGGCAGACGATCCCGGTCGTGTACTACACCGACGATAAGGGAAAGACCACGGAATTCATTTCCAGTGATGCCAAGCCAACCAAAGAACAATTGGACAAGGGCGAGCATCGCACCATGGATTGCGTGGATTGTCACAACCGGCCCACCCATGCCTTCGACTTGCCCGAAAACGCAGTGGACAAGGCCATGTCGCTGGGGCGCATCAGCCCCGAGCTTCCCTACATCAGGAAGAAGGCGGTCGAGGTTCTCAAGGTGAATTACTCTGCCCGCGACGTGGCACAGCAGCGTATCAAGGAAGAACTCAACACTTTCTATCGGACCAACTACTCTGAGATTTACCAGACACGGCGCACGCTGGTGGAGCAAGCCGGGGAGGAGGTGGCGAAGATTTATCTTCGAAACGTCTTTCCGGACATGCGTATCACCTGGGGTGTTCACCCGAATAATCTCGGCCACAACGATTCGCCGGGCTGCTTCCGCTGCCACGACGGCAGTCACACCAGTGCCGATGGCCAGACCATCACCAATGATTGTTCCGCGTGCCACAACCTGCTGGCGGTTGGCGAGGGGAATCCTAAAGTGCTCGCGGATCTGGGCATGAAGTAAGCACTGGCGAGAGTTTGACATGGCTGAAACCAAGGTTGTGCGAAGGCCGTCGCGTGCTGGTCTGAGCATCGTTGTCGCGACGCTCCTCAGCGCCGTTTTCTCCCTTCTGTTGCTGGAACGGCCCGCTCGCGCCGCCGACCAGCCGGGGGCGGAGTGTCTAGCCTGCCACGGCGATAAGACCACGACCACGACGCGAGCCGGCAAAACGGTTTCGCTATACGTGGACGGGAAGAAATTTGCCACTTCCGTACATGCCAGCTTCGGGTGCACGGGCTGCCACGCCGATCTGGAGGGAAAAGATTTTCCGCACGAGAAGCCTGCGCGGGTAAACTGCGGGACGTGTCACGCGACCGAGCAGGAGCAACATAACCGCTCGCTCCACGGGAAGGCGATTGCGCGCGGCGATACCCTGGCGCCTCGCTGTGTGAATTGTCACGGGAACCACGATATCGTTCCGGTGAAGGACGCGCGGTCCGCGGTGGCGCCGCTGAAAGTGCCCTTCGTTTGCGGCCAGTGCCATCGCGAAGGGACTACTGTTTCGCGCAATCGTCCCATTCCCCAGGACAATATTCTGGAGAACTACTCCGAGAGCATCCACGGAGAGGCGCTACTGAAGAAGGGGCTGTCGGTCGCTCCGAACTGCGCCACGTGCCATACCGCGCATTTGATACTCCCGCATACCGACCCAGCTTCCTCGATCAATCGCCGGAACATCGCCGCCACCTGCACAAAATGCCACTCGCAAATCGAAGTGGTCCACCGGAAGACCATTCGCGGAGAGCTGTGGGAAAAACAGGCCAACGTCCTGCCAGCCTGCCCGGATTGCCATCAACCGCACAAGATCAGGAACGTCTTCTATGCGCAGGGTATGGCCGACGCGGACTGTATGCGATGCCACGCGGACGAGAAACTGCGTCGCGCGCGCGACGGGCAGTCCATGTACGTCAACCTGAGCGAGGTGAACCATTCGCGTCACAGCGAGGAACCTGGCAGGCTGCGGAACGTTGCCTGCAGCCAATGCCACTCCGAGGTCAATGCCTCCCATGTGCGGCCTTGCGAGACCATCACCCACAAGGTGGACTGCACCGCTTGCCACGATGAGATAGGCAAACTGTACGCGGCCAGCATCCACGGACAACTGAACGGCAAGAACGATCCGAATGCCCCGACCTGCAAGGAATGCCATGGCACGCATGGCATCCTGGGCAAACTGGACCCACAGTCGCGGACTTTTGCGACGCATGTGCCCGAGCTTTGCGCGCGCTGTCACCGCGAGGGCCAGAAGGCTGCGGTGCGCTACACCGGACTGCAGCACGAAATCATCGGCAACTACACGGAGAGCATTCACGGAACTCTACTGAAGAACGGCCTGACGGTGACGGCGACTTGCACCAGTTGCCACACCGCTCACCAGATCCTTCCCCGGACCGATCCGGCGTCGAGTGTCAACGCAAACAACGTGCCGACCACGTGTGGCAAGTGCCACCACGGCATCGAGCAGCAGTTCGAGAACAGCATCCATTCCAAGCGAGTAAGCGGTTTCAGCAAGCCACTTCCCGTTTGCAACGATTGCCACACCGCTCACGCCATCCACCGCACGGATGAGAACAGCTTCCGGCTGAACGTGATGGCGACTTGCGGACGCTGCCACGAGCAGATTGCCAAGACCTATTTTGAAACTTATCACGGCAAGGTCTCGCGGTTGGGGTACACGAAGGCGGCCAAGTGCTACGACTGCCACGGAGCTCACGACATACTTGCGGTCGCCGATCCACGCTCGCACCTCAGCCGGGCTAACGTGGCGGCCACGTGCGGCAAATGCCATGCGGGAGCGACGCGGCGTTTCGCCGGATACCTGACGCACGCCACGCACCACGACCCGCGAAAGTACCCGTTCCTGTTCTACACCTTCTGGGGCATGACCACGCTGCTCCTGGTGACGTTCGTGGTCGGTGGCCTTCATACCCTGCTCTGGCTGCCCCGAGCTTTCCAGATGCGGAGGGAGTTGCGTGCCGCTGAAGCGGAGGCCGTCGCAGCTCTTGAAGCTGCTGCGAGCAAGGAGAGCCCCGATGCCTAAGGGCGAAGTTGCAGAACGCCAGTTCGTCCGCTTCAGCAGGCTGCAGCGGATCCTGCACATCTGCATGATCGTGAGCTTCATTACGCTGGCGCTGACAGGGTTGACCCTAAAGTTTTCCTATACGAAGTGGGCGGCACTGCTTTCTCATCTGCTCGGGGGATTCGAAAACGCGGGCTACATTCACCGCAGCGCCGCGGTCGTGATGTTCGGAGTTTTCATTACCCATCTGGCGGACTTGTACAAGTTAAAGAAAAGAGAGCACAGTTCTTGGTTCGCCATGATATTCGGACCGGGCAGCATGGTTCCCGACCGCAGAGATTTAGCGGAACTGGTGGCTACGCTGAAGTGGTTTGTGGGCCAGGGCAAGCGGCCTGCTTATGGGCGCTGGACGTACTGGGAAAAGTTCGACTACTTTGCCGTGTTTTGGGGGATCGCGGTGATCGGCTCCACCGGCCTCACGCTGTGGTTTCCGGTCTTCTTCACGCGGTTTATACCGGGGTCGTTCCTCAATGTCGCAACCATCATCCACAGCGACGAGGCGCTGCTTGCCACGGGCTTCATCTTTACCGTGCATTTCTTCAATACCCATTTGCGGCCCGAAAAGTTTCCCATGGACATCACGGTTTTCACCGGACGCATGGCGCTGGAAGAATTGAAAAGGGACAAGCCGAGAGAGTATGAAGCGCTGGTCGCCAGTGGGAAGCTGGAGGAAAAAATGGAGGAGGCTTATCCCGCGATCGTCACCCGTACGATCCGCGCCTTCGCCTGGGTAGCGCTGGCTGTGGGATTCAGCATTGTGCTGTGGATCGTCTATGCGGTGTTGTTCGCGTACCGCTAGAGCGGTCACTACGTGATGAGTCATAGGGTGGAGGGACGGGCGTCTCGCCCGTCCAGCCGGGCGGGGACGCCCGGCTCTCCACCAGCGGGTTGTCGGTTGGCGGAGAAGGATAAAAATGGGTGCGACTCGGGATGCTCTGATTTACCTGGCCTTGATTTTGACTTCGGCTCTGCCGGCAACGGCAGTTCCGCCCACCGTGGACCAGGAGTGTCTGGCGTGCCATGGCGAGGCGGGAATGAAGTCCGGCGCTGGCAAGAGCATTTCCATTGACCCGGCCAAACATGGAGCCAGCGCCCACGCGGTTCTCGGCTGCAAGGACTGCCACACTGCCATCAAAGATTTTCCGCATCCCGCAAAAATCGCCAAAGTTCAATGCGGCACCTGCCATGCCGACGAGGCCAAGTCTTTCCCCGCCAGCGCTCACTCCATCCTCGGCGAATCCGCGTGCGCTTCGTGTCATGGCAGCGTGCACGAGCTCGTCACCGCGGAAAAGCTGATTCCCGGCAAGTGCGCGGAGTGTCATGCGCAAGAAGTGAAGGACCTCGCATCCAGCATTCACGGGCAGGCCGCCAAAAACAGCGACCCAGACGCGCCCAAATGCGAGTCCTGCCACGGCCTCATCCACGCCGTCAAAGCGTCCAGCGAAGCCGACTCGACCGTTGCTCGCAAGAACCTGGCGGATACTTGTGCAAAATGCCATAGCGATGCGGGGTTTTTGTCGCGGCACAAAATTCCGGTGGCGCATCCGGTGGATTCCTATAAACAAGGCGTTCACGGGCGCGCGGTCGCGCTCGGCAAGGATGCGGCTGCCTGTTCCAGTTGCCACGGCACTCATGACATCTATCCCGCCACCGATGCGCGATCCAAGGTCAATCACTGGAAAGTGCCGGAAACCTGCGGGCAATGCCACAAGGAAATCGCCCGGCAGTTCAACGAGAGTGTGCACGGGGAAGCGGTCAAGGCGGGCGTCCGGGATGCGCCCGTTTGCATCGACTGCCACGGCGAGCATCTGATCATGGACCCGAAGAGCGCGGGCTCGCCGTTAAATGCCGTGAATGTCTCCGCGGAGACCTGTGGGCGTTGCCATGGCGATTCCCGCCTGGCTCTGCGCAATGATTTGCCCGCGGATCGCCTGCCATCCTACGCTGGCAGCTATCACGGGCTGGCCCTCAAAAGCGGGAAAGTGACTGCGGCCAATTGCGCTTCGTGCCACGGGGTGCACGCGATTCTCCGTTCGAGCAACCCGCGATCGACCGTCAATGCCGCAAACCTGCCGACAACTTGCGGGCAATGTCACAAAGGCGTGGTCGATGGCAAATTCATCATCGGACCCATACACGTGCAGACCGAGGCAGGCCCGAATCACCCGGTAGTGCAGTGGATTCGCTGGACGTACCTGGCGCTGATCCCGATGACACTGGGCTTCATGGTGCTGCACAACCTGCTGGACTTTCTGTCCAAGCTCATTCGGCGGCGGCCGCGACACGAAACCGGCGAGCAAGTTTCTCGCATGAACCGAAACTTCCGCATTGCCCACTGGGGCGTGATCCTCAGTTTCCCGACACTGGTTCTTACGGGGTTTGCCCTGAAGTATCAAGACGCATGGTGGGCGCGTCCGCTATTGCTCGGGGGTCACTTCGGATTCCGCGGCACTCTGCATCGCACTGCGGCAGTTGTACTCCTCGCTTCCACGATCTATCACGTGATTCACCTTGCGATGAATCGGCGAGACCGCTTATTCCTGAAAGCGATGTTGCCCGAATTGAAGGACGCGACGGATCTGGTGCAGGTGTTCTCCTACAATCTGGGACTCACGAAAATCGAACCGCAGTTCAAGAAATTCAACTACGCGGAGAAGGTGGAATACTGGGCGTTCATGTGGGGGACGGTGGTGATGACGGTTTCCGGCTTCTTGTTATGGTTTAACAATTTCACCTTGAGCCATTTCCCCAAATGGGTTTCGGACGCGGCTACCGCAGTGCATTACTACGAGGCGCTGCTCGCGACCTTCTCCATTTTGTTGTGGCACTTCTACATGGTGGTCTTCGACCCGCTGGTTTACCCGATGGATACGGCCTGGCTCAACGGCAAAGTTTCAGCCGATCACTACCGGCATTCCCGCCCGGCGTATCTCCGCGCTCTGGAGCGGGCTCACCTGGTCGAGTTGCCCACGGACCCTGCGGATTACGAGGATGAGGCGGGAACGTCCGATACGCCCGGCGACAATCCATCGGATCCATCCGCAAAGAACTAGCGAGCTGCGCGGTCTATACTTACCCGCTATAGATGTTAGCCACCCGCCGAGCTACTATGGATGCGCCAGTCGAATGCTGAAGACTGTTCCCTCGTCGTGGATGCCGCCGCTTGAGGTTGTTCCGAAAAGCTGCCCCCCGTACACGATGACGCCGGCATAGGGTGCTTGACCGTCTCTGCCTTTGCGGTAATGGCGGTCGTAGTAATGAAACAGGTGAAGTACGGTTTCCCTCCACGTGCCGCCGCGTTGCGGTGTGAGTCTGAAGACGGAACCCTGCCCCTCGAACCCCCCGGCCTCGGCGGCGGCGTAAAGATTTCCGGCGCTGTCGAATACCACTGGCCCGACAGCAAGGTAGCCATCATTGCCATTCAGCGATCGCAATACGTTCTCTGCCCACTTGCCAGCCTTGCCTTTTGTCAGTTGGAAAACTGTGCCATAGTCGCCACTCCCGCCAAACGATGTCGTTCTGTACAAGTTGCCGCTGGAATCCATGACCAAGGTCGAACTAGGCTCCTCACCATCGTATCCATCGAAGCTGTGAATGGTCCGTTCCTTGTAAACGCCATTCTTGGGTACCAACTGGTATGCTGCGCCGAAGCCGCCGTTGCCACCGCCAAATTCGGTAACGCCGTACAAGCTCCCTGCGCTGTCGATGACAACGCCGCCGGCAGGAAAAGCAGGGCCCGGGCCTTGAATTCGCCCCCAAAAGGCATGAAGAATGGTTTCGGTCCAACCGCTAGGGCCTGGACTCAACTTAAAGACGATCCCACCCCGGTGCGCTCCTCCGCCAGTAGTGGTGCCATATAGGTTACCTGCGTCGTCGAAAGTGAGTTCCGCTGACGGACCGTCTCCGTCGCCGGCTGACCCAAAACTGTGAAGTACAGTTTCAGTCCATGTTCCGCCGGGCGACGGGCTTAGCTCGAATGCTACCCCTCCGTCATACAGTCCTCCCTGCCGCGTCATGCCGTAGAGATTGCCAACCTTGTCGAATACCAGAGCGTTGCCTGGAACTTTCCCATCAATGCCGGAGAAGCTGTAGAGAACGCTTTCGCTCCAGCTGCCGTCAGGGTTTAGAGAGACGTTGAAAATGCAGCCGCCTCCGTAGGCGCCGCCCCCGAGCGTCGTGCCGTACAGGTTGCCGCTCTCATCGGCGATTAAGGAAGCTATGGGGTCGGAGCAATCGGAATAACCGAGGGAAAATGCATAGATCACCTGCTCGCGCGACGTTGCCCGGGCGCTGGTGGAGAACAAAGACAGCGACAATGCCAGGACAATCGCTGAGGCATAGAACCCATGGAGTCTCAGATCACGCATTTGCTCACCTCCCTTTGAACGGAAGGATACAAGATGCGCTTTCAGAGCTCCTGGTTGCTTGTGAGTCCATCTACGGTGTATCTCCACTGCGCGCACAGTAACCACCCGATTGCGAGCTACTCTGGATTGTGACAAAGTCGCGAACTTCACTGCGTAACTGTTTTTCCTTCCGTCGCTCGCTGGGCAGGATGCACTATCTTCGAACGGCGGACGGGCCACCCCCATCAAGAGTTCTGATTCGCGTCGGAGACGTGGGCCAGCAGCTAACCCACCCGCGAAGAGTTAAGTATAATGCGACATGCTTCGCGGTTATCTCTGCCGTGTCGCCCTACAATCGGGTCTCACCTTGGCGTGCGTTTTCCCGTTTGTGTTGATTGCCGCCTGGCACTCCCGCACGCGACGTTGGAGCTTGTTGTTATTCGTAGCATCTTTAGTAGTGCTGGACGCTGCCCTCGGAGAAATACCTCGGGTCGATGGTTTCCAGCACCTGCACTGGAGCTGGCAGGAGTGCATCCTTTCGACGGCGTGGCCGTTCTTGCTGATCGCTCTCGTTCCCGGAATCTCGTTAGCCTCAGTCGGCGTGACGTCACGCTTCCGGCCGGGTTGGTTGAAGCCGTCGATCGTCGCTTTGCTCGTGGCTTTGGCGGTGCCCGCGATCTTCTTCTTTCTTGGGGCTCGCAAGAAACTGGACGCCGAGGGCTGGGCCTTCCTCCTGATCATGCCCGGCCTCGCCGAGGAACTGGTATTCCGGGGCGTGTATCAGCCCTTGTTGAACCGCGTCTTCGGCAAACCGTGGCGACTGGCCGGCGCGGAGTTCGGCTGGGGGCTCATCATCACTGCCATACTCTTCGCCGGGTTCAACGGCCTGGTCGCCGTGGACTCTCACGTTCATGCCCGCATCGTTCTCCAAGCAGCGATCGCACCGTTTTTGATGAGCTTGGTTTCAGGATGGGTACGCGAACGGACGGATAGTGTCTGGCCGTGTGTGTTTGGCCACAATCTGAGCAACATCGTGATACCTTTTGCGAGTCTGTTTGCTTGATTGTCCCGCACTGCCCGCCCAGGATTGTGTGGAACAGGTCAAGAAAATCCCTCCACTCAATCCGTACCGAGAAAGAGCGGCGGTTCAATTGTGCGTCCGGCAGAGCTAACTCGCTCTCGAAGGGAACGGACCGGTGGAGGATGACCGGCCTTGTGGCGACGGTTGATCTGGGCTTGGATTGGACGGGCGGGGACGCCCGTCGCTCCGCTAGCTCTGCCGTGATTTCTCTATGCGGTGATCAGGGATTCCAAGGCAACGCGGTTTGGGATTACAAGAGTCGAGCCTGTCTGCTGGATGAGACGCTGCTTCTTGAAGCCCGCGAAAAGCCGGCTGACGGTCTCGCGCGAAGATCCGATCATCTGCCCGATCTCTTCGTGAGTCAACGCCAGCTTCACTTGGCTGGGGTTCTTGGATGTGGTGTTCTGGTCGAGCCATCCGACCAGCAACCGCGCCAGCTTTTCGCTGGCCGAGTCGGAAAGTATGAGATCACGAATTTCGCGGCAGGTAGAGGCGTAATCCTGGCTGATGTGCTGGGTCACCCAGAGGGCAAACTCGCCGTGAAGGCGCATGAGACGCAGCAAATCGTTTTGTCGCAGGAAAGTGACCTCGCTCGGTTCCTGGGTTTCGGCGGTGGCTTCATACTGGCGTCCGGAAACTACGGCGGCAACTCCCAAGGGGCAACCGGCGTCGACAATGCGGAGAATCAGCGTCCTGCCGTCGCTGCCGCAGATCGAGAGCTTCACGCGGCCTCGACGCACGATGAATACTCCCCGCGGCGCCTGGCCTTCCGCAAACAAAACCGCTCCCGTCGGATACGAGGTGGTGAGCGCTTCTTGTTCCACGGCATCGGCTACGGCTGGAGGAAGATCGCAGAAAGTCTTGTCTACTGGGGCGAGTCTCTGGGCATTGCTTACCGCATATGTGGCCATGTGTAGCCTCCGCTCACAGGTTCTTTGGCAAGCGCTTTGCCACTCCTCTACGGCGGACTAAGACTTCGGAAAAAACGATATAAGTTTAACAAAATAAATGGTTTGAGTTGATTTTTCGAGATCCATCCAGTCGCGCTTGCCCACCGGATGGCGCCTGCAACTGCGTGCTTTCCCACAGCATTGTGTGATCCCCATCACCAATCGGTTGGTTATGTGACCGCGAGGTGACTGTTCCCGGCCTGGGTCTTAGCGGGGCCAGCGCTGGTTTCACCCCAGCGTCGTGTGGATGGTGTTGAGCAGGGCCGTGCGGCTAAAGGGTTTTTCCAGGAGAATGATGCCGCGCTTCAACACTTCGCGTTCCGCGATCAGTTCCCCTGTGTAACCTGACATGTACACGACTTTCAGGTTCGGGTGAGAGGCGTTGAGGCGATCAACCAATGCAGGACCACTCATGTGGCGCATCACCACATCGGTCAGCAACAGATCAATTGGACCCTTGTGGGAGTCCACGCATTCGAGCGCAGACTCCCCGTCATCCGCTTCGAGCACGGTATAGCCGTGTTCCAGGAGGACTTTTCGAGTCAAGCTGCGCATGATTTCGTCGTCTTCTACCAGGAGGATGGTCGTGCCTTGCCGTTTCGGGCTGACGGTCTCCGCTTCAGGCCTGGATACGAGCCCGACTTTGTGATCCGCGCCGGGGAGATAAATCTTAAACGTCGTTCCGTGTCCCGGTTCACTGTAGACCAGGATGTGTCCCGCGCTCTGCTTGATGATGCCATAGACCGTGGCCAGACCCAGACCAGTTCCTTTGCCCACCTCTTTCGTGGTGAAGAAAGGCTCGAAGATTCGCGACACGGTAGCTTCGTCCATGCCGTTGCCGGTATCACTCACCGCGAGCACAACGTATCTTCCCGCGGCGATGGCTTGATGCTGTTCGGCGAACACCTCGTCAAATTTCACAGCGCTGGTTTCAAGAATAAATTTGCCGCCATGAGGCATCGCATCGCGCGCGTTCACCGCGAGGTTTACCACGATCTGGTCGATCTGGCCAGGGTCCGCCTCGACCACCGCCGCGGGTGACCTGGATACAACGAGAACCTCTACATCGTCTCCCATCAGCGGACGCAGGAGTTTGCTGATGTCCTTCAACCGCTCTTGCAGGTCGAGGACTCTGGGTTGGATCGCGGACGCACGGCTGAAGGCAAGCAGTTGTCGGGTCAATGACGCGCCCCGCTCGGTAGCCTTCTTGATGTTCTCGACGTAGAGCGAAGATTCGGCGGCGGGATCAATGCGGTCGCGGAGAAATTCGCTGCAGGCGCTGATGATGCCCAGGATATTGTTGAAGTCGTGCGCGACTCCTCCCGCCAGCCGCCCGATTGCCTCCATTTTCTGGGACTGATGAAGCTGGTTTTCGGCCCGCCTCTGGGCCGTGATGTCGCGCGCAATCGCCGACGCTCCAATGACGTCGCCTTGCGCATTGCGCAAGGGAGATACGGAGATGGAAACATTGAGTAGTCGCCCGTCTTTGGTTACGCGCAGCGATTCATAGTGCTCGATGCTTTCGCCTCGCGCAATTTTCCGAAGAGTCTCCGGGATTTCGTCGGGGCGATCGCTCGGAGCCAGAAGGGATATGTGCTCTCCGACGGCCTCTTCTGGTGTGTAGCCATAGACGCGCTCGGCTCCCTTGTTCCAACTAGTGATGATGCCGTCCAAACCCTGGGCAATGATCGCGTCCTCGGAGGAATCAATAATCAATGCCAGCCTTGACCGGGATTCCCCTAGTTGCTCGACCGTTCTCTGGTACAGTTCTTCATTCGCCCGTCGGAGCTCTTCGTCAATTTTCTTGCGTTCGCTGATATCGCGGATCGCACTCAAGACAAGCGTTCCATGCTCTGTCGAGACAGGACTCAGACTGATTTCCACCGGGAATTCCGAGCCATTGCGCCGCCTTCCGTAGAGATCCAAATTCGTTCCCATCCGACGCGTCTTCGGTGTGGCCACGAAGGTTTTGCGATGATGGTGGTGCTCCTGGCGATAGCTCTCCGGTACGAGCATTTCGACTTTCTGTCCGACCAATTCGTCACGGTCATACCCAAACAGGTCTTGTGCTTGTGAATTGATTTGAACAATGGTTCCGTCGCGATCGACCGCGACAACGGCGTCTGGAAGGGCCTCGATAAGATCCGTGGAAAGTATGACGTCACCCATGGTTTTGCCCGAGAATGAGGAGGCGTGCTCTTTTTGAGAAGAAGAAGGACGCGACATACAACCCCGCTGTTTCAAACGATCGCAAACTAAATCTATTCTGGAACGTGCTTAGCTGTAAAGCTGCGGAGTGCAAGTGACTGAATTGAAATGAAATATCTGGTTCCATTGGGTAGGTCGTGATCGTCATCACCAGACGCGGTGATGTTTGTCACCGTAGACCCGGAGCTGTTTTGCGACCCTACAGGTGGAGCTGCCTCCGCAGAAACTCCTGCTTCCCCGGGAGTTACATGTGACATGGCTGAAAACGCAAACCAGCTCACCGTCCCGCGCACGATCCCGCAGACTATCCCACAAAAAGAGCGTCGGCGCGCCCTTGTCCTACCGCGTGAGCATGGGGCTTGGGGGATGCTGCTGGTTCCCCTGGCGACGGGTGCAGCGGTTGGCCTACTGTCCGGAGGACGCATCGTTCCGGTTTTGCTGTTGACGACGGCAGTGCTGGCGCTGTTTTGGCTGAGAACGCCGGCCGAGAGTTGGCTTGGCACCAGCGCCGTACGCGCGCAGACCCTTGAGGAGCGCCAACTCGTACGCAGTGTCATTCTGCCGCTGGCCACGATCACCGCAGTCAGTTTGAGCGCACTTTTCTGGCAAGGAAAAAACCGGGAGCTGATATGGCTTGGAATGATTGCTGGCGTTGCCTTCGCGGCGCAAGTGCTTCTGAAGAAAATGGGACGGACGACCCGGATGGCGGCGGAAGTGGTGGGTGCCCTGGTGCTGACCTCAACTGCACCCGCCGCGTATTGCGTGGCCATGGGGCGGCTTGACTCGAGGGCATGGGCGCTGTGGCTGGTCAACGGGCTGTTCGCTGCCGACCAGATCCATTTTGTGTGGCTCAGAATTCGCGGAGCGCGGGCTACGGGGTGGAGTCAGAAACTAACCGTGGGCTGGAGTTTCCTGGCTGGACAGATCCTGCTCGCCGGGCTGTTGGCACTCGCTTGCCATTTCGGATGGTTGCCGGAATTGACGTTGGTTGCATTCGCCCCGATCTTGTTTCGCGGCTTCGCGTGGTTCGCGAAACGGCCTCAGCCAATCGTGGTCCGCCGACTGGGCTGGACGGAACTGGCCCATGCGCTGGTCTTCGGCGCACTCCTCACCGCTGGGTTTCGCTTTGTACGGTAGCTCAAGGGCATTGCGTTCTGTGACGTGGTGCACAGCACTGACGGTCACCCGTCACAGCCTGAGTAAAACCGGTCATTGTATGAGTAAGCTTCGGCGTAAGGGTAAGTTTTGGCTCGGCTTGGAACCCGTTGTCGCCGAACAACGTGCCCCAACGAAAAGGAGCGCCACCATGTTTGCCCGCATTCTGACTTTCGAAGTGAAGCTAGAAAAGAAAAAAGAGTTTGTGAAGGTCGTAAATGACCAAGTCCTGCCCATCCTCAAAAAACAGATCGGCTTCCTGGAAATCCTGCCGTTTTTCCAGAAGAAGATGAAAGAGGAGAAAGTGTTAGCCGTCAGCCTGTGGACCACCAGGCAGGATGCCGAGCGTTATGAGAGAGACTTCTATCCCAAGGTCGTTGACATCCTGAACCCGTTCCTGACGGCACCGGTCGAGGTGAACAACTACGACCTCGAAACCACACTCTGCGATCGGTTCGTCGACGCGCTGGCCGTCTGAGGCGACAAACGACGATCCGATACCCTGTGCGGGTGCTCGGGGTCGCAGTTTGCTTTTGCCCATGTGATCGCCATCACGTTCTCCAGTGACGCAGAATGCTGCCCGACTTTCCCCCTGCCTTTAAGGTGAATTAGCAAAGTCAAGGCGCGATAAGCCCGCTCGCTCTGCGGTTGAAGACGCTTTTGCAGGTGTTGATATCCAGCGCAAGCCGAGCTTGAAGCGTAATACAGACTGCGAGGGAATAGGGCATGGCCAATGAACCCATAACGCAACCAGAAGTGGTATCCGCCTGGCATGCGAAACAGGTCTACGCGATGGCGGTGATCTGCCTCGTGGTTGGGCTGGCGATCGGATACCTGTTCCGCGGGTCGCAATCGCCGGCGACACCGGCACAACCCGCGGCCAAAGCAGAGACCGCACCGACAGGCCATAAGGGTGGCATGCCCAGCCTGGAACAAATGAAGCAGATGGCCGACAAGAAGGCCGCACCACTGCTCGAAAAGCTGAAGGGCGATCCGAACAACAGCGATCTGCTCATACAAGTCGGAAACATTTACAAATCTACCCACCAGTTCAAGGACGCGGCCGGCTACTACGACAAAGTAGTGCAGGTCAATCCGAAGAATGTCGCCATTCGCACCGAACTGGCTTCGTGTCTCTACTACAACGGCGATGTGGACGGGGCGATCGGTCAACTGCAGCAGGGGTTGCACTATGACCCGAAGGATGCCAACTCGCTGTTCAACCTCGGCATGATCAAGTGGGAAGGAAAACAGGATAGCAAGGGAGCCGTGGCGGCGTGGAAGGAGTTGCTGAAATCGAATCCGCAGTTGAGCGCGGAGCGCAAAGCCACGGTGCAGAAACTGATGGCCGACGTTCAGATGCAGGGCAAGAGCTAGCGCCCTGGCTTGTGGAGGGACGTGCGTCTCGCCCGTCCCGGCAAACGAAACGGAATCTGAAGGAGCATTGAGCAAATGACGGATACGAATCGAGCAACTTCTACTTCTTTCGAGCAGTGGACAAGCGTGCAGGCTTACGTGTTGGCGGTTATCTGCCTGCTGGTGGGAATCGCCGGCGGCTGGTTCATCCGCGGATCCAAGAGCCCTGCGACCGCTGCGGCGGAGATGGCGAGCGCACCCGTTCCGGCCATGGGGAATGCAAACGCGGGCGCCCAAACTCCAACTCCGGCTGAAATGCAGAAAATGGCCGACACCCAATCTGCACCATTGCTTGAGAAGCTCAAGGCAGATCCGAACAACGCCGGACTTCTGGTGAACATCGGAAACGTCTATTACGATGTCCAGCAATTTCCTACAGCCATCGATTACTACCAGCGAGCGCTGAAGGTCGAGCCCACCGATACGGGCGTTCGTACCGATATGGCGACCGCTTATTGGTATACCGGCAATGCCGATACCGCCATCGCGGAATTCCAGAAATCGCTTTCTTACGAACCGAATAAGCCCAACACGTTGTTCAATCTGGGCATCGTCGAGTGGCAGGGCAAGAACGATATCGACAAAGCAACCGCCACCTGGCAGAAGTTGTTGGACACGAATCCGAACTATGAAGGCAAAGACAAGGTTCTGGAATTAATGGCACAGGCGAAAAAGCATTCGGGCGTCAAACCGGGAACGCCGGCGAAGCCGTTGCAGTAGCTTGTTTGATCAAGCGCCTGGACAAGACGTGACGCAGAATTCTGCCCGTTTTTTCTTCGCCTTTAAGGTAAATTAGCAAAGTCAAAGGGCGCTAAAGACGGTTCATGGTGCGGGAAAACGTTCCTACAGTCTTGATACTCCGCGAAAGCGAAACTTCAGGCCGAATCTAGACTATAGGAACGAGTTGCTGCGACAGGCATCATGGTTTCTCTGATTCTCAACTTTCCGGAGGCGGCCGAGACGCAATGAGTGCAGCGCGGGAACTGCGCGACCTTTTTCGGCTACGCATCCTGCAGATGGCCGCTCTGGGTTTGCTCTTCGCACTGGTGATCTGGCGCAGCCTCGCGCTCAAGCTCCCCGTGCGCGATCTGGACAACTGGTGGCATCTCAAGGTGGGCGAGTGGATTCTCCGCAACCACTCTTTTCCTCATACCGGCATCTTCTCGGCCACGGCGGCGAACCGGCCCTGGGCGGCTTATAGCTGGGGCTACGAGGTTCTGCTGGCGCTGTCTTATAAATGGTTTGACATCGTGGGCATGGGAGTTTTCGGGACAGTCTTGACCGTCCTGGTTGCGGTGAGTGTTTATCGGATGACGCGCCGTCTTTCCGGACGGTTCTGGATAGGCTGGCTGATCGCCACGGTGGCCTGCTCGGTGTTCTTGTTCACGATGTGTCCGCGGCCCGTATATTTCACCATGATTTTGTTCGCGACGGAGTTAACCTTGATCTTCGAAGCGATCCGCAATGGCCGCGTGCAGCCCCTCTACTGGCTTCCGTTGGTCTTCTTCTTGTGGGCGAATCTGCACATTCAGTTCATCTATGGGCTAGCGATCGTTGGAATGCTGGTGGGCGTGAACCTGGTGCAGCGGCTTGCTGCCGCCAGTGGATGGAATCCGGAGTATCTGTCACCGCCAGTTCTTCCCCTGGGCCCGGTGGCTGCGGTTTTTGCCGGCTGCATTCTTGCCACCTGCATCAGTCCGTACTCCTACCATCTCTACGGGATCGTATATGGGTATGCCAGCGCGAAGTTGCCGTACAAGATGATCCGAGAAATGCAGCCGATCACCTTTCAGGTTCCAAGTCACTACCTTCAGCTTCTGCTGACCGGAGCGGGGTTCTTTGCGTTGGGGCGGAAGAAGCAAGTCGACCTGTTCAAGTTTGGGATGCTTGTGCTCGCGACCGTGGTCGGCTACCGCATGATGCGCGACTCCTGGTTTATCTGTATTGCCGCCGCGGCCTGCATCGCCGATATTCCCGCGCCAGAAGGCGCGCGGGATCGGGCAGAAAACTGGTTCGAATGCCTGGGCCTGGCTGGGTTTCTGGTGGTTGCGGGGTTGCTCTTCGCCCGCAATACCGATTTCAATCGCGCGGGGCTCGACGCCAAGATCAGCAGCGTGTTTCCCGTCGACGCGGTGAACTACCTGCGCAAACATCCCCACCCGGGCCCGATGTATAACGACTTTGACTGGGGCGGGTTTCTGATCTGGTACATGCCGGACTATCCGGTGGCCATCGACGGGCGCACCGATCTCTACGGAGACGAGATTGGCGGCCGCTTCTTCGACACGGGCAGCGGCGACGAATCCTACTTGACCGATCCGTACCTGGATGAGGCGGGCATAGTCCTTCTGGAAAAGGAAACGCCGCTCGGCGCGCTGTTGCGCAATGATCAACGTTTTCAGAAGATCTATGAGGACCGGCTGGCCGTGATGTTCGTGAAGCGGCCGGCGCCATGACTGGAGACGCGGCCCTGCACAACAGCTCTTACTTTTTCAGGACAGCGCCTGCCGCGACGCGAGTGACACCACCCTTCGCGTCGTGCGCGGCGCCATGGCAGGTCAGTGTGCAGGTGTTTGGGCCTTGGATGTAGGAAACGGGAGAGCCTCCGTTTGAAGCAACCACATTGGCGTCGAAGCTGATCAGGCGCTGCCCGGAGGGGTTGGAACTGCTGCTTCCAACACCGTGCGCCGTGTGGCAGGTCGAGCAACTGAAGCCAGCATTGACATGCTGTGAGTGCTTGCTGAAGCTGGCGTTCTGCACGATGTTGGAGAGGTTATGGCACTTCCCGCAAAGGGCATATGGACCGTTCGCGCTGAGGTCGGGACTCGGGAACAGGTTCGTAATCAACTGACCGGGCGCTGGCGCCTGGCTTAATTCATAGCGGCGCTCGAGGATATGTTCCCACTTCGATCCGTGAGGACCGACGGGGCCGGTGCCACCGAATTCGCGGTTGTCGTCGCTGTTGTGGCAATCGGTGCAGAAGATCTGTGCGCCCACGGCACGCCCTTGCGTGGCACCATTCAGATTCCACATATTGGGAATGAGGCTCGGCTGCGGCAGGGAACTATTCCGCGGATGAAATACCGGGTGGCTTGAACCGGCTGTCGTTCCGAACTGGGGAATGACGTTCAGCGGCTCGGCTACGGAAGCGAGGCGTGCCGGGCTATAGCCGTATTTAGGAGAGTTCGTAACCTTTTTTGAGTTTGGTCCGTGGCAGCGCAAGCAGGTCTGGAACTGGTATTGCGCGGGTTGCACAATGGTTACGCCATCCTTCTCGCTGATGCCCCAAACCGCTTTTTGTGAGGGGCGCAGAGCGGGGGCGCCAGGAAGAGCGCCACTCGATCCGATCGAATGTGGTTCGTGACAATCCGTGCATCCGCTTTGGTTTGGATGACTCGGAGAGACATTCATCGTTGCTCCACGGCGTCTTGCGGGAGCCTGGTCCTGGAGCCGAGCGTTCCCCGTAGACACGGGATGGCCGATCTTGGCGTACTCGGCCGCGACGTTGAGCTTGGCCATCGCTTTGGCGGGACCGACCAGACTAGGAGCGGGGACCGTCCCATTCCGGACAAAAAGATTGAGATTCGTCGCGTTCGGGGCACCTGCGCCGGAATGGCAGTTCAAGCAATCCTGGTCGCCCGCGCTTCGCAGCACCCAATCCGTGCCGGATGCGTTGTGATCCTTGTGGCAGGAAAAGCACGCGTTCTGACTGAGTGTTCCGTAGGGCAGGTTCTGCACGTTCGCATTGGAGGTGGCGTGGATGCTCGTGCCCCAACCCGCCAACGGATTGATCTGGCTCGGCATCACGCGGTTGGGATCGTGACACGCCAGGCACATCGCACCGCTGGAACTATCCTTCACCAGAAAATACTGGGCGATCAGATCCTTGGCCTGCACGTGCGGATTGTGGCACGAAGTGCACTCGATGTTTCCATTGATCAGTTTGATGGCCCCGGTTGGGTCCGCGGTCAGGCCCTTCGAAGCTAATTGATCAAAGAGGTCGGGCGCGTCCTTGATGCTGACCAGATCCTGGGGATGGGACGCCATCAGGTTGGGTGTGTTGAGCAGGAACTGGTCGTTGCTGTTCATCTGGCCGGCCATGGTGACTTGGCCGGAAACGATCGAATTTCCGACCGCGATGGTTCCGTCGTGACAGCTCAGGCACAAGTTGGTGTCAGAACCGACCGTCGGCTGCCGCCCTTGCTCTCCCTTGGCGACGTAGGTCGGACTCGTATAGAAGTTGTACACAGCCTTCGACAGCGTCTGGTTCCACAGAGCGCGGCCGGTGGCGAGTCCGGAGTGCGGAGCGTGGCAGTAGGTGCACGAACCCGGACGAGCGCCGGTGATCGGCGATGGGCTGCCGGGCGAGAGATCATGCATGCCGATTACGTCACCGTTGATCTGCGCGAGCAGCGTTCCTGTAAACAACACGACGACGCAGGCAAACAGGAGCTTCCACTTCATTGGCTGCCTCCCGCCCGCGACCACTTGCCCGCTCCGTAATAGTGAAATACCTGAATCCGGCGATTGAAGGAATCGACTACGAAGATCCGGTCCTGGCGATCAACGGCGAGGCCCGCCGGCAACTGGAATTCTCCAGCCTCCGTGCCCCGTGTGCCGAAGTAGTAGAGCAGTTCGCCCTGGCGGTTGAACACCTGCACGACGCCCCACAGTGCATCGACGACGTAGAAATCGCCCTCGGAGTCAACTCCGATGCCTTTGGGCCGGAACATCGCGCCGGGGCTGTCGCCAATGCTTCCGAGGGCAAAACGGAATGCTCCGGAGCGATCGAGCACCTGGACGCGGAAGTTCATGGCGTCAACCACCATGAGATTGTCGCTGTCCAGGCGTAGTTCCGTGGGATAGTTGAATTCTCCCGGACCGCTGCCGTTCTTACCGATCGCCTGCAACACGGATCCCTGCATATCGAGCACGAAGATCTTGTTGCGCAGAGTGTCGGTGACGTAGATGCGCTGCGCCTTGGAATCGACGGCGATTCCGGTAGGCCGTTTGAAATATCCTTCGCCGCCTTTCAGGCTGCCGATGGCGTGCTGATACTTTCCGTTGTCATCGAAGACGAAGATCTTGCCTGCTTTCGAGTCGGTGACATAGATGTTGTCGCTCGCATCCACGGCTACACACTGGGGAGCAATCATCGGGTCTCTGGCATCTTCGTTGCGCGTCAGGAACTTGTACTTTTTGTTCTGAAAGTCGAACACGTGAACCCCGATGGCGCCGGGGTCGGTCACGATGATGCGGCCGCGGGAATCAGTGGCGACGCTGTACGGGCGGACCAGGCGGCGGAAGTCCGGTTCGCCGGCCACGAAATCAAGCACGCGGTTCCAGAAACCACGCTTGGGTTTTACTTCGAATTCCGAACTGAAGCTGCGCTCGTAGCTGAGCTTGCGGCCGCCTTCCAACTTCAGGTCGGGAGGCGCAGGCAGGGCCTCGGCTGGTGGCTTGGTCGTCTTGAAGCCCACCGCCAGAACCAGCAGAAGAACCACGGTCGCGATTTGGAATGCTTTACGCAATGCGGGGACAAATTCTAAAAGAAATTGAACGACCGAGTGAACCCTACGAAAAACGAACTCACGTTTCCGGGAGGCAATGGCGAGGCGCTGAAACCCTGGATAATTCGTCCGTACCCAGCCTGGAACATGAGCTTTCTGACGCGGTAGTTGAGGATCGTGTTCACCTGCTCGGTATTATTCCACGAGCCCACGCTCCCGGTTGACGTTCTACTGTGGGCTTTCGAGAAACTCGCGCCGATGGAGAGGTTGCGGATTGGGTTCCCGCTTAGTGAATACCCCTGACTGGTACCACCGTAAAGGATGATCCAATCGGGAGGAATTGTGCCCGGAGGCGGTGGCGCACCGGGTCCGCCCAAGAGCCCAAATCCATCCGATTTCGCGTAACTGGCGCTGGCTGTAATCCGGCGCAGCCCCAGGCTGGTGGCGTAACTCTGGCTGCTATTGCCGGTGTCGGGCTGATTGTTCAACACACTGCGCGAACCGGCGGCAGTCGCGCTCCATGCGAGACGGCCGTCAAGGAAGCGGCGCCGGGCGTTCCCCGAATAAGTGTAAGCGGAGGTCATATACGTGATCAGGTAGGTCTGGACGTTCTGAGCATAGCTGAAGTCAACACTCAGGAACCAGTTGTGCACGGGACGGTTGAAAGCTAGATTGGTCGCGAAGCTCAGCGAATTACCACTGACGTTATCGGTAGTGTTGTCGGCAAGCGTCAGGGATGTGCTCAAGAACCCGCCCAGCGCTGCAGTGGTGTAAAGCACGCCTCCTCCAAAGGTGTTGGCGCCATAACTGTTTCCGAGATAGGTCTGCTGACGGCGTTGCACTTCCCCCTGTAGCTGTAAGCCAGAGGTCAGCCCGTAGTTAGTCGTGCCGGTCAGGAAAAGAGAGTTCGACCCCATCTTCGACTGAAAGATGCCACCACCTGTCCCTGATGGGCCGCCGCCGGGCGTTAGACTCTGAAACAAGCTTCCGGTCAGGCTATCGGTGTAGCCCATACTAGCTGAGACATTCAGCCGCGGCTTGGGATTGATTCCGGCACTCGCGCTGACCGTGTCCACAATACCCTGGTAGGTCGAACCCATGTAGTCGGAATTGATGTCAGACCGGCTGAAGGAGGAGCCAAAGGAACCGTGCATGGGAAGCGCGTGTGCGGCGCTGAAGATGAAAGTATTGTTGTCGGACCGGACTTTCTGCACCGTCTGGTCGCCTGCCACGAGAGGGATGTCGGCGTGCGACGTCCCGCGTGTGTAGCCGGCGGTGAGGTCAAATCCGGTAATACGGTAGCTGGATCGCAGCGAAAGGTTGTTGAAGCCGTTGCTGCCATTCTGGTTGGAACCGATGACCGAGTATTCGCTGTTGCCCTTGGAGAAGGAGACCGTCAGGCTGGGCAAATCGGGAAGCAGTTCACTCCAGCTGATATTGAGACCCTGGCTATTGCCGTCGGTCGTGAAGTCAGCCAGACCGGGCATATTGAAAGTTCCCTGGCTGTTCCACGCTCTTGTGTATGAAAACGAACCGGGGAAATGACTGCCAGCAAAGATGTTGCTGGAAAAATCAAAGCCGCCACCGTGGAACAGGGACCGGAACTCGGAACTCTGCCGCGCCTGGTCATAATACGGTGAGAAGTTGAAAGACAGAAAATTAGGGTTGTAATAAGAGCCGGATAGAGTCCCGTTTCCCCCGAAAGTCATCCCGTGGTTTGAATTGATCTGGTTGCCGTACACACCGTTGTACCCAGCGGTTATGAGGCCGCTCATGTTCATGTTGACGTTATCGCCCACCTGGATCTGGCCTGCTGCCGGGAGTGCCAGCAGGAACAGAAGCCCGGGCAGCGCTCGAGGTAAGAACCGAAAATGATTTGCCATCTTGCACCAACTTCCGGCGGTGTTCACAGCACTTCGATCTTTGCTTTTTCTTTCAGTTTCTTATCCAGGGTGGCGCGTATCTGGTTGGTCTTTGATTTCTCCAACTGTTTTTGCAACTTGTCTTTTACGTCCTCGAATTTCAGTTTGCCGGCTGGAATGTGCTTATTGAGCCGGACGATGGTAAAGGCGTTTTCCACTTGAACGACGCCCGTGATTTGACCGGGCTGCAGGCCGGAGAGAGCCTGCGCTACCGAGGGTGCGATCTTAGTGGGATCCACGGTCTTGTGATCGCCCATCATTACGCGGTAATCGTCTTCGGATACTTTCTCGGCCAGCAAGCCAAATTCTTCATACGTCTTCGTCGCTTTTGCCTTGGGTAACGCCTCCTCGGCGCGCTTGCGGGTTTCCTGCACCTGGCTGGAAGTTGCCTTCTCTGGAGGCAAGAATGAAATGGTCTGGATCGCAAACGACTCCGGGTACTGAAACTTGCCGGGATTCTTGCCGTAAAAGGCTTTCGCCTCGGCCAGCGAGACGGCCGACTTGCCGTCTACTTCCATCTTCAAGAGCTGGTCGATCAGCAGCGAGCGGCGAATTCTATCGCGCATAGCCTGCTGCGATCCTTTGAATTCCGTCCGCAAGAAACTGTTGTATTCGGCCGGTGTGGGAAACTGCTTGCGGAAGTCCGCTTCCGCCCGGCTCAGGCGTTGAGGAGAGACCGTCATCTTTCGCCGCTCCGCTTCCTGGTACACCAGTTCCTCGAAAATGATCATTTGCAGCGCGCCCTTGCGGATATCGGGCTCCAGTTCCTTGGGAACATTTCCGCCATGCTGGCGCGCGTAAGGGAAGATGGTGAAGATCTCGCGCTGCAGGTCAATGTCGGTGAGAACTGCGCCGTTCACCCGGGCTACGGGCTGACCCACAGGCTGGGGAGCCACAGACGCCGCAGTCACACCCACGGTCGATGCGTGCGAGGCCATCTGGCCCGATACTGAAAGACTCATCAAGAGCACTGCGGCGATGAGGGAGTGGAGTTTCATATTTCCTCGTTCCTGAAATCTCGAAAAATCAGGGGAGAGATAACCTCTCTCCCCTGCTGGGTTCAACAGATTAGAACTGCGTTCCCATGGAGCTGCCGTTCATTTCGTTCGCGTCGCCACCATGGCACTGGCGGC